>Ga0164242_10001695_pt1 | contig 25998 bp, 22 predicted proteins | sample OricomgcompostMG_FD_108783 | JGI IMG/M metagenome (GOLD analysis project Ga0164242, IMG submission 108783) | Miracle-Growth compost microbial communities from Emeryville, California, USA - Original compost - Miracle growth compost (MG) ...
CCAAACGCCGCCGAGAGCACCGTCGTGATCGCCGCCGTCAGCGTCGTCTTGCCGTGGTCCACGTGACCTATCGTGCCTACGTTGACGTGCGGTTTCGTCCGCTCAAACTTACCTTTTGCCATGGCTGACTCCTGACTATGGAATGAAGCTATATGAATAAATAAAAGCGTATGGTGCCCATGACGCGGATCGAACGCGTGACCTCTCCCTTACCAAGGGAGTGCTCTACCACTGAGCCACATGGGCGACTGCTATTTGTTGCAACCTGCCCATGAGGCAAGTCCAAAAACTGGAGCGGGTGAAGGGAATCGAACCCTCGTCGTAAGCTTGGAAGGCTTCTGCTCTACCATTGAGCTACACCCGCGAGCGATTCCTTCGACCCGTTTTACCGCTGTGCCCGCCGGCCCGATCAACGGGCTAAACTCGTACCGACACAATTTCCGCTGCGCAACCACACCCGGCTCAGGCGCGGTAGCGGGTACAACACACAGGTTCAACAATAAACACCTGGTGGTGGGGGTTGGATTCGAACCAACGTAGACGCAAGGTCAACAGATTTACAGTCTGCCCCCTTTAACCACTCGGGCACCCCACCAAAAGAGAACTGCAAATTATGATAGTTTTTTAGGCAGTTGTCAAACGGCACGGCCCCCGCAAGCCATGGGGCTCAGGCATCGAGCACGCCCGCCAGGCCCTGGCGTTCCAGCAGCGAATTCAGGTGCTCCCAGCCATGGAAATCGATCTGCAGCTGGCCCCGGTCCTTGGCGCCGATCTTCAGCGTAACCTTGGTGCCCAGGTGATCCGACAGGGCCTCCTGCAAGCGCTTGACGTCGCCCGAGGACTCTTTGGGGCCGCGCGCCGGCCGGGCCTGGCCTTCGTCCCGTTCGCGGATGTGGCGGCCCACCAGTTTTTCGGCATCCCGCACCGAAAGGCGCCGGGCGATGATTTCATTGGCCAGCAGAATCTGCGAGCCCGCGTCGATCGCCAGCAGCGCGCGCGCATGGCCCATGTCTATGTCGCCAGCCAGCAGCATGGTCTGCACGGGCCCGGTCAGGTTCAACAGCCGCAGCAGGTTGCTGGTGGCCGAGCGCGACCGGCCTATGGCCTGGGCCGCCTGCTCGTGGGTCAGCCCGAATTCGTCCAGCAGTCGGCGCACGCCCTGGGCTTCTTCCAGGGGATTGAGGTCTTCGCGCTGGATGTTTTCGATCAGCGCCATCACGGCGGCGCCCTCGTCCGGCACCTCGCGCACCAGCACGGGAACTTCGGCCAGCCCGGCGATCTGCGCCGCCCGGAAACGGCGCTCGCCCGCGATGATCTCGTACTTGCCGCGGTCCTTGCCGGCCAGGGGCCGCACCAGGATAGGCTGCATGATGCCCTGCGAGCGGATCGATTCGGCCAGCTCGGCCAACGCGCCTTCGTCCATGCGCGTGCGCGGCTGATACTTGCCCGCGCGCAGCGCCTTGATTTTCAGGGAACTGGGCGCGCCGACGCGATCGCCGGATTCGCCCAGCGTCTCGATGGCGGTGGCGTCGGCGCCAAGCAGGACGTCCAGGCCGCGGCCCAGGCCCTTGGGTTTCTTTGTTGCCATGATGTCGTTCCTTTTATGCGTTTCCCGCGCCGGGAATGCGGGCTTTGGCCAGCAAGGCTTCTTTCTTGACCCGCATGACCAGTTCATTGCCGAAATCGATGTACGCCTTGGCGCCGCGCGAGGTTTTGTCGTAGACCGTGCCGGGCAGGCCGTAGCTGGGCGCTTCGGCCAGCCGGACGTTGCGCGGGACGATGGTCTGGAAGACCTTGTCGCCGAAGTGCGTCTCGATCTGGGCGGAGACCTGCTGCTGCAGCGTGACCCGGGTGTCGAACATGACCCGCAGCAGTCCTATGAGCCGCAAATCGGGGTTGATGTTGCGATGCACCCGCTTGATGGTGTTGACCAGGTCGGAAAGCCCCTCCAGCGCGAAATATTCGCACTGCATGGGAATGATCACCCCGTGCGCCGCGGCCAGGCCGTTCAACGTCAGCAGCGACAGGGTGGGCGGGCAGTCGATCAGGATATAGTCGTAGTCGTCCTGCACCGCCTCGATGGCCGACCTGAGCTGCTGTTCACGGTCTTCCATCTGGATCAGGTCGATTTCGGCGCCGGATAATTCCCGGTTCGCCGGCAGTACATCGTAGCCGCCCGATTCCGAGCGCTTGCTGACCTCGGGGATCGTGGCGCTGCCGATCAGGACCTGATACAGGTTCCCCTGGAGCTTGTTCTTGTCTATGCCGCTGCCCATGGTGGCGTTGCCCTGGGGGTCCAGGTCGACCAGCAGAACGCGCTTGCCCAGCGACGCCAGCGCGGCGGCAAGATTGATGGCCGTCGTGGTCTTGCCTACCCCGCCTTTCTGGTTGGTTACGCAAAACACGTTAGCCGTTTCGGTCTCGTTCTGACTCATATCGTTCCTTGATGGGCGCGCATCCAGACCAGGCAACGCCGGGCATCCAGCCCCGGCACCGTCAACGGTTCGATGCGCTCGACGGTCCATGGGTCTTCAAGACCGCCGGCCCGGATCTCTTCCTCAGGCGTACGCCCCTTCATCGCCAGCAGGCAGCCGCCCGCCGCCACATGCCCGCCCGCCAGCGACGCGAAATCCGCCAACGATGCAAACGCCCGGGAAACCACGATATCCGCCTGAAACGGCGCCAGCGATTCGATCCTGCCGTGCACCGCATGCAATCCGGACAACCCCAGCGCCCCGCGCATCTGGCGCACGAACGCGGTTTTCTTTTCCACGGCGTCGACACAAAAAACACGCCAATCAGGATTGGTCGCGGCGATCACCACCCCCGGCAACCCTCCTCCGGAGCCGACATCGACGATCGTCGCCGGCCCGGGCCGGGTCAGGGCCGCGCGCATGGGCGCCACCACCGACAGGCTGTCCAGGACATGCTGGACCAGGATCTGCCGGGGGTCTCGCAGCGCCGTAAGGTTGTATACCCGGTTCCAGCGCTGCAGGTGTTCCATATAGGCCACCAGCGTTTCAGCCTGCCCCTCGGCCAGCGTCACGCCCATGGCCCGCGCCGCGTCGGCCACGTCTTGCCCGGTTTCGGACACCGCCGCCATTACGCGGCTTTCTTGCCATACTGATGGCGTTTTAGATGAATGAGCAGTAGCGCGATCGCCGCCGGCGTCACCCCCGACACGCGGCCGGCCTGTCCCACCGTTTCGGGCCTGCTGGCCTTGAGCCGCTGGCGCACCTCGATGGAAAGACTGGTCAGCGCATCGTAATCGATGTCCGCGGGTATGGGCTGGTTTTCCTGCGCCGCCTGCTTTTCCACCTCTTCCTGCTGGCGCGCCACATAACCCGCGTACTTGGCCTGTATCTCGATCTGTTCAGCTACGTTCTCATCGGCAATGCCCGGACCGGCCAGCGCATGGCCGTCCTCGCCTTTCGCCTGCATTAAGGCATGGTACGACACCCCGGGCCGCCTCAACAGATTATAAAGTGAGTACTCACGTTCTATTTGCCTTCCAAGCAGGCTTTCCGCCGCGTGCCGAGACAAAATCTTCGGATTCACCCAGATCGACTTCAAGCGCTCGATTTCATGTGCCACGGCATCGCGCTTGCGATTGAAAGCGCCCCAGCGCGTATCGTCGACCAGGCCCAAACGGCGCCCTTCTTCCGTAAGACGCATATCGGCATTGTCTTCGCGCAGGCTTAAGCGGTATTCCGCCCGCGACGTAAACATGCGGTAGGGCTCGGTCACGCCGCGCGTGACCAGATCGTCCACCAGAACGCCCAGGTAGGCCTGGCTGCGCTTGGGGGTCCATGCGTCCAACCCCTGCGCCAGGCGCGCCGCGTTCAACCCCGCCAACAGCCCCTGCGCGGCGGCCTCTTCATAACCCGTCGTGCCGTTGATCTGTCCCGCAAAGAACAGGTTTCTTATCGCCCGGGTTTCCAGCGAAGCTTTCAATTCCCGCGGGTCGAAATAATCGTACTCGATGGCATAGCCCGGCCGGGTGATGACCGCCGACTCCAGGCCCGGCAAGGTGTGAACCAGGGCCAGTTGAACGTCGAACGGCAAGCTGGTGGAAATGCCATTGGGATAGATTTCCCCCGTCGTCAACCCCTCTGGTTCCAGGAAAATCTGGTGGCTGGTCTTTTCCGCGAACCGGTGAATCTTGTCTTCTATGGACGGACAGTACCTGGGACCGACCCCCTCGATGACCCCGCTATACATGGGTGAGCGATCCAGGCCCGCCCGAATGATGTCATGTGTGCGCGAATTCGTGTGGGTGATCCAGCAAGGCAGCTGCCGGGGATGCATGTCCGCATTGCCAAGATATGAAAACACCGGCACAGGGTCGGAATCGCCAAGCTGTACTTCCGTGCGGCTGAAGTCTATGGTGCGTTTGTCCAGGCGAGGCGGCGTACCCGTCTTCAGCCTGCCCTGCGGCAGTTTCAGTTCTTTCAGGCGCTGGCCCAGGTTGATGGCGGGAGGATCACCGGCCCGGCCGGCCGAATAATGGTCCAGGCCCACGTGGATCAACCCATTCAGGAACGTGCCCGCCGTCAGGACAACGGTCCGGCCCCGAAATTTCAGCCCTATCTTGGTGACCGCGCCAACCACACGATCGCCTTCCAGCATCAAGTCTTCCACCGACTGCTGAAAAAGGGTCAGTCCAGGCTGTGACTGCAGCCTGGTTCGAATCGCCCGCCGATATAAGGATCGGTCGGCCTGGGCACGGGTAGCACGCACCGCCGGCCCTTTCGACTGGTTCAGGATGCGAAACTGTATGCCCGCTTCGTCCGCGGCCAGGGCCATGGCCCCGCCCAGCGCATCCACTTCCTTGACCAGATGGCCCTTGCCAATTCCTCCTATGGAGGGATTGCACGACATTTGCCCCAGGGTCTCCATGTTATGCGTCAGCAACAGCGTAGCGGCGCCGGCACGAGCCGCGGCAAGCGCAGCCTCCGTCCCGGCATGGCCGCCGCCGATGACAATAACATCGAAAGTGTCAGGGTAAATCATTTGATGTAGGGGTTCTCGGAAGATTCGAATGCGTATTATACCTTTGTACCTCTGCGATGTTTCACGTGAAACATCGCTCTATCCCCCATACCATCCAAGGTGTGTTTCACGTGAAACATAATGTCGACAGAGGGAATAGGGCGCAGGAGAATGCAAGCGGATAACAAGCCTGTGTCCATAAAATAAACAGGCCGGAGCAAGAACGGGCATGGAAAAACAAACCGGCTTGGCATCCATTGGGAAGCAGCGCCTGCCGCCACGACCTCTTGCAACAAACCCCGGCGTGCCGGCATGGCTTGGGAAAGGCGCCCAGAAAAGCGGGCGGGCACCTGGGCTTAGCTATCGGCCACGAAAATCGCATTCAATCCGTCCGCACTCTGGTTTGCCCGGAACAATAGGCCTGGATCAGGTTAATACACGATGAGGTCGATTTTTCCTTCGACAGCCGCGCTCATCATGGCAGCGACAGCAGGATCGAGCACCTATCAATATTTTTATTATGAAGCAAAAGGTGATCGGGCAAGAAAAATCCAGACATGAGCCCGGCTGTGGATAAACCTGGGGAAAAGAACGGGAAAACAGAAACGCCCCGGGAACAAGCCCCGGGGCGCGACAATAGAATCTTCCAGCATCCGGGAAGCCCGGATACGATTACAGTGGACGAATTTCAGAGGCTTGTGGCCCCTTGGGTCCGTCGACCACTTCGAATTCAACTTCCTGGCCTTCGTTCAGGCTGCGATAGCCTCGGCCTTCTATTGCGGAAAAGTGAGCAAACACATCCGAGCCGCCCTGGTCGGGTGTGATAAAACCAAAACCTTTGTCGGCATTGAACCACTTGACTTTGCCTTTTTGAGCCATGATGTAAAGCGTCCTAAAAATATACGAAAACGCAATGAATCAAGAACACCGACACGAACTAGAATAAGCGTGACGACACGTATTCAATACCCTGGGGCTGAAGAAATGATCCGTCTTTCACTTACGGGGCTTGCGCACGGCCTGAATTCAACTGCAGCTTTGCAGCATAACTGCCGATTTCGGCTTTCCGAAATACTTGTTTACCCCAATATGGTATTTTGATCCACGCGTGCATCCGGCGGCCTCGCGCCGCCGCCCCGTTATTCCTTCCGGCCATAGATAAAACCGCATACAGACAAACCATGAAGTTCGAATCAAAACTGCCCAACGTGGGAACGACCATTTTCACCATCATGAGCCAGCTGGCCGTCGAGCACGCCGCCATCAACCTGGGGCAGGGCTTTCCCGATTTCGATCCGGACCCGCGCCTGCTGGATCTGGTCACGCAGGCAATGAAAGAGGGCCATAACCAGTACCCGCCCATGCCGGGGATAAAACCTCTACGCGAAACAATAGCGCGCAAGGTTTCCAGGCTGTACGGCCACGATTACGATCCCGACACGGAAATTACCGTCACCAGCGGAGCGACCGAAGCGCTGATGACCAGCATCCAGGCATTCGTGCGGCCCGGCGACGAGGTGATCGTCATCGAACCCTGCTACGACCTGTACATGCCTTCCATCGAACTGGCCGGCGGCATCCCCGTCGTGGTGCCCATGGATGCGCCCACGCACAGCCACCCCTATTACCTCATGGATTGGCAGCGGGTGCGTGCCGCGATCACCGGGTGCACGCGGATGATCATGTTGAACTTTCCGCACAATCCCACCGGCATCATCCTGTCGCCGCAAGACCTGGACGAACTGGAGAGCATCGTCGTCGATACCGGCGTCATGCTGCTTTCCGACGAGGTCTACGAACACATCGTCTTCGACGGTCGATCGCATCAAAGCCTGGCAAGCCGGGAAAGCCTGGCGGCCAACACCATCGTCATCTCGTCCTTCGGCAAAACGTACCACACCACCGGATGGAAGGTAGGCTACGCTTGCGCGCCGGCCGCGATCACGGCGGAAATACGCAAGGTGCACCAGTTCACCGTATTCACCACCACCTCGCCCATGCAGTTCGCGCTGGCTCAATACATGCAGGACCCGGCGCCATACGAAACCTTATCCTCGTTCTACCAGGAAAAACGCGACCTGTTGGCCCTGGGCCTGCAAGACAGCCGCTTTCACGTCCTGCCCAGCCAGGGAACGTTTTTCCTGCTGGCCCAGTACCAGGCTATATCGGACCAGTCCGAACTGGACTTCGCCCGCTGGCTGACCGGCACGCACGGCGTAACCGTCATCCCCGTATCGGCGTTCTACGCGCAGCCTGGCAGCGAGCAGTCGAACCATCATCTGGCCCGGTTCTGCTTCGCCAAGCAGGACCACACCCTGCGCGCCGCCATCGCCAAGCTTCAGGCCATTTAAGGTCAGTCTTTGCGGATCTGGGCAAGCTGGTCTTGCACGGCCTGCCAGATCTGGGTCCCGGTTTCCTGCTCGATCTGCTTGTTGACCGGAGCGATGCGTTCGCGCATTTTCTGGACGTTCTGCGGGCTGACGACATTGACGATCATGCCTTTTTTCTTCAGTTCGTCCAGTGCCGCGCCAGCCTCTTTCCGGGTATCTTGCCGTTCATAGGTGCGACTGGCCCGGGCAGCCTGCATCAGCACGCTCTGTTCGTCCGGGGTAAGCGTGTTCCACCATTTCTCGCTGGCCAGGACGATCCACGGGCTATAGACGTGGTTGGTGATACTGACGTACTTCTGCACTTCGTAGAACTTGCTCGACAGGATGGTGTTGAAGGGGTTTTCCTGGCCGTCGACAGTCTTGGTCTCCAGCGCCGTGAACAGCTCGGAGAAGGGCAGGGGAACCGCGTTGGAGCCCAGCAGCTTGAACGTCTTTAGAAAGACATTGTTTTGCATGACGCGCAACTTCAGCCCGTCGAAATCGGCCACGGTATTCACCGGATGGCTACTGTTGGTCAGGTTGCGAAAGCCATTCTCCCAGTACACCAGCCCGACCAGTCCTTTGCTTTTCAGCTTGTCCTTGATCTGCTCGCCCGTCTTGCCATCCAGCACCTGGTCCGCCTCCTTGCCGGAATTGAACAGGAACGGCGTGTCCCAGATGGCCATTTCCTTGGTGACGCCCACCAAGGTCGCGGTGGAACCGACCATCATCTCCTGGGCGCCGCCGATAAGCGCCTGCTGCATCTGTATGTCGGAACCCAAGGCGGCCGCGCCTATGGCGCGCACCTGCATTTTTCCGCCGGACAATTTCTTTACCTGCTGGGCGAACATGTTGACGGCCCGGCCCTGGTTCGAGTCCTGATTCAATCCATACCCGAACCGGATGAGATGCGAATGAATGTCGGCCGCCTGAACGGCGGCACACTGGGCCATGGCCGCCAGGCCGACGCACAGCAACAATTTCCTGATCTTCATAAACTTACCTCTCCTTGATGCAACCGTTTTGAATTATCGGCGTCGGGCACAGGCTGCCATGCGTCGCGACGTCATGCTGCGTGTCAATAAAGCCAGGTGGCCGGCGCGATGATGAGTTGAGGAAACATCACGAATATCACCAGCAGGACCAGGTACATCACCAGGAACGGGCTGATTCCCTTGACGACCGCCTCCATCTTCATGCGACCCACTCCCGCCACCACATTGAGCACCGTGCCCACCGGCGGCGTTATCAGGCCCAGGCACCCGGTATAAATGAACATGAAACCGAAATAGATCGGGTCGATATGCGCCTTGTTGGCAAGCGGCAGGCATACCGGCGCGAAAATCAGAATGGTCGGGGTCAGATCCATGGACGTTCCCACCAGCAGCAGGAAAACCACCATGCAGGCCATGAACAGCTTGGGGTCGCCCATGATGGGCGCGAAAATGTGCGCCAACTGATTCGGCAGGTCCGCCAGCGTGATCATGTACGCCGCCACGGTTGCGGCGCCGCACAGAAACATGACCACCGCCGTGGTGTTGCTGGTCGCCACCAGCACCTTGTAGCAGTCGCGCCAGGACATTTCCCTGTAGATGAACTTGGCCACCAGGAAGGCATAGACGGCGGCCACGACGGCCGCTTCGGTGGGCGTGAAGATCCCGCCCTTGATGCCGCCCAGGATGATGACGGGCATGACGATGGCCCACGCCCCGTCGACGATCGCATGGCGGCGACCGACCCAATCGACGCGACGCACCGAAGGCAGCTCGTGCCTGCGGGCGATGGCGCGCCAGGCCAGAAGCAGGAACAGTCCCATGCACAGGCCCGGCACGACCCCGAAGACGAACAGGCTGCTGATCGACGTATTGGTGGTCACGCCGTAGATGATGAACGGCAGCGACGGCGGGATGATGGGCGCGATGATGCCGCCAGCCCCCAACAGGCCGGCGCTGAAGTCCTGCGGATAGTTCTGCAAGCGCATCATGGGCAGAAGAATGGTGGCCAGCGCGGCGGTGTCGGCGATGGCCGAGCCGCTCATGGACGCCAGCAGCACCGAGGCGAAAATGGCGACGTAGCCCAGCCCACCGTGGATATGACCGACGAACGCGCGCGCCATGTCGATGATGCGCCGGCTAAGGCCGCCAGCGTTCATCAATTCGCCGGCCAGGATGAAAAAGGGTACGGCCAGCAGCGGGAAATTATCGAACCCGGCAAGCAGGTTCTGGGCCAGCAACTGCGTGTTGAAGAAGTCCAGGTGCCACATCAGCACGACGGCCGACAGCACCAGCGACATGGCGATCGATATGCCCACGGCCATTCCGAAGAACAGCAGGGCCAGGAAGATCAGCGTCGATTCCATTTTTACGGTTTCCTGCGCAAGACGAGACGCTCGAACACCACTTCCTTGATGACCAGTATTTCCATGGCCCCGGCCATGAACAAGGTGGCGCCCGCGGCCAGAGCCAGTGGATAGCCCATGACGGCGCTGAAGCTGTGCAAGCCGGCGACGACCTGGTCCCAGGCGCCCTTTATGACCAAGGCCAGCAGGACCAGCAGCAGGGCATTGGAAAAGTAGTAGAGCGCCACCCTGGTCCCGGGACCGACCCTGTCGATCACCAGTTCGAAGCTCAAATGCTTTTTCTCGTATGCCGCCACGACCGATCCCATGCATACCAGCCAGACGAACAGCAACCGCGATAATTCGTCGTAAATGACCAGGCCGCTCGCAAAGACGTAGCGCAACACCACGTTGCTGAAAACGGCGACGACCATGACCGTCAGCGTGACCGCCATGAATACTTCCGCCGCTTTGAGCAATAGAGGCTTGGGCCCCGCGTTCTCTTGTGAAAAACTCATCGTGCTACTCCTGAATCCAGGCGCTTGCCCGGTCGATAATGCCGGCTATGGGCGTCTGTCCGTCGATCCGCAGCAACAACGCCTCGTTCTCCGGCGGCTCCAACGTCCGGAACTGACTGTCGATCAGCGCGGGCGGGAAAAAATGGTCTTGTCCGCGCGCCGTCACACGCTGTGCCGCAACCGTTCTGCCCACATCCAGCCATACGAACCGAAGATCCGGCACGCACGTGCGCAATTGGTCGCGATACACCCGCTTCAAGGCCGAACAGCTAAGCACGACACCGGTATCCCGATACCGGCCCAGCGCTTGGCCCAACAACGCCAGCCACGCCAGACGGTCCGAATCGGTCAACGCAATGCCGGCGCGCATCTTGGTCTGGTTTGCGGCACTGTGGAATGCGTCGCCCTCCAGGAATCTCCATCCCAGCCGCTCGGCCAGCAACTGCGCAATGGTGGACTTGCCGCTGCCTGAAACGCCCATGACCACCACCGAGCGACTACGAATATGTTCTTGCATTTCCCGCTAACGAACCTTCTAAAGATAGCGCTACCTTAAAGATTGAAAAAAAATGAGCCACCGGAAATAATAATTGGACAATTCCGAGGCAATGCGTAAAGATAGCGCTACCTATATTATTCATTCAAGCTAGGGAAAACACGGGTGAAGAACAGGTCTGAAGATAAAAAGCCAGCTGAAAAGACGCCTCCGGCCAAGGCCAAGCCCCGCAGCCGGGCGACGGGACGCGTCACGCTGGCCGACGTTGCCCGTGTCGCGGGCGTCAGCCCGATCACTGCGTCGCGCGTGGTCGGCGGCAAGAAAACCGTGGACCCGGCCCTGGCCGAGCGCGTACGCACCGCCGTGATCAAACTGGGCTATATCCCCGACCCCGCGGCCAGGGCCCTGGCATCGGCCAAGAGCACCCACGTCGTCGTGCTGGTGCCCCTGCTGTCCAACACCTTGTTCACCGAGCTTCTGGAAGCCGTGCAGGAACGCATGTGGGATGCCGGCTACCAAGTATTCGTGGGCATCACCCACTACGAGCCCCGGCGCGAAGCGACGCTTCTGGAGAGCTACCTGTCGCACCGACCGGCCGGCATCATCCTGACCGGACTGGATCGCGATAAAAGCCAGCGACGGTTGATCGAGAACAGTCATACGCCGTGCATCTACACGATGGAACTCAGCGACGATCCCGGCATACATTGCGTGGGTTTCTCGCAATTCGACGCGGCCAGAACGGTAGCCAACCACCTGCTGGCCGGCGGACGCAAGCGCATCGCATTCGTAGGCGCCCAGCTCGACCCCAGGGCGCTGCAGCGCGCTCAAGGGTTTCGCGCAACCCTGCAGCAAGCCGGAATATACGATTCCAGGCTGGAATTGCTCAGCCCCGAGCACTCGTCTCCGGCCCTGGGCGCACAGTATTTCCGACGGTTGATGACCGACCACCCGGACGTCGATGCTATCTTTTTCTGCAACGACGATCTGGCGCAGGGGGGGCTGCTGGAAGCTCTGCGCATGGGCATCTCCGTACCCGACCGGGTCGGCGTCATTGGATTCAACGACCTGCCCGGCAATGAACAAATGCTGCCCGCCCTGAGCAGCCTGCGAACGCCCCGGCGGGAAATCGGCGCTACCGCCGCATCCATGCTGTTGAAACTGATGCGCAACGAACCTTTGCGCAACACGGCCGTCGATCTCGGGTTTGAACTCATTGTGCGCGAAAGTACGTAGCGGGTTTGTTTTTCAATAGAGCGCAGTATACGTACGGAATCCGTATTTGTGTCGAAGGCTGGAAGGCCTGACGGCGGTGGTCTTTTATCTGTTTATCTTTTTCATTTTCTTTAAAGATTCATAATGATGGGTGTTTGTGGATAAGTGGCACAACCTGAATTTGTTCTTGTTTTTTAAAAGCTTGAAGTACGAAATCGGCAAGCATAATGTCTGTTTAGCGTGTGGATCGAACAGGGGTAACTTTTGGCTTTCGGCGAAAGCGCCGGCTTGTCCCAGACTTGTACACACCCTGTGCACAACCCGCTGTTCCTCTGCTTATCCACAGGCGGAAAAGATGTAAAACTTGTTGTCCGACCCAGGGTCTACGGTTTGGCGTTCAGTCTTGCGTCGATAAGCGCCGCAATGTCCAGACAGAAATATGACGAGGCCGGCTCCTGCGGATTGCGCAGGCCCAAAACCACGCCGCGCTGGTCGACCGGGGGACGGTTCTGGCTTAATTTGGCTTTGCCTTCTATGCGCGTTATGGCGATGTCCAGGCCGACGATTTGCCCGGCCATCATGCCCAGGTAGTCGTCCGGCGCGTCGGCAAGCGCCCAGGGGTCGGGCCGGCCGCTTTCGTGCCGCTGGACCAACTGATCCAGGTGCGACAGCAGCCATTGCCTGTCGCTTTGGTGGTTCAGTACGCCATGCACATGTACCGCGACGTAGTTCCAGGTAGGGACGGCCTTGCCGTTCGACGTTTTCTTGGTGGGATACCACGACGGCGAAATATACGCGTGAGGGCCGTTGAATACGACCAGCACTTCCGTCCCGTCGGGGCAGTCGGCGAATTCGCCGTTGTTCCTGGCGATGTGGGCATGAAGACGCCCACCGTCCCGGCCGCGTTGCAGCAATACAGGCAGGTGCATGGCCATCAAGCCCTGCGGACCCTGTGCGATCAGGGTGGCGAAAGGGTATTGGTCCATCAGTTGGAGCTGCTGGGCGGTGTCGTCGAGCTTGAAGGCGGTGGGTGTGTACATGGTTGATCACGCAAGAGTTGTCATGGTTTCGCCCGAGTCGAAGACCAGGCGCCGTTCCGGCCACTGCAAAGCGGCCAGTTTGAAGCGGGACTGCGCGCTGGTGCGCCCCGATTTGCGGTCGCGCCAGCGCGCGCCCACGGAAAAGTCCACGCAAAACACGTTGCGGCGCCTGCCGTGCCAGGAAACCGGATCGATGGCGTCGAACAACTGGCTGTAGCGCGCCGTATCGTTGAACAGTTCCGGGTTCAGCAGGCGCCAGTAGTGGCCTATGACGACGGGCTGGGTGTCGTCGTAGGTATCCCACCAACCGACGCGGTCGGAAAATCGCCAGCGGTTGCCGGCAAAAAACGGCGTCGCCGTCTTTTTTTCCACGCCCGAGGTAAGAATCTTGATAGGGTTGATCATCTGCTGCATGGCTTCGTATTCGGCGATGGCGTGCAGCAGGGGCGGAGGCGTGTCTTCGTCTTCCAGTTCGCGCGCCCACCGCCGTTTTTCGTCCAGGTAGCGCTGGTACAGGCCCGATTCTTCGGCGCTGGATTGCGCGATCCGGTTCCAGATGCGGAATTGTTCGACGACCCCGCCCAGCGGCACGCCCCGGATGGCGTCTATGGCGGGCGCGGTCCAGGCCGCATGCACGATGCGCAGATCGTCGCGCTCCAACGCAATGGGAAGCCGCCCCAGGAATTCCTTGAGCGTCTTGCGTTGATGCGGCGGGGTGCGCCGGAATGGGGCATAGAATTTCAAGTCGCGGTCGTGGCGCTCGTCGAAAAACCACCCCGAGCCGTCCTTGATGTCGCCCAGGAGCAGGTTGATTTCATGGTTGCCAAGAATGGCACTGGCACTGCCTTGTTCGACCAGGCTCTGCACCAGCTGGATCACCCCGATGCTGTCGGGGCCGCGATCGCACAGGTCGCCCACGAAGACCAGTTTGCGGTCGTCGGGGTGCCGGCCCTGGCTGTTGTAGCCCAGATGCACCAGCAGGGTCAGCAGGGGCGCCAGTTCGCCGTGGACATCGCCAATGATGTCCAGGCGGTTTTCGGGCAATGGCTGTACTAATGACATGGGTCGGATTCTGCAATGGCGCAGGAAAAAACGGACGATTTTCCTGTTTTAACAGAACGTAACCCGAATCTGGGCAATAACCGTAAAATTTTTCAGGTAGGCGTGTTGTGGGCGCCCAATGGAATCTGGAGAGCTTCTATGGTGGGATAGAACTCTTTGTTTTCCTTTTGCATGCGGATGTGCAGGGCCTTGAGCGCCGTATTGGCGTGGTCGCGGAAACCTTCGGGGTCCCGTGTGATCTCGTCGGCGCTGGACCAGCGTCGGGAAAAATCGACGAACGCGTTGGTGATGCCCTGCATTTCGCTCTGGTAGGCGTGCGCCATGTCGACGATCTTCTGGTTGCCATGCTTGAACAGCGACGGATACAGGACGCGATCTTCGATGGCCAGGTGCGTGGTGATGGTGCCGCCCAGGGATTTGAGCTCCTCGGCAAGCTTGGCCGCGTTTTCCACAATGCCGGCATGGGATAGACGGCGCATCGTGGCGACGCCCGTAAGAATCCCCACATGCTGGTGTTTCAACCGCTCGATGTCCATGGTGTCTCTCCTTCGCGAAAGCCGGGCATATCTACCATTACGACGTCTTGCGAAAATAGTTAAGCGGATGCGCGTCCTCGAACAACGCGGGCGCTATACGGCGGGCGCGGCGAATGATCTCGTGGAATAATGGGCGCATTGTTTTTCTATCGTTTCACGCGTTGATCTTCCGGACGTCATGGCCGCCTATCCCAATGATCCCATCGTGGCTATTGCGACCGCCCCCGGCCGGGGCGGGATAGGCGTCGTGCGCGTGTCCGGCCGCGATCTGGCCGGGCTGGTCGACGCCCTGTTCGCCCGGGCGCTGCCGCCCAGGCACGCCAGCTATCTGGACTTCAACGATGCCGCCGGCAAGCCTATCGATTCCGGCATAGCCCTGTTTTTCAAGGGACCGCACTCGTACACCGGCGAAGACGTGCTGGAATTGCAGGGGCACGGCGGCCCGGCCGTGCTTCGGCGCCTGCTGGATCGATGCCTGGAGGCCGGCCGCGGGCTTGGCCTGCGTCACGCCCAGCCCGGCGAATTCACCCGCCGCGCCTTCCTGAACGAACGGCTGGACCTGGCACAGGCCGAGGCGGTCGCGGACCTGATCGATGCCTCGTCCGAAGCGGCCGCACGCAGCGCCATGGCCTCGCTAAGCGGCGTGTTCTCGACCCGCGTCGACGCGCTGGCGGACCGCATCGTGCATTTGCGCATGCTGGTCGAGGCGACGCTGGATTTTCCCGAAGAAGAGATCGACTTCCTGCAGAAGTACCAGGCGCGCGAGAAATTGTCGGCCATCCGCGCCGACCTGGACGACATGATGCGCCAGGCCAGGCAGGGCATGATCCTGCGCGAAGGCCTGCATGTCGTCCTGGCCGGACAGCCGAACGTGGGCAAGTCCAGCCTGCTCAACGCCCTGGCCGGCGACGACATCGCCATCGTCACACCCATCGCCGGCACCACGCGCGATAAAGTCGCGCAGCAAATCCATATTCAAGGCGTGCCGCTGCATATCGTCGACACAGCGGGCCTGCGCGACACCGACGATGCCGTCGAAAGCATAGGCATTGCGCGGACCTGGACCGAAATCGAAAAAGCCAACGTCATCATCCACATCCAGGACGCGCGCGCACCCGGCGACGAGCTGGACGCCGCCATCACCCGGCGCCTGCCGTCGCGCACCCCGGTGCTGAACGTCTTGAACAAGATCGATCTTCTGGGCCCGGGCCGTGCCGACGATGCCACGGCCCGTTACGATGCGCCTTCGGCCGCGGTTCGCGGACAAGGCGCCGGACCCGGCGACGCATCGATGTCCCTGGGTGTTTCAGCCAAGACCGGAGAAGGACTGGACACGCTGCGCCGCACGTTGCTGGACATAGCGGGCTGGCGTCCCGGCGGAGAATCCCCCTGGCTTGCCCGCGAAAGGCATTTGCGCGCGCTGGAGGAGACCGGGGATCATCTGTCGCTAGCCGACGGACACGCCGCCCAGAACGACCAGGCGCTGGATCTGTTCGCCGAGGAACTGCGCCTGGCGCACGACAGTTTGTGTTCGATCACCGGTCAGTTCACCAGCGATGATCTGCTGGGAGAGATTTTTTCCAGTTTTTGTATTGGGAAGTAAGGTGGGGTCGCATGTTCGACTACGCGCTGACCTGCGGCCTGATCCAGGCCAACCCGGTCATGGCCCTGCCGATGCGGCACGTCTACCGCGCTGCCGCCCGCGACCGGGCACTGACGCCGGACGAGATCCGGCAGTTCCTTCGCGCCATGCAGACCTCCAACATCCGCCGCCAGTTCAAGATCGTCTTCCAGTTGATCCTGATGACCCTGGTGCGCAAATCGGAGTTGATGCTGGCCCAGTGGAAGGACGTGCATGTGGACGAAGGCGAATGGCACATTCCGGTGGAAAACTCCAAGACCGGCAAACCCCATATCGTCTATCTCTCCACACAGGCGCAGACGCTATTCAAGGAGCTCAAATCGCTGGCTAGCAGCAGTGACTGGATATTGCCCGACCGTGGCACCCTGGCTAAACCCTTCACCATCCATGACCTGCGGCGCACCGCATCAACGCTGCTGCACGAGCAGGGTTGGCCTTCGGATGTGGTGGAAAAGGCGTTGAACCACACCATCGGCGGCGTGCGTGGCATCTACAACCGGGCGGAATACGCCGAGCAGCGGCGGGAAATGCTGCAGGCGTGGGCAGATTACATCGACGGGTTGGCGCCGTCGACCAATCTGGTGGCGTAAGTCCGTCCGAGGCGCTGGCGGCCTTTTCCCTTTTTGGGTAGGGCCGTTGCCCTTGATTGCCATTCCCTTGTCTTTGCCTTTTCCTTTGTGGCAAGCATTTATGATCGACGATGATTATCAGACACTGATATAATTGAAAACCAACGTGTTACTGGATTCGCGATCATGAAGCGCTGCATTGTGGGCATCCGACAGCCAGAAGGTTCGCCACCGCAGGGAAGCGAAACTCCCAGCATTTGGTTTCCGTCTCTGGCCTCACTGGCAGCCGTGCTGTCGGACGACAACCGCCGCCTGCTGCGCCTGATCAATGACAAACAACCCAAGTCCCTGACGGAACTGGCTGAACTCAGTGGCCGTAAGGTGCCGAACCTGTCGCGCACCCTGCGGATGATGTCGGATTACGGCCTGGTTTCGCTGCAACGCAATGTTCGGGATGTTCAGCCAACCGCACTGGCGACTGAATTTCTGGTTGTGCTGGATTGATGGGCACGGACATGGAGAAGCCCTGCTGATAAGCCAGGAAGGATAACTGCTCAACAAAAAATCGCCCCATTTCTTTTGCACACGCTTCGTACTTGCGCCAAACCAGACAAATTGAAACAGGAACAACCTTATGACCAGCACCCAACAACGCGCCGCCTTGCAACGACAGATTTGGCAGATTGCCAATGACGTGCGCGGTGCAGTCGATGGTTGGGATTTCAAGCAGTACGTCCTTGGCGCCCTGTTCTATCGCTTCATCAGCGAGAACTTCACCAGCTACATAGAGGGCGGCGACGACAGCATAAACTATGCTCAACTACCCAATGACGTCATTACTGCGGACATCAAGGACGACGCCATCAAGACCAAGGGCTATTTCATCTATCCCAAACAACTGTTCGCCAACGTGGCTGCCGGTGCCCACGATAACGAAACCTTGAACACCGACCTGGCCCACATCTTCACCACCATTGAAAGTTCGGCCAGCGGCTACCCGTCCGAACTCGACATCAAGGGTCTGTTCGCAGATTTCGACACCACCAGCAACCGCCTCGGCAACACAGTCAAGGAAAAGAACGCACGTCTCGCTGCCGTGCTCAAGCGCGTAGCCGAACTCGACTTTGGCGGCTTCGACGCCAGCCACATCGACCTGTTTGGTGACGCCTACGAATTCCTCATCTCCAACTACGCCGCCAACGCCGGCAAGTCCGGCGGCGAGTTCTTTACCCCGCAGAACGTCTCCAAGCTGATCGCGCGGCTGGCCATGCACAAGCAAGGCAGCGTCAACAAAATCTACGACCCCGCCTGCGGCTCTGGTTCGCTGCTGCTGCAGGCCAAAAAGCACTTCGACGCCCACATCATCGAAGACGGGTTCTACGGCCAGGAACTCAACCACACCACGTACAACCTGGCGCGGATGAACATGTTCCTGCACAACATCAACTACGACAAGTTCAACATCCAGTTGGGAGACACGCTGCGCAGCCCGCATTTTGGCGATGAAAAACCCTTCGATGCTATCGTCTCCAACCCGCCGTATTCGGTGAAGTGGATTGGCGTGGACGACCCAACCCTCATCAACGACGATCGCTTTGCCCCGGCGGGTGTGCTGGCACCCAAGTCCAAGGCCGACTTCGCCTTCGTGCTGCACGCGCTGCACTACCTGTCAGGCAAGGGCCGCGCGGCCATCGTCTGCTTCCCCGGCATCTTCTACCGAGGCGGGGCGGAACAGAAAATCCGCCAATACCTGGTGGACAACAACTATGTGGAAACGGTGATCGCGCTGGCGCCCAACCTGTTCTTCGGCACCACCATCGCTGTGAATATCCTGGTGCTGTCCAAGCACAAGACCGACACAAAGACGCAGTTCATCGACGCCGGCGGCCTGTTCAAGAAAGAAACCAACAACAACGTGCTGCTGGACGACCACATTGAGCAGATCATGCAGGTGTTCGACAGCAAGGACGACATGGCGCACTTTGCCCGAGCGGTAGATTACGAGGCGATCACCAGCAACGACTACAACCTGTCGGTCAGCAGCTACGTGGAAGCCAAGGACACCCGCGAAGCAGTGGACATCAAGGCACTCAACGCGGAGATTGCCAGCATCGTGGTGCGACAGGTGGAGTTGCGAACTCAGATTGATTCCATCGTTGCCGAACTGGAAGGAGACGAGGCATGAGCCGGATTGATGAACTCATTGCGGAGCATTGCCCGGAAGGTGTGGAGTTCAAAGCCATTGGCGAAATAGCAGAGTGCTACTCAGGTGCCACGCCTGCATCTGGAGTAGCGGCCTATTGGGAAGATGGAACAATCCCTTGGATGAGTTCTGGCGAGGTCAACAAAGGAACTGTTTACGACACCGACAACAAAATAACCCAAGCTGGCTTTGATTCATGCAGCACAAAAATGATTCCACCCAATGCTGTTGTCATTGCTCTGGCAGGACAAGGAAAAACGCGTGGGACTGTTGCAAGGACTCGCCTTTATCTCTGCACAAACCAATCACTTTGCTCAATCGTCCCCAACGCCGAGGTGGTTAACAGCGATTTCCTCTACTACTTCCTGTCTACGCAATATCAACAGCTTCGCAGTGTGTCGTCTGGCAACGGCGCACGCGGCGGCCTAAATCTACAGATGATTCGTAGCTATCGCTCCCCCGTCCCTCCGCTCGAAATCCAACACGAAATCGTGAAAGTGCTTGATACTTTCACGGAGCTGGAGGCGGAGCTGGAGGCGGAGCTGGAGGCGGAGCTGGAGGCGCGTCGGCGGCAATACAGGTATTACCGCGACGCGCTTCTGACGTTCGGCGAACGCACGGATAGCGCAAGCAAGCAAGCAAGCAAGCAAGCAAGCAAGCAAGCAAGCAAGCAAGCAAGCAAGCAAGCAAGCAAGCAAGCAAGCAAGCAAGCAATTATACGGTGGATGATGCTTAATGAAATAGGAATATTCATTCGCGGCCGTCGATTCACCAAGGCTGACTATATGGAAAATGGCATCAATGCTATCCACTACGGCGAGATCTATACGCAGTATGGCGTATGGACGGACAAGGTCGTTTCACAAGTCCGGTCGGATATGACAAGCATCCTGCGCTATGCCCAACCCGGGGATGTTGTCATTACCGATGTGGGCGAAACTGTCGAGGATGTAGGCAAGGCAGTGGCATGGATAGGTGATGAAAAAGTTGCCATTCATGACCATTGCTATGCCTTTCGCCACGACATGAATCCGAAGTTTGTTTCCTACTATATGCAAACAACTTCATTTATTGCAGAAAAGGCGAAGTATGTAGCGCGAACAAAAGTCAAAACGCTATTGATTGATGGCTTCTCAAAAATTCGCATCCCAGTACCACCGCGGGAAGAGCAAAACCGCATCGTTGCCATCCTCGACAAATTCGATACATTGACTAACTCCATCAGCGAAGGCTTGCCGCGTGAAATAGAACTGCGACGCAAGCAGTACGCACATTACCGCGACAAGCTATTGAACTTCGTGGAGTTGGAGGAAGCTGCATAACATGGGCAAGACGCTCGCGGAAATCACCAAACAGCTGAGAGACGCCGACAAAAAGGTGCAGTTGATCTATGCCTTCAATGGCATGGGTAAAACGCGTCTTTCCCGCGAATTCAAGCAGCTTGTTGCCCCCAAGAACGGGGATGGGGAAGGAGAGGTTGCCGATCAGCCCGAGTCGCCACGCGGCAAGATCCTGTACTACAGCGCTTTCACCGAAGACTTGTTCTATTGGGACAACGATCTGGCGTTGGATGCCGACCCCAAGCTGCGGATTCAGCCCAATTCGTTTACCGACTGGTTACTCGCGTTGCTCAGGGATCTGGGGCAGGATGGGAATATCGTCAGATACTTTCAACACTATGCCAACGACAAATTGACCCCCCATTTCAGCGAAGACTTTTCCGAAGTCACCTTTTCGCTTGAGCGGGGCGATGATGAAAGCTCCGACAATCTCAAGATCTCGAAAGGTGAAGAAAGCAACTTCATCTGGAGCATCTTCTACACGCTGCTGGACCAAGCCATCAGCACGCTCAATATCGCCGAACCGGAAAATCGCGAAACCCGGCAGTTTGACACGCTTGAATATGTATTCATCGATGATCCTGTGAGTTCCTTGGACGAGAACCACCTGATCGAGCTGGCCGTCAATCTGGCGGGGCTGATCAAGACCGGTCCATCCAATCTGAAATTCGTCATCACCACCCACAGCCCGTTGTTCTACAACGTGCTCTACAACGAACTCAATGCCAAGACCTGCTATCTGCTAGAGCGGTTCGAGGATGGCACCTTCGCTCTTGCGGAAAAGAAGGGGGATTCCAACAAGAGTTTTTCCTATCACCTGCATCTCAGGAAAACCCTTGAGCAGGCGATTACCGCTAATCAGGTCGAGCGTTATCACTTCACACTGCTGCGCAACCTCTACGAGAAAACCGCCAGCTTCCTAGGCTACCCGCAATGGTCGGAACTCCTGCCCGACGACAAGCAGGCCTATTTGAATCGCATCGTCCAATTCACCAGCCATAGCACCCTGTCCAATGAAGCGGTTGCCGAGCCGACGCCGCAAGAGAAGCAGACGGTTAAGTTCCTGCTGGACAACCTGATCAACAACTATGGCTACTGGCAGCAACAGGAAATGCAGAATGGTTGAGTACATCAAGCCCATCGCCGAGTCGAACAACTTCATCGTGCTCGACAGGTACGTCAAGGAGTGGAAGGCTGCCGAAAGCTACCAGAGCGAAGGCGATCTGGAACGCGAGTTCATCGATGATCTGCTCAACCAAGGGTACGAATACCTGCCCGGTCTGAAAAACCAGCAAGCCTTGCTGGCCAACGTGCGCGAGCAGTTGAAAACCTTGAACACCGTGCAATTTTCAGACGGCGAATGGGCACGCTTCGTGGAGACCTGGCTGGACAAGCCCAGCGATGGCATCGTCGAGAAAACTCGCAAGATTCATGACGATTACATCCATGACTTCGTGTTCGACGATGGCCGCATCCAGAACATCTACCTGCTCGACAAGAAGAACATCGCCCGCAACAAGGTGCAGGTGATCAAGCAGTTCGAGCAAACTGGCAGCCACGCCAACCGCTATGACGTAACGGTGCTGGTCAACGGCCTGCCGCTGGTACAGGTAGAGCTGAAAAAGCGCGGCGTGGCTATCCGCGAGGCCTTCAACCAGGTCCATCGCTACAGTAAAGAGAGCTTCAACAGCGAGCATTCCCTGTTCAGGTATTTGCAGTTGTTCGTCATCTCCAACGGCACCGACACGCGCTACTTCGCCAACACCACGCAGCGCAACAAGAACAGCTTCGACTTCACCATGAATTGGGCGCAGGCCGACAACAGCCCGATCAAGGACTTGAAGGACTTCACCGCCACCTTCTTCCAGAAGCACACGTTGCTCAATGTGTTGCTGACCTATTCGGTGTTCGACATCAGCAATACCTTGCTGGTGATGCGCCCCTACCAGATTGCCGCCACCGAGCGCATCTTGTGGAAGATCAAGAGTGCCTATCAAGCCAAGCACTGGAGCAGCACGGAAGGCGGCGGCTATACCTGGCACACCACGGGTTCGGGCAAAACGCTGACCAGCTTCAAGGCGGCGCGCCTGGCTACTGAGCTGGACTTCATCGACAAGGTGTTCTTTGTGGTGGATCGCAAGGATCTGGATTACCAGACCATGAAGGAATACCAGCGTTTCTCGCCCGACAGCGTTAATGGCTCAGACAGTACTGCGGGGCTCAAGCGCAACCTAGACAAGGATGACAACAAGATCGTCGTCACCACCATCCAGAAGCTCAACAACCTGATGAAGAGCGAAAACGACCTGCCGATCTACGACAAGCAGGTGATTTTCATCTTCGACGAATGCCATCGCAGCCAATTCGGCGAGGCGCAAAAGAACCTGAAGAAGAAATTCAAGAAGTTCTACCAGTTTGGGTTCACCGGCACTCCGATCTTCCCGCAAAACGCCCTGGGCGCGGACACCACCGCCAGCGTGTTCGGCCGGGAACTGCACTCCTACGTCATCACCGATGCCATCCGCGACGAAAAAGTGCTCAAGTTCAAGGTGGACTACAACGACGTTCGCCCGCAGTTCAAGGCCATCGAAAGCGAGCAGGACGAGAAGAAGCTCAGCGCGGCGGAAAGCTGGCAGGCCCTGCTGCACCCGGATCGCATCCGCGAAATCACCCAGTACATCCTGAACAACTTCCGGCAGAAGACCCACCGCCTGCAGGCGGGTGCCAAGGGATTCAACGCCATGTTCGCCGTGAGCAGCGTGGATGCGGCCAAGCTGTACTACGAATCTTTCAAGACCTTGCAGAAAGGCAGCGACAAACCGCTGAGAGTCGCTACCATCTTCTCATACGCCGCCAACGAGGAACAGGACGCGGTGGGCGACATCGCGGACGAAGGCTTCGAAGTCTCGGCCATGGACAGCAGCGCCAAGGAGTTCCTGGGCGCTGCCGTTGCCGACTACAACGCGCTGTTCAAAACCAGCTTCGGCGTGGACAGCAAGGGCTTCCAGAATTACTACCGCGACCTGGCCAAGCGCGTCAAAGAGCAGGATGTCGATTTGCTGATCGTGGTCGGCATGTTTCTGACCGGCTTCGATGCGCCCACGCTGAACACCTTGTTCGTCGACAAGAACCTGCGCTACCACGGCTTGATCCAGGCCTATTCGCGCACCAACCGCATTTTTGACGCCACCAAGACCTTCGGCAACGTCGTCACCTTCCGCGACCTGGAGCAGGCGACCATCGCTGCCATCACCCTGTTTGGCGACAAGAACACCCGAAATGTGGTGCTGGAGAAGAGCTACACCGAGTACATGAAAGGCTTCACCGACGTGGCCACGGGCGAGGCCCGGCGCGGCTTCATCGACGTGGTGAGCGAGCTGGAGCAGCGCTTTCCCGACCCGGCGAACGTCGTCAAGGAATCCGACAAGAAGGCGTTTGCCAAACTGTTCGGCGAATACCTGCGCGTGGAGAACGTGCTGCAGAACTACGATGAGTTCGCCAGCCTGAAAGCCTTGCAGAACATCGACACGAGCGACCCGCAGGCTGTGGAGGACTTCAAGACTAAACACTATCTGAGCGACGACGAGTTTGCCGCATTGCAGGCCATCCACACTCCTCCCGACCGGAAAATCCAGGATTACCGCTCCACCTACAATGACATCCGCGATTGGCTGCACCGGGAGAAATCCTCTGCGGAAAAAGAGAAATCCAGCATCGACTGGGATGATGTGGTGTTCGAGGTAGACCTGCTTAAGTCGCAGGAAATCAACCTGGACTACATCCTGGAATTGATCTTCGAGAAGAACAAGAAGACCAAGGACAAGGTGGCTCTGGTCGAGGACGTGCGCCGGGTGATCCGCGCCAGCCTGGGTAACCGTGCCAAGGAAAGTCTGGTGGTGGACTTCATCAACCAGACCGACTTGGACGGGCTGGGCGACAAGGCCAGCGTGATCGAGGCGTTCTTCAGCTTTGCTCAGGCCGAGCAGCAACGCGAGGCGCAGGAACTGATCGAAGCCGAGAATCTGAATCCCGAGGCGGCCAAGCGGTATATCGCGACTTCGCTCAAGCGGGAATTCGCCAGTGAGAACGGCACCGAACTCAATGCCCTCCTGCCCAAGATGAGTCCACTCAATCCGGAATACCTGACGAAAAAGCAAAGTGTCTTCCAGAAGATCGCCGCGTTCGTCGAAAAATTCAAAGGAGTAGGCGGGCAGGTTTAACAGAATAAAGTCATATATTTCGGACGGTCAAAGCCAGTAGCCCTGATCTGACCGCCGAAATAAGCGATTCTCGTTTTCGGGAATGTCAAGCCAGTGCTATCGAACTAGCGCTAAAGCAAAGGGAATCGCAGTTGCGTGCTTGGTCGAAGTACAGACCACGTGGAGATACTTGGTATGAATGGAAAAAAATTGATCCGCAACAGCACAGCCGAGTTCCTAATCTTCACTGGCCAGGCTGGCGAACAGAGCATCGAGGCCCGCTATGAGAACGAAACCCTGTGGCTGTCGCAGAAGCTGATGGCCGAGTTGTTCGGGGTAGACGTGCGTACGGTCAGCGAGCACCTGAAGAACATCTTTGCCAGCCAGGAACTGGCCTCGGAAGCAGTTATCCGGAAATTCCGGATAACTGCCAGCGACGGCAAGAACTACCAAACTCAGTTCTACAACCTCGACGCCATCATTTCCGTCGGCTATCGGGTCAACTCCCTACGCGCAACGCAGTTCCGCCAGTGGGCGACCGGCGTCCTGCGTGAGTTCGCCATCAAGGGCTATGTGCTGGATCGTCAGCGCATGGAAAACGGCAGCTTCCTGGGCGAGGACTACTTCGAGCGGCTGCTGGCGGAAATCCGCGAGATCCGCCTCAGCGAGCGACGCTTCTACCAGAAGATCACCGACATCTACGCCACCAGCGTGGATTACAACAAGGACGCACCAACGACCAAAGCCTTCTTCGCCAAAGTACAGAACAAACTGCATTACGCCATCCACGGCCATACCGCTGCAGAGTTGATCCGCAAGCGGGCCGATAGCAGCAAGCCACATATGGGGCTGACTTCCTGGGTGAGCGCGCCCGAAGGCAAGATACTGAAAACCGACGTGGCCGTGGCCAAGAACTACTTGACCAAGGACGAGTTGGATTCATTGGGTCGTATAGTCAACGCCTATCTGGAACTGGCCGAGGATCGTGCTCACCGCAAGATTCCCATGAGCATGGATGATTGGGCCAAGCGACTGGATGCCTTCTTGGAATTCGATGGCCGAGAGGTGCTGCAGAACAGTGGCAGGATTTCCGCGAGGTTGGCTCAGGCGCACTCGGAAAGCGAGTTCGAAAAATACCGGATCGTGCAAGACCGCCTGTTTGAAAGCGATTTCGACAAGGTAATAAAAAAACTAGCGGACGCTGGCCCAGCCGTCGAAAAGGACGAATGAAGTACCAGGCTCCCAGATAGATCGCCGTCTCTTGCCCCCGCTCATGCCCGATCGCGGCTGACCTGTTGCCGGGCTTGTTGATTGACCAGGGACCCCATTCATTCCTGTGGCGATTCCTTGGCCAGGAGGGAGAGGACGGCATCGCGCTTCTCGAGCAGGTGCAGGCGCAAGATGGCGGCCAGGCGCGGGCCGTCGTGGGCCTCGAGGGCCTTGATCATCTCGTCGTGCTCGGCGACGGCCTTGTCCCAC
>Ga0164242_10001696_pt1 | contig 25989 bp, 28 predicted proteins | sample OricomgcompostMG_FD_108783 | JGI IMG/M metagenome (GOLD analysis project Ga0164242, IMG submission 108783) | Miracle-Growth compost microbial communities from Emeryville, California, USA - Original compost - Miracle growth compost (MG) ...
TAACAAATTTATACATATTCAATTTAACCTATCCTTTTAAATAAAGGGAATCTTTTTGAAAAAAGTTCCGGTGAAGTTAAGGGGATTGGGGAAACTTTTTTCAATTATTTTTTGTCTAAAAAGAGAAGTTTTAATATTTACTACACTGCAAAAAACAACTGTCATTCTTGGTGCTACCCCCGATCCAACGCGTTATGCTTGTAAAGCAGCCAATATGCTTGTAAAACATGGACATCCAATAGTTCCTGTCGGGATAAAAAAAGGAGAAGTAGCAGGTAAACCAATCCAAAATATACAGTCGGCTATAGAAAATGTGGATACAATTACCTTATACATAGGTACAAAAAACCTTCCCCCTTTATTTGATTATATTATTGGATTAAATCCCAAAAGAATCATTTTTAATCCGGGTACAGAAAATGACACGCTCATTCAATTAGCAACATCCAAAGGGATAGAAACAGTTGTGGGTTGTACCCTTGTTATGCTTTCTACCGGAAATTATTAACACATCTCCTCTGGAACATAAAATTTATATTTTTATCCAATTGATCCATATTTTTGTACCAGTGCTTCGGCACATCTTTCCCCATCCATTGCCGCAGATAGAATTCCTCCGGCATACCCTGCGCCTTCTCCACAAGGAAATAAGCGCTGAATCTGAATATGTTCTAATGTTTCCCTATCCCTGGGAATAGTAATCGGAGAAGAAGTCCTGCTTTCAACTCCGATAATCTGCGCTTCCTTTGTTAAATATCCTTTCTTTTTAGCACCAAAAAGTACAAAAGCCTTTCTCAACCTTTCTGCAATACCTTGCCCAAGCACTTCATCCAAATCGGCTGCTTTCAGCCCCGGTTGGTAGGAAGTAGGCAAAAGCGCAGAAGCTGCTTTTCTTTCTACAAAATCTAACATATTGCAAGCTGGTGCCGTTTGATCTTTTCCTCCTGCCAACCAAGCTTTTCTCTCAATTACTTTTTGCATTTCCAAGCCGGCAAGTACACCTGACGCAGCAAAAGGCTGCCAATCGCTTGCTTCAATAGCCACAACCACGCCCGAATTGGCATACGTACTATCTCTTCTTGAAGGAGACATCCCATTTACCACTACCTCTTCCTGGGCAGTAGCAGCCGGAACAATAAATCCACCCGGACACATACAAAAAGAAAAAACGCCCCTTTCCTCCCCTTTCCATGCGGCTTGGGCAACTAAAGAATAAGAAGAAGCCGGCAAAAAAGGGCTTCGCACTTCGCTATGGTATTGTATTCTATCAATTAAGGATTGTTGATGTTCAATTCGCACTCCCATTGCAAAAGGTTTTGCTTCTATTAAAATATTTTTTTCGTGTAAAAGATAAAAAATATCCCGGGCAGAATGCCCGGTTGCAAGGATAACGGCAATTCCCTGAAAAGTTTCCCCATCAGAGGTTCTAACCCCTTTCATTACTCCGCCTTCTACTATAAAGTCAGTTACAATCCGGTTAAAGCATACTTCTCCGCCAGCTTCAAGAATACTATTGCGCAAGTCGGTTACCAACACTGGGAGCTTGTTTGTCCCTATATGTGGATGGGCATCGATCAGAATTTCTTCTTTTGCGCCATGGGCAACCATTATCTCTAAAATCCTTTTTATGTCTCCCTTCTTTTTTGACCTTGTATAAAGCTTGCCATCTGAATAGGTACCGGCACCTCCCTCGCCAAAACAATAATTGGAATTGGAGTCTACAATTCGATTTTTAATAATAGCGGCCAAATCTCTTCGTCTCGTTCTTACATCTTTTCCTCTTTCCAGCAATATGGGTTTAAAACCAAGTTCAATCAACCTAAGTCCGGCAAAAATACCAGCAGGCCCAGCTCCTACAATAATTACAGAAGGGCGTTCTTTAACATTCCCATAAGTCTTTTTCCAAGTAGTGCCCACAGGTTTTTCATCTATAAAAACCCGAACTAAAAGATTTATCCTTACTTGTTTTGAACGACCATCTATAGATCGCCTTACAATTTGAATATTTACATTGGGAGCATCTTGAATCTCCAGTTTTGCCCGTACTCTTTTTTCAAGTAACTCTTTTGAAAATCCGGTTTCGGGATCAACTACTATTTCTACTTCTTTTATCATATTTTCCCGCTTTTTGAAATACTGTTTGAAAAACAAAGATGAAAATTTTAAAGGAAGAAAGGGCTACAAATGAAGAATTTTAACCTTTGGTATTTATCAATAAAAAAACTACATTTAAATAAAATAAGTATAAATAATAAAATTTAAGAGAACTATGGGTAAAGGAGACAAAAAATCAAAAAAAGGTAAAATTTCGATGGGTTCTTTTGGCAATTCCAGGTCAAGCAAAACTACAAAAAGTATAGAACGACCTATTACAAAAGTAACAGAAACTACCACTCCAGAAACAGCCAAGCCTAAAAAAACTGTGGCAAAAAAGAAGCCTGCGAAAAAAGAAGCTTAATCTTATTGGGAGAATATTCTTTTTTTGCAGCTGATACCTGTATTGCTATTCAAGCAATGTTAGATAGCTTGATAATTTTTATTATATACTTTTGTCATCTATTTCATACTGCCTTTATAGCTATCTGGTTTTCAAACAATCCTATCTAAAGCAGGTTAGACATACATGCAAAAGTCATCTTCAATAACAGGTGAGGCTGTTGCAAAACCAAGAGCAGATGAATGGATTGACATTACTGTACCTATTCATGACAGCATGACGAGCTGGCCAGGTTTGCCACATGTTTCGATTATGAAGTTTCAAGACCTTCATAAGGGTGATGAGACAAACATTACAAAGTTTTCGATGCCTGCCCTTGCAGGTACCCACATAACCACCCCACATCATGTTTATAAAAAAGGGAATAATCTAAATATGATTTGCTTTGACGCTTTAATAGGCAATGCCCGAGTAATTGAAATTACCAATACAAGCAAAATAACCCGGGAAGAATTAGAAAAAGCAGAGATAACTTCAGGAGAAAGGATTCTTTTAAAAACTAAAAATTCCGATAAAGACTGGACCGTAAGACCTTTTGATAAAGGCTTCATCGCACTGGACATAAAAGCGGCTAAATATTTAGCAGAATTAAAAATTCAAACGGTCGGTATTGATTATCTATCAATTGCATCCAAAGGAATCCAAAAAATAATTTATAGTATTCTTTTCGAAGCAGCAATAACAATCATTGAAGGTCTAAATCTTGCACAAGTAAGTGCTTCTCCCTGTATATTAAATTGTCTCCCGCTGAAAATATTGGGTGCCGAGGGAGCACCGGCGCGAGCCTTAATAAAAGAATATAAATAAAAATAAATGAATTATTTACCTATTGAAAATTATGGTATAATTGGAAATCTTGAAACAATAGCGCTGGTATCCGATACCGGATCTATTGACTTTATGTGCTTTCCTGAATTTGATTCCGCTTCGGTATTTACAAAACTATTGGATGATAAAAAGGGAGGCTTCTTTAGAATTAACCCCGCAGAACATCACAAAGGTATAAAGTACAAGCAAATGTATCTTCCCGATACCAATATCCTCTTAACAAGATTTCTCGGAAGGGATAGTGTTGGTGAAGTAATTGATTTTATGCCGGTTGGTGAAAAAAAACTAATCAGGCATGTCAGTACTATCCGGGGAGAACTGCTTTTCCGTGCCTGTTGTTCACCGGAATTCAATTATGCACGTTCGAAAGTACTGGTAAAAAAAATTCCTGGAGGTGTAGAGTTTACTTCAGATGGTAAAGAACATCTTATCCTTCGTTTACTTTCCGATCAAACAATCCACATCAATGAAAGCCGGGCTTCTTTGGAATTTTCACTCAAGGGGGGAACTTCTGCCAACTTTATTTTATACCAACCGGAAGAAAAAGAAGAGAAAATTACAAATATTAATGAATTTATAAGCAAGGCTTTAATAAAGGAAATCCACTACTGGAGGGATTGGCTTTCTAACTGTAAATATAAGGGAAGATGGCGTGAAACAGTTTACCGTTCTGCCTTGGTCTTAAAACTACTGACTAGCAAAAAACACGGATCGATGGTAGCAGCACCGACATTTAGCCTACCGGAAAGAATCGGAGGCAAAAGGAACTGGGACTACAGGTACACGTGGATTAGAGATTCCTCTTTTTCAATGTATTCCCTCCTAATGTTGGGCTATACGAAAGAGGCATCTGATTTCATAAACTGGGTAGAAACCAAATGTATGGATATTTCTCATGCGGGACAATTACGCATTATGTATAAAATAGATGGGAACAAGCATATTGATGAAGAGATTCTTACAAATCTTGAAGGATATAAAACAAGCCCTCCCGTACGAATAGGAAATGAAGCCTTCCAACAATTCCAACTAGATATTTATGGAGAACTACTCAACTGCGTTTATCTCTTTGATAATTTTGCCCATCCTATTTCTTATAATTTTTGGGTAAGCCTCTCCAAGCAAATAGACTGGCTTTGCGATAACTGGCAAAGAAAAGATCAATCTATATGGGAAATAAGGGCAGGTGAACAAGAATTTCTTTTTTCCAGAATGATGTGTTGGGTTGCTTTTGATCGCGCAATTAAACTCGCTACCAACCGCTCTTTCCCTTTTAACAAAAGATGGGAGCATGAAAGGGATGTAATATTTAATGATATTTATAACAATTTCTGGAACGAGGAGACTCAGTCTTTCGTTCAGTACAAAGGTGGTAAAGCGGTAGATGCCTCTACGCTTATGATGCCTATTATTGAGCTAATAAGCCCTCGGGATCCCCGATGGCTTTCTACATTGGCAAGAATAGAAAAAGAGATTGTAAGAGACTCTCTTGTGTACCGATATAGTCAAGAAAGTGCTGCACCCGATGGAATGAAGGGTGGAGAGGGAACTTTCTCTATGTGTACTTTTTGGTATGTTGAATGTTTGACAATGGCAGGGGAACTCCAAAAAGCACGATTTATCTTTGAAAAAATGATGGGATATGCCAATCATGTTGGCTTATTTTCTGAACAACTGGGTATGCAAGGGCAACACCTTGGAAATTTTCCACAGGCATTTAGTCATTTGGGACTTATAAATGCTGCCTACAAGCTCAATAAATTCCTAAGGGATGAAAAAAACAAGGATAAGAGCAATACTGAAAAGCAAAAAAGCTTCCTTCTCTAAAAGATTTTCTTACATCTGTTCATTACTGCATATTTAATATACTGAACTCTTCTTTCTAATTTTTCATTTATCCAACAAACCAATTTTAAGTAAATGAAAAAATTATCAATTCTTGCAATAGCACTCATGCTAACAGCATCGTCTTTTGCTACCGGTACATCATCTCCTCAAAAGAAGCTATTCAATTTAAATGAACTTATAACAGCGCACTCAGAAATAGCAATGCCCGTCAAAGGGGATGATAATAACAAGAAAGCACTCAAAAAGAAGCAAAGACAGCTAGATGCTAAAGAAAAGACACTGAAAGAATCAGCAAAACTCCTTAAAAAAGAACAACGATTATTAAAAAAGGAAAAACAACTTTCCAAAAAAGAAGATCAATTCAATAAAAAACAAAAAAGATATACCAGAAAAGCAAAAAAGCTGCAAAAGCAAAATAAATAAATACAAGCAGAGGAATACTGCATCCCTCTCTCCTCCTTGCTATATGTAAGAGCGACTTGTTAGGCACAATCTTTTATATAGATAGTCAGGAAGCCCTTTTTGCCTGAATCACCGATTAATCAGATTAAGGATTGCACAGAAAATAACACACAAAATCTTGTATAATATTTTTATAATCAGTGATTCAGGCATTTTCTTTACTAACATTCTCTTTCAACCACTCCAATTAATTCCCCATAGAATAAAGCTCATTTTTTCCGGTTCATTTAACTTTATTAAAAAAAACTTGGTTATAATGATATAGAGGGCAAATAAAGTTGGAAGATATGGACAGAAATGGGAAGAATAAGGAGAAAGTAATTGAAACGTCCGATTTAGTAGTTAATGGGAATGGGCAATTATGTGAAGTATTGGATTTAGGAAGTGCAACTTTTGTCCATGTATTTAACTCGCTAAGAGATGATCCTTGGGTTGGTATAAGCTTTAGTTTTAACCCCCGGTTTATATCAAGGAGTGTAGGTTGGTAGCTATTATAAAACTCTAATCCCCAAAATGAGGATATTAGGGAAGATAAGGTTGGTACTTTGGGGTGGGTATTAAAAGAAAAAACCCATGCAATTACACGGGTTTTTTCTTTTATAGATTCTATAAATGAATTTAGTTTAATTAACTGAAATCCTTTTAAAAGCAGCAACTGAAAGACCGTTATGCACTTCGTTCAATACTTGTGCGATAGTTTTAGAAGAATCTTTTACAAACTGTTGATTTAAAAGAGTATTCTCTTTGTAGAATTTGTTTAGTTTACCCAAGGCAATTTTTTCAAGCATAGCTTCCGGTTTTCCCTCTGCTCTGGCTTGTTCTTTGCCAACTTCTATTTCGCGTTGTACGATAGAAGCATCAACACCGTCTTTGTCAACAGCAATTGGCTTCATTGCTGCAATTTGCATTGCAACATCTTTACCAACTTCAGAAACATCTGTTCCGTTTACACCTTTAAGGGCAACCAAAACTCCTAATTTAGAACCTGCGTGAATGTATGGAATAACCTTATCGCCTTTCACAATATCATAAGCAGTAATTTCCAGTTTCTCTCCAATTTTTCCAACCAAATCGGTAATAAGGTCTTGAATAGATCTTCCCTCTATTTGTAGTGCTTTCAAAGCATCAACAGAAGCAGGTTTGTTCTTTGCAGCGGCATCAAGAATTACTTGACCTAATTTCTGAAACTCTTCATTTTTAGCAACGAAATCTGTTTCACAACCAATAGCTACAATAATTCCTTCTTTATCATCGTCTGTAGTTTTCACAAAAACGACTCCTTCGGTAGTTTCTCTATCGGAACGAGCTGCAGAAACTTTCTGTCCTTTTTTTCTTAAAATATCAGTTGCGGCATCAAAATCTCCGTTTGCCTCGGTCAGGGCTTTTTTACAGTCCATCATACCTGCACCGGTCATCTGACGAAGTTTATTTACGTCTTGCGCTGAAATGCTCATTGTCGTAGTATTTTTTTTAATTAAACAGTAAATTTATTCTTTCTTGAAACAGGCTTCTTTCTATTACTATTCGGAAACCTGTATGTTAACATTTAAAAAAAAATTGAACACTGCTTTACATCAATGTTCAATTTATATTTTTCATAGCAGTGGGGCAACTGGTTATTATTCTACCTCAGCTCTATCGATTGCCTTTTTATTTTCTTCTTCTTCTTTCAACTTCATATCATCCTTCTCTCTTTTTCTCTCTCCCAATCCTTCTTCAATTGCCGCACCAATTGCTGTAGTAAGAATTGCAATTGATTTAAAAGCATCATCATTGGCAGGGATTGGAAAATCTACAGATGTAGGATCGGTATTGGTATCTACGATAGCAAAGACAGGAATATTTAGCTTTTTAGCTTCTTTTACTGCAATATGCTCTCTTTTTGCATCTACGATAAATAGTGCGGCAGGAAGTCTGGTGAGTTCTGCAATACCACCAAGAACTTTCTCCAATTTATCTTTTTCACGGGTTACCATCAATCGTTCTCTTTTTGCCATGTTCTGATAAGCTTCGTCTTTCATAAGCTTTTCCATAGATGTCATTTTTTTGATCGATTTCCGCACCGTAGCAAAGTTGGTAAGCATTCCTCCCAACCATCTTTCTGTAGCATAAGGCATTTTCAACCTTCGTGCTTCTTCGGCTACAATTTCTTTTGCTTGCTTTTTTGTAGCTACAAAAAGAATTTTCCTTCCGGACTTAACAATATTTTTAAGAACTACAGATGCTTCGTCAAGCGAAGCAAGGGTTTTATTTAGATCTATAATGTGAATTCCATTATTCTCCATAAAAATATAAGGAGCCATTTTAGGATTCCACTTTCTTGTAAGATGCCCGAAATGAACACCGGCCTCCAATAAGTCTTTATATGTAAGTTTTGCCATGATTTTCGATTAACGTTTGCTGAACTGGAATCTTCTTCTTGCTTTTCTTCTACCGTATTTCTTCCTTTCAACCATTCTCGGGTCTCTTGTAAGAAATCCTTCTTTTTTAACTGCAGGTCTGTGTTCTGCATTCACAGAAACAAGTGCTCTGGCTATTGCCATTCTCAAGGCTTCTGCCTGTCCGGCAATACCACCACCTGCAATATTTGCATCTACATCATAATTTCCAAGTTCAGAAACAATAGCAAAAGGCTGGTTTATTATCGTTTGAAGGGTTTCAGTAGGGAAGTATTCTTTATAATCTCTTCCGTTAATTTTTATATTACCTTTGCCGGATTTTACATATATCCTTGCTACAGAGGTTTTTCTTCTACCGATGGTGTTAATTATCTCCATTAATACACTTATATTTTAACTTCCTTAGGACTTTGAGCTACATGTGGATGTTGCTCTCCTTCATAAACATAAAGGTTTGTAAAGAGTTGTCTTCCGAGACGATTTTTAGGAAGCATCCCTTTTACAGCTGCTTCAATAATAAATTTAGAAGATTTTTTATTTTTAACCTCTTTGGGAGTGGCAAAACGCTGCCCACCCGGATAGCCCGTATGTCTTGTATAAACTTTATCGTCCCACTTTTTCCCGGTAAGCCTAATCTTGTCGGAATTGAGAATAATCACATTATCTCCACAATCAACATGTGGTGTATAACTTGCCTTATTCTTGCCTCGGATAATCTTAGCAACCTCACTCGCAAGCCTTCCTAGTACCTTCTGGCTCGCATCAATTACCACCCACTCTTTGTTGGCCGTTTCTTTATTTACGTAAGCCGTTTTATAACTTATGCTATCCATTTGTTAACACGTATTTTTTCCTAAGTAAAATAATTACCCCCTAAAAATGGGGACACAAAGATATTCCTTTAAATATTCAAAAACAATATTTTTTAAATAATGCTTTGGGATTATGTCTTAAACTAAAATAGCTTTCGCCATTAAATTTCCAAAAACTACTATTTTGAGGATGCTCTTCCCGTTTTTTTTAAGGCTACAAATATAAGTTTATTTTTTTATAACTGAAAAAATATTCAGCTAGTTTCTTTTTATATTTTTGCATTGCTACTATTTTATACTAATTCCTATAATCCTACTAATAAGATTCAAAATCATAATTAAAAGTATTTCAAATTATGATTATTATCTATTTTTTTCTAACTGCCTCAATAATACCTCAAAATCTTTTGGATAAGACGCTTTTGCGTTTATCACTTCTCCTTTCAGTCCTTTAAAAGTAATAGAATAGGCATGCAGTGCTACCCGTTTCATTAAAGGTTGTTCTTCTGTTTCTTTTTTTAAATTAAAATTCCGTTTCAATGCTGAAAGGAATACCGCATGCCCGCCATATTTCTCATCTCCTGCGATAGAGGCTTTCAAATGTGCCAAATGTATCCTTATCTGATGAAGCCTTCCGGTTACTGGCTTGCATTCAAGTAGCGTATGCTTTTTAAAAGCTTGCAGGGTTGAAATAAAAGTTACTGCCTCCTTTCCTTTCAGGCGATCTATTTTCCCAAATCCATTAGACATTTTCAAAATTGGCTGATCTATTTCCTTGTCTTTAAATTCGAGTAAACCTTCACTAACTGCATGATAAACCTTCGACACTTCCCGATGCTCAAACTGCATGGCCAAATGTCGGTATGCTTCAGGATTTTTTGCAATTACCAGAACTCCTGAAGTTTCTTTATCAAGCCGGTGACATAGCATACTGTCGCTATTGTACTCCTTTGCCCAGTTTTTTATTGATGAAGCGGTTAAATCCCTTTCATCGAGGCTGGATATGTAGGGAGGTTTATTTATAAAATAATAATCCGCACACTCATCTATTATAACATCCTTAAAATCAATTTTTTTCATTAATAACTTTCCCTAACTTTAGTTTAAAGTAAAAAGTGGATCCTTCACCGACTTTGCTTTCCACCCCTATTTTAGAATTGTGTGCTTCAAGTATATGCTTCACAATAGATAAACCAAGCCCTGTCCCGCCAAAATCTCTCGACCGGCTTTTATCAATCCGATAAAAACGTTCAAAGATTCGCTTTAAATGTACGGGGGGAATACCGAAACCATTGTCCTTAACGGCTACTTTTACATCGGAGCTTTCTCTTGTAAAACTAACCATTATTAGGCCATTTTCCCTTCCATACTTTATGGCATTCATAATCAAATTGGATAAGACTTGAGCTATTCGATGCTTATCTGCGTAAACATAACAAGATTTGGGCGAATAACGATAAATTCGTAACCGCACTTTTTTTCTTGCAGCAACTTCTTCCAATTGTTCAAACACTATTTCACACGACCTCCGTAAATCAAACCGGGAATAATCCATCTTTATTTCACCTATTTCCAATTGCGAAATAGTTATAAGATCTTCCACTAATATATTTAAAGCGTCAAGGCTATTCGTGGCTTTTTGCAAGAAGCGGTCTCTAACTGTAAGATCATCTATAGCACCGTCGAGCAAAGTGTGCACAAAACCTTGAGCAGCAAAAACAGGTGTTTTCAATTCATGGGAAATATCGGCGATAAATTCCCGTCGAAAGGTTTCCAGTTTTTTGAGTTCATTTATCTCTGCTTGTTTTTTTTCTGCAAAATCAAAAATCTCCTTTTTAATGCTATTCAAAGGATTCCTTGCCCCTTGTATATGCTTCTGCTTCTCAAGAGTAATAGTATAATCTTCTTTTTTAATTCTTTCAAGTAGGGTTTTAATATTTTCAAGTTCTTTAAAAATAAATAAATCTAATAAAGGCAAGCAAACCCAAAAAGTACCGAACACTATAAATAATGCACCTTTTATATCCCCCACCAAACTTAAAGCGCAAAAAAAATAGCTTCCTAAAAAAGAGACTAAACCAACAGACAGGCTTATTATAAATGCTAAATTCCTTTTATTGAAAAACAACTTACTATCTTAATGTTTTCATTTTTTATGTATCAGTACTCAGGTCTCCGCATCAAATTTATAGCCAATTCCTTTTACCGTTTTTATATATTGATTGCCAATTTTTTCCCGCAGTTTCCGTATATGTACATCAACCGTACGTGGCACGACATAAACATCTACACCCCATATATTACGAAGCAAATCCTCCCGGTTAAAAAGCACTTTTGGGTGCTTCATAAGAAAGTATAAGAGTTCAAATTCTTTTCTAGGCAAGGCAATTTTCTGCTTATTCTTATACAAGGTATAACTTTCTTTATCAATTAAAAGCTCCCTGACTTCAATAGGATGCGATGCGTTTATTTGTACTGTTTCTCTTTTAAAAAGAGCTGAAATCCGGCTCATAAGGGCTCTGGGTTTTATTGGTTTTGTAATAAAATCATTGGCTCCTACTTCGAATGCCGCAATTTCCGAATATTCTTCCGATCTGGAAGTAAGAAAAAGAATAAAGGATTGCTTTAAACTTGGAATGTTTCTCAATAGTCTACACGTCTCAATTCCATCGAGTTTGGGCATCATAATATCGAGAAGAATAAGATGCGGAAGAAATTCTTTAGCAAGTGCGATGGCTTCTGTTCCATCTCCCGCCGTTTTTACCCAATAGTCTTCTCTTTCCAGATTGTATTTCAACAATTCAAGAATATCCGGCTCATCATCAACTATCAGGATTTTCTGCATTGAGAATTTTGCTATTTGTTTACCAAGATCATTTAGCTAATGTTTGTTATCTTCCCAAACTTTCTGTTTCTAATCATCTTATCCTTATCACTTACACCACTGCTATCGTTTTTATAAGGTAAATAGTATGCAACAAATATTAAAGGTGCGGTCAATATCGCCAAGTTAAGCAATTCTTGTTGAAAGCTCCTTGAAAAATACCTTTTGGATAAAGAGAAAAATTCACCTCGTGAAATAGCAGAATTTTTAAAAGGTTTGATAATTTTTAAAGTTTAAACCGATGCAGGTATTAGCAAGCCGGTGTTTTAAAGGGAACGAAATCTAAATACATAATCAAAAAAACCTTTCCCATTATTTCCTTAAATAACCAAACACAGGTTATCAAAGAACAATATACAAGAGAAAGGGTTCTTTTTAAGTAAAGCGCTTTTAAACAAATTTCTTATGAAAATTAAAGAAATCGTTGTTCCGGTAAGTTTTTCCGAAAGTTCAATAAATGCTTTGAAATTTACCATAGAATACGCAAAGAATGAATCTGCCGGAGTTTATGCTTTACATGTTTTGCAAAACAGTTTAGAAACTGAAAATGCAATAGTAGCAAAGCTAGCTGAGAAAATAAAAAATACCCAAACATACAGACCCATTGTTGTAAATGGAGATACCGCTTCAGAAATCATCCATTTCTCAGAAAAAATAAGCAGTGGACTTATTGTATTGAGTAGCACAGGAGCGGAAAACGAGACTTGGGGCGTAAGTCCGGTTACAAGCTATATTGCGACCAAAGCTACGGTTCCCGTTCTTATTGTCCCTTCCCAAACCTCTTTTAAAGAAGTAAAAAATATTCTTATTATTTCTGAGTATTCCATTGACATAATAGAAAGGCTTTTTAGTATTCTTAATCTCTTTGATCGGTTTTACCCTACCCTGTTTTTACTTTTCATTGGTAAGGATAAAGAAGAGAGCGAAGATTTATTGAATAATATAAAACAGTCGACTAATTACAATACTATAGAATGCATAAATATCCCCACAAATAATTTTGAAAAAGTTATTGAAAAAATAATAAATGAAAAAGCCATTGATTTGATCAGTTTTCAGGGAGGTGGAACTGCTTTCAAAGAGAGGAGTGAGAAAGAGAGAGGGCTAATCTGCTATCCAAGTTGTAAAGAAATTCCTATGTTGGTATTCCCGGAATTGTTACGTATCTAATTATTTTATACGTGATGCTACTATGAGCCATGATAGAGAATAATGCCACCCCTTAGGGGTTTCGGTTTGTCGGATTTAAATTTTCTATAATCATTTCAGCCGTTCCGGCTTTCATCCAAAGGTCTCAAATAATCGTTTGTAAACACGCCAAATCTTTTGCAATTCTACCTTTTAAGTTCTTACTAAATAAATAAAATTGAAAGGATGAAAGACAAGCCAATTCCGAAGGGATGTAAAGATTATAGAAAAATGTTTTTTCGAGAATTGCAGAACCCCGAAGGGCGTGAAGAAATCATTCCCCCAAAATATTTTTTTTACCGACTCCTTCATTTTTAATGCCGAACTCAGGTTATTAAGAATAAAACCTGAACAAAGAAAATCGCTTTTATTAAAATTCTCTAAAATAAATACCTGAAGGAATTGAACTGCTACCTTGAAAAAAGGTTTAAAGTTCAGAAATTGAAAATTCTAAACTTTAAACCCAAAGTACTACTTTTTTTAAATAGTTAATTATTGTTTTGCATGGGAATATCGATCTTTCCTTCCTGAACTTTATCTTTATAAGTGTTTATCAGGTTAAAAGCTGAATCTGTAAGCGAATTCATTTTTTCAATTCCCTGCTGCATTTTGTTATTCAAATCAACTTTAAGTTTATTTGATTTATCTGCAATCATCTTCCTTGTTTTCTCTCCGTTATCCGGAGCCATTAAAATACCGACAACAGCACCCGCAGCAGCTCCTGCAACAAAACCAAGTAAAACCCTACCTGCGTTGTTCATAGCTTTATATTTATAGTTAAGTAAAACATTATTACTAATACAACGCATTAAAAACCCAAATTGTTATTTAGGTGCTTTAAACAAAATTGCCTAAAAAAGGTTTGTTCGTTTTTTCAATTAAACATTATTACCTAATAATGTACACTTTAAATAATGTATAGCACACTATTTTGAGGAAATTTCAGAAACCGAAGAACTTTTTCCGAAAAAAGTTTTTCCAATCAAGCAAATCTCGTATTTTTGCAGTCCCAAATAAATAGGGAAAGCTGTCCGATGGTGTAACTGGCAACACGCCTGATTTTGGTTCAGGAGAGTCCAGGTTCGAGCCCTGGTCGGACAACAAACAAAATCCCGCTACACTAGCGGGATTACTTCTTTTACGTAAAAGTGCCAAACTCCATGTCAAGCGTTAAACTCTTTTCAGGTACAACATCGCTTTACCTTGCTGAAAGAATTGCATCTGCCTACGGCAAACCCCTTGGTTCCGTTGCGTTAAAACGCTTCAGTGATGGTGAAATATCCGTTCACTTCGATGAATCTATCCGTGGTGCAGAGGTCTATATCATACAGTCAACCATTCCACCTTCAGACAATATAATGGAAATGTTGCTTATGGTAGATGCATGCAGAAGAGCTTCTGCTGCTTATGTTACTATAGTAGTACCTTATTTCGGGTATGCACGGCAAGACAGGAAAGATAGACCCAGAGTTCCTATTGCAGCAAAATTAGTTGCCAATCTTTTTCAAGCAGCCGGAGCAGACAGACTTATAACCTGTGATTTGCATGCAGGTCAAATTCAAGGCTTTTTTGATTTTCCGGTAGATCATCTCGATGGTGCCGCTATTTTTGTTCCTTATTTAAGATCCCTCAATATTGAAAATCTCATTTTTGCTTCCCCCGATGTAGGAGGAGTGGCCAGGACAAGAAGTTTTTCAAAATATTTAAATGCAGAACTGGTTGTTTGCGATAAACACAGAAAAAAAGCAAATGAAATTGCAGGAATGCAACTTATTGGAGATGTAAAAGATGCAAACGTGGTTTTAATTGATGACCTTATAGATACAGGAGGTACCATAAGCAAAGCCGCTCAAATGATAATGGATAAAGGTGCAAAAAGTGTACGGGCAATCGCAACCCACCCGGTATTGTCAGGCAATGCATACGAAACCATCGAAAATTCTGTTTTGGAAGAATTGGTTGTAACAGATACAATTCCTTTAAAAGGTACTTCCTCAAAAATAAAAGTATTAACTGTAGCGGATCTTTTTGCAAAAGCAATAAGAAAGCTTCAAGATAATGAATCAATAAGTTCTTTATTTGTCGTTTAAATTAAAAAAATAAATCATTATGAAAAAGTTAGAGATTATAGGGTTTAAAAGAGCAAATCTCGGCAGGAAAGCCACAAAAGAAACCAGAGAGCAAGGCGATGTTCCTTGTGTCCTTTATGGTGGAAAAGATCAAGCTCATTTCCATACCCCTGCTTATTTATTTAAAGACCTTGTCTATACGGAAGAACCTCATTTTATAGATCTTACTATAGAGGGGAAAACATACGAAGCAAAACTTCAGGAAATACAATTCCACCCGGTAAGTGAAATGATTCTTCATGCCGATTTTCTTGAGTTAAACCCTAAAAAAGAGGTCGTAATGGAAATTCCTCTAAATTTTACAGGAACTGCCCCCGGCATTGTAAAAGGGGGGAAATTAATTCAAAGGCTAAGAAGACTTTCTGTAAAAGCCCTTCCCAAAGATATGCCCGATGCAATTGATCTTGATATCTCTAACTTGGAATTAGGTAAGTCTGCAAAAGTTTCCGATGTCCTTGTCAAAAATTTTAAGATATTAAATCCAAAATCAAACCCAGTGGTTACGGTAGATGTTCCACGAGCACTCAAAGGAGCAACAGGTACTGAAGAAAACGCAACGGCAACTGCCTAAAAATACGTAAATAAAAATAAGAAATCCTGCCAATTAGGGAGGATTTTTTTTATTTTTATTTTATGAAATATTTAATAACGGGCTTAGGCAATCCCGGCTCTGAATACCAACTTACCAGACACAATATAGGTTTTTTGATACTCGATCGATTTGCAAAAAAAATGGAAAGCAATTTTAGCAGCAATCGCCTTGGGCAAACGGCAGAAGTTAAATTTAAAGGGAGAACATTTACCCTCTTAAAACCTTCCACTTTTATGAACCTAAGTGGCAAAGCTGTCAATTTTTGGTTGCAAAATAAAAAAATCCCCTTAGAAAATCTTCTCGTCATTACGGATGATATAGCTTTGCCCCTTGGGAAATTACGTTTAAGAAGCAAAGGATCAAGTGGTGGACACAATGGACTTGAAAACATACAAGAAGTTTTGGGAAGCCCCGTTTATGCACGTTTAAGATTTGGCGTAGGAGGGGATTTTCCTAAAGGAAAGCAAGTAGATTATGTACTAAGTAATTTTCCGGAAGAAGAATTAAGCAAATTACCCAATTTGATGGATAGAGCAGGAGAAGGTATTATAAATTTTGCAACAATTGGTATTGAAAAAACAATGAATATGCTGAATACTTAAAAAGCATTTGTATTCCTTTAATAATCCCTTTCAAATAACCTCAAACAGACAAGCCTCGTTTAAAGAAAAAAGCAGTAAGTTTATCTAATGCTTTCTTTGATGAGTACAACTTGATAATGTCTTAGAAATATTAAATTTAAACTTTAACAGTAAGCAAGCATCTTTCTATTATTTTAAATAGTTCAAAATAAATTGATAATAATAGAACTTTAGGAATAGAAATTTTAATAATAATAAAATTACATTTGCAGAATGTAAAAAGAAGTGGGGCAAAAGATAGTTGTAACAAGAATTGTTAATATTTTTTATGGAACAGAAAAAAGCTGTGAAGCAAAAAAACCAAAGGATTGAAGACATAAATAAGCTAATTCTTGAAATTGCATCCGGTAATTTTTCTGCCAAAGGAACGATATCACAGAAGCAAGATGAAATAGATGCGATTACAGTAGGTATAAATATGTTAGCAGAAGAACTTAAGGAGTCTACTGTTTCCAGGGATTATTTCAATCGTATTTATTCCAGTATTGTAGACATGGTTTTTATTCTAAATAAAGAAGGTAAAATCGATTCTATAAACGATGAGGTAAGCAAATGTTTAGGCTACACAGAAGAAGACCTCAAAAATGTAGATTTCTACAAATTATTTTCTCCAGCTCGAAAAATAAAATCAGTGTACAAGCTTATTTTAAAAGAAAAGAGTCTGCTATCCCTGGAAAAGAAAATAAGGAAAAAAGACCACAACATACTTCCTGTTTCCATTTCAGGATCAGCCCTTCAAGATAACCAGAAAAGGCACCAAGGAATGCTCTTTATTGTAAGAGATATCTCAAAGCTAAAAAAATATGAGCAAGACTTACTAAATAAAAATAAGGAAATGGATCAATTTGTCTATAAGGCATCCCACGACATAAAAGGTCCATTAATTTCCATTGTTGGCCTGACGAATATTGCGATCAAAGAAGTTTCAGACCCAATGTCCATGGAGTATTTTAATCTTATTAATAAAACAGCCTCCAGATTAAGTGAAACCCTCGTAGCACTTTTAAATATAGCAGTAACTGAAAAGGCCAGAAAAGAAGTTAGTGAAGTAAACCTTTTTAAATTGATTCATGAAACCATTGAGTCGCTCACAACGAAAGAAAACGCTGAACAGGTAAAAATTACCGTTTCTATAGATCCTGATTTTATTTTTAAAACCAATCAGTTTTTGCTAACATCCGTAATTCAAAATCTTATACAAAATGGAATAAAATACAGGAATACCAAAGTAGCATCCGTTTTAAACATCCAAGCAGCAATTTTACAGAAACATGTTGAAATAACTATCGAAGATAATGGTATTGGCATTGAAAAATCAATCCAATCCAAAATCTTTGATATGTTTTTCCGAGGAACGGAACAGTCTGAAGGTTCCGGGCTCGGTTTATATATCGTAAAAAGCAATGTGGAAAAAATGGGAGGTTCTCTTTCCTTTAGTAGTAAACCCGGCACTGGTACTACATTCAAAATAGAAATACCTCATCTTCGATAAAATCCTACACTTTTTTCTTTTCTTGTATTTGAAACAAATTCAGCATATCAAGGTTAAAATTGTCATTTACCTGCATAAAACCTACATTTTCATGTTCTATCGTGCCAAATTTTTTCTTTTCCAATGAAGCCCCTATACCCAAAAATACTTTTTCCATTTTTAAATCTTTTGCTCGCATAAGCACTTGCATAATAGACTGTCTATAATTTCCATGACTAAATAAATAGTCATAATCTAGACCTACAATTAAAGGGAAAAAGTTTTGGTTGTTTTTATAACACAGCACAACAGCAATTGTTTTTAAGGATGGTCTATTTTCTTCATCTTCGGTTTTTAAAAATAGAAATTCAAACTGTGCATTGAGAGAAGCTTCGTAGAAAAGGTTTTTGGGAAGGGGAAAGGTATTAATTTCTAAAGACCTGTTTTTTACATTCAGATAAAGCCTATAAAATTCATCCAGTTGTTCATTATTTAATTTACTTATTACAGAGCATTTATAAAGTGATTCGTATTTAAAAACCTCGACTCTCAGATGCCTGCGGTTTCTTGTCGATAAAAGCGACAGCAATTGCTCACTATTGTTCCAAGAAAGTTCCTCCATAGTAAAAGAAGAAGCTAAAGGCACTTTAAAAAAGCCTAATTTTAGGAACTCTTGGGAAAGTTCTGCATCAGCCACAGGAAAATTGCGGAGAATAATTGAATCAGCCTTTAATACTTCTTTAACTTCACTCAGCTTATCCGCAAAAACTTTTAAACCTCTGCGCCAGTTCTTATGTGCTCTGTTGACATAAATATGGCTTCCTTCGCTATATAAACTACCCATAACCAAAGCCTTTGAAACTAAGAAACCAGGATTTGTTTTTCTCTTTTCTTCAATCTGCTCTGAAATAGAAGCATGAGCAAAGGCATCGTCTTTTACATTTGAAAAACCAAAATAGGACATAACCAAAGGAATACCGAGTTCATCATAAACTAAAAAATAAAAAAACCGGGTATGATTATTCGCATCCTCTGCATTTGAAAAAACCTTTTCGAGAAAAGAAAGGAAGTTCCAGGAACAAAGATTATCGTTTCCAAGATATTTATCCCAAAGAGTTTTATCTATTTTTTGAATGCTATCAAACACAGTGGCATTACTACCTCTTCTTTCTTTTTCAACCGTATCTATTCCCATCCTAAACCATCGCTTCACTTCCGATAGCTTTGTACCTTTTTCTTCCAGTGCTTTAGGATAATGGTACGCAAGTGTTTCTATAAAAGCTTTTATTTCTTCTGTTGTATGGTTTCTATTAATGGTAAAGCGAATTCCCGCATTCTTTACAGGAACAGCCGGGAAACCTCCGGCATTTGTAAAGAACCCGTCATTTAGCAATCTTTTCACAAGGCAATAACCAAGATCAGAAAGCCCGGCTGCAATATAAAAGACAGGCGAGGTATTTTGACAAACGATGGGAAGTCCGTGCACATTTAAAAGGGTATTTGTCAAAGCAATTTTTTCCTGAAGCTCTGCTTGCATTATAGGCAAACCTGCTCCCAAATGTATTTTGGCAGATTCTACTAAAGCACCCAACATCGGCGGTTGAATCGGACCAGAATAAATATAGGGAGCAGAGCAATTTCTGATTCTATGAGCAAGCTCCTTATTCGGTAGCACTAAAACGCCTCCCGCACCAGCAAATGCTTTATTGAGTGAAGTAGCCATGACCATTTTCTCATGAAACCTAATCTTGCTCAATAAAAACCCACTACCTCTTTCGCCTGCCCAGCTCATCCCATGCGCATCATCAGCATATAAATAAAATTGATCGTATCGGTTTAGCAGTGCCTCAATTTCAAGCATAGGTGCAAAATCACCAAACATACTATAAACCCCATCAATCAGATACCAAATTTTCCCTGCAGTTTTTTGCCGGGCTGCTTTAATCTTTTCTTCCAGTAAATCCAACCGATTGTGCCGTAAAATATCGACTTGCACCCCTTTCACTTTTAGCAAATTTACGGCAGTCTGCACACTGGAATGTACTTGTTGATCCATAATTACGACATCTTCTTCCGCAATAAGAACGGGTAATACCCCAATATGACAGGCAGAAGTACTTGAATGAATTACTACCGGTTTTTGGAAAATGGATTCCAAATGTTCCTGCACTTTCGAATAAAGAGTTGTAGAAAGATAAGTTCTAGAGGATGAAAATTGAGAACCAAAAGCTATTGCAGCCTTAATTATCCCTTTTTTTAATCGAGCATCTGTTTCAAGGGATAAATAACTACAGGAAGCGAAATTGAGGGTCGATCTTCCATTGATTTTCATGTATTTCCCTACAGATTCTGTATTTTCCGAAGTAAGATGGACAATTCCGGTTTGCTCTGCTGTTGACATGATTTCATCAATCGTGTCAAAAAACGTGTTCTTTGCCATAATCCTAAAGGGTAAAAGAGTTAAACAAAGCCCCCTTAAGAAATACGTCAAATATTCTGAGAAAGTTTGAAATTATTTTCTATTTTAGACAAAAAACAAAGAGTCTTTATGTTTGAGAATGAATTTTCTACCATTGAATTATACGGTAAAATTATTATAGGCACCTTAAAAGATAATTTAAGCATAGATCTTGATGCTGCAAAAATCATTGTGCGAGATAGAATAGATGTGGTTAAAGGAGATGAATATGCTCTACTTTTTGATGCAAGCGGAGTTATCTCTATAACAAAAGCGGCCAGAGAATATTTTGCTTCGCAGGAAGCAAGTGTAGGCATAAATGCTGCAGCAATAATAGTACATTCCCCCATTGGGATGATGATGGGTAACTTTTTCCTGAAAATAAACAGCCCAGAAAAACCTACACGAATTTTTTTAAATAGAGAAGCTGCCTTTAACTGGCTAAAAAAATATACCAACAGTCATGGAAACGAAAAAACCAACAACGTTTAAAAAAATAGAAGAGAATATTCTATTGGCCTCCTATCCAAGCGAAACCGTCTTAGATTTAAGACAAGCCAAAGCTTTTGTTGCCGCAAGGAAAGAATTTACCCAAAACAAGCCGGTCGCTTTGCTATTAGATATACGAAATTTAAAATCGGCGAGTAAAGAGGCGAGAGAATATTCTATATCTCCGGAATCTATTGAAAATATTTCTGCCGGTGCTTTTTTTTCACCACTTATTTTTCATAAAATTATGTTTTATATTTTCATTACTTTCAGCCATCCGAAAGTACCTACCAAGCTCTTTCGCACTAAAAAAGCGGCATTGAATTGGTTAAGAAAAATGAACAAAAACAACTTATGAAATTTAAACATCAATCAGCTCTAATAATAGATGACAATGTGCTAGACCTAATGGTAAACAAGATGATGCTTGAGTCATCTCAATTTGCCCAAAATATTACGGCATTACCATCCGCTTCAAAAGCACTTACTTTTATAGCCAATACCGATACTCCTCCCGACTATATTTTCGTTGATATCAATATGCCTATTGTATCCGGCTTTGAATTTCTTTCTTTGCTAGAGCAACTTCCCGAAGAAAAAACAAAAAAATGCAAGATTGTAATTATTTCCTCCTCAGAAGATGAGTGGGATTTAAAAAAAGCTGCTGAATACAAAAAAGTTGTAAACTATCTTGTAAAACCCTTAGAAATGGAAAAACTGCAACAGCTTTAACGATTGAAGCAAAGATGCTTAAAGGACTACCCTTCTTTACCTAATTTATTATCACCATCCAACCAACCAATTAAATTTTGTGCTACATCAAAAACCGGGATCATATTATGAGGGGTAATATCGGGGCTTATCCAAGAGATTATTTTCAGATTCCCTTCTTCTTCTACAAATACAGGCAAAAGCCCGGATTCAAAATCTTCAATTTCTTTTGGGGTATCTAAGACATAGATTATGACAACTTCGGTTTCTTTTTCATTTATCATCCAATTAATATTGGATATGAGTTTATCAACAGATACTATAGCCGGGAAATTATAAAAATTAGCAAGTAAAACACTGTCCATTAACCCACAAATCTCCAAAAACTGAGCAGTCAGATGAACAATATTATCGCGCTTTTGGATTTCATCTCCCCGGTCAAATTTTTTTTCAATTTCCTCTTCTGTATTATTTCCCCAACCTCTTGCTTCTAGTAAAAAAATTATATGATCATATACCTCATCTATAGAAGTATGATTTTGAAATACCTGATACACTTCCGGAGGAAGTTGCACAACTTCTTTTAAAAAAGCACCGAGCAAGATTAATAACTCGTCGCGCTTGCGCAATTCTTCGAGACGCAATTGCTCAGGAATAAATATAGTTTGTTTAACTGTACCATCAGAGCGCTTTATCTGAATCCGGGTTGGTTGCTTTTTCGCCTTTGCCATAGCAAGATACAGCAACTTTTCGCAATCATCTGTGATTTCTTCACCATTTGACTTTAGTGCGCACACTTTGCCTTTTTCAACAATTTCCAAGATCAACTTTTCCACTTTCCCCTCCTCCTTTTTTATTCAACTACTCACATCATTAAATGGTGCCAACACAATTGTTATCTTTTTTTAAGAAAAATTACTTTAAAATAATTTGGGGGATTTCGTAGGTTCAAAAAACATTACAAAAACTTATTGGTTATCTAAGCAGGTTAAAAAGCAAAAAAGTCCCGGGACTGTGGGAGGCAGCACCTGGGACTTTTTTTAATCTTATTATTTTGTAAAACAGTATTTATTATTCTTTATTATTTCTGGTACTATTATTATTACTGTTGTTATTATTTTTGTTCCTATTTGGCAGATTCTCTTCTATGGTTTGATGTTTTGTATTTGTATCAATATCTGTTGTCTTATTTCTTACAGTTTTCTCAACATCATATCGAACCCCTGTTGTGTCTACACTTAGAACCTGTTCGGCAGTACGTTTATCCTTACAGCCAAAAACAGTCAATCCTATACCCACTATAAATATTCCAACCCACTTTTTCATAACACACAATTTTGTTTCTTCTTTTTACAAAAACGTTCTACAGGATATATTGTTAAATACTAACTGTAATAATCTGTTGCAAAATATCTTATACAAAAATATAATCCTTTTCATACATCTGCCCTTTTTCTTCTTTTATGAAAAATAAAGGACCAAAATCAGGCAACCCAGTTCTTCACATCTTCGAGACTCGGATTTTTAATTTCAAGTTTCATTTTTTTTCTTAATCCGCAAATATCATTAAATAGTTTACTGGGAGCAACCTCCTTAAGCTGCTCCATTGTATTTATACCCAATTTATGTATGAGAGGCACTAACTCCATCGGAATGCCTTTGTTTACAAACTCACTTACTTCTCCCCCCTGAATTCTCTTTTCCGGTTTCATTTGAGGGAAAAACAGCACATCCTGAATCGATGCCTGATCTGTCATAATCATAGCAAGCCTGTCTATTCCAATCCCCAAACCGGCAGTAGGAGGCATACCGTATTCAAGTGCACGAAGAAAATCTTCGTCCAATACCATAGCTTCGGTATCTCCTCTTTTACCAAGTTCCAACTGTTCTTCAAAGCGTTTTCTTTGATCAATAGGATCATTAAGTTCTGAAAAGGCATTGCATATTTCTTTGCCATTACAGATCACTTCAAAGCGCTCTACCAAACCTTCTTTGGTTCTATGTTTTTTTGCAAGAGGCGACATTTCCAGAGGATAGTCCGTAATAAAAGTCGGTTGAATGAGCAAAGGCTCTACTTTCGCACCAAAAATTTCATCGATTAGCTTTCCTTTTCCCATTGTTGCATCGGTCTTTACCCCCATTTTCTCTGCTGCCTGCACCAGTTCCTCCTCATCCATATCGGTTATATCTACCGCTGTATATTCCTTTATCGCTTCAAACATGGTATATCTTTTCCAAGGGCGTTGAAAACTAATAGTATTAGCACCAACCTGAATATCTGTAGAATCATGTAAATCCAAAGCAACTTTTTCAATCATTTCTTCCACTAAATCCATCATCCAATAGTAGTCTTTATAAGCTACATATAATTCAATTTGGGTAAATTCCGGATTGTGAAAGCGCGACATACCTTCGTTCCTAAAATCTTTTGAGAATTCATAAACGCCATCAAACCCTCCAACAATAAGCCTTTTAAGGTATAATTCGTTTGCAATTCTAAGGTACAAAGTAGTATCGAGTGTATTGTGATGCGTTTTAAAAGGCCGTGCAGCTGCACCTCCATACATGGGTTGAAGAATAGGTGTTTCCACTTCAAGATACCCTTTTTCATTTAGGAACCCCCTCATGGTGTTTACAAGCTGCGTCCTCTTGATAAAGGTGGTTCTAATATGCGGATTAACAATTAGGTCAACATACCGCTGCCTGTATCTTTGTTCAGGATCGGCAAATGCGTCAAAAACTTTCTTTTCTCCTTGCTCATTTTCTGCCTCCTTTACAACAGGAAGGGGCTTAAGTGCTTTGGTCAGAATTGTAAATTCTTTTACATATATGGTTATTTCCCCTGTTTCAGTAGTAAATACATAACCACTTATTCCAAGAATGTCACCAATGCCTGTAAGTTTTTTAAAAACATCGTTATACAAACTTTTATCTTCACCCGGACAGATATCATCCCTTCTTGCATAAATCTGAATCCTTCCTGTACTGTCTTGGATTTCAGCAAAAGAAGCAGATCCCATAATTCTCCTGCTCATAAGCCGACCTGCCAACGAAATATTCTTATAATCCATCTTACGTTTTTCATAATTCTGAAGGATGTCAGAGATGGATACATTTACCGGAAAAGTTTCAGAAGGATAAGGATTAATATTTTTTTTTAGAAGTTCTTCCCTTTCTTGCCTGCGGATGAGTTCTTGTTCGCTTAATTGCATATGTTCTAAATTGAAAGAACAAAATTAACTATATTTTACTTTTTTACCAGACTTAGGATTTGAGAAATAAAAAGAATTTTCCAAGGGAGTACTAATAAAGGAACTTTTAGTGGGTCTTTAAAAAAAATATCAAGCATGCCTTCTTTCTAATTCTCTATCGATGAGATCTAATTCCCTTCCGGTATTCCCTCTAACCGCTTTATTTTCATCTGCTCTTCTAAGCAAATAAGGGATAACTTCTTTTACAGGACCATAAGGGAGGTATTTTGCGACATTATACCCTGCATCAGCAAGGTTAAAGGTGATATTGTCACTCATACCATAGAGTTGGGCAAACAAAACACGTGCATCTTTCCGATCAATTTTATTCTTTTCCATCAATTTGGTCAGGAAAATAGCACTTTCTTCATTGTGCGTACCCATACAAAAAGAAAGTTTCTCTAAATTATTTACACACATTTTAAGGGCTGTATTAAAACAGCTATCAGTCTCCGGTTTGCTTTCCCAAAGAGGACTTTCATTCCCATTTTCAATGGCTTTTGCGCGTTCTTTTTCTAAATAAGCTCCTCTAACTAATTTAATACCGGGATAAAAACCCTCTTTTTTCGCAAGTTTCAATAGATCTTCAAGTTGAAAAATTGCATCCTTTCTATAGCATTGTAAAGTATTAAAGATAAATGCCTTGCTTTTATTAAATTCCATCATAGCCACATTTACCAAAGCATCTATCGCTCCTTGTATCCAGGTTTCTTCTGCATCGACCATTACCAGCACCTTTTTTACCATTGCCTCCCGACCAATTGCATTTATTTTCCTTTTAACTTCTTCCATATGTAAATACTCCTGTTGCATAAGTGTCTCTCCTCGCTGCATTTTTTCTAAAATTTTCACATCAGAAAGAGCTGATACTTTAAACACAGCAAACATCGTATCCGGCTGCATTGCAGAAAAATTTATAGCGTCCAGAACCTTTTGGAAAGCAAATGTTCGGCTTTTATCAGTAGCTCCTGCTTCCATTCCATAATCCAGAATGACCTTAATACCTTGTTTTTCAATCTTATTTACAACATTTTTTACTTCAGAAAGCGTTTCTCCTCCACAAAAAATCACGTAAAGGGTATTTTTTAGAAAAATTTTAATCGGAAAATGAAGTCTCAAAGCTATTTTTAGAAAAAAACTCCCTATCTTTATAGCAATTTCCTGTTTCATAAGAGAAAAGAAAAAACGCATTTTTTTCAATTCTTTATCAGACTTTAAAGAGAATGCCTTACTTGTATTTTCAAAAGAAAGAGGTTGTTCGTTCTTCATAATATATCTATAATTGATTATTGTATAGAACGTAAAAAATTTAACAATTGTTGACGCTAA
>Ga0164242_10001697_pt1 | contig 25985 bp, 25 predicted proteins | sample OricomgcompostMG_FD_108783 | JGI IMG/M metagenome (GOLD analysis project Ga0164242, IMG submission 108783) | Miracle-Growth compost microbial communities from Emeryville, California, USA - Original compost - Miracle growth compost (MG) ...
CACGGGCTGAACCGCTCGCGTGGGGCGATGGCGCGTGCGCGCAATGAACCTGACACCGTGCGTACCACCCCGGCGGCGATGGCCGCCGGGGTGGTGCAGCCTGCGTTGTTCTGACGGTCCGGGCGCGTCGATCGGCATCGACACACGATCCCAAATCGACTGCTCAACAAAGCTTTTGACGGTCGCTCCGTCGGCTTGAGTACGAGACTTACGGATGAACAACCACGACGGAGAATTCGTGATGGTCGTGTCGGTCGTGGGCGCCGATGAGTGTGGACAGCGCCCCCGCGTTCGCTGCCCCGAGAACCACCAGCTGGATCGGCGCCGGATGGCTTTCGACGAATTGCGGAATACCTGTTGTGATCGGGACCGCGGTGATCTCGACATCGGGATGCAGCGTCTGCAGGGTTGCGGTCCGACGCATCAGCTCATCACCAGCGCTGATGCCGGTGGTGGGTGGGCATTCCCCGACCGCGATGATCGGCATGGCGTGTGTCTGCGCTTCGGCCACCGCGGTGGTCAATGCCCTGTCGTTGTCAGCAGAATCGTCGACTTGCACCACGATCGATCCGCATTTGTTCGGTTGATGCGGTGCATGACCACGGATCACGGCTACCGGACAGAAAGCGCCTTCTGCCACTTCGGCCGCGGTCGACCCCAGAAATGCGCGCGCGACGCGGCCGATGCCGACTGAACCGACGCACACCATGGCCGCATGACGGGACTCTTCGATCAACACCGAAGACGGATCGCCGTCAAGAAGCGCGGTTTCCATTTTGACGTTCGTATTGTCGTCTTCGATCGCGGCCAGTGCTGCCCGCAGGGAAGTCGCGGCGTATTCGGTGGCCAGCCGGTCGGTGCCGGGGCTCTTGGACTTGTCAGTGAGTGGGGTGCAACTCACCAGGCGCAGCGGGACGTCGCGGGCCGCTGCCTCGTCGACTGCCCAGTGGGCTGCGTGCACGGCTGCCGCGGAACCGTCGATTCCGACAACGACCGAATCGCCCATATGCGCATTTATCATGTTATCTCCCAATAATTTTGGCCGGTCGAGTGAGTTTCGAACTCGCTACAGCGCCGTACCTCGGCGCCCGCTTGCCCGCATTCTCGCTGCTGATGCATCTGCCGTGATCGCATCATCGCGGGATCCGCCGGCCGCGTCGAGGGCACAAAGACCCCATATGCCGCAGCGGGTGTCATTCGCGCACGGCGGCAGCGGGAGCCTGTCGATGTGTTCGGTCGATCAGTGACTTTCGGCCATAGTGGCCCGGCGACCGGATGCATACCGTGTTGAGCATCTGATCGACAATGTCTTTGGAGGACATCGTGAGCGAATTAGCCCCCCGCCCCTATATTTTGGTGGGAATCGATGGATCAAGCTCAGCGCTACACGCCCTCACGTGGGCGGTTCGCGAAGCGCAGCTACGTAACCTTCCGCTCCGGTTGGCGCATGCCGTCGACTTCGGCAGCTTCGCCATGGGATTCAATCCGGGTGCCTCCGAGAGCTTTTTCCAGCATCTCGAGCAGGACGGTCAGCGCTTTCTGGACGAAGCCGCCGAGCACGTTCACACGCTCGATCCCGATATCGAGGTGACCCTCGACCGGGCGGCGGGCCGTCCTGCGCGAGTGTTGACCGACCTCTCGAAGGGCGCATTCCTGACCGTCGTCGGCTCCAGCGGACTCAACGGGTTCACCGCATTGCTCGCCGGATCGGTCGCGGTCGAAATGACCGCGCACGGGCGCAGCCCTGTTGTCGTGGTCCGGGCGCCCGCTGTGCCGATCACCGGCGCCGTCCTGGTCGGTATCAACGGAGCGCCGGAGAGCGAAGATGCGATCGGTTGGGCGTTCGAGGAAGCCTCCCTGCGCGGTACTGCGCTGATCGCCATTCTGGTGTCCAAGTACACGCCGGCGTTCTATTACTACGATGACCCGCCCTGGCGCGACATGCTCGGGCAGGCCGATGAAGAAGAGCAACGCGAACTGTTGGCGGAACGTCTGGCCGGATGGCAGGAGAAATTCCCCGACGTGGCGGTACACCGCATCGTCGTCACCGGGAATCCCGCTCAAGTGCTGTTGAGCCATGCCCAGCACGCCCAATTACTGGTCGTGGGCAGTCGTGGGCGCGGCGACATCGGCGGGTTCTTCCTCGGTTCCACCAGTCACCGGCTGATCCATCAGTCCGTGTGCCCAGTGCTCGTCGCCCGGCCACACGCCCGCGAATCCGCCGGATGACGAGGAAGTGACGGGGCGCAGAGTCCCGGCTATCGGAACGGCCGGGATGGCACCGTGTTATCGGCCGTCCAATGCCCGCGCGGTGTGATCGAGGGAGTGACGATCACCGGCGATCGCGCCGCCCTGACAACTTCGCTGCTGACCGAGCCGAGAATCAAGCGGCCGATACGGCCTCGGCCCCTGCTACCGACGATCGTCAACTGCGCCAGCGCCGATCGCTCAACGAGCTGACGCGCGGGGTGACCCTCGACGACGATGCGGTGGACCGGTACGTCCGGGTAGCGCTCCTGCCATCCGGCCAGCCGCTCGGCCAGGATTTCTGCACCTACGTTCTGCAAATTGGATTCTTCGAGACTGGGCACGCCCGAGACTTCGGAGTGGGTCCAGGCGTGGAGTGCCGTCAGTGTGGCGCTACGCCGTGAGGCTTCGTCGAAGGCCAGGGCAACGGCCCACTCGGACGCGGGAGATCCGTCGACCCCGACGGGTATCGCGCCGTGTTCGGCGGTGGGTACCGGATCCCTGACGACGGCTACCGGGCACCGAGCGTGCTGCAGGACTGCAGCTGTGGTCGAATTCAGCAGAGCGCCTGCGGGCGCGGTCGGCTTTTGGTGGCCGAGCACCACCAGATCCGCACGTCCGGTCAACTGAGCAAGGACGGCCTCGGGAAATCCCCAGAGTAACCGGCGGTGGATATGCTGATCTTTGCAGATCTGCTGTTGTGCAACAGTTTTTGCATCCTCCAATAGTCGGTTTGCGTGGGTTTCACGTTCCAGGGCGAGTTCGGCGGCGGTGACAGGCCCCAGCGCCCGGGGCGTACTCGGGCCGACAGAAACCGCCTCGAGAACGTGTACCAGGGTCAGCGGCTTGCCCAGCAGCATCGCTTCCATGGCGCCCCAACGGACTGTGCGTAGGGCTGCGGGGGAGCCGTCGACGCCGACAACGATTCCAGGTTCATCGATACGTAGCGATGGCATATCACGTTGATACTGCGTATCGACCCGGTGCAGAAGGGCCGGAAGTCATCGACATCGCGTCCGATGGCAGGTTCGACCTCCGTGCAGATATGGCTGCGGCCCCAGCGCGCCACACACTCTGGGGCCGTCGTGTCGGTTATTCGCCGGTGCCGGTGGGGATGTGCTCGCCGTCAGTGTGGGCGCACGGCTCCGTTGTGGCAATCCATGACGCGATCCACCAGTATCTGCAGTGCGTCCCCGTCGTCGGCTGCTCGGGTCATACCGCGGCTGCGCAGGAACCTCTCGACGCGCCGATCGATGGACCAGTTGACGAATTCCTCGCTGGCGTAGGGGGATCCGAGAAATTCGTGCGCGAGAACGACGAGAACATCGACGCGAGAGCTGTTCGGCATGGGCGGTCCTTTCTCCGGGCAGCAGCGGCAATCAGCGGTTGGTTACCGCATTGGCGCGATGGCTCGTCAGGTGTTGCGATGAGAACCCGCAGCCACCCGCCGGCAACGCTCGGCGCCGCAGCTGTTCGATATCGATGATTTCGAATCTGCCAGGGCCCGTGACGATCCATCCCCGTGCGACGAAGTTCGCCAGTGCTTTACCGACCGGTGCTTTGGCAGCTCCGACCAGCTCGGCGAACTCCTGGCGACTCAAGGTGTGTTCCACCTGGATCGTTCCACCGGCCGGCGTTCCGAACCGATCAGCCAGCGTGATCAACTCGCGAGCAACACGGCTGGGCACGTCATCGGACGACGCCAGTGCCACATCCTGTTCGCGTTTGCGTATCTCGCCGGCCATTGCCCGCAACCATCGCGGGGCGAGTTGTGGTCGCCGGCTGATCAGCCGGTGCAGGGAGCCGGAGTTCAACCACGCCGCGCGCACCAATGTTTGACACATCGCGGTGTATCCGTGGGGCAGTCCGTCGAATACGGCCGCGGTATCGATGACATCGCCGGGTCCGAGCAGAGAACGCACGGTCTTGCGGCCGTGTGGAACGGTCGCGGTCAGCTTCACAATTCCCGAGATGACGACGTAGATGTGTTCGGCGGGTTGGCCTTCCACGAAAATCCGGTGACCGGAGGGGAAATCGCTGAGATGTATCGCCGGCGTCAGACCGCTGTATCCGAGAAGGGCATCCAAAGTGTCGCGATCGTTGACCAACCAGCAATTGGCAAGGGCATCGTGCCAGTCGCGATGAGGACTTGGCGATCGCGTAGATCTCGGCCGCCGATGCACCAGCATCCGCTCCGGTGGGCACGTGAGGATGACGCTTGCTTCGGGACCGCCAATCGATGTCGTGGGGTCGGTGTGGTCGACCGCAGGTATTGCCAGATCGGAGGATGGCAGGCGGCCTTGTCGGGGCATGATGCCACCGTAGATCTGCCAGTGAAGGCCCGGTAGGGACGTTTGGCCTCACCTGCGTCGACCATGTTTCTTCCCGAAGTGGTGGTATTGATGACTTTCGCCTCTGTCTTCATCGGGGCGTCAACGGAACGATGAAGGCAGTGGCCCGAGTCCCCGAGTTGCGATTTGTCTGCCTTGGGGGTGCGGGCCGTGTCGATGGGCCGGCGGTACCGGAGAGTGGAGGCATTCGGATGAAGCGCTATCGTGTATATGCCTGTCGGGCAGGCTATCTCAGCCGGTTGTGGACGCGAACTACCGTCCGCGGGGTGGTGATCGCGTTGATGGGGACGGTGCTTGCCGCCTGCGGTGGTTACCAGCATCCGTCCGAGACCACCACGACGACCACGACGACCACCACTCAGACCGGAAGCCTGGTGCCGACCGAGCAGCAGGCGATCAACCCGTCGGGGCCCAATTCCTTCACCCCCACAGTGCTGGCGCCACCAGCGCCAACGGAACCGCCCGGTGTTCACCGCAACTATTGACGGTCGCAGATCGGCCAGGAAGGGCCGTGAGCGCGCCGAGCAGATGAGAGAGGATGGCGGCTAGGTCGGCGCCCCTCGGTTCGCACTGATGCGAGCTAGTCGGACTCGTCCCGTAGCTCTGTTATTGCCTGTGCCATAAGAACTCTGGACGAGGAACGGCTGGCAGGTGGTCGGCCGTCCGGCCTCGGTCGAGCTGTGTCATCTCTCGACTTTGTCGCGATGAACGGACCCGTCCAAGAGTTTTTGGCCATAGCCCTCAGGTGCTTAGGTCGTTACTTGACGAGCTGGTTAAAATCGACAACGGTTGCCGCCGGCATCCCGAAATCAGTGCACCGGGTAGATCGGCAGCTCTGCGTGCGGAGGTCCGGGCGATGAACAGCACCGATGACGACGCCGGATCGGTGTTCTCGCGGCTGAGTCGACGGGGCCTGTTCGGTCAGATGCACCAACAGCTCGATGAGCTTCTCGCAGGGCGCGACCAGATGGAATCACTGCTGCGAGTGATCGTCGACATCGGCTCGGACCTGGATCTCAGCGTCACACTGCACCGCATCATCCACGCCGCGATGAGTCTGACCGGCGCGCGCTACGGGGCGCTGGGCGTACGCGCACCGGACGGCACGTTGGACGCCTTCTTGTTCGAGGGCATCGATGATGAACTGCGGTCCCGCATCGGACATCTCCCCGTCGGCAAAGGTGTGCTGGGCGTATTGCTGGACCGTGAGCAACCGTTGCGCGTGGAGGATCTCACCCAGCATCCGGCGGCGGTTGGTTTCCCCGAGCACCATCCGCCGATGCGGGCATTTCTGGGGGTGCCGATCATCATCCGCGGTGAGGTGTTCGGCAGCCTGTACGTCACTGATGACCGGCCCGGACATACGTTCACCGAAACTGACGAAAATGCCGCGCGCGCACTGGGTTCGGCGGCCGCGGTAGCCATTGACAATGCGCGCATGTTCGAACGGCAGCGAGCCTCTGCCGACTGGATCGCCGCAAGCCGGGAAATCACCTCTGCCCTGTTGTCGTCTGCATCGTCCGGTCAGTCACTGCAGATGATTGCCGAACGCGTCCGCGACCTCACCGACGCGGAGCAGGTGATCTATTGATCCCGGTGGGGTCCGATGATCCGGGCGAGCCGGCGGAAGCACTGACCGTGGTGAGTGCCGTCGGCCGGCACAACGACAGCCTGCCGGTCGGTTACCAGGTGCCCGTCGATGGATCTACCAGCGGCGAGGTGTTCCGCACCGGTACGCCGGTGATCACTGAGACATTCCGGTATGTGATCCCGTCGTTTACCGATATGGGCGAACGACCGGCGATGGCGGTGCCATTGTGTGGCCGCGACGGCGTCATCGGAGTCCTGGCAGCGGCCCGCGGTAGCGAACAACGTCGCTTCACCACGGACGATTTGACTTGGTTGGTTGACTTCGCGAGCCATGCGGTGGTGGCCCTGGCCCTGGCCGAGGCCGGTGAGCAGGCGCGCGAGTTGACCATCCTGGCCGATCGTGAACGAATCGCCCATGACTTGCACGATCACGTGATTCAACGGTTGTTCGCCGCCGGCTTGGACCTGCAAGGCACGATTGCCCGGATCCACTCTCCGCAGATCATCGCCCGGCTGTCCCGCACCATCGACGAGTTGCAGTCGACAATCACCGAGATCCGTACCACCATTTTTCACCTGCAGTCTTCGCCGGACGGCGCGGTCGGTTTCCGCGAGCGCATCCAGGCCACGGTCGCCCAACTGACCGAGAACTGTGGCCTGACGACGACGCTGCGGATCGTGGGTCCGACCACGATGGTAGGACCTGTACCGGCCGATCACGCCGTCGCTGTCATCACCGAAGCGGTCAGCAACGCCGTACGGCATTCTGGAGCCGGCGACCTTCTCATCGAGGTCACTGTTGCAGAGGACCTCACCGTGAACGTGACCGACAACGGTTGTGGAATCCCGGCCGACAATGAACGCCGCAGCGGATTGGCAAACATGGCACGCCGTGCCCAACAACTCGGTGGCGATTGTGTGATCGGGAGCACCGAGTCCGGCGGCACCCAGATCCGCTGGACGGTGCCGCTGGACGTCGATTGCCGGTGACGGTTACCCGGTCCGAGTGAGAACGACCTTGAGCGCTCCGGTCTGGACCGGACGCGCGAAAACGTCGTAGGCGGCCTCGAATTCGTCGAATGGGAACCGGTGGGTGATCATCGCAGTGGTGTCGAGTCGTCGATCGGCAACGAGTCCGATCAGGCGCGCAATCGAATGGGTATCCACCAGGCCGGTGGTGATGGTGAGGTCCTTTGCCCAGACCTGCTCCAGGTGCAGGGTGGCGGGGTGGCCATGGACCCCGATGTTGGCCACGTGGCCACCCGGGCGGGCCAGTGCCACGGCATTTTCGAAGGACTCGGGACGTCCGACCGCCTCGATGACAACGTCCGCGCCAAGCCCTTCGGTCAACATGCGCACGGTGTCATCGGCCGGGATGTCGGTGACGGCATCCGCGCCGAACCTCGTCGCCGCTTGTCGGCGCGACTCGACAGGGTCGACGGCAACGAGTTGACGAGGACTGAACAGTCGCGCGGCCAGTATCGAAGCCAACCCGATAGGTCCGGCGCCGACGATCGTCACCACATCGCCGGGCACCACATTTCCGGCGAGCACACCCACTTCAAAAGCGGTCGGCAGAATATCGGCCAACATCAGCATCTGCTCGTCGCTCACCCCGTGCGGGATGGCGTATGTGGACATGTCGGCGAACGGCACTCGGACGAATTCGGCCTGGGTGCCGTCGATGTGATGGCCCAGAATCCATCCGCCCCCGCCGAGACACTGGCCATACCGTGCCTCCCTGCAGTATCGACAGCTGCCACACGCACTGATACACGAAAGCAGAACGCGATCACCGGGGCGGCGCGTCCGTACCGCCGCACCCGCTTGCACGACTGTGCCGACGGCCTCGTGCCCCAATGCGCGGCCGACACTGACCTCCGGCAGATCACCGGCGAGGATGTGCAGGTCGGTGCCACAGATCGTGGTGGTGTCGACTCGAACGATCACGTCGGTGTCGTCGTGAAGGACGGGCTCGGCCATCTCGGCCCACAACGGTTTGCCGGATCCGTCATACACCAGAGCCTTCATGGCGTGCCCTTTCAGCTGCTGAGCAACAACAGGTTGCGTGAACGACGGGTATGCCCGGCAGCGGCGGCGACATGGGACAACCGCGTCAACCCGTGCTCGATACCTTCAGCCAGCTCGTCGACGTCGATTTCGGCGTCGTAGTCGCCGAGAACACCAAAAGTCAGTTGTCCGGCATAGCTCAACATGGCTATCCCGGTACGGATCCCGATCGCCAGCGGCGGTACCGGTACCAGGTCGACGATCGGACGGTCCATGAAGCGCATTCGATGCTGCGGGCCAGGCACATTCGTGGTCACCGCGACCACACCGCGTTGCGGGATCCGACTCAGCAGACGGACCGTCGACGCCATGATCGGAAACGGCACCAGGTTGGCCGCCGCGACCACGAGGGCACCCGCTTGACGCTGTCCGCCGCGCTTGGCGGCATTGAGCCGCCGATGCACCAGCCGGAGCTGTTCCAGCGGATCGGAACGGTCGACGGGGAGGTCCGGGAGTAGCAGGGAAACACGGTTGTCGATCAGGTGGAGTTGGTCCGGGTGCCGGACGGATACGGGAACCAATGTGCGAACCGGCCCGGCGGACGGCTCCACGCCGCGACGCAGCATTGCCGATCGAAATCCGTCGGTGATCGCTGCGAGTGCGACGTCATTGACGGTCACCCCGAATCGCTCGCTGATCAAACGGACGTCATCCAGGGTTATCCGGGTGGCGCTGAACTTGCGCAGATCGCCGAGTGGTCCGTTCAGCGGTGGCGCAGTCGTGGTGAGCACGCCGGCCAGGATCTGCGCGGCCCCCATTGCCACCCGTGCGCCGGTGCGCGCGGTCGACCTCATGAGACGCCACACCTCGGCGCCGGCGTTGATCGGGTTGCGGCCGACGAACAAACGGGGGCCTGACTGCGAAGCGACGCCGGGTATTTCGACTCCCGAAGTGACCGGTGCGTCGTCGCAGATGGCATCGAGCATGGCGGTGGCAGCGACACCGTCGGCGATGCAGTGATGCAGTTTGATCAGGATCGCCCAACGACCGCCCGCCAGACCTTCCAGCACCCAGCACTCCCAGAGCGGCCGAGACCGGTCGAGCCGGCGCTCCATCACGTCGGCGACGGCGCGATGAACTGAGGCGTCATCTCCCGGCGCCGCCACTGCCAGTCGGCGCACGTGATGGGTGATGTCGAAAGTGGTTGCTGCGACCCATTGTGGGGCAGCGAGGTCGAGCGGTTCGGTGTGCAGCACTTGTCGGCAGCGGGCAATGTGTGCCGTGCGTTCATCGAGGACGGCTGTCAGTTCTGCAAAAGCCGGGGCGGGTCCATCCAGGACGGCCAGTGCCGCGACAGCAAGGCTGGCATGGCTGTCGGAATCCTCGGTTTGCAGGAAACCGGCGTCGAGCGCGGTGAGGCGGTTCTCGCTCATCGATCACCTCCGGAAACGCCTTCTTCGCCAGGTGAATACGGCTCGCGAGCACCGGCAGGTTCCAGTGCAGCGAGCGCTGCGTCGCCGGCATCTCGGCGAGCCGGGGTTCGTCGGACGTCGTGCCAGAGGGCGTCGATGCGATCCCGGCCGTCGGGCACAGTGACTGTTACGTCGACGTAGCCCGAGCCGAACGGCCCATGGTGATCGAGCGGTGACCGCAGTGGTGTGGTGTCCATGGCATCTCCCATCGGCATGGCCGTGTATGTGCGTGAACGCTGCGCGTGTTCGTTGCATCGATGATCGGCCCGGACATGCGATGCGGACAGGGCAGATAGGACCCAGTTCGAGGGACCTTCGGCACCAGTCGCGAGCGTGTGCTCGCGTGGTCCGAAAGTCCCTTCCGTTCGAGGCAAGTGGCCCTAGTTGCCAGGGCGACGCTCGATGAGCATCAGGCCATGACCGGATTCATCAGCGGGGTGCCCGGGGTAAGTCCGGATTGAGCAGAAGGAGCCGATCGATGTCAACTCGAAGTCTCAAGCGACAGCTGCCTGGACGTGTGTTTCGCAACCGACGCGAAGCGGGACGAGCTTTGGCCGAGTTGTTGAGTGCGTACCGGGGCAAACCGGACGTGGTGGTCCTCGGTTTGGCCCGCGGCGGAATTCCCGTGGCGTGGGAGGTTGCTGCCGCTCTGGACGCTCCACTGGATACCTTCATCGTTCGCAAACTCGGCGCGCCCGGTCATGAAGAGTTCGCCATGGGTGCATTGGCCAGCGGCGGCCGCGTTGTCATCAATGATGATGTGGTTCGGGCGCTGGGCATTTCGCCGCAAGAGCTGTCCGAGATCGCGGAGCGAGAAGGCCGCGAACTGCAACGGAGAGAGGCCGCTTATCGCGACGGTAGGCCTCCTCTCGATCTCACGAACAAGACCGTCGTTGTCGTCGATGACGGATTGGCCACCGGAGCGAGCATGTTTGCCGCGGTGCAGGCATTGCGGGAAGCGGGGCCGAAGGAGATTGTGGTCGCGATACCTGCGGCCTCGGAGTCGAGTTGCCGGCAGTTCGGCAGTCTGGTGGATGACATCGTGTGCGCCAGCATGCCGACACCGTTCCGCGCTGTCGGTGAATCGTTTTGGGACTTCAGCCAGGTCACCGACGGCGAGGTCCGCGAGCTGTTGGCCACGCCCACGATCGGGGTGGGCACCGCCGCTCGGAGGCTGCGGGCAAGCTCTCCGGCAGAGGCCGTCAACGCCGTCGCGATCGACGCGCCGGAGGGTGTGCCGCCGACCGAAGTGCTCGAGGAACTCATCGGAGATGCCCGGATCGTCCTGATCGGTGAGGCGTCGCACGGAACCCATGAGTTCTACGCCGCACGCGCCGCAATCACGAAATGGCTTATCCGAGAAAAGGGTTTCTGCGCTGTCACCGCCGAGGCTGATTGGCCCGACGCCTATCGGGTGAACCGGTATGTGCGCGGTCTGGGTACCGATGAGTCGGCCGATCAGGCGCTCAGTGGATTCGAGAGATTTCCGACGTGGATGTGGCGCAATGTCGTGGTGCGCGATTTCGTCGACTGGCTGCGTAGGCACAACGCCGAATGCGCAACTCGGCACGAAAGGCCCACGGGCTTCTATGGACTGGACCTGTACAGCCTGCACCGCTCGATGGCCGAAGTCATCGCATATCTGGACACGGTCGATGTGCGCGCAGCGGCGCGGGCCCGCGAACGATACGCCTGTTTCGATCACGTCTCCTCGGCCGACGACGGCCAGGCGTACGGTTTCGCGGCCGCATTCGGTGCCGGAATCTCGTGTGAGCGCCAAGCGATCGAGCAGCTGGTGGACATGCAGCGCAATGCCGTGCAAGCCGCCAGACGAGATGGGCTGCTGGCCGAAGATGAAGCCTTCTACGCCCAACAGAACGCGCAAACGGTGCGTGACGCCGAGGTCTACTACCGGGCGATGTTCGGCAGCCGGGTCTCGTCCTGGAACCTGCGTGATGAGCACATGGCACGCACCCTGAACGCCCTGCTGGATCATCTTGACAGGCAAGACACCCGGTCAGCAAAAGTTGTTGTGTGGGCCCATAATTCGCATGTCGGCGATGCCCGGGCCACCGAAGTGGGTAGCGAGGGCCAGCTGACATTGGGGCAGCTGGTGCGGGAGCGCTATGGCGGCGAATGCCGGCTCATCGGTTTCAGCACCTACGCGGGAACGGTCACTGCTGCCAGCGAATGGGGTGGTATCGCCGAACGGAAGGCTGTCCGCCCTGCACTCAACGGAAGCATCGAAGAACTCCTGCACGAAGCCGGGAGGACGTCGTATCTCATCTCGCCGTTGCTCGCTCATGCGGCTGAAGAGCCGCTGTCGATGGTGCGTTTGGGACGTGCCATCGGCGTCATCTACTTACCGGCAACGGAACGGCAAAGTCACTATTACCACGTGCGTCCCCGTGATCAATTCGACGCGATCATCCATATCGATCGGACCCGTGCCCTGGAACCCCTGGAGCGGACCAGCGGGTGGCATGAGGGTGAGATCCCAGAGACTTACCCGACGGGTCTGTGACCACAGCCGGGTCTGATGCAGACGGTATTCGTGACGCGGCGGTCAGCAGGACCGCGCATCTCAGCGGCGCGGCCGTGCTGGCGCGTGCAGTCTGGTGGCATACACCGCCGCCTGGGTTCGCCGCTCCATGCCAAGTTTCGCGAGTAGCCGCGACACGTAGTTCTTTACGGTCTTCTCGGCAAGAAACATCCGCGCGGCAATCTGTTTGTTGGTCAGTCCCTCGCCGAGCAGGTCGAGCAGTGTGCGTTCTTGATCGGTCATGCCGGACAACGGATCCGACCGATCGGCCGCATCGCGCAGTTTGGCCATCAACGCTGCGGCCGCACGGTTGTCCAGCAGTGACTGACCCGCGCCGACCGTCTTGATCGCCTCGGCCAGTTCCATGCCCTTGATGTCCTTGATGACGTATCCGCTGGCGCCGGCCAGCACGGCATCGAGCATGGCCTCGTCCGAGGTGAACGATGTCAGCATCAGACAGCGTAATTCTGGCAGGCGCGACAGCAGTTCACGACACAGTTCGATGCCGTTGCCGTCCGGTAGTCGCACGTCCAGGACCGCCACATCGGGTCGGAGAGCCGGGATTCGGGCGATGGCCTGCGCGACCAACGCGGCTTCGCCGATGACCTGTAAATCAGGGTCGGCGCCAAGTAGATCGCTCAGGCCGCGGCGTACCACTTCGTGATCGTCGACCAGGAATACGCTGATCATTCGGGTGTCCTCCTCGATGTTCGATGGGACCACAGGCCATGGACCGATCACAGGTGGCGGTGCTGCTGACAAATCAGCACCGAGCAGTTGATCTGGTGCGGGATCGTATGAGCCGACCCGACGATTTCCCCCAGCCCGCGTCGGCGGTTCCGTCCGATGACGAGCAGCTGGACCGAACCTGTCTGGCGGTCCAGGTAACTCGTCGTCGTGCCAACCGTGATCGGGTTGAACTCGACATCCGGATTCATCACACGGTGGTGGGTCAGCCGTTTGTGCAATTGCGCGCAGGCCGATTCGTCGTGCGTGTCGTCCCCGATGCCGGCGAGACCGAACTTCGACGTGGTGAGCACGGTCAGCGGGGCGCGACGCAATCGCGCCTCGCCGATGCCGGCCTCGAGAACGTCGATACTGTCCGGACTTTCGTCGATTTCGACGACCACCTGGGGGCCTTGCCCGGATCGGTGGTGATCGCCACGGACGATGGCAACCGGGCACGCCGCCGATGTCGAGAGGGCCGCCGCGGTGGAACCTGGGCGTTGCCCCGTTGCGTGGGCAATGCCAAGCGAACCAACGCATACCAGGTCGGCGGACCGCGCGGCCGCCAGTAGGAGGCGGGTGGGATCTCCTTGCCGGACTTCCCATTCGACCTTGACTGGCTTCTCTGTCGACTCGACGGCGACCAGGATCCGGCGCACGGAGACATCGGCACAAGCCAGATCGCGGGCGGCCTGTTGGCTATCGAATTTGCCATGCGGACGTGGCTCGACGACGTAGAGCAGTCGTAGCGGCACGTCGCGGATGATCGCTTCGTCGATCGCCCATAGCGCCGCATCCACCGACCATCGCGATCCGTCGACGCCGACCACAACTGCCGGAGTTGATGAAGCCGTTCGGTACATGGTCCCTACTCCTGAAGAAAACTGAGCTGGTTGCTGATTGACGTTAGGCGGCCGGCCCCACGTGCAGCAGGGGCATTGGTCCCTAGTTGATGTATCCCACGGCGATCCATGACGGGACTGGCGGGACTGGCGGGCCGGTACCTCATCGAGAACCGGCAGGAAGGTCCTCGGTGAGTCGAACGAGGGACTTTGGACACTAGGTGAGCATCGCCGGACCTGGTCGGATGTCATTGGGGATCACAAGATCTCAGCACGTGTCAGTCGAATCGAGGAGCACCATGACCACGGAACAGGATGTTCAGCGGCGGACCCGGGGCTTCGCCCGTGTGCTCGGGCCGTTCTATGCCATCGCCGGCACCGTCATCGCGGTCCGGGCAGCCGATATGCGCAACCTCTTGGACGAATTCACCAGCAATGGAGTGTGGCCATGGATAACCGGTGCATTCCTGCTGATGGGCGGTATCGCGATCGTTGCCTTCCATCAGTATTGGCACAGCGCTGCAGCGGTGTTGGTGTCGGTGATCGGCTGGGGGATGGCAATCAAAGGCTTTGCGCTACTGGCATTTCCGCACGCCTATGCTGTGCTGGCCAACCACCTGATCGGGGCTACGGCGGCCTGGCAGGGCGTCTACATTCTGGGCGCGGTGATGGGTGTGTATCTGGCCTACATCGGTTGGGGCACCGGGCACACCGGTGGCGAGGCGTCTGCCATGAGCAAGAGCGCTTCGGACCTTCCGCGAGCAGCGTAGTAGCAGGGAACCGGCGATGAACGCACCACTTTCGACCAAACGCGTTGTGGTCGGTATCGATGGTTCCATGGAGGCGCGACGGGCGGCCCAGTGGGCCGCGCTGGAGGCAGCCAGCCAAGATGCTGTGCTGCGTCTGGTCTATGTCGTCGAACCTGTGTCCGACCGGCAGGAGGACATCGAAGAGGCGCGGCGCGCGCTACACAAAGCCTGGAATGCGGTCGCCGATACCGACATCGACGTCAAGGTCGAATCCGAGGTGGTGTCGGGCCGGCCGGCGGATTGCTTGATCGAAGAGTCCCGTCACGCAGCAATGGTCTGCGTGGGATATCGGGGGACGCACGACTCGCCGGATGGCCCACGAGGTGCCACCGCCATCGAAGTGGCTCGGAAGGCGGTCGGCACGGTGGCGATCATCCATCGGCCACACGCCAAGGGCGCCATCGACCGTCGCAAGTGGATCGTCGTGGTGCTGGACGAGTCTGCCTCGGCTACCGAGGCACTGAAGGCTACCCAGAACGAGGCGACGTGGCGGCATGCCCCAATCCTGGTCCTGGAATCGTGGTCACACTCGAATGCGGCCGGACATCCTCGACATCCGATCCATTCCGCGGTGGCCCGACTCCTGCGGAGTGCGGGCCAGGGTGGCATTCAGGTTGTCATGCTGCCCAAACCTGGCCGCCTGGCCAATCTGTTGCAGCAGAGTGCATGCATCGACCAATTGTTCGTGGCGCCCGGTGATCACGCGGCGCTGGTCGATGAGCTGACCAACGACCAGACCGGTAGGACTCTCCGCGGGTCGGACTGCTCGTTGCTGATCATCCGCTGATGGTCACCGGTTCGTTGCCCGCGGTGGTTCCGGCATCCTTGTGCCCGTCGGTACCGTGGCGTACCGTTTCGTGGTACCTAGCAGTACCGCGATGGAGGTGTCATGGGGGCAGCGACCACCGAACCGATCCGTATGCCACCGGTGGTTCATGTGCCCAAGCTGGTGCAGGGAGTGGGCTTCGTACTCGCCCGCGACAAGGTGATCGGACAACTCGGCCGGCGCTACGGCTCGGCATTCACCCTGGACCTGCCGATCTTCGGGCAGACCGTGGTGATCAGCGACCGGGCCACGGTCAAGGAGCTGTTCACCATGAGCACCGATCTGATCGGCCGGGCCGGCCAGCTCGGGGCGGTGCTGGGCCCCGGCTCGACATTCAGTCTCGATGGTCCGGAGCATCGACAGCGCCGCAAGTTGCTGGTGCCGCCGTTTCACGGCAAGCGGATGCAGGGCTACGAGCACATCATCGAGGAGGAGGTGCTGCGCGAGACGGCGACCTGGCCGCAGGGCCGCGAGTTCGCCGCCATGCCCTCGATGATGCGCATCACCCTCAACGCCATCCTGCGCGCGGTGTTCGGCGCTCAGGGCGCGGCGCTGGAAGAGCTACAAGAGTTGTTGCCGGTCATGGTGTTACGTTCGTCGCGCCTGGTGGTCTTGCCGCCGGTGGCGCGCCGCGACTTCGGTCCGCTGAGCCCGGGTGCCAGGGCGCAGAAACTGCGCGACCGCTATGACCGGATCATCGCTGGACTGATCGCCGACGCCCGCAGCGACCCGGACCTGCCGCAGCGCTCCGACGTGTTGGCGCTGCTGCTGGCGGCACGCTACGACGACGGCTCGGCGATCTCCGACGACCATATCGCCGACGAACTGCTCACCCTGCTGGCCGCCGGTCACGAGACCACCGCAACCACTCTGGCATGGACCATGGAGAGGCTGCGCCGTCATCCCGATCTGCTGGCCCGGCTGGCCGGGGAGGTCGACGCCGGCGGGACCGAGCTGACCCAGGCCACCATCTTCGAGGTGCAGCGGACCCGCCCGGTCATCAGTGGTACCGGGCGGGTTACGCGTCAGCGGATCACCTTGGGGCAGTGGGTGATTCCGAAGGGCACGGTGGTCGTGGTGAGTATCGGCGCGGTCCACGCCTCGGCGCAGAACTACGACGATCCGGAGCGCTTCGACCCGGACCGGTTCATCGGCAATCCGCCGGACAACTATGCCTGGGTACCGTACGGCGGCGGTGTGCGCCGGTGCATCGGTGCCGCGTTCGCCAATATGGAGATGCTGGTCACCCTTCGAACTCTGTTGCGCGAGTTCGAATTCGGCACCACCACGGCACCGCCCGAGCGGCTGCATTCACGGGGTGTGGCTTCCGCACCGGCCGACGGCGGACGGATTGTGGTGTATCGACGGAACCCCGCGACCGCGGTCGCCTAGTCAGTCGCGCTTGCGCTTGACCTGATTGAACGGCACACCGCGGTCGGCGGCGAACTCGCGGGGGAAGCCCAGGATCCGTTCTCCGATGACATTGCGGGCGATCTCACAGGTGCCGCCGCCCAGCGATGACTGTTGCCGGGTCAGATAACGCGCCGCCAGCGGGAACAGTCCGTCGCCGCTGTCGATCAGCCCGTCACTGCCGACCAGCGCCAGCGTGGTGTCCATCTCGAACTGGATGGCCTCGGCATGCCCGACCCGGATGATCGATCCCGCGGCCGCGGGTAGCGAACCATCGAGCGTGCCGTGGTAGACGTGCTCGATGAGCTGTTCCTGTACCGCCCGGCGCACCAGTGCCCGGCCGGCCAAAACCCGGTTGTGTTCGGTGTCGCCAACCTGGGCCAGCAGCGCCGGGTAGTCCACCACCCGGTCGCCGGCGCCCTCCGAACCGATGCCGCTGGAGAACTCCGAACCGCCGCCGACCGCGCGCCGTTCGTGGTGCATCTGCCGCGACGCCACCGCCCAGCCGTCGTTGACCTCGCCGACCACCGCGTCGTCACCGAGTACCAGGTCGTCGAAGAACTCCTCGCAGAATTCGTCACTGCCGTCGACCTGACGGATCCGGCGCATGGTGATGCCGGGGGAGTTGATCGGCACCAGGAACATGGTCAGGCCCTCGTGCTTGGGTACCTCCCAGTTGGTGCGCGCCAGCATCAGCCCGTAGTCGGCGGCGAAGGCACTGGTGCTCCAGGTCTTGGCGCCGTTGATGATCCACTTGCCGTCCTTGTGGTCGGCGCGGGTGATCACTCCGGCCAGATCCGAACCGCCGCTGGGCTCGGAGAGCAACTGCACCAGCACCTCGTCACCGCGGATGGCGGCCGAGATGCGCTCGCGTTTCTGCTGTTCGCTACCGGTGTCCAGAATCGTTGCGGCACAGATGGTGAACGTCGGGGTGTTCAGGATGATCGGCAGCTCGTACTCGCGCGACACCTCGTCGAACGCCTTCTGGTAGGCGATCGGCAGGCCCAGACCGCCGTACTCCCGCGGGAAGCAGATCCCGGCGAAGCCGCCGGCATGGAGCTTCTTCTGCAGTTCGCGGGCCCGCAGCCAGGGGCCCTCTGCGCCGCGGTCGACGTCGGGCGGGTTGGTCGGGTCCAGCCGTGGCATGTTCTCGGCCAGCCAGGCTGCGGCCCGGGCCGCGAACTCCTCGACGGTCTCGGTGATCTCCGGTGCTGCCGTTGCGGTGGTCTCGGTCATGACGCGGCCTTGTCTGCTTCGGCGGCGTACACCGCGAGATTGTGGTCATCGGGGGTGCCGAACATCGAGCGGTTGAGCATGGCGCGACGCAGGTACAGGTGCAGATCGTGCTCCCAGGTCACCCCGATGCCGCCGTGCAGCTGCACGCAGCGCTGCAGCATGTCGCAAGCATGTTCGCCGACATAGGATTTGGCGATGCTGGCCTTGATCGACGCGTCCGGGGCGCCGGTGGCGATGGCCTTGACCGCCGCGTAGGTGGTGGCCCGGCAGCTCTCGAACCCGATCTTCAGATCGGCGAACTGGTGCTTGAGTGCCTGGTAGGACGCCAACGGGCGGCCGAACGAGTGCCGATCCAGTGCCCACTGAATGGTGAAATCCAGTACCGCACCGAGGATTCCGACGGTCTCGGCGCACTGCAGCAGCTGGGCGATCCCCGCCTGGCGGGCGATCAGCGTGGTGGTCTGCTCGGCGGTGCCGACCGCAGCGCTCGCGGGGATGCTCACGCCGTCGAAAGTGACTCGGGCATAGCGCTTCACCATGTCCACCGACTGTTGGCCGGTGACGGTGACGCCCGCGGCGTCGGTGCCGACCACGAACTGGCGGACCTGATCGCCGCAGCGGGCGGTGACCAACAGCACCGCCGATTCGGCACCGGCCTCGACGCGGTCTTTGGCCCCGTCCAGTCGGAAGCCCTCGGCGGTTTCGGTTGCGGTCAGCGTGGGTTCTGTTGGTGCCCAGGGATTCCCGGGTTCATATACGGCCCAGGACGCCACCTTTTCACCGGATACCAGCGATTCGATCAGCTCTTCGTGGCCTTCGGGTGCTTCGACGAGCCCGGCCAGCACCACGCTGACCGGGTGCAGGGGACCCGGGGCCACGGTGCGGCCGGCCTGCTCGGCCAGCAGTGCCAGGTCGGCGACCCCGTTCCCCGAGACGCTGCCGCCACCGAGTTCTTCGGGCACCAGCAGGCTGGCCCAGCCCAGTTCGGCAGCGCGTTGCCACCAGGTGGGGTCGAAGGAGGTGCCTTCGGCGTGCAGTTCACGCACCCGGGTCAGCGGAACTTCCTTGTCCAGGAAGGCCTGTGCGGTGGAGGTGAACAGCAGCTGTTCGGGATTGGCGCTCATATATGCGGGTCAGCCTCGGGTCAGGCCAGCACGAGGGCTGGTACGTCGGGATTGTGGCAGGGCGCGTTCTCGACCTTGAACAGGTCGACCATGTTGCCGCCCATCACCTTTCGGACGCCTTCGGCGTCCAGGCCCTGGGCCTGAAGGTCGGAGACCAGGTTGATCGGGTCGGCCAGGCCCTCGGGATGCGGCCAGTCCGAGCCGAAGATGATGCGGTCGATACCGCACAGCTCGGCCATCTTGTTGAAGTCGTCCTCCCAGAACGGGGCGACGTACACCGCCCGCCGGAAGGCCTCGATCGGGTCCTCGGGGAACTCCTGCGGCATCTTCGAGTAGACGTCCTTGAACTGGTAGAACAGGTACGGCACCCAGGATGCGCCGTTCTCCACCGACAGGATGCGCAGATCCGGGTTGCGGGTCAGCGCGCCGTGACAGACCAGGGCGGCCATGGTGTCCTCGATCGGGCGCTTGCCCATCGCCACCATCCGGAACGAGGTCGGCTTGAACGGCAGGAACTCGTCCGCGGGCTCCCAGTCGTTGAGGTACTGCGCGTATCCGCTGTCCGAGGCGTGCATCGACACCGGGATGCCGGCGTCGACGCAGGCCTGCCAGAACGGGTCGAACTCGGGCAGGCCCATCGAACGACTGCCGCGGAATCCGGGCACCGGCGCCGGGCGCACCAGCACCGTCTTGGCGCCGCGCTCCAGACACCATTCGAGTTCCTCGAGGGCCCGGTCCACGATGCCCAGGTTGATCACCGGGGTGGAGAAGATCCGGTTCTCGTAGTCGAACTGCCAGGTCTCGTACATCCACTGATTCAGGGCGTGCACGATGTCCAGGATCAGTTCCGGATCGTCCTTGAGGCGTTCTTCGACCAGGCTGGCCAGCGTCGGGAACATCAGGGTGTAGTCCAGGCCCAGGCTGTCCAGAACCTCAAGGCGCGCTTGCGGATTGCGGAACGCCGGGATGGCCTTCATGGGCTTGCCCATGATCTCGCGGAAGCTCTTGCCGCCGCTGCCGTGCTTGAAGTACTCCTCCTGGGCGCCGGGGCGGGCAACCACCTCGAAGGTCGGATTGGGGATGTAGTCGCTGATGTGGTTGCGCACCATGATCTTGGTGCGGCCGTGCACGTCGATGTAGTCGATGACGCCCTTGCGGTGCGCGGGCAGGAACTGGGTCAGCGCCTCTTTGGGCTCGTAGAAGTGGTTGTCGGCGTCGAATACCGGGTACGACAGGTCGCGAGAGGGCATGGCTACTCCTGAGAGTCGCATTGTTCACTAATGGTAATGACATTACCATTTTTGCCGCAGGGTGGAAGATGCGATTGCGTTGATCCGGCCGTCGGCGGTTATTTGCCCAGCGTGCGCAGACAGAACGCGTAGATGTGATCGCCGCCGATCGGGGTGCCGTTGAGCTCGACGCCCAGGGTGCGCAACCGCATGGCGCCCAGCACGGTCTGCATGATCAGTGCCGCGGTGACTTCCACCTGGAGCGTGGAATCAAATGTGGCACTGTCGATCCCGCGCTGAATGATGTCGCAGATCAGGGTGTGCAGCGGGGCCAGTACCCGGGCGTACTCGTTGGGCATGGCCTCGGCCAGGTGATCGTTGTAGAACGTCAGGCCGCGGTTGATGCCCTCCTGGGTGCTCGACGAAGCCGGCGTGCAGATCCGGTCGACCAGTACGTGCAGGGCCGCCGCGGCGCCCAGGCTCTCGGTTTCGGCCCGCCAGTCCTTGGTGGATTCGGCCATGATCACGTCGACCAACGCCAGCAGCAGCTCATCCTTGGTAGAAAAATGCTGGTAGAACGATCTCAGGGAGGTCTTCGAGCGCTCCACCACCTCCAGCACCGTGAAGTCGGTGCGACCGGTTTCGCCGAGGATCTCCAGTGCCGAGCGCATGAACCGGTTGGCCCGCGACTCGGCGTCGGGGGCCCCGGTGGTCGGTGCGACGGTCGGCTTCGCCATGAGAATGACGTTACCGTTTTTGTAGAGGCAATGGGGCAGTTGCGGCTAAGGTGTCGCAGCGATGGCTGAATGGTTTGTATTCCTGCCTCAGGTGAGGATGGAGATCGACGACATCGTCGAGCGCGCGCACGTCGCCGAGGCGGCGGGTTTTGCCGGCATTGCTTTCATCGATCATCTGGAGCCGCCCGGTGCCACCCACCAAAGCATTTGGGAGGCAATGACAATCGCGACGCTGGTGGCCGCGCGGACGCAGCGGCTGCGGATCGGCCACCTGGTGCTCTGCGACGCCTTCCGGCATCCGGCGGTGCTGGCCAAGCAGGCGGTGACCCTCGACGAGATCTCCGGCGGCCGTTTCGAACTGGGTCTGGGCTGGGGCTCCTGGCCCGCCGAGTTCGACCGGTTCGGGCTACCCGACGGCGACAACGCGCCGGCGCGGGTGGCCCGGATGGATCAGACGCTGGCCCTGCTGCAGCAGTACTGGGGTCTGGCCGACGGCGCCTCCGATGTGGCCGGGCCGGTGCAGGAACCCCGGCCGTCACGCCCGATTCCGCTGGTCATCGGCGGTACCGGGCCCAAGACCATGAACCTGGTGCGGCGCTATGCGAACTGGTGGAACGTGCCGTCGCACCAGCTGGACCGGCTGCCGGCGCTGCTGCCGACGGTCGACGGCATCGGGGTCTCGGTGCAGCAGATGGTGGGATTCGTCGGCGCCGAGGCCGACCGTGGCGCGGTGGTGGACACCAGCACCCGGCGGTTCGGTCACCTGGGCAGCGGGCTGGTGTGCGGCGACGCAACCGAGCTGCGTGCGCATTTCGCCGGTCTGGCCGACCAGGGCGTGAGCCGGTTCTACGTGTGGTTCGCCGATTTCGCCGCGCCCGCCACGCTGACCGAGTTCGCCGACACCGTTATCCGAGATTTTTGACAAGTAATCGATTGAGGGGACATACCTGACATGACAACCGAGTCCGTGCCCACCCAGTGGACACTGCAGATGCTGCTGGACCTGTTCGAGGCCCAGCCCGACGGGGAGAACAAGTTCACCGTCCCCAGCGGTCTGGCCACCGCCGATGAGCGTCAGGTGGTCGAGGGCACCCAGGTGCTGGCGGCGGCGATTGTGGCCGCGGCCAAGCGCTTTCCGGAGAAGTCCATTCGCAGTGTGCACGCGGTGTTCGCCCGCGCGGTCATGGTCGGCCCGCCCATCGAGTTGGACATCGATGTGGTCAGCGAGGGCCGCAGCACCGCGTCCGCCGTCATCACCGCAAGCCAGGGCGGCAAGCGCTGCATCACCATCACGGTGCTGGCCGACGTGCCCTCCGGTGACGTGATCCGGCACCACCTGCCGATCGCCGACGTCATCGGCCCGGAGGGTGCGAACGTCTCCGAGATGCCGATGACCGGCCGTGAGCTGCGGCTGGTCGACGTGCTGGACGTCAACAGCCCCGACGAGGTCGGCCCGCCGGAGATTCACGCCTGGCTGCATTACGACCCGGTGCCGCAACGCGATGACCTGGCCAAGGCGCTGGTCGCGTATTTCACCGGTCACCTTGGTATTTCGACCACCATGCGGGCGCACGAGGGGATCGGCACCGCCCAGGCGCACCTGACCGTGTCGACCGCGCCGATGACCATCGCGGTCAGCTTCCACGAGCCGGTGAAGTGGAACGGCTGGCTGCTCTACAGCCACGAGAGCACCCAGGTCGGCGCCGGCATGTCCTATGTGCGCGGGACCGTGCACACCCAGGAGGGCGAGCTGATCGCGTCGTTCAGTCAGGACGGACTGATCCGCCCGTTGCGGACCACCGACACCGGCATCGCCGCCCACTCGCGGCTCTAGATCTTGAGGTAGCCCTTATCGGCCGGGATCTGGGCGGCCGTCACCAGCGACGACGCGTCCCCGGCCAGCCACACCACGATGTCGGAGACCAGATCGGGCGCGGCCAGCGAGTCGGTGGGCAGCGCGCCGGGGGAGAAGCTGTGGATGTAGCGCTGATGGTCGGCGAACATCTGATACATCGACAGGTCGTTGCCCATCGGGGTGTCGGTGCCGTACGGGTGAACCGAATTGACCCGAATTCCGTACTCGCCCAATTCGACAGCCAGTGAATTGGTCAGCGCCACCACACCGAACTTGCTGGCGCAGTAATGTCCACAGCCGGGTACGGCCTTGATGCCGGCCGCCGAACTGATGTTGATGATGGATCCGCCGTTACCGGCCGCGATCATCGGCGGCACCACGGCCCGGATGGTGTTCCACACGCCGGTCAGGTTGATGTCCAGGGTGTCCTGCCATTGCTGCGGCGTGATCTCCCACAACCGGCCCCAATTGAGTACCCCGGCATTGGCCACCACGATGTCCAGCCGGCCGAACTGCTCGATCGCCTCATTCACCACCCGCTGCTGGCCCTCGGCATCGCGCACATCGACTTCTTTGGCGTAGATCTTGCGACCTTCGCCCTCAACGAGATTCACCGTGTCGGCCAGGTCGGCCGGCGTTGCCGGCTCGTAGCCGTTGGCGTCGGAGACCGGCGCGCAGGCGTCGATGGCCACGATGTCGGCGCCGGCGCGGGCCAGTCGGACGCAGTGCGAGCGGCCCTGTCCGCGGGCGGCACCGGTGACGTAGGCGACCTTGCCGGCCAGGGGTTGTTCGGTCATGCGCTGAGCTCCTCGGTGACGGTGGTGGTGTGGGCACCGGTGAAGTCATAGTCGGACAACGGCGATCGTCGCGCGAAAATCCTTGAACCGGTGATGGTCTGGGGGCGGTAATAGGCCGTGCCCTGCTGGGAGTTGACGAAGTAGGTGTTCAGGCCCGGGTTGCAGTCGGTGTAGTAGGTGTTGGCGGTGCGGCCGCGGCGGTCCATCAGTGCATTCCAGCGGTTGAAGGCGTCCCGGCTGACGGCGACCACCGGCGTGGGGGCGCGGCGCCTGGCCTCGTCGATCATTCGGACGGCGTGCGCAGCGGTGGTCTCCACGTAATCCATCCAGCCGAAGCCGACGAACCCCAGCGGTCCGACGATCTCCCAGCGGTTGGGAAGTTCGGGGTGCGCGGTGCCGGCATAGCTGTGCATGCCGTGCGCCCGGTAGTACTCGGCCAGGTCGAATCCGTTGGCGCCCAGCACCGTTCCGGTCCGATAAGTTTCCGGATCGGTCCACAGTTCATATCCGGTGGCGGTCACCAGCAGATCGGCCGGGTGCTCGACGCCATCGACGGTACGTATGCCGTCGCGGGTGATCCGCTCGATCGGGGTGGTGATCAGATGGGTGTCGGGGTGGTTCAGCGCGGGCAGGAAGTCGCTGGAGATGATCGGCCGTTTGGCCATGATGCCGTAGCGGGGCAGCAGCGCCCTGCGGTACGACGGGTCTTTGACGGTGGCGCGCAGCAACAGTCGGTACAGGTTGCGACTGTTGCCGTCGTACAACGGGATCAGCCGGGTCAGCGCGTGGCGGGGCAACCGGGAGAACAGGTGGACGATCGGCACGACCATGGTGGCGTCCATCATCAGTCGGCCGAACACGTTGAGCCCGCTCACCACGCCGGGCAGCGCCAGCAGACGCTGCATCCAGGCCGGGACGGCGAAGTCGGGCTTGGGTAGCACCCAGGCCGGAGTACGTTGGTACACATCGAGATTGGCTGCCACACCGGAAAGGGCGGCGGTGATCTGCACGCCGCTGGAACCGGTGCCGATGACGGCGACCCGCCGACCGCGTACGTCGTAGTCGTCATCCCACCGGTTGGGCCGCAGGATGGTGCCCTCGAAGTCCTCGATGCCGTCGATGTCGACGGTGTGCTTGGGATTGACGTAGCCGCCGACGGAGCTGATCAGGAATCGGGCGGTCACCTCGCGCCGGTCGGCGAGGGTCAACCGCCACAACCCGGCGTCGGCGTCCCAGCGCTGGCACACCACCGCGGTGCCGCCCCGCAGGTGCGGGTAGAGGTTCAGCTTCGCGGCGGTGTCGCGCAAGTACCGATAGATTTCCGGACCCGGCGCGAAGACCCGACTCCAGTTCGGATTGGGTGCGAACGACAATTGGTACCACAGCGACGGAACGTCGACGGCCAGACCCGGGTAGTGGTTGTCGCGCCAGCTACCGCCGAAGTCATCGGCGCGTTCGATGATGACGAAGTCGTCGATACCCTTGCGCTGTAACAGGTGTGCGGCTGCGATACCGCCGGGACCGGCGCCGATGATCACCACGTCGTGGTCGGGTCGGGTCATGGGTGCTCTCCACTCAGTCCGGTGATGATGTGGTCGGTGACGAAGCGCCGCACGGCGCGGGGGCGCTCCAGGTTGACGCCGATCGGCGGCAGTAGTTCGAAGCTGAGCAACACCCGGACGATCCATTCGCCGGCCCGGGCGGGATCGATGTGCGCGCCGATCTCACCATCGCGCTGGGCCGCCTTGATCCGTGGCTTCCACAGTTCGACCGCGCGTTTCATCAGGTCATCGCCGATGTTGCGGAGCAGCAGCACCACGACCGATTCGTTGATGCCGTTGTCCGGGACCGACGCCGAGCTCTGCCGGTGTGCACAGATCAGCACAGCGGCGGCGGCGACCTGCTCGGCCAGGGTGTGCTGTTTGTCGACCTCGGCGGCCATGGCGTCGACGAATCTCGACGCGTGGTGATCCAGTGCGGCGGTGATGGCCTGATCGCGGCTGCCCAGCGCGTTGTACACCGTGCCGCGCGAGACGCCCGCCGCCTCGGCGACGGCGGTCAGGCTGAATTGCCGTGGGCCCAAACGACTCAGTGTCGCGGCGGCCGCGGCAGCAGGGCGGGGGAAGCGGGTATTTGAGCAGATTAGCGAAATCTGTTCAATCTGATCAGCGATTCGCCGGCA
>Ga0164242_10001698_pt1 | contig 25984 bp, 25 predicted proteins | sample OricomgcompostMG_FD_108783 | JGI IMG/M metagenome (GOLD analysis project Ga0164242, IMG submission 108783) | Miracle-Growth compost microbial communities from Emeryville, California, USA - Original compost - Miracle growth compost (MG) ...
GGCCTGACCTTCAATCCGTACACGATCCAGATCGAGCCGCACGACTACATGGCCGAACTGTTCGACGCCGTCGCGCGCGCCAACACCATCCTGATCGATCTGAACCGCGACATCTGGGGCTACATCGCGCTCGGCTACTTCAAGCAGGTCACCAAGGCCGGCGAGATCGGCTCGTCGACCATGCCGCACAAGGTCAACCCGATCGACTTCGAGAACTCGGAAGGCAACCTCGGCATGGCCAACGCCGTGCTGCGGCACATGGCGGAGAAACTGCCGGTGTCGCGTTGGCAGCGCGACCTGACCGACTCCACCGTGTTGCGCAACATCGGCGTCGGCTTCGGCTACGCACTGCTCGCCTACGACAGCTGCCTGCGCGGCCTGAACAAGCTGGAAGTCGCGCCGGAGCGCATGGCCGAAGACCTGAACGACACCTGGGAAGTGCTGGCCGAACCGGTGCAGACTGTCATGCGCCGCTATGGCATCGAGAATCCCTACGAGCAGTTGAAGGACCTGACGCGCGGCAAGGGCATTTCGAAGGAAGCGCTGCACGCCTTCATCGCCACGCTCGCCATCCCGCAGGAAGCCAAGGACCGCCTGCTGGCGATGACGCCGGCCAGCTACATCGGCTACGCCGCCGCGCTGGCCAATCGCATCTGAACCGCGCAAGGAAGCGCGCCGGCGGGATCGCACCGCCGCCGGCACGCTTCCTTTTGTTTTGCTATATTCGTTCCAGTTAGAACTTTTTGGCAAAACGACATGCGCCGATACGCCGAACGCTACACGCTGCCCGCCATCGTCCTGCACTGGCTGATCGCGCTGCTGATCATCGCCACCTTCCTGCTCGGCCTGACGATGGTCAATATCCACGGCCTGACGCCGGCCAAGCTCAAGTATTTTTCGTGGCACAAATGGATGGGCGTCACCGTGCTCGGGCTCGCCTGCCTGCGGCTGCTGTGGCGACTGACGCACCGCCCGCCCACCTATCCGGACACGATGGCCGGCTGGCAGAAGAACGCCGCCCATGCCGTGCATGCGCTGCTGTACGTGCTGATCTTCGCGGTGCCGCTGTCCGGCTACTTCTTCAGCCTGGCAGCCGGCGTGCCGGTCGTCTATCTCGGCCTCGTGCCGCTGCCCGTCCTCATCGCGCCCAATCCGGCGCTCAGGCCGCTGCTGGAGCACACGCATTACCTGCTCAACATGACCCTGCTCGCCGTTTTCTGCCTGCATGTGCTGGCGGCGCTCAAGCATCTGCTGATCGACCGCGATCGCCTGTTCCAGCGCATGCTTCCCTGACACTTCGAAAGGAGCTTCCATGTTCAATGCCACACTCGCACGCACCGCCCGCCGCGCCGCCATACTCGCCCTGTTCGTCGCCCTGCCTGCCCTCGCCGCCGCGCTGAAAGCCGATCCGGCCAAGAGCAAAATCACCGCCACCTTCAAGCAGATGAACGTGCCGGTCGACGCCGCCTTCCGGAAATTCGACGCGCGGATCGCCTATGATCCGACCAAGCCGGAAACGTCGAAGGCCGACGTCACGATCGACGTCGCCAGCTTCGATCTCGGCGACGCGGACTACAACAAGGAAGTGCAGAAGAAGGAATGGTTCGACACCGCGCAATTCCCACAGGCGCGCTTCACCTCCACCAGCATCAAGCCGGCCGGCGCAGGCAAGCTCGACGTCACCGGCAAGCTGACCATCAAGGGCAAGACCACCGACGTGCATTTCCCGATGACGGTCGCCAGGGACGGCAATGCGGAATCGTTCGACGGCACGCTGCCGATCAAGCGGCTGAGCTACGACATCGGCGAAGGCGAATGGAAGGACACCAGCATGGTCGCCGACGATGTCGTGATCCATTTCCACGTCGTCGCCGCGCCGTAGTCATCCTCCACTTGCACGGCGGCACGACCGCCGCGCATTCCTGCGCATGACAGAACGCTATCTCCGCAGCATCCGCCTGCTGGCAGAATGCTTCCACGCATTCGAACGCCAGTCAGGCGCGCACATCCGCCGCCGCACCGGCCTGACGCCGTCGCAGTTCGACATCATCGCCACGCTCGGCAACACGCCCGGCATGACGTTCCGCGAACTCGGCGAAAAGACGCTGATCACCAAGGGTACGCTGACCGGCGTGGTGGACCGCCTGCGGGACAAGGGGCTGGTACGACGCGTCACGCATCCGGAAGACGGACGCCGCACGCTGGTGCAGCTGACGAAAAAGGGCGAAACGACGTTCCAGCGCGTGTTCGCGCCGCAGATCGCGTTCGGCAAGCAGTCGTTCGCCATTTATGCCGAGCAGGATTTCGACGCGCTGGAACGGGAGCTGACCAAGTTGTACCGCAGCCTGACCGGCAGCGAACCGAAACCCAGATATTGAATCCGTCTTTTACTGAACGTGCTTCGGTGTAATCGTCCTCATCGCATATTGTCGGGCAGGAGTTCGACCGCAATCCTTTCATCCCGCCTTCATTAACCCACGGCTTCCGTCAAAAATAAAATCCGTACATCGTGACCACGGCCCCGGCCACCAAATCCAGCGCCTTGGTCGGAATACGATGAAATATGTCATTCCTGCCCAATGTCACCGCAAGCAGCAGGATGGCAAGCAGACCAAGCAAGACGCTGATAAAGCGGCCGCCATGCCCCGCTTGATGGAAATCCCAAGCCACACCACCATGATTTCAGCACCCTCGGCGAACGTGGCCCATGCCGCCACGGCAGGCCGGACGGCGTGCGTCGCAGCGAAGAAGATTTTCTGGAACCGTTCCCCGCTCATGTGCTTTCCGTCCAGCAAGGACAAGGTGTGCTCGATCGCGAGCCGGAACACCTGCGTGGCCGTTCCGCCCCATTCGTCGTGGGCGGCCAGCAGCGCACCGTGCCTGACGCAGTAGCCGAGCGCATCGCCGACGGCCTCGGCCATTGCCGCGATACGTTCCGGCACGAAGGCGCGCGAGAAATAATCGACGTCGCCATGCCGTTGCGCCGCGCACAGCCGGCACCGCCATTGCGGGTGGTGGCGATTCGCGCCGTCGCCCGCGCAATCGGCGGCATGAATGGTATGAACGAAGTATGTATGCATGCTGCCCCGGTGAGATGGCTGGGCAGCAGGCGTGTGCCTACCGGCCCTGTGCGGACTCGCTGGTAGGCATCATTAGTCGCGCATGGCATGGCGGCGGATCAGGGAGAATGCCATCTCCGTTTGCGCCACTTTACCAACATCGTCAGGCAGCGGCAATCGGGCGGGAGCGGCTTTGCAATTCCGGGGTCGAAGCATATAATCGCCTGCACATCGGAGATGGCATGCCTCCGTAAACCGCCCATCCGGGCTGATGATGCCTGCGACCGTTCCTGGGAAGGAGCGAGCAGGTATCGCCATTTCCTCCCCAGGCCTTCTTGTACTTCCAAGCAACAGGAGTGCCGCATGATGTGGGAGAAGAAGCTGCAGAAATGGGTGGCGGCCACGCGCGAGCGCATCGACCTTCCCGCGCGGCTGGTCTTGTGGAACGGCCAGCATCTCGACTTCGGTTCCTTCGCCTGTCCGCAGGTCGCATTGCACGTCAAAAGCGCAGCCGCCCTGCCGTACCTGCTGAAACCCAGCCTCGACAATCTTGGCGAAGCCTACATCAAGGGCGTGATCGACATAGACGGCCGGCTCGCCGACGTCATCCGCTTCGGTTACGCGCTGGCACAGCAGACGCTGCAGGCCACCGGCCGCTTCGCGCGCGTGCCGCGCTATTTCCGCCACACGCGCCAATCCGACCGCCATGCCATCCAGTATCACTACGACGTGTCGAACGCGTTCTACCGGCTGTGGCTGAATCCCGGCATGGTCTATTCGTGCGCCTACTTCGCGCACGGCAACGAAGACCTGCAGACCGCGCAGTTGCGCAAGATCGACCATATCCTAACCAAGATCAAGCTGCAGCCCGGCCATACGCTGCTCGACATCGGCTGCGGCTGGGGCGCACTGGTGCTGCGCGCGGCGCAGCGTTTCGGCGCCCGTTGCGTCGGCGTCACGCTGTCGCAGAACCAGTACGAGCTGGCGACCGAGCGCGTGCACGCCGCCGGCCTGGCCGACCGCGTCGAGATCCGCCTGCAGGATTACCGCGACGTCGATGGCCGTTTCGACCGCATCACCAGCGTCGGCATGTTCGAGCACGTCGGGCGCAAGAACCTGCCGGCCTACTTCGCAAAGATGTGCGCGCTGCTGGCGGACGACGGCATCGCGATGAACCACGGCATCACGTCGACCGCGCCAAACGGCGGCGAGACGCCCTACGGCGGCGGCGAATTCATCGACCGCTACGTGTTTCCGAACGGCGAGCTGCCGCACGTCAGCCTGGCGCTGCGCGCGATGCAGGAAGGCGGTCTTGAAGCGGTCGACGTGGAAAGCCTGCGCCGCCACTACGCGAGGACGCTGTCGATCTGGACCGACAACTTCGAGCGCAACAGCGCAGCGATCCGGCAGGAAGTCGGCGAGGAAAAATTCCGCATCTGGCGCATCTACCTGGCCGGCTGCGCCTATGCATTCGAACGCGACGACATCTCGATCTACCAGGTGGTGTGCCGCAAGGCGGGACGCAGCGCCGACACACTGGACTGGTCGCGCCACTACATGTACGAAGACGAAGCGCCGGCGATGCCGGCCGCAGGGAGCGCCACATGAACACCAGCACATGCATCACGGCGGTACGCGCCAGGGAAATCCTGGATTCGCGCGGCAATCCCACGGTGGAAGTCGACGTGACGCTGACGGACGGCACCTGCGGCCGGTCGGCCGTGCCATCCGGCGCATCGACCGGCATCCACGAAGCGGCGGAATTGCGCGACGGCGACGCCGACCGCTACGACGGCAAGGGCGTGCGCAACGCGGTCGGCCACGTCAACCACCGCATTGCCGACGCCATGCTCGGCATGGACGCGCTGGAGCAGCAGCGGATCGACGGCGTGATGCGCGAACTGGACGGCACCCCGAACAAGAAGAACCTCGGCGCCAACGCCATCCTCGGCGTCAGCCTGGCAACGGCGCGCGCGGCGGCCGCATCCTGCCGCCTCCCGCTGTTCCGCTACCTGGGCGGCAAGGCGGCCTACCGCATGCCGGTGCCGATGTTCAACGTACTCAACGGCGGCGTGCACGCCAACTGGCAAGGCATCGACGTGCAGGAATGCATGATCGCGCCGGTCGGTGCGCCGAACTTTGCCGAAGCCGTGCGCTGGGGCGCCGAAATCTATCACCGGCTGAAGGCCGTGCTGAAGGAATGCGGTCACTCGGTGGCCGTCGGCGACGAGGGCGGCTTTGCGCCGGCATTGAAGCGCAACGCGGACGCGATCGAACTGGTCCTGCGCGCCATCGAACAGGCCGGCTATCGGCCCGGCGAAGACGTGGTGCTGGCGCTCGACCCCGCTTCCAGCGGCTTCTACGAAGACGGCCTCTATCACCTGCGCAGCGAGGGCAGGAAGGCCGATGCCGCCGACATGGTGAGGATGTACGCGGACTGGGCGGCGCGCTATCCGATCGCGGTGCTGGAGGACGGCCTCGCCGAAGACGACTGGGCCGGATGGAAGATGCTCGCGCGCGAACTGGGAGGCCGGCTGGAACTGGTGGGAGACGATCTGTTCGTCACCAATCCCGCGCGCATCGCGAGAGGCATCGAGGAAGGCGTCGCCAACGCGGTGCTGATCAAGCCGAACCAGATCGGCACGCTGACGGAAACCATCGCCGCCGTGCGCATGGCCTACGATGCCGGCTGGGGCGCCATGGTGTCGCACCGCAGCGGCGAAACCGTGGACAGCTTCATCGCCGATTTCACGGTCGCGCTGGATACCGGCCACCTGAAGACCGGCGCGCCCTGCCGCGGCGAACGCATCGAGAAATACAACCAGCTGATGCGCATCGAGGAATACCTGGGAGACGCGTCGACCTATGCCGGCGCGCGCGCGTTCGCAGTGAATCGGAAGGAAACGGCGTAGCGATGCGGCCGACCACACAGCGTACCGGACGCAGCTCGGACGCATGGAAATTCGTGGTGACGATCGGCGTGTTGAGCCTGTTCGCCGATTTTACCTATGAAGGCTCGCGCAGCATCGTCGGCCCCTTCCTTGCGACGCTGAACGCCAGCGCGGCCGTGGTCGGCGTCGTCACCGGTTTCGGCGAACTGGTGGGCTACGGCCTGCGCCTCGTGTCCGGCGGCCTGGCCGACCGCACCGGGCGGTTCTGGCCCATCGCCATGCTCGGCTACGTGGTCCAGATGTGCGCGGTGCCGGCCCTGGCGCTGGCCGGCAACTGGCAGACGGCGGCCGCGCTGATCATCCTGGAACGTACCGGCAAGGCGATCCGCAATCCGCCGCGCGACACCATGCTGGCGCACGCCGCGCAGCAGATCGGTTACGGCAGGGCGTTCGGCCTGCACGAAGCGCTGGACCAGACCGGCGCGCTGATCGGCCCGCTCGCGGTGGCGGGCGTCTATGCGCTGTACGGCGATTATCGCCACGCCTTCGCCGCCCTGCTGCTGCCGGCCCTGATCTGCCTGGGCCTGCTGATGCTGGCACGCCATTTTTATCCGCACCCCGAAATGATGGAAGACGAGGCGCCGGCGTCGAAGGTGGCGGGCCGCAGGTATCCGCGCGCGTTCTGGATCTATCTGGCCGGGGCGGGACTGGTGGCGGCGGGATTCGCCGATTTTCCGCTGATCGCCTACCATTTCGAGAAGACCGGCACGCTTTCGACGACGTGGATTCCGATCGCCTATGCCGTCGCGATGGCGGTCTCGGGCAGCGGTTCGCTGTTGTTCGGGCAGTTGTTCGACCGGGTCGGCATGCGGCTGCTGATTCCACTGACGCTGGTCGGCGCCGCATTCGCGCCCTTGGTGTTTTACGGCGGCTCCGCCGCTGCATTGGCCGGCGCCGCATTGTGGGGCCTCGGCATGGGGGTGCACGAATCGCTCATCCCGGCGGCGGTCGGCCCCATGGTATCGCCGCAGCATCGCGCTTCCGCCTACGGCCTGTTCACCGCTGGCTACGGCGTGTGCTGGTTTGCCGGCAGCGCCGTCATCGGCATCCTGTATGACCATTCACGCGCCGCCACCGTTGCCTTCTGCATGCTGCTGCAATGCGCCGCCATCCCCTTCTTCCTCGCCGCATGCAGGAAGGCGAGCGCCGATAACGCGTGAAATGAGACGGTCGCCGTCAGTTGCCGGCGCGTCCCACCGAACCGAATTCGACCGGCGTTTTCACATAGAACACGGAAATATCCTCCTGCGACAGCATGGCGAACAGCCTGTCGGCCGCAGCCTCGTCGACGGCCACCCGGACTTGGACGGGTTGATCAGCCAGCTCGAAGAAATGGGCGGAATGAAAATGGCCCCGGCTATCGTAAGCTTCGCCGCCCGCCGTCAGCGTGGCTTCCTTCACGCCGTATTGATGGGCGACCTCGAGCAGCCACTCCGCCAACGGCTTGCCCTTGTGCTTGCGGCTCTGCTCGGTGAAAAACGTGATCTGAAAGCCTTTCATGTCTGTCTCCTTGTCTTATTGCACCAGCGTGGCGGTCGCCATGCCGAGGAACACCATCACCAGTCCGCCGCAGATATGGACGGCTAGCTCGCCGAACGCCCACATCATCCGCCCCGCCTGCAGCGCGGCCGCAACCTCGGCGGTGAATGTCGAGAACGTCGTCAAGCCACCGAGGAATCCCGTTACCACGAACAGGCGCCACTCCGGCGCCACGGCCGGGCGTGCGCCCAGGTAAGCGATGGCGAAGCCGATCAGATAGCAGCCGACCAGATTGGCGGCCAGCGTGCCGAGCGGCAGCGCGCTCAGCAGGCTGTTCAGCTTCACGCCCAGCACCCAGCGCAACAGGCAGCCCAGCGCGCCGCCGGCACTGATAACCAGTATCGATTTCAGCATGGCTGACACTCCCCCGCTCTGAAAATGCATCGTTCCGCGGCAATGCGCGTGCGCCGACGACAGCCGACTTCGGGCGTCATCGAGGCAATGTTCGGGGGAATGTCGGAATGTTGTTTCATGAGACCGGTCTATCGAGGATTCGTCATCCCGGCGGCATGAACATCAGGCGAGTACCTGCAGTCCCGCTCCGGGCGCCACAGGCATCATCAGCACCGGCAGGGCCGGGCGGTTCGAGGAGGAATGCCATCTCCTTGGGCGGCATTATACCGGTTCCCTGCACATGGGCAATGCCATACGGCGCACCAGGCTGCAGCCGTGCCGTAGATGCCGTATTTCACCTGCCATCGGCAAATCGCGATGGCGGCACAATATGCGGCAATGCGGAGGCACGCCGCCCTCGCATGCACCTGCACTTCCGCCAGGAAGAAGCGATGCCGAAAAAAAGCCGCGCCCAGGAGCGCGGCGTTCGCGTTACGACCGGCGGCTTATACCACCGCGCCGCCGTTCGTCGTCTTTTCCTTGACCGGCCTCAGCAGGTCCTCGCGGCGCACGCCCAGCCACATCGCCAGCGCCGCGGCCACGAACACCGATGAGTAGATGCCGAAACAGATGCCGATCGTCAGCGCCAGCGCGAAATTGTGCAGCGTCGGGCCGCCCAGGAAGAACATCGACAGCACCATCAGTTGCGTCGAGCCGTGCGTGATCACCGTGCGCGACATGGTGCGCGTGATCGCGTGGTTCATCACGTCCGGCACCGGCATCTTGCCGTAGCGGCGGTCGCGGAAGGTTTCGCGCACGCGGTCGAACACCACCACCGATTCGTTGACGGAATAGCCCAGCACCGCCAGCACCGCGGCCAGCACGGTCAGTGAGAACTCCCACTGGAAGAAGGCGAAGAAGCCGAGAATGATCACCACGTCATGCAGGTTCGCCAGGATCGCCGATACCGCGTACTTCCACTCGAAGCGGATCGCCAGGTAGATCACGATGCCGATCACCAGCATACCGAGCGCCTTCAGGCCGTCCTGAGTGAGCTCGCTGCCGACCTGCGGTCCGACGAATTCGACGCGCTTGAGCACGACGCCGGCGTCCTTCGCCTTCAGCGCGCCGATCACCTGCTGGCTCAGCTTGCCGGAATCGACGTCCTTGCGTACCGGCAGCCGGATCAGCACGTTGCGGGCGGTGCCGAAGCTCTGCACCTGCATGTCCTTGTAGCCGAGGCCTTCCAGCGTCTGGCGCACGCCGTCGACGTCGGCCGGCTGGCTGTATTCGACCTCCATCACGGTGCCGCCGGTGAACTCGATGGACAGGTGCAGCCCCTTGTGGAACAGGAAGAAGAGGGCGGCGGCGAAGGTCAGCGCGGAAATGGCGTTGAAGACCAACGCATGGCGCATGAACGGAATATCTTTCTTGATGCGGAAAAACTCCATCACATTCCTCTCGTTGCAGCGCTGCGGCGCTGCATGGTTACATCCATGAACGCATGCCGCCGGCACGGCGGCACGCGGTTAATCCTTTGCCGTCTTCCAGACCTGTCCGATCGAGATGGAAGCCAGCTTCTTCTTGCGCCCGTACCACAGGTTGACCGCGCCGCGCGACACCACCACCGACGAGAAGATCGACGTCAGGATGCCCAGGCAGTGGACCACCGCGAAGCCGCGCACCGGGCCGGAGCCGCAGATCAGCAGCGACAGGCCGGCGATCAGCGTGGTCACGTTGGAATCGAGAATCGTCGCCCAGGCGCGCTCGAAGCCGTTCGCGATGGCCGTATGCGGCCCGTGGCCGGCCCGCAACTCCTCCCGTATTCGCTCGTTGATCAGCACGTTGGCGTCGATCGCCATGCCGAGCGTCAGCGCGATGGCGGCAATGCCGGGCAGCGTCAGCGTCAGGCGCAGCATCGACAGCACCGCGATCAGCAGCAGCAGGTTGACCGCCAGCGCGAACACGCTGAAGAAGCCGAACACGCGGTAGTAGAGGATCATGAAGATCGTGATGCCGATGAAGCCGTACAGCGTGGAATCGAAGCCCTGGCGGATGTTTTCCGCGCCCAGTTGCGGGCCGATCGTACGCTCCTCGATGATGTCCATCGGCGCGGCCAGCGAGCCGGCGCGCAGCAGCAGCGCCAGGTCGCTTGCGGCCTGCGGCGTGCCCATGCCGGTGATCTGGAAACGCGAACCGAGTTCGTCGCGGATGGTCGCCACCGTCAGCACCTCGCCCTTGTTCTTCTCGAACAGGACGATCGCCATCTGCTTGCCGATGCGCGAGCGCGTCGCGTCGCGCATGCGGCGGCCGCCATCGCCGTTCAGCTCGACCGATACCGCCGGCTGGTGATACTGGTCGAACGAAGCCGAAGCGCTGGAAATGTAGTCGCCGGTGATGATCGGATCCTTGTACAGCACGACCGGCGCGCCACGGCCGACCTTGAACAGTTCGGAGCCGTACGGGATTTCGGCGGAGAGTTCGGTGCCGCGCGGCACGCTGTCGTCGACCAGGCGCACTTCCAGCGTCGCGGTCTTGCCGATGATCTCCTTGGCGCGCGAGATGTCCTGCACGCCGGGCAGCTGCACCACGATGCGATCGGCGCCCTCACGCTGGATCACCGGCTCGGCCACGCCCAGTTCGTTGACGCGCTTGGACAGCGTGCTCATGTTCTGCTGCACGGCCTGCTCGATGGATTTTTTCGCCACGTCCGGCCGCAGGGCGGCGACGAGCTGGAGGTTGCTGCCGCTGCCGGCATCGGTCAGCATCAATTCCGGCAACTGGTCGGCCAGCAGGTTGCGCGCCTGGTCGCGCGTGGCCGCGTCGTGGAAGGCGATGTCGATGTTGTCGCCGTCGCGCTGGATGCCGTCGTGGCGGATGTCCTTGTCATGCAGCATCGAACGGATGCTGCTCTGCAGGCCGGTGACGCGCCGATTGATCACCGCCTTGGTATCGACCTGCATCAGGAAGTGAACGCCGCCGCGCAGGTCCAATCCCAGGAACATCGGATTGGCGCCCAGCGCGCGCAGCCAGGCCGGCGTATTCGGCAGCAGGTTGAACGCCACCGAGTAGGTCGGATCGGTGGGATCGGTGTTCAATTCCTTTTCCAGGACGGTCTTGGCCTTGAACTGCGTGTCGGTATTGCTGAAGCGCACGCGCACCGTGCCCTGCGTGCCGATCGTCTGGTAGAGGACGTCGTCCACCGGCACCCCGTTCTGCTTCAGGATGTCCTCGACCCGCGTCATCAGGGAGCTGTCCACCTGCACGGTGGCCTTCGCGCTGCTGATCTGCACCGCCGGGGATTCGCCGAAGAAGTTCGGTATCGTGTACAGCACGCCCAGCAACAGCGCGACGGCGATCGTAATGTACTTCCAGAGGGGGTAGCGGTTCATGGTGGATTCCGGTGAAACGTCGGGCGCTGCCGCCGCGCGCCGGCGGCGGGCGGCGCCGGCTTACAGCGACTTGAGCGTGCCCTTGGGCAGCAGCGTGGTGATGGCGCTTTTCTGCACGATGACTTCAGTACTGTCCTGCACTTCGAGCGTCACGTACACGTCGGACACCTTGGTCACCTTGCCCAGCAGGCCGCCGGCGGTCACCACTTCGTCGCCCTTCGCGACGGCTTCGATCATCGCCTTCAGTTCCTTCTGGCGTTTCATCTGCGGACGGATCATCAGGAAATACAACGCGACGAACATGATGATGATCGGCAGAAACTGGCCGAGGCTGCTGGTCAGGCCGCCGGCAGCGGTTTGGGCATAGGCGTTGGAAATAAACACAAGGGACTCCGGGTTGTAATAGTAGTAATGGAAAAAAACAGTCCGCTATTTTAGCATCCGAAAATTTCCATCCGGCAGGCAAAATGCGTGGCGCAACACGCCGGGCTAGGCGCCGCCGCGCGCCCGGTCGGCATGGAACTGGCGCACAAAGGCGGCGAAGCGCCCCTCGTCGATCGCCGCGCGCATCCGCCGCATCAGATCCAGGTAGTAATGCAGGTTGTGGATCGTGTTCAGCTGCGCGCCGAGGATCTCGCCGGCGCGGTGCAAATGGTGCAGGTAGGCGCGCGAAAAGCGGCGGCAGGCGTGGCAGCCGCAGGTCTCGTCCAGCGGCTGCTTGTCGTCCTTGTAACGCGCGTTCTTGATCTTGATGTCGCCGAAACGGGTAAACAGCCAGCCGTTGCGCGCGTTGCGCGTCGGCATCACACAATCGAACATGTCGATGCCGTGCGCCACGCCGGCCACCAGATCTTCCGGCGTACCGACGCCCATCAGGTAGTGCGGCTTGTGCGCCGGCAGGCGCGGGCCGACGTGCTGCAGGATGCGCATCATGTCTTCCTTCGGCTCGCCGACCGACAGGCCGCCGATCGCGACGCCGTGGAAACCGATCGCCTCCAGCCCTGCGAGGGATTCGTCGCGCAAATGCTCGAACATGCCGCCCTGCACGATGCCGAACAACGCGTTCGGATTTTCCTCGCGGTTGAATTCATCCAGCGAACGCTGCGCCCAGCGCAGCGACATGCGCATCGACTTCGCCGCCTCGTCCGCCGTGGCCGGACGGCCGTCGACCTGGTACGGCGTGCATTCGTCGAACTGCATCACGATGTCGGAATTCAGCACACGCTGGATCTGCATCGACACTTCCGGCGACAGGAACAGCTTGTCGCCGTTGATCGGCGACGCGAACTGCACGCCCTCTTCCGTGATCTTGCGCATCTCGCCCAGCGAGAACACCTGGAAGCCGCCGGAATCGGTCAGGATCGGCTTGTTCCAGCCCATGAAGCCATGCAGGCCGCCGAACTGCGCCAGGACCTCGTTGCCGGGACGCAGCCACAGATGGAAGGTATTGCCGAGGACGATCTGCGCGCCGACTTCGTCCAGATCGCGCGGCAACATCGCCTTGACCGAGCCGTAAGTGCCGACCGGCATGAAGATCGGCGTCTCGATCGTGCCGTGGTTCAGCGTCAGGCGGCCGCGGCGCGCGTGGCCGTCGGTCTTGATGAGTTCGTATTTCAGCATGCGCGTTCAGCCCGGTTGAACGTGGTCAGATACATCGCGTCGCCGTAGCTGAAGAAGCGGTAGCGCTGCGCGATCGCATGGCGGTAGGCGGCGCGTATCGTGTCGTAGCCGGCCAGCGCGGAAACCAGCATCAGCAGCGTCGATTTCGGCAAATGGAAATTGGTGATCAAGCGCGTCACGGTCTTGAACGCGTAGCCCGGCGTAATGAACAACTGCGTGTCGGCGCTGCCGGCTTGCAGCGCGCCGCTCTGCGACGCCGATTCCAGCGCGCGCAGGCTGGTGGTGCCGACCGCGATCACGTCACGGCCCGCGGCTTGTGCCGCCTGCACCGCGTCGACCGTTTCCTGCGGAATCGTGTACCACTCGCTGTGCATCTTGTGCTCGGAAAGATTTTCGTTGCGCACCGGCTGGAAGGTGCCGGCGCCGACGTGCAGCGTGACGTAGGCGAAGTTCACGCCCTTTTCCTTCAGCTTCGCCAGCAGCGCCTCGTCGAAATGCAGGCCGGCGGTCGGCGCGGCGACCGCGCCCGGCGTCTTCGCATAGACGGTCTGGTAGCGCGTCTCGTCGTAGGCATCGGCATCGTGCTCGATGTACGGTGGCAGCGGCAGACGGCCGTGCGCCTCGATCAGCTCGAACACGTCGCCGGGAAACGCCAGCTCGTAGAAATCGCCGGCGCGCTGACCGACCGTCGCGTCGAAGGCGTCGGCCAGCCTGATCGTCATGCCCGGCACCGGCGACTTCGACGCGCGGATCTGCGCATGCACGCGGCGCGCGTCGAGCACGCGCTCGACCATCACTTCGACCTTGCCGCCGGTCTCCTTGACGCCGAAGAAGCGCGCCTTCAGCACGCGCGTGTCGTTGAACACCAGCAGGTCGCCCGGCACGAGCAGATCGACGACGTCGGCGAACGCCCGGTCGACCAAGCCGTCCGGCCTCACCTGCAGCAGGCGCGACGCGCTGCGCTCGGGCAGCGGCGTCTGCGCGATCAGTTCCGGCGGCAGGTCGAAATCGAAATCGGAAAGCGTGTACATCGTCGGGGCGGATGGAAAACGGGCAACGGACCTGCTATGGTTGCAGGATTGTTCAGGCCGCGCGGCGGCAGCGGCGCCGAAGCGTGCAAAACCCGCTATTTTACGCGCTGCCGGCAATCCGAACCGTTTCCTCGTCCCGTTCCGTCCCAGCATGCCCGCACCGAAAAAGAAGACCGCCGCTGCAGCCGCCACATCAGGCGCGGGAAGACACGCGTCGACAACGCGCCTCGCCGACCGCCTTGCGCGACTCGGCCTGCGCTCGGACATCGACAAGGTGCTGCACCTGCCGCTGCGCTATGAGGATGAAACGCAGCTTTGCACCATCGAGGAAGCCGGACGCGTGTTCGGCCAGCCGGTGCAGGTCGAGGGCGTGGTGACGGCCTGCGAAGTCGCGTTCCGTCCGCGCCGCCAGCTGGTCGTAACGATCGCCGACGACACCGGCCAACTGACGCTGCGCTTCCTGAATTTCTACGGCAGCCAGACGAAGCAACTGGCCGAGGGCAACCGCGTGCGCGTGCGCGGCGAGCTGCGGCACGGCTTCTTCGGCGCGGAGATGGTGCATCCAAGCTACAGGATGGTCAACGAAGGCGCACCACTGCCGGCCGGCCTGACGCCGGTTTACCCAGCCGGCGAAGGCGTGTCGCAGGCGATCCTGCGCAAGGCGATCATGGAGGCGATGATGCACGTCGACTGGCGCGACACGCTGCCGGAAGCGATCCGCGCCGCGCATGGCCTGATGCCCTTCGAGCCGGCCGTGCGGCTGCTGCACAGCCCGCCGCCGGACGTCGATGAACATGCGCTGTCCGAACGCACGCATCCGGCGTGGATGCGCATGAAGTTCGACGAACTGCTGGCGCAGCAGCTGTCGATGCTGCGCGCGCGACAGGCGCGCCGCGCCAAAGGTGCCGCCATCCTCGCCACCACCGGCACGGTGTCGCAAGCCTTTCTGCACCGGCTGCCGTTCACGCTGACCGGCGCACAGCGGCGCGTGCTCGACGAGATCCGCCGCGATCTGGCGCAGCCTTATCCGATGCAGCGCCTGCTGCAGGGCGACGTCGGCAGCGGCAAGACGGTGGTCGCCGCGCTCGCCGCCGCGCAGGCGATCGACAGCGGCTATCAGGCGGTGCTGATGGCGCCGACCGAAATCCTGGCCGATCAGCATTTCCGCAAGATCGCCGGCTGGATGGCGCCGCTCGGCGTGCAGGTCGCATGGCTGACCGGCAGCCTGAAGAAAAAGGAGAAGGCCGACGCCAAGGCGCGCATCGAATCCTGCGCGGCGCAGCTGATCATCGGCACGCACGCAGTGATCCAGGACGACGTGCATATTCCGAGGCTGGGCCTGGCCATCGTCGACGAGCAGCACCGTTTCGGCGTCGGCCAGCGGCTGACCTTGCGCAACAAGGCGCTGGACCACGGCAACGGCAAGGACGGCAGCGGCGGCGCCAGCGTGCCGCACCAGCTGATGATGTCCGCCACGCCGATCCCGCGCACGCTGGCGATGACCTACTACGCCGACCTCGAAGTCTCGGTGATCGACGAACTGCCGCCCGGCCGCACGCCGATCGCCACGCGCGTGATCGACCAGAACCGGCGCGACGAAGTGATCGAACGCGTGCACGCCGCCGCGCTGGAAGGACGCCAGGCGTACTGGGTCTGCCCGCTGATCGAGGAATCGGAAGCGCTGCAGCTGCAAACGGCGACCGACACCCATGCCGCGCTGTCGGCGGCATTGCCGGACCTGCGCGTCGGCCTCGTGCACGGCCGCATGAAGCCGGCCGAGAAGCAGGACGTGATGGACGCCTTCGCGCGCGGCGACGTGCACGTGCTGGTCGCCACCACCGTGATCGAAGTCGGCGTCGACGTGCCGAACGCGTCGCTGATGGTGATCGAGCATGCCGAGCGATTCGGCCTGTCGCAGCTGCACCAGCTGCGCGGCCGCGTCGGGCGCGGCGCAGCGGCCAGCGTCTGCCTGCTGCTGTACCAGTCGCCGCTGGGGCCGGTGGCGCGCGAGCGGCTGCGCATCATGCGCGCATCGACCGACGGCTTCGAGATCGCGCGGCGCGACCTGGAACTGCGCGGCCCCGGCGAATTCCTCGGCGCGCGCCAGTCGGGCCAGGCCATGCTGCGCTTCGCCGATCTGGAAACCGACCAGTGGCTGGTCGAGCGGGCGCGCGACGCCGCGCAGCAACTGCTGCTGCACGATCCGGGCACGGTCGAAGCGCACCTGGCGCGCTGGCTGGGCACGCGTGAAGAATTTCTGAAGGTATAGAATAAGTCCCCTGCCGGCTCCCGTGGTCCGGCATCAGCCAAGCCAGGAACATGACTCTCACCGAACTCAAATACATCGTCGCCGTGGCGCGCGAAAAGCATTTCGGCCACGCGGCGGAAGCCTGTTTCGTCGCGCAGCCGACGCTGTCGGTGGCGATCAAGAAGCTGGAGGACGAGCTGGGCGTCACGCTGTTCGAACGCGGCGGCAGCGAAGTGTCGATGACGCCGCTGGGCGCGCAGATCGTGGCGCAGGCCGAGCGCGTGCTGGAGCAGACCGCGGCCATCAAGGAAATCGCCAAACAGAACAAGGACCCGCTGATCGGCCCCTTCCGCCTCGGCATCATCTACACCATCGCGCCCTACCTGCTGCCGCCGCTGGTCAAGACGTTGATCGAACGCGTGCCGCAGATGCCGCTGGTGCTGCAGGAGAATTTCACCGCGCGGCTGGTGGAACTGCTGCGCCAGGGCGAGCTGGACGCGATCGTCGTAGCGCTGCCCTTTCCCGACCAGGGACTGGTGGTGCAGCCGGTCTACGACGAGCCGTTCGTGGTGGCGGTGCCGAAGGATCATGAATGGGCGCGGCGCCGCAGCATCCATGCCGACGAACTGAAATCCGAAACCATGCTGCTGCTCGGCAACGGCCACTGCTTCCGTGATCAGGTGCTGGAAGTGTGCCCGGAGATGTCGCGCTTCTCGACCTCCGGCGACGGCATCGCGCGCACCTTCGAGGGCTCGTCGCTGGAAACGATACGCCACATGGTCGCGTCCGGCATCGGCATCACGGTGCTGCCGGAAGGCTCGGTGCCCGAACTGCACCCGAAAGACGGCATGCTGCGCTACGTGCCGTTCGCCGACCCGGTGCCGTCGCGCCGTGTCGTGCTGGCGTGGCGCAAGAGCTTCCCGCGCGGCGCGGCGATCGAAGCGGTGCGCCAGGCGATCCTGTCGTGCGAACTGCCGAACGTCACGATGCTGCCGGACGAACCGCATTCCGAAGCATGACGCAGGGCCGCCCGTTCCCCGTCCCGCCGACGTCGCCCATGAATCGCCTGCGCCTCTATTTCCGCCTGATCCGCCTCGACAAACCCATCGGCACGCTGCTGCTGCTGTGGCCCACGCTGGATGCGTTGTGGCTTGCCTCGAATGGGCGGCCGGACTGGAAGCTGGTGACGATCTTCACGCTCGGCACTTTCCTGATGCGCTCGGCCGGCTGCGCGATCAACGATTACGCAGACCGGGATTTCGACCGGCACGTGGCGCGCACCAAGGACCGGCCGGTCACCAGCGGGCTGGTAAAGCCGAAGGAGGCACTGCTGGTCGCCGCCGTGCTCGCATTGATCTCGTTCGCGCTGATCCTGCCGCTCAATGCGCTGACCAAACAGCTATCGGTCGCCGCCGTCGTCATCGCCGGCACCTATCCCTACTTCAAGCGCTTCTTCGCGATCCCGCAGGCGTATCTCGGCATCGCGTTCGGCTTCGGCATCCCGATGTCGTTCGCGGCGGTGCAGGACCAGGTGCCGGCCGCCGCGTGGTGGCTGCTGGCCGCCAACATCTTCTGGGCCGTCGCCTACGACACCGAATACGCGATGGTCGACCGCGACGACGACCTGAAGATCGGCATGAAGACGTCCGCCATCACCTTCGGCCGCATGGACGTGGCCGCCATCATGCTGTGCTATGCGGTATCGCTCGGCATCGTGTTCGTGGTCGGCTGGCAGCTCGGCCTGCGCGCCTGGTTCGCCGCCGGGCTGCTGATCGCGGCCGGCTGCGCGCTGTATCACTACATGCTGATACGCGGGCGCGAACGCGCAGGCTGCTTCGCCGCCTTCCGCCACAACAACTGGCTGGGCGCAGCAATCTTTGCCGGCATCGCGCTCGACTATCTGTTGCGCTGACGCCATCGGCATTCCACCGGGCAAGACCGGTGCGGCGCGAATGAACCAAACCGGCATCGCGACGCTCACTAAGCGGGTGGACGTCAACGGAGACAGCGATGCAACGCTTCGAGAACAAGGTGGTGATCGTGACCGGCGCCGGCTCCGGCATCGGGGAAGCGACGGCGCGGCGCTTTTCGGCCGAAGGCGCGCAGGTCGTGCTGGCCGGCCGCACGCCGGAAAAGATCGAAAAGGTGGCGCACGATCTTCCGCAGGAACGCACGCGCACCAAACCGACGGACGTCTCGGTGCATGAACAGGTGAAGGCGCTGATCGATTTCGCCGTGGCCGAATTCGGCCAGCTCGACGTCCTGGTCAACGACGCCGGCATCTTTTCCGGCGGCTCGGTCACGGAAGTCAGCATCGAGGATTGGCAGCGCGTGCAGGCGACCAACGTCAACGGCGCCTTCTACGGCGCGCGCGAAGCGATTCCGCACCTGGAGAAAAGCCGCGGCTGCATCGTCAACGTCGCCTCCGTCTCCGGCCTCGGCGGCGACTGGGGCATGAGCGCCTACGACACCTCCAAGGGCGCCATCGTCAATCTGACGCGCGTGCTGGCGATGGACTTCGCGTCGAAAGGCATCCGCGTCAATTCGGTCTGCCCCACCTTCACGTTCACCAACATGACGGCCGACATGGCGCAGGACCAGGAACTGCTGAAGAAATTCTACGAACGCATCCCGCTCGGGCGCGGCGCGCAGCCGGCCGAGATCGCCGCGGTGATCGCCTTTCTCGCCAGCGACGACGCCAGCTTCGTGACGGGCGTCAACATGCCGGTGGACGGCGGCCTGACCGCGTCGAACGGCCAGCCCGCTTCCTGACGCCGATCGGCCGTCCGGTATACACTGCGCCGACAGGCCGCCCGCGCTTGCCTGCCGAAGCGGCACAGCAAGCGCGGGCGGCAACGGGACAACAAGAAGAGACAATGGAAAATTCGGACGTCAAGCGCTATCTGCCCTGGGTGGTGGCGATTGCGCTGTTCATGGAGCAGCTCGACTCCACCATCATCAACACCGCCGTGCCGACGATGGCGGACAGCCTGCACGTCACCCCGCTCAGCCTGAAGGCGGCGGTCAGCAGCTACATCCTGAGCCTGGCGGTGTGCATCCCGGTCAGTGGCTGGATGGCCGACCGCTTCGGCACGCGGCGCGTGTTCAGCACGGCGATCGCGCTGTTCACGCTGTCGTCCGTGCTGAGCGGCCTGTCGCTGAGCGTGCCGATGCTGGTCGCCGCGCGCATCCTGCAGGGCATCAGCGCGGCGATGATGATGCCGGTCGGCCGCCTGACCATCATCCGTACCTTTCCGAAAGCCGAGCTGCTGCGCGCGATGAACTTCGTCATCATGCCGGCGCTGATCGGTCCGCTGCTGGGGCCGACCATCGGCGGCCTGATCGTGCACTGGCTGTCGTGGCGCGTGATCTTCTTCATCAACGTGCCGGTCGGGCTGGCCGCGCAGTTGCTGATCCACCGTCACATGCCGGACTACCGCGGCGAGACGCGCCGACCGCTGGACGTGATCGGCCTGGCGCTGTTCGGCAGCGGCACCGCGCTGCTGTCGTGGGTGCTGGAAATCTTCGGCGAGCACCATCTCGACGTGACGTCCGCCGCGATCCTGGTGCTGCTGTCCTTCGCGTTGATCGCCGCCTACATCTGGCATGCGCACGAAACCGCCTACCCGCTGCTGAAGCTAGCGCTGTTCCGCATCCGCACCTTCCGCGTTTCGGTGATGGGCGGCTTCCTGACCCGGCTCGGTCTCGGCGGCATGCCTTTCCTGCTGCCGCTGCTCTACCAGCTGGGACTCGGCCTGCCGGCCTGGCAATCCGGCCTGTTGATGATGCCAACCGCCGCCGCCGCGATGGGCATGAAGCTGATCGCGCCGCGCGTGCTGCGCTGCTTCGGCTACAAGAAGGTGTTGATCGTCAACACGGTGATGATCGGCGTGACGATCAGCCTGTTCTCGCTGGTCAATCCGGGCACGCCGCTCGTGCTGATCGTGCTGTTCGGCCTGGCGCAGGGATTCTTCAATTCGCTGCAGTTCTCCAGCATGAACACAATGGCCTACGCCGACGTCCGCGCCGACGACTCGAGCATGGCCAGCACGATCGCCAGCTCGCTGCAACAGATGTCGATGAGCTTCGGCCTGGCCTGCGGCACGCTGGTCGCATCCTGGTACCTGGGCAAGCTGCCGCAGACCGACCATGCCGCCGTCGCGGGCGCACTGCACCACGCGTTCCGCACGCTGGGTGCGCTGACGGTGCTTTCTTCGCTGTCGTTCTGGACGCTGCGCGCGCATGACGGCGAAAGCGTCAGCAGGGGCACGCGTTCGCCGCCGCCGGTCAAGCGGGCGGTCGAGGCGGCCGTCGATCCGCATACCTGAGCCGGATGGAAGCCGGCCTGTTTCTGCACGGAAAATATACATCCTGTAACATGGCTTACCGTATCCTGCTGGCACAAGCAGCCAGGATCGGCTTTAATCGAATGGTCATTCCCCCATGCAATGATGACGGCTGCGATGACGGAAACCAAAATGCATCGTAGACAGTCAGCATCACTATCTCACCCAAGAAAGGAGAGCATATGAAGAGCAAGGCCATCATTTCGGCAGTCGTCGTAGCCTACCTGGGCGCGCAAGGCAGCCTGGCATTCGCGCAGGACTATCATCACAAGGACGACCATCGTCCGCCGCCGCACGCGATGCAGCATCATCCCGACCGCGGCCCGGGCGCAGGCCCGTACCACAACTTCCATCGCGGCGACCGTCTGGCGGCGCAATACCGCAACCGTCAGTTCCGGGTGGACAACTGGCGCGAGCACCATCTTTCTGCGCCACCACGCGGCTACCACTGGGTGCAGACCGGCGCGGACTACGTGTTGGTGGCCGCCGCCACCGGCATCATCGCGCAGATCGTGCTGGGCAACAGGTAAGCCGCCATCCAGCCGAAAAAAGGCCGGGGCCCGCAAGGGCGCCCGGCCTTTTTGTTCCTGCATGCGCATGCGCCGCGTGATCGCTCGCCGATGGCTCGCCTGTCCGCCCGACCGCACCTCGAGCTTGCGCCGTCACGGCGCGGCGGCCCGTGTCGACCGCTCCCCCGTGCGTTTCGTATCATCTAGATTCGGCCGAATTCGTCGCCCAGTTCACGCCCGCGTTCGGCGGCGGCCTTCATCGCCCGGATGATCGCTTCCTTCACGCCGCTCTGCTCCATGCTGGCCAAAGCAGCGTACGTAGTGCCGCCCTTCGACGTCACGCGTTCACGCAGCACCGCGACCGGCTCATCCGACTGCGCGGCCAGCTGCGCGGCGCCGGCGAACGTGGCGATCGCCAGCGCATTGCCCTGTGCCACCGTCAACCCCATTTCGCAGGCGGCCTGCTGCATCGCCTCGAGAAAGTAGAACACGTAGGCCGGGCCGCTGCCGGAAACGGCGGTGACCGCGTCGATCAGCGATTCGTCGTCCAGCCATACCGTCTCGCCGACGGCGCGCAGGATCGCGTCGGCCGCCTCGCGCTGCGCGGCGCGCACGCCGGCGCTCGCCACCATGCCGGTAACACCGCGGCCGATCAGCGCCGGCGTGTTCGGCATGGCGCGCACGATGGCGTCGTGGCCGCCCAGCCAGCGCGATAGGTCGGCCGCGCGGATGCCGGCCGCGATCGACAGCACCAGTTGCGCGCCGACGTATGGCCGCAGCTGCGCGACGACCTGCTTCATCTGCTGCGGCTTGACCGCCAGCACGATGACGTCGCTGCCGGCGATCTCCGCATCGGCAGCGGCAGCCGTCTGGACGCCAAAGCGCTGCCGCAGGCGCGCCAGCGCGTCGGCGTCGATGTCGACGATGTGGATGTTGCCGGCGGCGGTCAGCTTGCCGGCCAGTCCGCCGATCAGGGCAGCCGCCATGTTGCCGCCGCCGATGAAGGCGATCTTCAATTCATTTTTTTGCATGGTTCCTGGTTCCAAAAATGGCCGAGCCAATGCGCACGATGGTTGCGCCTTCGGCAATGGCGGCGGGCATGTCGGCCGACATGCCCATCGACAGGGTGTCCAGCGGCAGGCCGTCCTCGCGCAGCCTGTCGTACAGCATACGCAGCCGGTGGAAGGAGGCGCGCTGACGTGTTTCATCGCTCTCCGGCTGCGGAATCGCCATCAGGCCGCGCAGCCGCAAATGCGGCAGGCCGGCAATCGCCGCCGCCACCGCTGCGGCTTCTTCCGGCGGCGCGCCGCTCTTGCTGGCCTCGCCGCTGATGTTGACCTGCAGGCAGACGTTCAGCGGCGGCAGGCCGGCGGGACGCTGCTCGGACAACCGGCGCGCGATCCTTGCGCGGTCGACCGAATGCACCCAGTCGAAATGCTCGGCGATCGGCCGCGTCTTGTTGCCTTGTATCGGCCCGATGAAATGCCATTCGAGCCGCAGATCCGGCCGTGCCGCACGGATGCTTGCCATTTTGTCCAGCGCTTCCTGCAGGTAGTTTTCGCCGAACGCGCACTGGCCCGCGCCGGCCGCCTCCAGCACGGCCGCCGCGTCAAAGGTCTTGGAGACGGCCAACAGGCCGATGCCGGTCGCGTCGCGTTGCGCATTGTCCGCGGCGGCGGCGATACGGCGCCGCACGGCTTGCAAGTTCTCGCGTATTGCAGACATAATCAAAGTTCTTCTAGGCAATTTTTCGTGACGCCGCAATGCGGACCGGCACTCGTGCCGCACCGCATGCGCTTGCAACTTTCCCTCGCGTAGCGGGCCCCGGGATTATAAATGGACATTTCCGAACTGCTTGCCTTCTCGGTCAAGAACAAGGCATCCGACCTGCACCTTTCCTCCGGCCTGCCGCCGATGATCCGCGTGCACGGCGACGTGCGCCGCATCAACCTGCCGCCGCTGGAGCACAAGGACGTGCACGCGATGATCTACGACATCATGAACGACGGCCAGCGCAAGGTGTACGAGGAAAACCTCGAATGCGACTTCTCGTTCGAGATTCCCGGCCTGGCGCGCTTCCGCGTCAACGCCTTCAACCAGGATCGCGGCGCGGCTGCGGTGCTGCGCACGATTCCGTCCAAGATCCTGAGCCTGGAAGACCTGAACGCGCCGAAAATCTTCACCGAGCTGGCGTTGAAGCCACGCGGCCTGGTGCTGGTGACCGGCCCGACCGGTTCCGGCAAATCGACCACGCTGGCGGCGATGGTCAACCACATCAACGAAAACGAATACGCGCACATCCTGACGATCGAGGACCCGATCGAGTTCGTGCACGATTCGAAGAAATGCCTGATCAATCAGCGCGAGGTCGGCCCGCACACGCATTCGTTCGAGAACGCGCTGCGTTCCGCGCTGCGCGAAGACCCGGACGTGGTGCTGGTCGGCGAATTGCGCGATCTCGAAACGATACGCCTTGCGCTGACCGCGGCCGAGACCGGCCACCTGGTGTTCGGCACGCTGCATACGTCGTCGGCCGCCAAGACCATCGACCGCATCATCGACGTGTTCCCCGGCGAAGAGAAGGAAATGGTGCGCGCGATGCTGTCCGAATCGCTGCAGGCGGTGATCTCGCAGACGCTGCTGAAGACCAAGGACGGCAGCGGCCGCGTGGCGGCGCACGAGATCATGCTCGGCACGCCGGCCATCCGCAACCTGATCCGCGAGGCGAAGATCGCGCAGATGTATTCGGCGATCCAGACCGGCGCCAACATGGGCATGCAGACGCTGGACGCCAACCTGACGGACCTGGTGCGGCGTAATATCATTTCCGCCGCCACCGCGCGCTCGGCGGCGAAGACGCCGGAAAATTTCCCTGGATGAACGCCGGATTTTTGCAAGGCATATGCCTTGTGCCGCGTGCATCCGAGCAGCTGCAAGCTGCAAAGAGGGACGGACGTATTCGCGTAGCCGGAGGCAACGGCACGCAGCCGCGAGTTGAAGAAACATGATAGCCCGCGGTTGAAGCATCGACCAAACAAGGAGCAGCAGCATGGAACGCGAACAGGCCACCAAATTCATGTACGACCTGCTGCGCCTGATGGTCAGCAAGAAAGGCTCGGACCTTTTCATCACCGCCGATTTCCCACCAGCATTCAAGATCGACGGCAAGATGACGCAGGTGTCCAACCAGCCGCTGACTGCGGCGCATACGGTCGAGCTGGCGCGCGCGATCATGAGCGACAGGCAGGCCGCCGAATTCGAGGCGACCAAGGAATGCAATTTCGCGATCAGTCCGGGCGACATCGGCCGCTTCCGCGTATCCGCCTTCGTGCAGCAGGGCAAGGTCGGCATGGTGCTGCGCACGATCACCACCGCCATCCCGAACATCGAAGACCTCGGCGTCCCGGCCATCCTGAAGGACGTCGTGATGGCCAAGCGCGGCCTGGTGATCATGGTCGGCGCCACCGGCTCCGGCAAGTCCACCACGCTGGCGGCGATGCTGGGCTTCCGCAACGAGCATAGCTTCGGCCACATCATCACCATCGAGGACCCGGTCGAGTATGTGCATCCGCATAAGAACTGCGTGATCACGCAGCGCGAGATCGGCGTCGACACCGAGGACTGGGGCGTGGCGCTGAAGAACACGCTGCGCCAGGCGCCGGACGTGATCTTCATCGGCGAGATCCGCGACCGCGAGACGATGGACTACGCGATCGCCTTCGCCGAGACCGGCCACCTGTGCCTGGCCACCATGCACGCCAACAGCTCCAACCAGGCGCTGGACCGCATCGTCAACTTCTTCCCCGAGGAGCGCCGCCAGCAATTGCTGATGGACCTGTCGCTGAACCTGAAGGCGATGATCTCGCAGCGGCTGATCCCGCTGAAGGACACCAAGGGCCGCTGCGTGGCGGTCGAGGTGATGCTGAACTCGCCGCTGATCTCGGACCTGATCTTCAAGGGCAACGTGCACGAGATCAAGGAGATCATGAAGAAGTCGCGCGAACTCGGCATGCAGACCTTCGACCAGGCGCTGTTCGATCTGTACGAAGCCGGCAAGATCACCTACGAGGACGCGCTGCGCAACGCCGATTCCGTCAACGACTTGCGACTGTCCATCAAGCTGCACGGCAAGGAAGCGCAGATGCGCGATCTCAACAAGGGCACCGAGCATCTCGGCATCGTATGAGCGGCGGCGCGGGCAAGGTCCACGACTTCACGGCCGCCAGCCTGGCCGGCACGCCAGTCGATCTGGCGCAGTTCAAGGGCAAGGTATTGCTGATCGTCAATACCGCCAGCCAGTGCGGCTTCACGCCGCAGTACCAGGGGCTGGAAACGCTGTACCGCCAGTTCCGTGACCAGGGACTCGAAGTGCTCGGCTTTCCGTGCAACCAGTTCGGCGGGCAGGAGCCGGGCGATGCCACGCAGATCGGCGCGTTCTGCGAGCAGAATTACGGTGTCAGCTTTCCGATGTTCGCCAAGATCCAGGTCAACGGCGTCGATGCCGATCCGCTGTACCAGTACCTGAAGCACGCCGCGCCCGGCCTGCTGGGCAGCGAAGGCATCAAGTGGAATTTCACGAAATTCCTCGTCAGGAAGGACGGGACGGTGTTCAAGCGCTACGCGCCGCCAACCAAGCCGGAAACCCTTGTGGACGACATCCGGGCGCTGCTGGCGCAATGACGCGCGGGTGACGACGGCCGGCGCTTCCGGCTTTTCTTTTACGGCAGGATTTGCCGTATCCTTGCCTTTTCAGTCACCTTCACTCCCATGGGCCACCGACTCTCGAAAATCGCGACGCGCACCGGCGACAACGGCACCACCGGCCTCGGCGACGGCACCCGCGTGGCGAAGGATGCGCTGCGCGTGCAGGCGATGGGCGACGTCGACGAACTGAACGCCCATCTCGGCCTGCTGCTGTGCGAAGACCTGCCGACAACCCTGCGCGATGAACTGGTA
>Ga0164242_10001699_pt1 | contig 25983 bp, 18 predicted proteins | sample OricomgcompostMG_FD_108783 | JGI IMG/M metagenome (GOLD analysis project Ga0164242, IMG submission 108783) | Miracle-Growth compost microbial communities from Emeryville, California, USA - Original compost - Miracle growth compost (MG) ...
CGGCTCGCCGCCTCGTCCATCAGGTCGATCGCCTTGTCGGGGAGGAAGCGGTCGGTGATGTAGCGGTTGGAGAGCGTCGCCGCGGCGACGATCGCGCCGTCGGTGATGCGCACGCCGTGGTGCAGCTCGTATTTCTCCTTGAGGCCGCGCAGGATCGAGATGGTGTCCTCGACGGTGGGCTCGCCGACGAACACCGGCTGGAAGCGGCGCTGCAGCGCGGCGTCCTTCTCGACATATTTGCGATATTCGTCGAGCGTGGTCGCGCCGATGCAGTGCAGTTCGCCGCGCGCCAAAGCGGGCTTGAGCAGATTGCCCGCGTCCATCGCGCCCTCGGATTTGCCCGCGCCGATCAGCGTGTGCATCTCGTCGATGAACAGGATGATCTGGCCCTCGGCGGCTTTCACTTCGTCGAGCACGCCTTTGAGGCGCTCCTCGAACTCGCCGCGATATTTGGCGCCGGCGATCAGGCTGCCGAGGTCGAGCGCCATCAGCTGGCGGTCCTTGAGCGTGTCTGGCACGTCGCCATTGGCGATCCGTAGCGCCAGCCCCTCGGCGATCGCGGTCTTGCCGACGCCGGGGTCGCCGATCAGCACGGGGTTGTTCTTGGTGCGTCGCGCGAGGATCTGGACGGTGCGGCGGATTTCCTCGTCACGGCCGATGACGGGATCGAGCTTGCCCGAGCGCGCCGCTTCGGTGAGATCGCGGGCGAATTTCTTGAGCGCGTCATAGCGGTCCTCGGCCGAGGCCGTGTCGGCGGTGCGGCCGCCGCGCAATTGGTTGATCGCGGCGTTGAGCCCCTCGGGCGTCACGCCGGCGGCCTTGAGCGCCTTGCCGGCGGCGGTGTTGAGCGAGAGCGCGAGGGCAAGCAACAGCCGCTCGACGGTGACGTAGCTGTCGCCCGCCTTTTGCGCGACCTGCTCGGCCTGGTCGAGCACGCGCACCGCATCATTGTTGAGTCCCGGCGGCTGCTGGGCGCCCGAGCCGGAGACGGCGGGGAGCTTCGACAGCGCGAGATCGGTTTCGGTGACGGCGCGCTTCGGATCGCCGCCGGCGGCCTGGATCAGTCCCGCGGCCATACCCTGCTCGTCCTCGAGCAGCGCCTTCAAGAGATGCTCGGGGGTGATCTGCTGGTTGTTCTGGCGGATCGCGACGGTCTGCGCCGATTGCAGGAAGCCTTTGGCGCGGTCGGTGAATTTCTCGAGGTTCATGCTGGCCCCTTGTGATGATGAGGGGGATGTAATGTTGCTTTTATGCAACACAAGGGCGCTGGCGTTTTCGAGGTGAAGTGGAGAAAGTGGAGAGCGTCGCGCGTGTTTTGCTCATGGGCCGAAATCGCGCACGTCGGGAAATAGGCGACTCGGCGAAAGGCGAGGCGATGCGCCATCGCAAACAGGCTAGGCGAAGCGGCATCGTGTAGGAAAGTGAAAACTTGGTCGTCGTCGGAATCGGGGCTGTTCGGGCGCGGGCGCCAATCTTCACGGGAGAATGGCAGGTTCTGAGCGGAGAACGGTCTGGGGAACGGCCTCGCCGATGGCCGAGACATTCCACGTCAGCTTTTGCGTCGAACAAGTCGTTGATTTTTCAATGGTCTGGTCAGCGGCGCAAAAGGGAACCCTTTCACAACGCTATTTTGCTTTCTTACCTGCATTTGCTGCTTGCGCTTCATATGCCTGTCGCTCGGCCTCCTGCTCGGCGAGCGGGGGGACTTGCAGGGCCTTTCGCATGGCATCCGATGCCAGCGTCCGGTCATATGGTTCCTGTGTGAACTTGCCGCCGTCAACCCGCGTGAATTGGGTGCCAAGCACCTGAGGTTTGCCGATAGCATTCAGATACCGATCGAGGGTCGCGGCCGCGATCCAAGGCGCGTCGGGCTGACCTCGGGCAATAGCTACCATCGCGAGCAGATGTGCCTTGAGGTAGTCGTTCGCGGTATGACCGTGTTGGAATACAAACGCCGCATCGTAAAAATCTTGGCCGGTTTTCAGCGAGCCGGCATCGAGCAGCTGCTCGGTCCTCGCACGACGCTTCTCATCGGCTGCACCGACCACTTTCCAGTCGATAGGATAAGTGCTGCGATCGGCTTGGTCGGCTTTGAAAATCGCGGCCATTTCCGGGTTTGAGACAGCCGCTTTATTCGCTGCAATGGCGGGAGCTGCACAGAGCAACCCAAGAAGAGCGTAACGAACAACCATCCCCAACTCCATGTATTTGTCCCACCTTATGCTGCTGCATAAGGAAGCCGCTTTGCAACATCGGCAATGATCGTTTTGGGCGCGATGAAATTGGCGGGGATAGGCGTAAACCGGGACGAGAGCCGACGTAACCGCCGATGCTTCGGCACCGAATGCCCCCTTAACCATCGAGCGGAATCGCTCGATCCTGGCGCGCTTGCCCGACGCTGGGGCGGCGTTATGCTGCCGTAAATCGGTTGCGAGGGGACTCACATGAATTTCAAGCTCTTGGCTCTTTCGGGCGCGGCGATCTGCGCGCTTGCCGTCCCGGCAGTTGCGGCGCCGGTCGTGCCGGCGCAAACGACCGCAACCGACGCCGCCTTGCCGCAGGGCGTGCCGGTGTCGCAACTCGTCGCGGCGGTCGACATCCCCTACAGCCAGTTCACCCTCGCCAACGGCCTGCGCGTCGTCGTCCATACCGACCGGAAGGCGCCGGTGGTGGCGATCTCGGTCTGGTATCATGTCGGCTCGAAGGACGAGCCGGCGGGCCGCACCGGCTTCGCGCATCTGTTCGAGCATCTGATGTTCGGCGGCTCGCAGCACAGCGACGTCAGCTGGTTCCAGCCGATGCAGGCGATGGGCGCGACCGATCTCAACGGCACCACGATGTACGATCGCACCAATTATTTCGAGACGGTGCCGCGCGCCGCGCTCGACCGCGCGCTGTTCCTCGAGAGCGACCGGATGGGCTATCTGCTGCCCGCCATTACCCAGCAAAAGCTCGATATCCAGCGCGGCGTCGTCCAGAACGAGAAGCGCGGCGACGACAACCAGCCCGGCGGGCTGCTGCAATATTCGATCCAGCAGACGTTGTTCCCGGCGGGCAACCCCTATCACCATACGGTGATCGGTTCGATGCAGGACCTCGACCACGCCAGCCTCGACGTGGTGAAGGACTGGTTCCGCACGCATTACGGGCCGAACAATGCGGTGCTGGTGCTCGCCGGCGACATCACCGCGGCAGAGGCGAAGCCGCTGGTCGAGAAATATTTCGGCTCGATCCCGCGCGGGCCGCAGTCGCATCCGGCCGAGGCGAGCGTGCCGACGCTGCCGGCGCCGGTCTACAAGAGCTTCCACGACGAGGTTGCCAACACCACGGTGACGCGGATGTGGGCGGTGCCGGGGATCACCGCGAAGGATACGCCGGCGCTCGACATGGCGGCGAGCGTGCTCGGCGGGCTCGCCAGCTCGCGGCTCGACAACGAATTGGTGCGCGACAAGAAGACGGCGGTCAGCGTCTCGGCCTACAACCAGTCGTTCGAGCGGGTCGGCGAGTTTACCGTCTCGGCGGTGGTCAAGCCCGGCGTCGATCCGGCGCTGGTCGGGCAGCAGCTCGACGCGGTGATCGCCGAGTTCATCAGGAACGGCCCGACCGAGGCCGAGCTGCGCCGCGCCAAGACCGACGACGTGGCCGACACGATCCGCGGCCTCGAATCGGTCGGCGGGCTTGGCGGCAAGGCGGCGACGCTCGCCTCGGGCGCGGTCTATGCCAACGATCCGAGCTTCTACAAGAAAGAGCTGGCCGCCGAGGCGGCGCTGACCCCGGCCGATGTCCGCGCGGCGGCGCAGAAGTGGCTGTCGCGGCCGGTGTTCGGCTATACGCTGTCGCCAGGCGCGCGGGGCGCCTATGAGGAATCACAGGTCGCCGCCGATACCGCGAGCAACGGCGCCGCCGTCACCGCGGCGCCGACCAAGGCCGGCGCCGCGGCGGGCGGGATCGACCGCTCGCAATTGCCGCCGGTCGGCCAGATCGCCGACCTCGATTTCCCCAAGATCGAGCACGCCAGGCTGTCGAACGGCATCGCGGTCGAGTTTGCGCGGCGCGACGCGGTGCCGATCGTCCGAGTCGCGGTCGATTTCGACGCCGGCAACGCCGCCGATCCCAAGGACCGGCTCGGCACCCAGGCGTTCATGCTGCAATTGCTCGACGAAGGCACCGATAAATACGATTCGGTCGGGATCGCCGAGGCCAAGGAGAATCTGGGCGCCGAGATCGGCAGCGACCCGAGCATGGACCGTTCGAAAATCTATCTCTCGGCACTGGCGCCCAACCTGGCGCCGTCGCTCGGCCTGCTCGCCGATATCGTCCGCCATCCCGCGTTCCGGCCCGCCGACGTCGATCGCGTCCGCGCGCAGCAGCTTGCCGCAATCGCCGCCGAGACCAAGGAGCCGCTCGGCCTCGCGCTCAGGACGCTGCCGCCGCTGCTCTACGGCAAGGCCTACCCCTATGGCGTGCCGTTCAGCGGCACCGGCGATCCGGCGGTGGTGGCGGCGCTGACGCCGGCCGATGTCGCCCGGTTCCACGACACCTGGTTCCGGCCCGACGATGCGACGATCTTCGTCGTCGGCGACACCACGCTGGCGCAGCTGATGCCGCTGCTGGAGAAGACCTTCGGCAATTGGAAGGCCGACGGCCCGGCGCCGACCAAGGACTTCTCGGCGCCGACGCCGCCGCCCGCCGGCAAGATCGTGCTGCTCGACCGGCCCAACACGCCGCAATCGCTGATCTTCGGCGGCGAACTGCTGCCGGCCAAGGGCACCGACGATCTCGTTCCGCTGATGCAGGCCAATGAGGTGCTGGGCGGCTCGTTCCTGTCGCGGCTCAACACCGACCTGCGCGAGACGAAGCACTGGTCGTATGGCGTGCAGGGCTTCATCGTCCGGCCGAAATATACCATCCCTTATCTGGTCTACGCGCCGGTGCAGACCGACAAGACCGGCCCGTCGATCGCGGCGATGGAAAGCGACATGACCGATTTCCTGGGCGGCAAGGGGGTGACGCCGGCCGAGCTGACCCGCACCATCCAGGGCTCGATCCGCGAATTGCCCGGCGAGTTCGAAACCTCGGAGGCGGTGCTGGGCGGCATGGAGGCGAACAACCTCTACGGCCGGCCCGACAATTATTACGAGACGCTGGCGAGCCGCTATCGCGCGCTGACCGCGCCCGAGCTCGACGCCGCGGCCAAGGCGGCGATCGACCCCGCCAAGCTGACCTGGGTGGTGATCGGCGACGCCGCCAAGGTGAAGCCGCAGCTTGACTCGCTCCACATCCCAGTAGAGGTGGTCGGCACGGCACCTGACGCTAACGTCAAGCAATAGGAGACCTGATATGGCCCAAGTCGATGGCAGTTGGGAGTGCGTCACCAAGTCGCCGCTCGGTGACCAGAAGTCGACGCTGACGGTCAACAGCGACGGCAACCGCTTCACCGGCAGCAATGTCGGGGCGATGGGCTCGGTCGAGATCAGCGACGGCACGGTCGACGGCAACAAGCTCATGTGGAAGATGAACATCAGCGTGCCGATGCCGATGACGCTCGATTGCGAAGCGACGATCGACGGCGACAGCCTGACCGGCACGGTCGGCGCCGGGGCGTTCGGCAGCTTCCCGATGACGGGGACGCGGGCGGGGTGACTTCCCAACCCGTTCGTCCCGAGTAGCCATCGAGCCCCCGGGTCTCGGCGAAGCCGAGCCCGAGGACAGGCTATGTCGAGATGGCGTATCGAGGGACAAATGTGTCTCGATACCGGTTCTCGACAAGCTCGAACCCTACTCGACACGGACGGTGGAAAAGAGGCCCGCTTTCCCTCCGCGGAAAGCGGGTTCTTTTGTTGCGTGAGATACTATCTCGCGCCATGGTCCCGACCAGCGAGACTCGAAGGCGAGGGGATACGGATGGCGAGGATATGGGCGCTCGGCGCGAGCGCGGTAGCGATGCTGGCGCTGGCGATGCCGGCGGGAGCGCAGGACAAGCCGCTCAGGAACCAGCAATATAACGAGCGCCCGGCCAAGCTCGTGGTGCCGACCGCGAGCTTCGACTATACCCGCCGCGTCGTCGACATTCCGATGCGCGACGGCGTCAAGCTCCACACCGTCATCCTGATCCCCAAGGGCGCGCACGACGCGCCGATCCTGCTCACCCGCACGCCCTACAATGCCGCCGAGCAGACCGGCGACGACGGCGACACGACGATGGCCGCGGCGCTCCAGAAAAGCGACACGCCCGCCGATATCGTCGTCGCCGGCGGCTATATCCGCGTCATCCAGGACGTGCGCGGCAAGTACAAGTCGGGCGGCATCTACATGATGAACCCGCCGCTCCACGGCACCAAGCTCAACCCGACCACCACCGACGACGCCACCGACACCTACGACACGATCGACTGGCTGGTGAAGAATCTGCCGCAATCGAACGGCAAGGTCGGCATCCTCGGCATCTCCTATGACGGTTTCCTGTCGCTGATGGGGACGATCGATCCCAACCCGGCGCTCAAGGTCGCGGTGCCGATGAACCCGATGGTCGACGGCTGGCGCGGCGACGACTGGTTCCACAACGGCGCGTTCCGCGAAATGAACATGTCGTATATCTGGGAACAGGAAGCGACCACCGACAATTCGAAGCCGTGGTTCGATCCGACCTACGACGTCTATGACGAATATATGCGCGCGGGCTCGGCGGGCGAGTTGGGCAAGCAGCATGGACTCGACCAGATCGGTTTCTGGAAGAAGATCACCGAACACCCCGCCTATGACGATTTCTGGCAGGCCCAGGCGATGGACAGGATCCTCGCCGCGCGCCCGCTCAAGGTGCCGATGATGCTGGTCGCCGGCGAATGGGACCAGGAGGATATCTACGGCGCGCCGGCGGTGTACAAGGCGCTGGAGCCGAAGGACACCGACAACGACATGGTGTATCTGACGCTCGGCCCGTGGTTCCATGGGCAGGAGATTCGTGACGGCAGCAGCCTCGGCGCGATCAAATGGGATGCCGACACCGCCAAATGGTGGCGCTGGCATGTGCTGGCGCCGTTCCTGGCGCACTATCTCAAGGGCACGCCGATGGACGTGGCGCCGGTCACCGCGTTCCGGAGCGGCCCCAATCAGTGGCAGCGGCTGCAAGCGTGGCCGACCGCGCCGGCGTCAACGCCGCTCTACCTCAAGCCCGATCATGCGGTCGGCTTCACGCCGGCGAGCGGCGGCGAGGAGACGCTGAACTACATTTCCGATCCGGCCAATCCGGTGGTCTATCAATCGCGGCCCAATCGCTCGACCTATGTGCAGGGCTCGAAATGGTACACCTGGCTGACCGATGACCAGCGGCCGGTATCGGGACGGCCCGACGTACTGACCTTCACCTCCGACGTGCTGACGCAGCCGGTGACGATCGCCGGCCAGCCGGTGGTGCATCTCAACGCCTCGACGAGCGGCACCGATTCGGACTGGGTGGTCAAGCTGATCGACGTCTATCCCGATACCGTGCCGAGCGATGCCGGGATGGGCGGCTATCAACTGCCGGTGGCGATGGATATCTTCCGCGGCCGCTATCGCGAGAGCCTGGCCAAAGCCGAGCCGATCCCGGCCAACACGCCCGAGACCTACACGTTCGATCTGCCCAATGCCGACCATGTGTTCCTGCCGGGGCACCGGATCATGGTGCAGGTTCAATCGAGCTGGTTCCCGCTCTACGACCGCAATCCGCAGACCTTCGTGCCCAATATCTTCTTCGCCAAGCCGAGCGACTACGTGGCGGCGACGCAGAGGGTGACGGTGTCGGGGGCGAATGAATCGTATATCGACCTGCCGGTGGTGAAGTAGGCGGGTGACAGGCTGTTCACCTCGACCATTCGTGTCGAGCGAAGTCGAGACACATTTTCGAGCGTAGCCGAGAAGTCTCGCTCCGCTCGACACCGCCCCTCGACTTCGCTCGGGGCGAACGGATGGGATAGGAAGTCCACATGAACACCTCCGCCCGCCCCGCGATCCTCTGCGTCTGCCTCGGCAACATCTGCCGCTCGCCGCTGGCCGAGGCGGCGCTTAGGGCGGAGGCCGAGGCAGCCGGGCTCGATCTCGTGGTCGATTCGGCCGGCACCGGCAACTGGCATATCGGCGAGCCGCCCGATCCGCGCTCGCAGGCGGTAGCGCGGCGGCATGGCATCGACATTTCCGGCTATCGCGCCCGACAAGTGGCCGCCGATGATTTCCGCCGCTTCACCCATTTGCTGGCGCTCGACCGCGACAATCTCGCGGTGCTGGAGCGGCTCCGCCCGGCCGACGCCACCGCCGAGCTGACGTTGCTGATGGACGCCGTGCCGGGCCGCGAGGGAAGCGACGTCGCCGATCCCTATTACGGCGGCGAGGCCGGGTTCGAGACGACCTGGAGCGACGTCAGTGCAGCGGCGAAGGCACTGGTCGCACGTCTGTCGGCGTGACCGGCGCGATCGAGGCGGCGGTCGGGCGGCTGCTCGGGGTTGCGGTGGCCGGCGTTCTGCCGATGACCGGCGGCGATTTATCGTCGGTCAGCCGCGTTGCGTTGGCGGACGGCGGCACCGTCATCGCCAAGTGCGGCGCGCAGGTGGCGGCAGAGGCGCGGATGCTCGCCGCGCTGGCCGAGCGCGAGGTGCCGGCACCGGCGGTGCTCGGTGTCGACGGCGAGGTGCTGCTGATGATCGAGCTCGACGCCGGCGACCGGCTAGACGGCGCGGCGTGGGACGATCTCGCCGCGGTACTCGCGCGGCTGCACCGCGGTGATGCCGGGCGCTATGGTTGGGATGAGGATTATGCCTTCGGACCGGTGACGATCGGCAATCGCTGGGGCGAGGACTGGCCGGCGTTCTGGGCCGAGCAGCGGCTGTATTGTCACCTGCCGCACCTGCCCGCCGCGCTCGGGCGGCGGATCGAGGCGCTCGGCCGCCGGATCGGTGCGCTGCTACCGAAACGCCCGCCGGCGGCGCTGCTCCATGGCGATCTATGGGGCGGCAACGTGCTGGTCGCCGGCGGGCGGATCAGCGGATTGATCGACCCGGCCTGCTATCATGGCGACCGCGAGGTCGACGTGGCGATGCTGACGCTGTTCGATGCGCCGCCCGAGCGATTCTTCGAGACGCTCGAGCTCGCCGAGGGCTGGCGTGAACGGCAACCGCTTTACCGGCTGTGGCCGCTGCTGGTGCATGTGCGGCTGTTCGGCGGCGGTTATGTCGGGTCGGTTGAGGCGGCGTTGCGGGCGGTTGGCTTCTAAAGACCATCACCCCCGCGGAAGCGGGCCCCCATCTCCTGTCGGTGCGCCGAGCGCGGCCGTCGTGGTGGTGCTACCGTGGGAGGTGGGCCCCCGCTTTCGCGGGGGTGACGTGAGCGGTCCATTCAGCCCGGACGGTCTCGTCCACCTCGATCGCTTCGCGGCGGGGGCGCTCGTTCTCGAAGGCGGCTGCGTCGAGCCGACCGAGTGCCCAGATCGCGGCGCCGCGTACCACCGGCGATTCGTCGTCGAGAAGCCGCACGAGCGGCGCGACCAGCGTGCCATCGCCGCTGTTGCCGGCGGCGATGGCGGCGTTCCTTACCATCCGGTCGCGGCCGATGCGCTTGACCGGCGAGCCGGCGAAGACCTGGCGGAACCCGGCATCGTCGAGCGCCAGCAGATCGGCAAGTTCGGGCGCGGCGAGTTCGGCGCGGGGGTGGAACACGCGGTTGGTATAGGCGGCTTGGGCGAACTTGTTCCACGGACACGCCGCCAGGCAATCGTCGCAGCCATAGATGCGGTTGCCGATCGGCTCGCGCAATTCGCGCGGGATCGGGCCGTGGTGTTCGATCGTCAAATAGGAGATGCAGCGCCGGGCATCGAGCCGGTAGGGCGCCGGGAACGCCTGCGTGGGACAGGCGCGCTGGCAGGCGTCGCACGAGCCGCAGGTGTCGCCGCCCGGCCGGTCGGGCGCGAGATCGAGCGTGGTGTAGATCGCGCCGAGGAACAGCCAGCTGCCGTGCTCGCGCGACACGAGGTTGGTGTGCTTGCCCTGCCAGCCGAGCCCCGCTGCCTCGGCGAGCGGCTTTTCCATCACCGGCGCGGTGTCGACGAACACCTTGAGGTCGCAGCCCACCTCGGCGACCAGCCAGCGCGCCAGCGCCTTCAACTGGCGCTTGACGAGATCGTGATAGTCGGCGCCCTGCGCGTAGACCGAGATGCGGCCGCGGTCGCGCGTCTCGGCGAGCGCCAGCGGATCGCCGGCCGGCGCATAGCTCATGCCGAGCGCGATCACCGAGCGCGCCTCTGGCCACAGGCCGGCGGGCGAAGCGCGCTGGTCGGCGCGCGCCTCCATCCACAGCATCTCGCCGTGGGCACCCTCGGCGAGCCATTGTCGCAGGCGCCCGGCGGCAAGCGGCGCCGCGTCGGCGGGCGCGATGCCGCAGGCGGCGAAACCGAGCTCGGCGGCCTTTGCCTTGATGCGTTCGGTGAGAGGCTTGTCTTGGACCACGCGCGCCCGCTACCACGATGGGGAGCAGAAGGTGAGCTTTCTTTGTCGCCGTTCGTGTCGAGCGAAGTCGAGACACGTTTTCGAGCGGAGCGAGAATGCCTCGGCTCCGCTCGGCAACGGTTCTCGACTTCGCTCGAACCGAACGGGGGAATATGATCGTCGATTCAGCGTATGCTGCCAGCGCATCGGGGCTGGTCAAGATATTCTCGGGCCGGCGGGTCGTCGACGGCGTCGATCTCGCGGTGCCGAAGGGCATGATCTACGGCGTGCTCGGCCCCAACGGCGCGGGCAAGACGACGACGCTCAGGATGTTGCTGGGCATCATTGAGCCCGAGGAGGGCGAGCGGATGCTGCTCGGCCGCTCTCACCCCCGCGATGCCAGCGATCGGGTCGGCTATCTGCCCGAGGAACGCGGGCTCTATCCGGCGATGAGGGCCAAGGAGGCGATCGCCTTCATGGGAGCGCTGCGCGGCCTCGACTGGAAGACCGGCCGCGCCCGCGCCGTCGAGATGCTGGAAGCGGCCGGGCTCGGCCATGCTGCCGACGACAAGATTCGCAAGCTGTCGAAGGGGATGGCGCAGCTGGTCCAGCTGCTCGGCTCGATCGTCCATCGGCCCGAATTGTTGGTGCTCGACGAGCCGTTCTCGGGGCTCGACCCGGTCAATCAGGAGAAGCTCGAGAAATTGATCCGCGCCGAGCGCGATCGTGGCGCGACGATCATCTTCTCGACGCATGTCATGGCCCATGCCGAGCGGCTGTGCGACCGACTGGCGATCATCGCCGGCGGCAGGAACCGCTTCGAAGGGACGGTCGCCGAGGCGCGCGGGACGCTGCCGTTCAAGGCGCGCTACGTGCCGCACCATGACGACGGCGGGATCGGGGCGCTGCTCCCCGCCGATGCCGAACGCCGGGATGACGGCTGGTCCTTCACGCTGCCCGAGGAGGGGATCGAGGCGCTGCTCGTCCGGCTGATCGACGCCGGCTACGGCATTGCCGGGCTGTCGATCGAGCGGCCCAGCCTGCATGAGGCGTTCGTCCGTATCGTCGGCCGAGAAGCGCTGGAGGAGCAGCCGGCATGAGCATGTCGAGAAAGGCGATCCGCCAGGCGTTGACCATCGCGCGGCGCGATTTCATCGCCACGGTGTTCACGCCGATGTTCCTGTTCTTCCTGCTGGCGCCGCTGATCATGGCGTCGTTCAGCCTGATCGGCGGCCTCGGCGCCTCGTCGGTGGCGGACAGCGCCGGCAGCCACGAGCGGCTGGTGGTGATTGCCGATCCCGCCGACGCGAAGCTGATCGGCCGCGTCGACGAGCAGCTCCGCGCCCTGTTTACCAAGGACGCGATGCCCGCCGACCTGCAGGTTGAGAGCCCCGGCGCCGATCCCGCGGCGCAGGCGCGCGCGGCGATCGACCGCAGCGGCTATGACGTCGATGCGGCGATGGCCGGGCCGATCGAGCATCCGCACATCTTCTACGGCAATGGCGCGACGCGCAGCGCGAGCTATCTCGCCGCGCTGGCCGAGGCGGCGGTGCGCGCGCGGGCCGGGGGCCTCGCGCCCAAAAGCATCGCCACGCGCACCGAGGTGAAGCGCCATCAGGCGAGCGTCAGCGGCCAGCACGCGGCGGGCTTCATCGCGGTGTTCGGCGTGTTCTTCCTGACGTTGTTTCTGGCGGGCCAGACGGTCGGCACGATGGCCGAGGAACGGGCCAACAAGGTGATCGAGATCCTCGCTGCCGCGGTGCCGCTCGAATCGGTGTTCTTCGGCAAGCTCGTCGGCATGTTCGGCTCGGCGGTGCTGTTCATCCTGTTCTGGGGGACGATCGCGGCGCAGATCGGCCATGTACTGCCGCCCGAGGCCGCGCAGGCGATCCACGATCTCGCGCCGGCGGTCGGCTGGCCGGCGTTCATCGTGCTGTTCTGCCTCTATTTCACCATGGCTTATCTGCTGCTCGGCTCGGTATTCCTGACGATCGGCGCGCAGGCGACGACGATCCGCGAAATCCAGATGCTGTCGCTGCCGATCACCTTCACCCAGGTCGGCATGTTCGCCTTGTCCTCGGCCGCGGCGGCGCATCCGGGGAGCTGGATCGCGCTTTTCGCCGAGGTGTTTCCGCTGAGCTCGCCCTTCGCGATGGCGGCGCTGGCGGCGAATACGCCGGGGCTGACGTGGCACCTCCTCGCGCTCGTCTGGCAGGCGCTGTGGGTGGCGGTGATGATCGCAATCGGCGCGCGCTGGTTCCGGCGCGGCGTGCTCAAGTCGGGCGGACCGAAACGCAAGTCCAAGCTCGGCAACACTGTCGCGGCGGCCGGCGAGGCCACCGGACAAATACCATATTGACATCGATGTAAGCAACATGGAAGGGTCGTCGCGCATCAAGGAGAGGTGCGATGGCGACGCTTGCCCCCGCTCAGCCCGAGGCCCAGCCCGTTGATCCGCTCGACGTGAGTCGGCCCGAGCTCTACCGCGACGATGTTTGGCAGGCGCCGTTCGCCCGGCTGCGCACCGAATCGCCGATCCACTACACGCCGCAATCGGACTATGGGCCGTATTGGTCGATCTCGACCTACAAGCCGATCGTCCACATCGAATCGCTGCCCGAGATATTCTCGTCCGAGGCGGGCGGCATCACGCTGGCCGATTTCATCCCCGAATCGGATATCCGGATGCCGATGTTCATCGCCCGCGATCGGCCGGTGCATACCGCGCAGCGGCGCACCGTCGCGCCCGCCTTCACGCCCAGCGAGATGATGCGCATGTCGAACGACATCCGCCGCCGCACCGCCGAGGTGCTCGACACCTTGCCATGGGGCGAGGCCTTCGACTGGGTCGACAAGGTCTCGATCGAGCTTACCACGCAGATGCTGGCGATCCTGTTCGATTTCCCCTGGGAGGACCGGCGCAAGCTGACCTTCTGGTCGGACTGGGCGGGGGACATCGAGCTGGTCAAGACCGAGGCGTTGAGGAAGCAGCGGCTCGAATACATGTTCGAATGCGGGGCCTATTTCCAGAATTTGTGGAACCAGAAGATCGGCAAGGAGCCGACCCCCGACCTCATCTCGATGATGATCCATTCGGACGCGATGGCCGAAATGGACCAGTACGAGTTCATCGGCAATCTGATCCTGCTGATCGTCGGCGGCAACGATACGACGCGCAACTCGATGTCGGCGATGGCCTATGGCCTCGACCTGTTCCCCGACGAGCGTGCCAAGCTTGAGGCGAACCCCGAGTTGATCGGCAATGCCACGCAGGAGATCGTCCGCTGGCAGACTCCGCTCGCACACATGCGGCGGACCGCGACGCAGGATTACGAGATCGACGGTCAGACGATCCGCGAGGGAGACAAGCTGGCCTTGTGGTACATCTCGGCCAATCGCGACGAGAGCGTGTTCGGCGCCGACGCCGACCGCATCGCCGTCGAACGGCCCAACGCGCGGCGGCATCTGGCGTTCGGCCACGGCATCCACCGCTGCGTCGGCGCGCGGCTTGCCGAACTGCAGATTTCGGTGCTGCTCGAGGAAATGGCGAAGCGGCGGATGCGGGTCAACGTGGTCGGCGAGCCGACCCGCGTCGCCGCCTGCTTCGTCCACGGTTACCGCAAGCTGCCGGTCGAGATCAGCCGTTATTGAACTGCGGGCGACCCCTGCAATCGTCGGCGGGTGTAACCATATCGTCGGGGCAGGCGAACTTATGGACATGCCAATGACCACCGACCGCCGCCGCTTCCTGTCCGTCGCCAGCCTCGGCGTGATTGGCGCCGCGTTGCTCGGCTCGTGCGGCGAGGACGCCGCGCGCGCCGCCGAGCACTTTCCGGTGCAGATGAGCGATGCCGAATGGCGCAAGAAGCTTGGCCCCGATGCCTTCGCCATCCTGCGACGGAACGGTACCGAGCCGCCCTATTCCAGCCCGCTCAACAATGAGCATCGCGCCGGCACCTTCGCCTGCAAGGGCTGCGACAATCCGCTCTATTCCTCGAAGACCAAGTTCGACAGCCACACCGGCTGGCCGAGCTTCTGGGCGCCGCTGCCCCACGCGATCGGCACGCGGGGCGATCATTCGCTGCTGATGGAGCGGATCGAGGTGCATTGCGCGCGCTGCGGCGGGCATCTCGGCCATGTGTTCAACGACGGCCCGCCGCCGACCGGCAAGCGTTATTGCATGGACGGGCTGGCGATGGTGTTCCATCCGGGGCAGGCTTAGCGGGAAAGTCGCAAGCCTTCCCGTTCGTTTCGAGCGCAGTCGAGAGACGATCCGGCGCGCCTCGTGCCGCTTCTCGACCTCGCTCGAAGCGAACAGCGGTGGAGAGCGTCCGCTGTCAAATACCGGCCAAGATGAGCCGGGATCAGAACTTCTGGATGGCGGCGAGCGCGATGACGTTGGCGAGGTTGGTCTTCTGATCGGCCTTCTGGTCGGCAGTCAGCACCGCCGAGGTGGTCGTCGCGGTGGCATCGCCGCCGTCGTCGTTGGCGTAGATGAAGCCGTTGACCGGATAGACGGTGGTGCCGAGATCGCCGGTTGGCGCGTACCACACCTTGACCTGGCTCCAGTCGTTGTTCGGCGAGACGTCGACGGCGCGGACGTTGCGCTCGACTGCGCCCGGGCGCGACCAATTGGCGTGGGTCAGCAGCACTTCGCGGTCGTTAACCACTTGCGAGACCATCGCGACATGGCCCATCCGCATCCGGCCGTTCGCTTCGAACGACATCACCGCGCCGACCTTGGGGGTATGGCCGCGCTGGTAATGGCCCGCCGCCTTGCTCCACCAGGTGTTGGCGTTGCCATGGATGTCGATGCCGGAAACCGAGCGGGCGAAGGTGACGCATTGCCAGAAATGCGCCGAAGCCGGCGCCGCGACCATCAGGCCGCAGGAAAACACCAGCGCAAAACGCGCCGCGAGCGCCCGGAAATTCATGCGACCCCCCAAAGGTCAGACTTATTCGGTGAGCCTTGCTAAGCAGGTCGCGGGATCGGTTGAAACCCCTAGGCAGCGACGAAGGGAACCTTTTCCGATGAATCGTGTTGCGGCGGGGATGAGCGGCGGATCGATCCCGTGAACGCTTGCATTTTCGGTGATCGGAACCTTGCCGAAACCTTAAGATCCGGCGCTTGCAGCGTCCCGCCGCCGGGGCCGATTCGGGCCTATGGCGCGTGCGGCGCGCCTTCGGCTTCGGCGCTCGCCGCCATCCGGGCGAGGCGCGCCTCGTGCTCGGCGCGGCCGAACGGGAAGCGCGTGAAGCACAGCGCCGCCAGCGCACACAACACCAGATAGATCAGGATGTAGATCAGCGTCAGCCGATCGAGCGTCGCCTCCGGAATCGCGCCCGGCGTGGCCCGCGCGGGGAAATGCGCCAGCGACAGGATCGCGCCGGCAAGGAAGATACCGACACCCGAGGTGCATTTCTGGATGAAGAATGAGCCGGCAAAGAACACGCCTTCGGAGCGACGGCCGGTGTGCGCCTCCGATTCCTCGACCACGTCGGCCATCATCGACGCACCGATGATGAAGCCCGAGACGCTGAGCGCGTTGGCGGTGATGACGAACGCGAAATAGGTGGGCAGGAAGGCGCTCGCGCCCGGCACTGGGAACAGGTCGAGCAGACGAAGGATATAGGGCGCCATCTGGAGCACGCCGCCGATCGCCGTCACCGTGAAGGCGGCGGTGGGCTTGCTGGTGCGGCGGCCGATGATCGGCGCGGCGGCGAAGGCGAGCAGCACGCCGGTCATCAGCACGAACGGCATCAGCGTCAGCGCCGGCCCGAGCTGCCAGACGTAGGAATACATGTAATTGGCCATCGCATAGCCGATGCCCTGGTCGGTGTAGGCGAACAGGCCGGCGAGCATCAGCACGACGAAGGCGCGGTTCTTCATCGTCTGGGCAAGCTCGCGGAAATGGCCGCGCACGCTTTGCCGGCCGAGCACCGGGCGCGGCAGCCGCTTGATCTCGCGGTGGGTGCCGAGCGCGGAGGTGAGGATCGCGGCGACCATCAGCACCGCGGCGGCGATCGCCATCTCGCCATAGCCGGCCCCGCGCAGCAGGCCGTTGGGATAGCCCGGCCGCGGCGATAGGAACACGCGATAGGCGAGCAGCAGCATCAGCAGCCCGCCGCCCCAGCCGAGCAGGTAGCGCCAGGCGGTGATCCGCGTGCGCTCGTCGTAATCGGCGGTGAGCTCGGGGGTCAGCGCCTGCGAGGGCACTTCGTAGCAGGAGACGGCGCTGCGCACGATGACGGCGGTGACGAACAGCCATAGCCCGGTCAGCGCCGGCGAGAGGTGCGGCGGATGCCACAGCAGCAGCCAGCCGATCGCGATCGGCAGCGCCGAGGCGTACATCCACGGGTGGCGCCGCCCCCAGCGCCCGCGGGTGCGATCCGACAGCGCGCCGACCGCGGGATCGATGAAGGCATCGAGCACCAGCGCGGCCATGATGATCAGCCCGACGGTACCCGGCGCAACGCCGACCACCTGATTGTAGAACAACAGCAGGAAGGTGCCGAACCCCGAATCCTTGATGCCATAGGCGACCGCGCCGGTGGCGTAGGCGATGGTGATCGGCGTCGAGACGCGCCGCGCCGGCGGCGCCAGCGGCCGGCGTCGGCTCACCGGGCGAACTGGTCGAGCGCGGCGAACAGCGACGGCACGTCAGGGTCCCAGCTATGGCGCGGGCCGATCGTCAGCCCGCCGTCGACCAACAAGTGCGTGCCGGTGACGAACGCGGCATCGTCGCTGGCGAGGAAGGCGACCGCGGCGGCGATGTCCTCGGGCCGGCCGGTGCGGCGGACCGGTTGGGCCTCAGCGGCCATGCCGGCGATCGCGGCATTGGCCTGATTCCGCCTTTCCCCTTCGATTCCCAGCGACGAGGTGAAGATGTTGGTGGCGATGAAGCCGGGCAGCACGGCGTTGACGCGGATATTGTGGCGCGCGAGGTCGGCCGCGGCCATCTTGGTCAAGTGCAGCACGCCGGCCTTGGCAGTGGAATAAGCGGTCGGCGCATAGCCGGCGCCGATCGCCGCGACGCTGGCGGTGTTGACGATCGCGCCGCCGCCGCGCTTCGCCATCAGCGGCGTGGCATAACGGATGCCGAGCGCGACCGAGCGCAGCAGCAGCGCCTGGGTGCGGTCCCAATCCTCGGGCGCGATCTCGTCGATCGGTGCCCGCGTGCCACCGGCCCCGGCATTGTTGAACAGCACGTCGAGCCCGCCGGCGGCATCGGCGGCGGCAACCAGCGCCTCGATCTCGGCAGCCTGGGTGACATCGGTACGCTGAAAGGTGATCCGGCCGTTGGATGTGTCGGCGAGGTCCTGCCCGCCGGCCTCGTCGATGTCGCCGACGATCACCGCGGCGCCTTCCCCGGCCAGCCTGAGCGCGGTCGCGCGGCCGATCCCCGAGGCGCCGCCGGTCACCACCGCGCGCTTGCCCGCAAAGCGCATCCGTCTCTCCTCGTTCTTTTTTGGGCAGCATAGTATGGGGTTTTCTGGCGTCAATCGGCACATTTGGAATTTCGGGTTTGCATGGGCCGCGCGCACCGCTAACACTCGCCGCCGTCACCCTGAACTTGTTTCAGGGTCCAATCGGCAGGAGGCGGAGTGCTCGAAGGGGCGTGTTCCCGATCGGTCTGGATGCTGAAACGAGTTCAGCATGACGGATGAGGGAGGATGATGGCGCTCGACCCCGAAACCTTCGAGGCCCTGCTTGAGACGGTGCGGCGCTTCGTCGCCGAGCGGCTGCGCCCGCTCGAGGCCGAGGTCGAGGCGGCCGACGCTATTCCCGACGCGGTGGTGCGCGAGATGCGCGCGCTCGGGTTGTTCGGCCTGTCGATCGCGCCCGAATATGGCGGCCTCGGCCTCACCATGGCCGAGGAAGCGCGCGTCGCGATCGAGCTGGGGCATACCACGCCGGCGTTCCGTTCGGCGTTCGGGACCAATGTCGGGATCGGCAGCCAGGGGCTGGTGATCGCCGGCAGCCCTGAGCAGAAGGCCGAGTGGCTGCCGCGGATCGCCAGCGGCGCGGTGATCACCAGCTTCGCGCTGACCGAGCCCGATGTCGGCAGCGATTCGGGCGCGGTGAAGACGCGGGCGGTGCGCGACGGCGCTGTCTATCGCCTCACCGGCACCAAGCGGTTCATCACCAATGCCGACAAGGCCGACCTGTTCACGGTGATGGCGCGGACCGGCGACGAGCCCGACGGGCGCGGCGTTTCCGCCTTCCTGGTGCCGCGCGGCCTGCCGGGTGTGTCGGTCGGCGAGCCCGAGAAGAAGATGGGGCAGAAGGGCGCCAAGGTTGCCGACGTGCATTTCGACGCCGTGGCCGTCCCCGCCGCCAACCGGCTCGGCGCCGAGGGCGAGGGGTTCCGCATCGCCATGCGCGTGCTCGACCGCGGGAGGCTGCACATCGCCGCGGTGTGCGTCGGCGTCGCCGAGCGGCTGATCGCCGATTGCGTCGCCTATGCCGGCGAGCGGCGGCAGTTCGGCAAGCCGATCGCCGAGCACCAGCTGATCCAGGCGATGATCGCCGATTCGAAGACCGAGGCGCTGGCGGCACGCGCGCTGGTGCTGGAGACCGCGGCGGCCAAGGATGCCGGCAAGAACGTGGTGATGGAATCCGCGGCGGCGAAATATTTCGCCAGCGAGATGGTCGGCCGCGTCGCCGATCGCGCGGTGCAGATTTTCGGCGGTGCCGGCTATATCGCCGATTACGGGATCGAGCGGCTGTACCGCGACGTGCGGTTGTTCCGCATCTACGAAGGCACCAGTCAGATCCAGCAGCTCATCATCGCGCGGGAGGCGATCAAGCGAGGCGGGTAGTCATCGCCACCCCCCGTTCGTTTCGAGCGAAGTCGAGAAACGGGGGCGGGCAAATGCTTCTCGACTTCGCTCGAAGCGAACGGAGATATGAACCATGAACACCACCGACCTGTTTCGCCTCGACGGCCGCGTCGCGCTCGTCACCGGGGGCAGCCGCGGCATCGGGCGGATGATCGCGGCGGGCTTCATCGCGCAGGGGGCGAAGGTCTACATTTCGTCGCGCAAGGCCGATGCCTGTCTGGCGACCGCCGAGGAATTGGGCGAGCAATGCGTGGCGCTGCCGCAGGATGTCTCGACGGTCGACGGCTGCCGGGCGCTCGCCGGGCAGCTTGCCGCACGCGAGGATCGGCTCGACATCCTCGTCAACAATGCCGGCGCCGCCTGGGGCGAGCCGTTCGAGACCTTTCCCGAAAAGGGCTGGGACAAGGTGATGGACCTCAACGTCAAGTCGCCGTTCTTTCTCACGCAGGCGCTTCACCCGCTGCTCAAGGCGGCGGCGAGGCCCGAGCGGCCGGCCAAGGTAATCAACATCACCTCGATCGACGGGCAGCGGCTCAATCCGTGGGAAACCTACAGCTATCAGGCGTCGAAGGCGGCGCTGATCCACCTTACCCGGCGGATGGCGGCACGGTTGATCGGTGATGGCATCAACGTCACCTCGATCGCGCCCGGCGCCTTCGCCAGCGAGATGAACCGCGCCGCGCGCGATCATGGCGGCGAGGTGGCTGGGCGAATCCCGGCGCGGCGGATCGGCGTCGCCGAGGACATGGCGGGCGCGGCGATCTACCTTGCGGCCCGCGCGGGGGATTATGTCGTCGGCGAGACGATCACCGTTGACGGCGGATTGGTCAATGCGGCGCTGGGGACCAGCATCGATGCGTGACTCTCCCCTCCCGCTCGCGGGAGGGGCTGGGGGAGGGCCTGTCCTTCCGGAAGCCGGTCCCGACAGGCCCTCACCCTTCCGCCGCTTCGCGGCTCCCTCCCTCTCCCGCAAGCGGGAGAGGGATTTAACGCGCGATGCCGCCGGCGGCGAGGACCGCCAGCGTCACCAGCTCGCTCGCTGTGCTGGTCATCGGGGCAATCTGGACCGACTTTTCCATGCCGATCAGCATCGGGCCAATCATCGAATCGCCGCCCAGCTCGCGGAGGATCTTGGCCGAGATGTTGGCCGATTGCAGGCCGGGCATGATGAGCACGTTGGCCGGGCCTGACACGCGCGCGAACGGATAGTTGGCGAGCTGGCGCGGGTTGAGCGCGACGTCGGGCGCCATCTCGCCCTCGTATTCGAAGCCCGGCTTGCGCTCGTCGAGCACCTTCACCGCGGCGCGGATGTTGTCGAGCCACTGGCCTTCGGGGTTGCCGAAGGTCGAGTAGCTGAGGAAGGCGACGCGCGGCTCGTGGCCCATGCGGCGCGCGACCTCGGCGGTGCGCTCGGCGATGTCGGCCAGCTCCTCGGCGCTGGGCCGCTCGTTGATCGTCGTGTCGGCCATGAACACGGTGTGGGTCTGGCCGACCAGGATATGGATGCCGAACGCGACGCAGCCCTGCTCGACGTCGATCACCCGGCGCACCTCGCGCATCGTGCGGGCATAGGTGCGCGTGACGCCGGTGATCATTGCATCGGCCTCGCCCAATTGGAGCAGCAGCGAGCCGAAGATGTTGCGATCCTGGTTGACCATCCGCTCGCAATCGCGGCGCAGGTAGCCGCGGCGCTGCAGGCGCTGGTAGAGGAAATCGACCATCCTGGGCACCAGCGGCGAGTGGCGGCTGTTGTGCAGCTCGAAGCTCTTGGGATCGTCGACGCCGAGCTTCGCCAGCTCCTCGTACACATCGTCGCGGCCGACCAGCACCGGGGTGCCGTAGCCGCCCTCCTTGAAGGCGATCGCGGCGCGCAGCACCACCTCCTCCTCGGCTTCGGCGAAGACGACTCGCTTGGGGCACGCACGTGCGCCTTCATAGGCGAGGCTGAGGACGGCGGTGGTCGGATTGAGCCGGCCGCGCAGCGCCTGGCGATAGGCCTCCATGTCCGGAATCGGCTTGGTCGCGACGCCCGAGTCCATCGCCGCCTTGGCGACCGCCGCGGGGATTTCCTCGATTAGCCGCGGGTCGAACGGCGCCGGGATGATATATTCGGGGCCGAAGCTGTGGCGCGTGCCATAGGCGGCAGCGACTTCCTCGGGCACCTGCTGGCGGGCGAGCCGCGCCAGCGCCTCGGCAGCGGCGACCTTCATCTCCTCGTTGATCGTCGTCGCGCGCACGTCGAGCGCGCCCCTGAAGATGAACGGGAAGCCCAGCACGTTGTTGACCTGGTTGGGATAGTCCGAGCGGCCGGTGGCGATGATCGCATCGGGCCGCGTCGCCTTGGCGAGCGGCGGCGAAATCTCCGGATCTGGGTTGGCCATGGCGAAGATGATCGGCTTGGGCGCCATCGTCTTCAAAAGCTCGGGCGCCAGCGAATTGGCCGAGGCGAGGCCGAAGAATACGTCGGCACCGTCGATCGCCTCGGCCAGCGTGCGCTTGGTCGTGGCGACGGCGTGCGCCGACTTCCACTGGTTCATGTCCTTTTCGCGGCCCTGGTAGATGACGCCGGTCTTGTCGATCATCAGCAGGTGATCGGACGGCAGCCCCATCGCCTTGATCAGCTCGGCGCAGGCGATCGCGGCGGCGCCGGCGCCGAGCATCACGCAGCGCGTGTCCTTGATGTCGCGGCCGGTGAGGTGGAGCGCGTTGATCAGGCCGGCAGCGGCGATGATCGCGGTGCCGTGCTGATCGTCGTGGAAGACGGGGATGTTCATCCGCTCCCGAAGCGCCTGCTCGATCAGGAAGCATTCGGGCGACTTGATGTCCTCGAGGTTGATGCCGCCGAAGCTCGGCTCGAGCAGCTCGACTGCCGCGACGAAGCGGTCGACGTCCTCTGTCGCCACCTCGAGGTCGATCGAATCGACATCGGCGAAGCGCTTGAACAGCACCGCCTTGCCCTCCATCACCGGCTTGGAAGCGAGCGCACCCAGATTGCCGAGGCCGAGGATCGCGGTGCCGTTGGAGATCACCGCGACGAGATTGCCCTTGGCGGTGTAATCATAAGCGGTCGCCGGGTCGTCGGCGATCGCGCGGACGGGCACCGCAACACCGGGCGAATAAGCGAGCGCGAGGTCGCGCTGAGTCGCCATCGGTTTAGAGGCGATGATCTCGATCTTGCCGGGGCGCCCTTCCGAATGGAACAGCAGCGCCTCGCGCTCGGAAAACTGGACGTTCGATTCGTCGGCCATTCGCGATCCTCTCCGGAAATCAGCTTGCCCTTAGACCGTTCGGGGCGAATTTGTCGAAGCCCTGTTTTTGTTTTCTCCTATCAAGGAGAGCCATCCGGTGCTTTCGCGGCGAACGGCGGTTGGTTGGCGTGCGCTCCTGCGCTACCGATGCGAACGATGTCCGCCGCACCCACCCCAATGATGGCCCAGTATCTCGCGCTCAAGGCGGAGGCGCAGGATTGCCTGCTGTTCTATCGCATGGGCGACTTCTTCGAGTTGTTCTTCGACGATGCGAAGGTGGCGGCTGCGTGCCTCGACATCGCGCTGACCGCGCGCGGCGAGCATGGCGGCGAGAAGATCCCGATGTGCGGCGTGCCGGCGCATTCGGCCGAGGGCTACCTCGCGCGGCTCATCAAGGCCGGCCATCGCGTTGCGATCGCCGACCAGACCGAGACGCCGGCCGAGGCCAAGAAGCGCGGCGGCTCGAAGGCGCTGGTCGAGCGGGGCATCATCCGCGTGGTGACCGCCGGCACGCTGACCGAGGAGGCGCTGCTCGATTCGCGCACCGCCAATTGGTGCGTGGGGGTAGGCGAGGCGGCCGGCGGCGTGGCGATCGCCGCGGCCGACATCTCGACCGGGCGGTTCGAGATCATCGAGAGCTCTGCCGGCGGTGTGGCGGCCGATCTGGCGCGGCTGGCGCCGGCCGAGACGATCGTGTCGGAGGCGAGTGACCAGGCGCCGCTGGCGACGACGCTGCGGCCCAAAGCCGATTTCGACAGCGGCCGCGGCGAAGAACGGCTGAAGGCGCTGTTCGGCGTGGCGACGCTCGACGGTTATGGCCAGTTCTCGCGCGCCGCGCTGGCGGCGGCGGGTGGGCTGGTCGCCTATCTCGACCACAATGGTCGCGGCAGTCTGCCGTTCCTGCGGCCGCCACGGCTCGGGCGCGCGAGCGAGGCGATGGCGATCGACCAGGCGACGCGCGAGAGCCTGGAGCTGACGCAGACCACCGCGGGCCAGCGCAAGGGCAGCCTGCTCGACGCGGTTGACCGCACCGTGACGGGGGCGGGGGCGCGGCTGCTGGCGGCGGACATTTCGGCGCCGCTGACGGATTGTGCGACGATCGAGGCGCGGCTCGACCTGGTCGCGCTGTTCCATGACGAGCCGAGCCTCCGCGAGACGGTGCGGTCGGCGCTTCGGGCGTTGCCCGATATCGGACGGGCGCTGGGGCGCGTCGCCGCCGGGCGCGGCAGCCCGCGCGATCTCGGGCAACTCCGCGACGGACTCGACGCGGCGTGGCGGCTGGGGGAGCGGTTAGAGCGGATCGACCCACTTTCCTCCGTTCGCCCTGAGTTTGTCGAAGGGCGAGAAGCCGCTGGCGATTCGCTTGTGGAGGGCCGCCCTTCGACAAGCTCAGGGCGAACGGAAAATGGGGGGGCGGGACTGCCGGCTTTGCTTCGCGAGCTGGCGCCGCAGTTGCGCGGGCATGGCGCGCTGATCGACCTCTACCAACGCGCGCTGGTGCCCTCGCCGCCGATCGACACAAGCGACGGCGGCTATATCGCCGAGGGCTATGACGCCGCGCTCGACGATCTACGCGCCACCGGCGCCGGCGGCAGACGCGCGATCGCCGCGCTTGAGGCCGAGTATCGCCAGCGCACCGGCATTGCCGCGCTCAAGGTGCGGCACAACAATGTGCTCGGCTATCATATCGAGGTGCCGGCGCGCCACGCCGACGCGCTGATGAAGCCCGACAGCGGCTTCACCCATCGCCAGACGCTCGCCGGCGTCGTGCGCTTCAACGCGCCCGACCTGCACGAGGCGGCGCTCAAGGTCGGCCAGGCCGGCGCGCACGCGCTGGCTGCCGAGGCGGCGCATCTGGAGGAGCTGATCGACGCTGCGCTCCACACGCGCGAGGCGATTGCAGCGACGGCCGACGCGCTGGCGCGGCTCGATGTTGCGGCGGCGCTCGCCGAGCGCGCGGTCGAGGGCGGGTGGACTCGACCGGCTTTGGTCGATCACGCCTGTTTCGAGATCGAGGGCGGGCGGCATCCGGTGGTCGAGGCGGCGCTGGCGAAGACCGGGGAGCGGTTTGTCGCCAACGATTGCGTGCTGTCGGAAAGCGCGCGGCTGTGGCTCGTCACCGGGCCCAACATGGGCGGCAAATCGACGTTCCTGCGCCAGAACGCGCTGATCGCAGTGCTTGCGCAGGCGGGGAGCTTCGTGCCGGCGACGCGCGCGCGGCTGGGATTGGTCGACCGACTGTTCAGCCGCGTCGGGGCGTCGGACAATCTCGCGCGCGGGCGGTCGACCTTCATGGTCGAGATGGTCGAGACCGCCGCCATCCTAGCGCAAGCCACGCCGAGGAGCTTCGTGATTCTCGACGAGGTCGGGCGAGGCACCTCGACCTATGACGGCCTCGCGATCGCCTGGGCGGTGGTCGAGGCGATCCACGAGGACAATCGTTGCCGCTGCCTGTTCGCTACCCATTATCACGAACTGACCCGGCTCGCCGAACGCTGCGAGGCGCTGAGCCTGCATCATGTCCGCGCGCGAGAGTGGAAGGGCGATCTGGTGCTGCTCCACGAGGTAGCCGAGGGGCCGGCGGACCGCAGCTACGGCCTCGCGGTGGCGCGGCTCGCCGGGCTGCCGCCGGTGACGGTGGCGCGCGCCAAGGCGGTGCTCGCCAAGCTGGAGGCGGGGCGCGCCAAGACCGGGGGGCTGGCGGCCGGGCTCGACGACCTGCCGCTGTTCGCCGCCGCCGAGAAGATCGAGGCGGAGGAATGCGATGCGCTGCGCACCGAGATCGATGCGCTCGACGTCGATGCGCTCTCCCCACGCGAGGCGCTCGACACGCTCTACCGATTGAAGACGCTGGCGCGCGACGGCTGACACGCTAAAGCGGTTAGAACGAACCGTTCGTCCCGAGTAGCCATCGAGCTTGTCGAGATGGCATATCGAGGGAACCCTATCTGTCTCGATACGGGTTCTCGACAAGCTCGAACCCTACTCGACACGAACGGAAACCGAATCGGTCGGTTCAAGACTCATTCTACAGGCGCCACCATGCAGTTCGATTTTCTCAAATGCCACGGCTCGGGCAACGACTTTCCGCTGATCGACGCTCGCGCGACCGATCTCGACGATGCGGCGTGGGCGAGCGTCGCGCGGGCGCTGGCCGATCGCGCCGGGCCGGTCGGCGGCGACGGGCTCCTGCTGCTCACGCCGGGCGACGACGATCACGCCTTCGGGATGCGGATGTTCAATTCGGACGGTAGCGAGGCGGAGACGTGCCTCAACGGCCTGCGCTGCGTCGCCAGGGCCGGGTTCGAAGCGCTGGCGATCGAGCGGGCGCGGGTGCGACTCAAGACCTCGTCGGCCGAGGTGGCGCGCGACGGCGATCTCGCGCCCGGCGTCTATACCGTGCGCGAGACGGTCGGGCCGTTCGGGACCGATACGACGAG
>Ga0164242_10001700_pt1 | contig 25971 bp, 23 predicted proteins | sample OricomgcompostMG_FD_108783 | JGI IMG/M metagenome (GOLD analysis project Ga0164242, IMG submission 108783) | Miracle-Growth compost microbial communities from Emeryville, California, USA - Original compost - Miracle growth compost (MG) ...
GCGCAGCCCCCGACCCGGCCTCGTCGACCAGCTCGACCGGCCCCGGCTCGGGCGTCCGCGGCGTCTCGGCGGGGCTCGGCCCTGCCGCGCGCGGGGTGGGCTCGTCGGTCACGTCAGGCCTTGAACAGGTGGCGTCGGATCGACGCGGCGTTGGAGAAGATGCGGATGCCGAGCACGACCACCACGGCGGTGGACAGCTGCGTCCCGACGCCGAGCTGGTCGCCCAGGAACACGATGAGGGCGGCGACGACGACGTTCGACAGGAAGGACGTCAGGAACACCCGGTCGTCGAAGATCCCGTCGAGCATCGCCCGCAGGCCGCCGAACAGGGCGTCGAGCGCGGCCACGACGGCGATCGGCAGGTACGGCTGGAGCTCGACGGGCACGGTCGGCTGGAGCCACAGCCCGGCGAGCACGCCGACGACCAGCCCGATGACTGCGATCACGTCCCATCCCCTCCCGTGCGCCCCGCAGAACTTGCCACATCGGACGCGTCCGACGCACCTGCGCCGCGGCGTGCCGCCGCCGTCGGCGTCGCGGCGGGCCCGAGGGCCGTCGCGTACTGCAGCACGACCTGGCCGCTGCCGGGCAGCTCCAGGTGCCGCTGCGAGGACGTGTCGACGCCGATCCCGTACGTCGTGCGCAGCGTCGCGATGTGCTGACCAGCCGCGGTGCGCGCGAGGTTCGCCTGGAGGCGACCGGCGTTGCCGACCGCGTCGACCGTGTACGGGCTCGACAGCGCCACCATGTCGACGAGCACGGCGTCGCCAGCGGACCGGATCGCCGACGTCGCCGTCAGCCGCTGGCCGTTGATGGCGATCGCCTCGGCACCCGCGGCCCACAGCCCGTTGACGAGCACCTGCAGGTCGATGTCCTGGACCCGGGCGTCGGGGTCCTGCGTCTCGGGGTCGGTCGCCGGGGCGTCGGACAGCACGACGCGCAACCCCGGTCCGGTGACGGCGACCGTGCCCGCCGCGACGGACTCGGACTGCACGCTGCGGGCCAGCTCGGTCGCGGTGCTGCCGAGGGCGTCGCCCTGGAGCGTCTGGATCTGGCCGCTCAGCCGGGTGATCCGAGCCTGGGTGGCCGCCACGTCGTCGGTGCGCTGCTGGATCTGCTTCTCGAGCAGCTGGCGCGCGGCGATCGCGGCCGTCGGCGGCTGACGCAGCGCGAGCGTGGCGGCGGCGATCGCGAGGCCCAGCACGGCGGCCAGCAGCAGCAGCGTGACGACCCGCGGCGCGCGGCGCGTCACCGACCCCCCGGCCGTCCGGCGCGCGGCCGCCTCGGCGTAGCCCGGGTCGAGCGGGCGGCGGTATACCTCGTTGAGCAAGGTCATCGACGCGTCCACGACGCGGACCGGGGGCTGGCCGTGCCGCGACGTCACGGCTGCTCCCGGAGCAGCTCCCGCGCCTGCGCGAGGTACAGGCCGCCCGAGAACCAGTAGAGGCCGACACCCCACAGCGCGAACGCCCAGCCGACGACCTGCGCCACCGTGCCGACCCACGAGTCCCACTCGGCGAGCAGCAGCAGCGGGAACGCGTACAGCAGCATGAACGTGCCCGCCTTCCCGGCGAGGTGCACCGGCAGCGGCCCCCAGCCGTGGCGACGCAGCACGAGGAGCATGACGCCGAGCACCACCTCGCGCGCGAGCAGCACCGCGAGCAGCCACCACGGCACGACGCCGCGGAGCCCGAGGCCGACGAGGGTGACGAGGATGAACAGCCGGTCGGCCGCCGGGTCGAGCAGCTGACCGAGGCGCGAGACCTGGTGCAGGCGTCGCGCGAGCACGCCGTCGAGCCAGTCGGTGGCCCCCGAGAACGCGAGGACGACGACCGCCAAGCCGTCGTGGTGCGCCGCGATGAGCCAGGCGAACACGGGCACGAGGAGCAGGCGCAGCAGCGAGATGAGGTTGGGCACCGTCAGGACGCGTGCCGACACCGCCTCGTCGTTGCCCACTTCTCCCCCGCGTGACTGCCCGGTACGACCGCGCCGATCCTATGCGCGCTCCGCGCGCGCCCCCGCACGACGCGAGGGTGCGTGCGAGGCTGGTCTCATGGCCGAGCTCAACGACGCCGAGACCATCCGCCGCCTGCTCACGACGCCGGCGCGGTGGGCGGTCGTCGGGCTGTCGACGAACCGTGACCGCGCGGCGTACGGCGTCGCCGCCTATGTCCAAGGTCTCGGCCACGAGATCGTCCCCGTGCACCCCAAGGCGGAGCCGGTGCACGGCGCCACCGGGTACGCGTCCCTCGACGACGTGCCGGGCCCGGTCGACGTGGTCGACGTCTTCGTCAACAGCGCCCTGGCCGGCACCGTGGTCGACGATGCCGTCGCGCGCGGTGCGGGTGCCGTCTGGCTGCAGCTCGGCGTCGTGGACGAGGCCGCGGCGGCGCGCGCACTGGCCGCCGGGCTCGACGTGGTGATGGACCGGTGCCCGGCGATCGAGGGTCGGCGGCTCGGGCTCGGGTGACGCCGGCCGCCGTCGCGCTGTGCGGGAGGTCACCCGCCGGGTGGCGTCGGCCCCGACCAGCCGCCCGGTAGCATTGCTCGCGAATCTGGAGTTCGTCGCGTCCCCCGAAGTCGCGCGCCGCCACCGTGCAGCGCGCCGCGTTCGTCGAGGTGAGGCACCGGGAGACCGGTCGCCGCGTTGGGTGTCGGGGCTGCGACCGCCGCACGACGTCCCGTCGAGACGGTTCAGGGCTCCTCCGACGGAAACGGTCCGTACCCCTTCATGAGCACAGCCATGCCCGACTCCACCTTCGCCGACCTCGGCCTGCCCGCGCCGCTCGAGCGCGCGGTCGCCGACCTCGGCTTCGTCACGCCGTCCGCCATCCAGCAGCAGGCCGTCCCGGCGCTGCTCACCGGCCGGGACCTCGTCGGCGTCGCGCAGACGGGCACCGGCAAGACCGCTGCGTTCGGTCTGCCGCTCCTCGCGGCCATCGACGCCGCCACGGCGGGCGTGCAGGCGATCGTCCTGACGCCGACCCGCGAGCTGGCGATGCAGGTCGCCGACGCGATCGCGTCGTTCGCCACCCACCTGCCCGGTCTCGGCGTCGTCCCGGTCTACGGCGGCGCGCCGTTCCTGCCGCAGCAACGCGCTCTCGCGCGCGGCGCGCAGGTCGTCGTGGGCACCCCCGGCCGCGTCCTGGACCACCTCGACCGCGGCACGCTCGTGCTCGACCACGTGCGGTTCCTCGTGCTCGACGAGGCCGACGAGATGCTCCGCATGGGCTTCGCCGAGGACGTGGACCGCGTGCTCGAGGCGACTCCGTCCGACCGCCAGGTCGCCCTGTTCTCGGCGACGATGCCCGCACCGATCCGCCGGGTCGCGGAGCAGCACCTCACCGACCCGGTCGAGGTCACCGTCGCGCGCCAGTCGTCCACCGTGACGACCGTGCGCCAGACCTACGCCGTCGTCCCGCACCGCCACAAGGCCGGGGCGCTCGCACGCGTGCTCGCCGTGACCGAGGCGGACGCGGCCATCGTCTTCGTCCGGACGCGCGGCGCCGCCGAGGAGATCGGCTCGGCGCTCGTCGAGCGCGGCGTCTCGGCCGCCTACATCTCGGGTGACGTGGCGCAGTCCGAGCGCGAGAAGATCGTCGACCGCCTGCGTTCGGGCGCGCTCGACGTGCTGGTGGCGACCGACGTCGCCGCGCGTGGGCTCGACGTCGAGCGGCTCGGCCTCGTCGTCAACCTCGACGTGCCGCGCGAGCCCGAGACCTACGTGCACCGCATCGGTCGCACGGGCCGCGCGGGTCGCGAGGGCACCGCACTCACGTTCGTGACGCCGTCCGAGCAGAACCGCCTGCGCCAGATCGAGCGGACCACCCGCGTCTCGCTCGAGCAGGTCGAGATCCCGACGCCGGCGCAGGTCTCGGCGCACCGCGTGCGCACGCTGCTCGAGCGTTCGCGGGAGCGCGCCACGAAGGGCCGCCTCGAGGTGTACCGCCACGCGGTCGCGGCGGCGCTCGACGAGCGTCCGGACACGGACGTCACCGAGCTCCTCGCGGTCGTGCTCGCCCTCGCGGTCGGCGACGAGGGACCGGAACCGCGGCTCGACGGCGACGACCTCGACGACGCGCTGGCGCGCGTCCACCTCACGCCCGAGCGAGCCGCGCGCGGTGAGCACGGCGAGCGGCGTCGCGCGGACACCCGGATCGGCGGCGGCGCGCCGCGTTGGCGCGTGGCCGTCGGCCACCGCGACGGCGTGCAGCCGGGCGCGCTGGTCGGCGCCCTGACCGGCGAGGGTGGCCTTACCGGCAAGGACGTCGGCAAGATCGACATCTTCGGCAGCTTCTCGCTCGTCGACATCCCCGGCGGCCTCTCCCCCGAGGCGGTCGACCGACTGTCCCGTGCCCGCGTCGCGGGCCGGCCTCTGCGGATCCGCGTCGACAGCGGCCCGCGGCCGGGCCAGGGCGCGTCCCGGCCCGAGCGTGCGCCGCACCGCGGCCAGCCGGCGCGGGCGGGCGCGGGCGCAGCGGCGCGACAGCGCGGCTGACGTCCGCGGGCGCGGGTCCGTCCGCGCGCAGCGCGTGGTCCGTCGTGCGCTGAGCCTCAGCGCACGACGGTGCCGGGCCGTTCGACGCGGGCGTCGGAGGCGCCGCGCAGCAGCCTGATGTCCGCCTCCCGCAGCACGTCCTCGGCCCCCCGGCTGCCCCGTACGCCGGGCACGAGCCCGAACGCGACCCCGGGCCCGAGGTCGGCGCGCAGCTGGTCGAGCACCTGGAGGAAGCGCGCGGGCACCCCGCCGGTGCCGACGTCGTCGAGGAGGACGACGAAGTCGTCCTCCGCCGTGCGGGCCGCCGTGTCGCCCGCGCGCAGGCTGCGGCGCAGCCGGCGGACGAGCTCGCGGCGCAGGTCGCGCCGGACGTCGGCCTCCGGGTCGGGCCGGCCCTGCGTCGGCACCGTCGCGACGTCGACGACGCGGACCAGCGCGACCGCGCAGTCGTAGTCGGCGGCGCGCCGCGTCCGGGTCACGGCCGCGTCGAGGCGGTCCAGGAGCAGCGCGCGGTTCACGAGTCCCGTCTCCGGGTCGCGCAGCGCGTCGCGCTGGAGCGCCATCTCGGCCTCCTTGCGGTCCGTCACGTCGACCAGGGCGCCGACGAGCCGCGCCGGTTGGCCGGCGTCGTCGAGCACGGTCACGGCGCGGCACATCATCCAGCGGTAGTCCCCCGACGCGGTGCGGACGCGGTGCTCGAGCTCGAGCGGCGCGCGCGCCCCGGCGAGCTGCGACGCGATCGCGGCCGACACCTCGTCCCGGTCCGACGGGTGCACCCGGTCGAGCCACTCCGCGGGCGAGCTGCCGATCGCGTCCTCGTCGTAGCCGAGCGTCTGCTTCCACCGGGGCGAGTAGTAGACCGCGCCGGCCGAGACGTCCCAGTCCCACGTGCCGTCCTGCGCCGCCATCGACGCGAGCGCGTACCGCTCCTCGCTCGCACGCACGGCGTCGGCCAGGGCCCGTTCGCGCTCGGCGGCCTGCTCCAGCGCGTGCCGCTGCTCGCGCAGCGAACCCAGCAGGCGCTCCTGGTCGAGCGCGACGGCGAGCAGCGCGGCCCAGTGGTTGAACCGCTCGCGCGCGCTCGTCGTCCGCGACTCGGCGGTCCCGTCGATCGCGAGCAGGCCCCAGTCGGAGCTCCCGAACGTCACGGGCACGACGAACGTGATGTCGCCCGCCCCGGCCGTCCCGGCGCGGGCGAGCGCCGCGGGCGGGAACTGGCTGGCCGTCGTGCGCACGCCGACGAGGCGGGACAGCGTCCCGGACGTGTCGTGCACGCCGACGATCTCGAGCTCGCGGTCGCCGTCGCCGCCCGCCGGGCCGGACCACAGCCCGAGGCACGCGTGACCCCGCACGCTGCGGGGCAGCCAGCCGAGCGCGCGCGGGCTCGTCGAGTCGCCGCGCAGCAGGTCCATGTCGACCTCGTACTGGTCGACGATGATCCGCTCGAGCTGGCCGGTGCGGACCAGCGTCGAGCGCTGGCACCCGCGCGTGAGCGCCACGAGAACCTCGGTCACGGCGCGGCGCAACGGCGCGGGGTGCACGCCCTGGGGCAGCGAGGCCAGCAGCTCGGTCTCGAGAGCACGCACGACGGCCAGCAGGTGCTCGAGCGCCTCGGGCTGCGGCTGCATCGCCGCGGTGAGGTCGGCGAGGCGCACGAGCACCGAGCGCGAGGGCGACGCCCCCCGCTCGACGGCGGTCTCGAGCGCCTCGACGAGAGCCCGCCACCATGCCTCGTGCGGTGCGACGCCTGTCCGGCGCGCGGGTGCGAGGCCCTGCGGGCCGAGGAACGCCGTGGTCGCCAGCTCGCGCAGCGCCTGGCGGGCTGGGCCCGCGTCGTCCTCGCCGACCATGGCGGTGGCGACGACGCAGCCGCACGACTCCCGCAGCACGAGGCTCGACGGCGCGCGGTACTCGCCCGGCGCCGGCGCGTCGCCTCGCATCCGCGCGATCAGCAGCGACACCGCCATCTCGCCGACCCGGTCGAACCGCGGGTCCACCGTCGACAGGCGCGGAGACACGCGCGCCCCCGACTCGGCGTGGTCGAAGCCGACCACCGCCTGGTCCTGCGGCAGCTGCAGGCCCGCCGCGCGCAACGCCCGCTGGAACCCGATCGCGTTCCGGTCGGTCGCCGCGACGACGGCGGTCGTCGGACGGCCGAGCGCCAGCATCCGCTCCCCGGCGTCCACGCCACCCTGCTCGTGGTTGTCCGAGGCGTCGTAGCGCCAGGCGTCCTCCGCGGTGAGCCCGTGCGCGGCGAGCGCGGCACGGTACGCGGCGTACCGCTCGCGCATGTCCTGCTGCGCGAGGTTGCCGACGAACCCGATCCGGGTGTGGCCGTGCGAGACGAGATGGTCGACCGCCGCGGCGGTCCCGCCGGGGTTGTCGGGCAGGACGACGACGTCGTCGGGCGCGGTCGGCTCCTCGCTCACGAGCACGACGGGCACGCCCCACCCGTGGGCCGCCGCGACGCGGGCGTGGCTGACGGCACGGCCCACCACGACCAGCCCGTCGACGGCGCCGAGCGCGACCGGCGCGTCGAGCACGCTCTCGTCCGGGTAGCGCTCGCGGTCGAGGCCGGCGGGGTACGTCTGGACGGCGACCACGCGGTGGCCCGCGGCCCGCGCGGCACGGGCGACGCCCTGGATCAGCGCCCCGAAGTAGAAGCCCCCGACCACCGGGGAGAGCACGCCGATCGTTCGCCGTGCCGTCGGCGCGACCGGCAGCCGCCGGATCGTTCCCATCCCGTCCACCTCTCGGCCACGTCGTCGAGAATGGTGCGGATCGCCCGCATCGGGCGACACACTAGGTGATCGTGGTCACACCTGCATATGACTCGTCTCATGACGGCCGCACTCCCGACGGCACCAGGCGCCCGCCTGCGCCCACCCCGGGAGCGCCGGCCGCGCCGTCCGGCCCGCCGCCCACCCGAAGGCCGACCATCACCGACGTGGCGAAGGCCGCGGGCGTGTCGATCGCGGTCGTGTCCTACGCGCTCAACGGGCGGCCGGGCGTCTCGGCGGCGACCCGCGAGCGCGTGCTGCGCGTCGCGGACGAGTTCGGGTGGCGACCGTCGGCTGCCGCGCGTTCGCTGCGCGCCGGGCCGCGCGCCGTCGGGCTCGTCGTCGACCGGGGCACCGCCGGCCCGGGCGCCTCGGCGACCGGCGTCCTGGAGTTCGTGACCGCGCTGCAGGAGGTGCTCGCCCAGCGCGACCTCGCGCTGCTGCTGCAGCTCGTCGACGGCGCCGACGCCGCGGCGCACGTGTACGGCGAGTGGTGGGCCGAACGGCGGTTCGACGTCATGGTCGTCACCGACGTGCTGATCGAGGATCCCCGCCTCGACGCGCTCCGGCGTCTGCGTGCGCCGGCCGTCCTCGCCGGCGCTCCCGCCCCGGGTCACACGCTCGCGGCCGTCGAGGTCGACGAGGCCGACGCGTCGTCCCGGATCGCCCGCTACCTGCTCGAGCTCGGTCACCGGGAGGTCGCGGTCGTCACGGGCCCCGGCGACCTCCAACGCACGCGGACCCGCGTCGAGAGGCTCGACCATGCCCTGGCGGCGGCGGGCGGGATGCTCCTGCAGGAGGCGACGTCCGGCTCCCCCGAGGAGTCCGCGGCGGCGACGCGCCGCATCGTGACGAGCTCGCACCGTCCGACGGCGGTCGTCTACGACAACGACCAGATGGCCGTCGCGGCCCTGGACGTCGCGCGTCGCACGGGCCTGTCGGTGCCGTGGGACCTCTCGATCGTCGCCGGCCAGGACTCCGCGCTCTGCCGGCTCGCGACGCCGTCGATCACCGCCCTCCCCTCGGCCCAGCGCGAGCTCGGCACGGCGACGGGTGAGACCGTCCTGGCGGTCCTCGACGGGGACGCGCAGGCACGCCGTCGCGTGGAGGTCGGGGCGCTCGCCGTCCGGGGCAGCACGGGGCCGCGCTCGCGCTGACGGCGGCCGGCCCGGCGGGCGTCGCAGCCCTAAACGGTTCGAGCACTCGTCGCGGCATCGGCCCGGTGGTCGGGTTTGTCCCCAGTCGCCGTGGACCGTCCGGCGACCCGCGCCCGGCGGTCGAACCGATCCGGGAGCGCCGAACGACACCCGGAGGACCCGTGTCCACACTCCGCAACACCGCGGTCAGGCGGCGCATCGGCGTCGTCGCGACCGCGGCGACCGCCACGGCGATCGTCGCGGCCGTACCCATCTCCCTGGCCACCAGCGCGTCGGCCGCGGCCACCCACGTCGACAACCCGTTCGTGGGCGCGACGCAGTACGTCAACCAGCAGTGGAAGGCCGAGGTCGAGGCCGAGGCCGCCAAGCAGACCGACGCCACCCTCGCCGCGAAGATGCGCGCGATCGAGAACGAGCCGACCTCGGTCTGGATGGACCGCATCAGCGCGATCGCCGGCAACGCCGACGGCAACGGGCTGAAGTACCACCTCGACCAGGCGCTCGCGCAGCAGCAGGGCAGCACGCCGATCGTGTTCAACGTGGTGATCTACGACCTCCCCGGCCGTGACTGCCACGCCCTCGCGTCCAACGGCGAGCTCCCCGCGACCGACGCGGGTCTGGCGCGCTACAAGACCGAGTACATCGACCCGATCGCCGCGCTGTTCAGCGACTCGAAGTACGCGAACATCCGGATCGTCGCGACCATCGAGCCGGACTCGCTGCCGAACATCACGACCAACAGCTCCGAGGCGTCGTGCGCCACGGCGGGCCCGTACTACAAGGCCGGCGTGAAGTACGCGCTCGACAAGCTGCACGCGATCCCGAACGTGTACAACTACCTCGACCTGGCGCACTCGGGCTGGCTCGGCTGGGAGAGCAACTCGGGCCCCGCCGCGCAGCTCATGGCCCAGGTCGCACAGTCGACGACGGCCGGCTACGCGTCGGTCGACGGCTTCGTCACCGACACGGCCAACACGACGCCGCTCACCGAGCCCTTCCTGCAGGACTCGAACAAGCAGGTCGGCGGCCAGCCCATCAAGTCGGCGAACTTCTACGAGTGGAACCCGGACCTCGACGAGGCCCACTTCACGGCCGACATGTACTCGCGCCTGGTGTCGGCGGGCTTCCCGTCGAGCATCGGCATGCTGGTCGACACGTCGCGCAACGGCTGGGGCGGCCCGAACCGGCCCACCGCCGCGTCGACGAGCACCGACCTCAACACGTACGTGGACGCCTCGCGCGTCGACCGTCGGACGCACCGCGGCGAGTGGTGCAACCCGAACGGCGCCGGCATCGGTGAGCGGCCGCAGGCCACGCCCTCCGGCTACGCGAGCTCGCACCTCGACGCGTTCGTGTGGGTGAAGCCCCCGGGCGAGTCGGACGGCTCGTCGACGGCGATCCCGAACGACCAGGGCAAGGGCTTCGACCGGATGTGCGACCCGACGTACTCGTCGGACGCGATCAAGGGTCACACCACGAACGCCCTGCCGGGCGCTCCCCTGTCGGGCCAGTGGTTCTCGGCGCAGTTCCAGCAGCTCGTGACGAACGCCTACCCGGCGATCGGCTCGGACGGCACCGGCCCGACGAACCCGCCGGCGGACACCACCGCCCCGACGGCCCCCACGGGTCTGCGGGCCGGCACGACGACGTCGAGCTCGGTCGCGCTGTCCTGGACGGCCTCGACCGACAACGTCGGCGTCACGGGCTACGACGTGTACAGCGGCTCGACGAAGGTCGCGAGCTCGACGACGACCAGCGTCACCGTCACGGGCCTGTCGGCGAGCACGACGTACTCGTTCACCGTCAAGGCGCACGACGCCGCCGGCAACGTCTCGGCCGCGTCCACGGCCGTGTCGGCGACGACGCAGTCGGGCACGACGAACCCGCCGGCCGACACGATCGCGCCGTCGGTGCCCTCGGGCCTGACCGCCGGCACGACGACGTCGAGCTCGGTCCCGCTGTCGTGGACCGCGTCGACGGACAACGCGGGCGGTTCCGGGGTCGCGGGCTACGACGTGCTCCAGGGCACGACCGTGATCGCCAGCACCACCTCGACGAGCTACACCGTGACCGGTCTGTCGGCCAGCACGACGTACTCGTTCGCGGTGCGCGCGAAGGACGTGGCGGGCAACCTGTCCGCCGCCTCGACCGCGGTCTCGGCCACCACGAAGGCCGGCACCAGCACGGGTGGCGCGAGCTGCAAGGTCGTGTACCAGGCGAGCAGCTGGAACACCGGCCTCTCGGCCAACATCCAGATCGTCAACACCGGCACGACGGCGATCAGCGGCTGGACGCTCGGCTTCAGCCTGCCGAGCGGGCAGACCGTCACGCAGGGCTGGAGCGCGACCTGGTCGCAGTCCGGCGCGAACGTGACGGCCAAGAACCTCGACTGGAACGCGAACCTCGCAGCGGGTGCGTCGACCAACATCGGGTTCAACGGCGCGCACAACGGCACGAACACCAACCCGACGAGCTTCACGCTCAACGGCACGGCGTGCACCGTGGGCTGACGCCCGCAGCAGGACGAGGGGGCTCCGGTCGTTCGCGGCCGGGGCCCCCTCGGCGTTCGTGTGGCCGGGCGGTCAGGCGATCGCGCGCTCGGTCGCCGCGACGAACGCGTCGACGTCCTCGGGCGAGGTGTCGAACGCGCACATCAGCCGGACCTCGCCCGTGGCGGCGTCCCAGTCGTAGAACCGCCACGTCTCGCGCAGCGCGTCCGCCACGCCGTCCGGCAGCACGACGAACACGCCGTTGGCCTGCACGCGCTGCGTGATGCGCACGCCCGGCACCCGCTCGAGCCCGGCCGCCAGGCGGGCCGCCATCGCGTTGGCGTGCGCCGCCGAGCGCAGCCAGAGGTCGCCCTCGTACAGGGCCACGAGCTGCGCGGACACGAACCGCATCTTCGACGCGAGCTGCATGTCGACCTTGCGCTGGAACACGAGCCCGTCGGCCGCCTGCGGGTCGAGCACGACGACCGCCTCGCCGAACAGGATCCCGTTCTTGGTGCCGCCGAGGGACAGCGCGTCGACGCCGACGTCCGTGGTGATCGCTCGCAGCGGCACGCCGAGCCAGGCCGCCGCGTTGGCGAGGCGCGCGCCGTCGACGTGCAGCCGCATGCCCAGCCCGTGCGCCTGGTCGGCGAGCGCGCGGATCTCGTCGGGCGCGTAGACCGTCCCGAGCTCGGTGCTCTGCGTGATCGAGACGACGCCCGGCTGCGCGCGGTGCTCGTCGCCGAACCCCCACGCCTGCCGCGCGACGAGCTCGGGCGTCAGCTTGCCGTCGGGCGTCGGGACGGTGAGCAGCTTGAGGCCGCCGACCCGCTCGGGCGCGCCGTTCTCGTCGGTGTTCACGTGCGCCTGCTCCGCACAGACGACCGCGCCCCAGCGCGGCAGCATCGACTGCAGCGCGAGCACGTTGGCGCCGGTGCCGTTGAGCACGGGATAGGCCACGGCCGCCTCGCCGAGGTGGGCCCGGACGACCTCCTGCAGGCGCGCGGTGTACGCGTCGGCGCCGTAGGACGTCTGGTGCCCGCCGTTCGCGGCGGCGACGGCGGCGAGGACCTCGGGGTGCGCGCCCGCGTAGTTGTCGGAGGCGAAGTCACGGTGGGCGGGGTCGTGGAGAGTCGTCACGCACCCAGTCTCCCCTGGTCCGCGAGCCGCCCGTGCGCCGCCGCGGGATGATCGCGGGACGACGACGACCGGGAGGTCACCAGGTGAACGAGCGCGCCGCGAGCGAGAACGACGCCGACCCCGACGACGGCCGCCACGAGACGTACACCGAACGCATGGACCGGAACTGGAACGAGCTGCTCCAGGAGCTGCGGGTCACGCAGACCGGCGCGCAGCTGCTCACCGGCTTCCTGCTGACCATCCCGTTCCAGCAGCGCTTCGGGGACCTCGACGACTACCAGCGCGACCTCTACCTCGTGCTCGTCGTGCTCGCGGTGCTCGCGGTCGCGCTGATCGTGACGCCCGTGAGCCTGCACCGAGCGCTGTTCCGCCGGCGGCTCAAGGGCGAGCTCGTCGCGGCGGGGAGCTGGCTCGCGCGCGCCGGGCTGGTGGTCCTCGCCCTCGCGCTGGCGGGGGTGGCGAGCCTGCTCTTCGACGTCGTCGTGTCGCGCGTCGCCGGGTGGGTCGCCGGGGGCGTGGCGCTGGTGCTCATGACGAGCCTCTGGTGGGAGCTGCCGCGGCGGCTCGCACGTCGGGCGCACACGCGGGCGTGACCGGCGGGCGCCCCCGACCGCCATCGTCGAGCGCAGACCGGCGCGATCGTCGGGCGCACCGGCGGGCGTGAGCGACGCGACACCTATCGTGGCGGCGTGCCCTTGGAGCCCGTGCCCGCGACCGCGGCCGACGTCGACGACATCCACGCGCTGCGTCGCGCGCTCGAGGACTGGATGGCAGGTCGCGTCGAGCAGTGGCCGCGCGGCTCGCTCCCGCACGAGCGGATCGTCGCAGAGGTCGGTGCGGGCGAGTGGTGGGTGGTGCGTGACGGCGTGGGGCTCGCCGCGACGGCACGGCTCCTCGACGCCGACCCGCTGTTCTGGGGCGACGATGCGACGCCGGCGCTCTACGTCCACGGGCTGATGGTCGACCGCCGGCTGCGCGGCCAGGGCCTCGGCGGTGCGCTGATCGAGTGGGCGTCCCGGCGTGCCGTCGCGGCCGGCGTCGACCTGGTGCGGCTGGACTGCCGCGCGTCGAACCCGGTCCTGCGCGCCTACTACGAGGCCCGCGGCTTCCACGTCGTCGGGACCGCGGAGCTCCCCGGGTGGACGAACTGGCTGCTCGAGCGGCGCACCGACTCCGCGACGGACGCCTGACCGGCCAGCAGCGCCGGCGGGCAGCGCGTCAGGCCGGACCGGCCGCGCGGCACGCGGCGCACGTGCCGACCAGCTCGATCGTGTGCTCGACATCGTCGAAGCCGTGCGCCGCGGCGACGTGCGCGGCCCACGCCTCGGCCTGCCCGGCGTCGATCTCGACGGTCCGGCCGCAGTCGCGGCACACGAGGTGGTGGTGGTGCGTGCGCTGCACGCACCGGCGGTAGACCGACTCGCCGTCCGCGGTGCGCAGGACGTCGACCTCGCCCGTCTCCGCGAGCGACTGCACCGCCCGGTACACCGTCGCCAGGCCGACGCCCGAGCCGCGGGTGCGGAGCAGCTCGTGGAGCTGCTGGGCGCTGCGGAACTCGTCGACGGCGTCGAGCAGCTCCAGGATCTCGGCACGCTGCCGCGTGTTCCGCTGGGCCACCGCCACGCCGTCCACCCTTCGTGAGCCCGACTGCTTCCTGAGAGTCGTTCCCAATGCTAGCGGCGACCGGCGGCGGACACGCCGACGGCCCCGACCCGCACGCGGCGGGCCGGGGCCGTCGGGTTCGTCGTCAGGCCTGCGCGGCGCGCTTGAGCGCGCTGCCTGCGGTCAGCTTGACGCGGTAGCCGGCGGGGATGTCGAGCTTCTCGCCGGTCTGCGGGTTGATGCCGGTGCGGGCGGCACGCTCGGTGCGCCCGACCGCGAGGAAGCCCGAGATCGCCACGTTCTCCCCCGCGGCGACGTTCTCGAGGACGACGTCCTGGAACGCCTTGAGGGCCTTGTCCGCGTCGCCGGTGGACAGGCCGGCCTTGGCGGCGACGGCCTGGACGAGCTCGCTGCGGTTCACGCTCACGGAAACTGCTCCTTGGTTGGGACTGGTCGCACGGACCCGGCACGCCGGGCCGTCCACCACCCGGGTCTCCGGGCGATCGACGCGGGAACCCTAACCCGAGCGCCCGTGGGCTGCCGTCACCGGCGGTCGCGCAGCGCGTCCGCCGTCCACGTCGTCACGATCCGGGCGGCGTCGATCCCGTGCTCCGCGGCGCGCACGCAGCCGGACGCGACCCAGTCGAGCTGGCCCGGCGCGTGCGCGTCCGTGTCGATGCTGAACAGGCAGCCCGCCTCGACCGCGAGGGCCAGCAGCTCGTCGGGCGGGTCCTGGCGGTCGGGCCGGCAGTTGATCTCGACCGCGACACCGTGCTCGGCGCACGCGTCGAACACCGCGCGCGCGTCGAACTCGCTCGGAGGACGCGTGCGGCCGACGATGCGACGACCGGTGCAGTGCCCGAGCACGTCGGTGCGCGGGTTCGCGATCGCGGTCAGCATCCGGCGCGTCATCGAGGCGCGGTCCATCCGGAGCTTCGAGTGCACCGACGCCACGACGACGTCGAGCTCGTCGAGCAGGTCGGGATCCTGGTCGAGGTCGCCGTCCTCGAGCACGTCGCACTCGATGCCCGTCAGGACGGTGAACGGCGCGACGGCGGCGCTCAGCGCGGCGACCTGCAGCAGCTGCGCGCGCAGGCGCGGTGCCGACAGGCCGTTCGCGACGGTGAGGCGCGGCGAGTGGTCGGTGATCGCGAGGTACTCGTGGCCGAGCTCGAGCGCCGCGAGCACCATCTCCTGCATCGGCGTCGACCCGTCGCTGGCCTCCGTGTGGGCGTGCAGGTCGCCGCGCACCGCGTCGCGCAGCGCACGGGCGGACGCCGGGAGCCCCGGGCCCGCGGCGCGCTGCTCCTCGAGGTCGGCCAGGTAGGGGACGTCCTCGCCCCGCAGCACCAGCGCGACGACCTCGGCCGTCCGGGCGCCCACCGCCGGCAGGTCGGCCAGCGAGCCGGACCGGGCCAGCGCCGCGACCTGGTCCGCGTCCGTGCGCTCGATGGTCCGCGCCGCGGCGCGGAACGCGTCCGAGCGGTACGGGCTGGCCTGCGCGCGCTCCAGCAGGTAGGCGACGCGGCGCAGCGCCGCGACCGCGGCGTCCCGGCGGTCGCCCGCGGACGGGCTCACGAGGCCTTGCGGCGGCGGCGGGGCGCGGGCGTCTCGGGCTCCTCGGGCTTCGCGGTGCGGGCCTTCGACGACTTCGGCGCACCCGCACCGTCGGCGGCCTTGGCCCGCCCCGCCTTCCCGGCAGTCTTCGGCTCCTTGGCCGCCGTCGCGCTCTTCGTCCGCTTCGCGGGCGCCTCCGCCGCGGGCTCGGGCGCGTCACCGCGCGCGGTGCGCGCCTTCTCGACGCTGCGCTGCAGCGCGGCCAGCAGGTCGACGACCTCGGCACCGCCGCCGCCCGCGGCACCCTCCTCGGCCGGCACGGGCACCGCCTGCGTGTGACCGGCGGAGACCTTCTCCGTGATGAGCTCTTCGAGCGCCGCCTCGTACCGGTCGGAGTACTGCGACGGGTCGAAGTCCGCCGCGAGCGAGTCGACCAGCGAGGCCGCCATCGCGAGCTCCTGCGGCCGCACCGAGACCTCGCCGTCGAGGATCGGGAACTCCGCCTGGCGCACCTCGTCGGGCCACAGCAGCGTCTGCAGGACGATGACCTTCTCGCGCACCCGAAGCACGGCCATCGACTCGCGCTGGCGCAGCGCGACCTTGACGACCGCCATCCGGTCGGCCTGCTCGAGCGCGCCGCGCAGCAGCGCGTACGGCTTCGCGGCGGTCTTCTCCGGCTCGAGGTAGTAGCTCTTGCCGAGCAGCATCGGGTCGACCTGGTCCGCCGGGACGAACTCGAGCACCTCGATCTCGCGCTCGGTCGCGAGCGGCAGGCGGGCGAGGTCCTCGTCGGTCAGCACCACGAGCTCGCCCTCGTCGGTCTCGTAGCCCTTGGCGATCTCCGCGTACTCGACGGTCTCGCCGTCGAGGCTGCACGTCCGCTTGTACCGGATGCGGCCGCCGTCCTTGGCGTGCACCTGGTGCAGCGTCACCTCGTGCTCGCCCGTCGCGGCGTAGAGCTTGACGGGCACGTTGACGAGCCCGAAGGCGACCGCACCCTTCCAGATCGCCCGCATGCCTGCCCCTCGTCGTCGGTCCGGCGTGAAGTCCGGCGTCAGGCCGCACGTCGCACGGCCGCGACGTGAGCGCCCCTCCTGGGCAGGATGGACCCGTGGAGCCCATGCTCGCCACCCCGGCGCCCCAGGTCGGCGCGCTCCCGCACGGTCGGGCGTGGGCCTACGAGGTCAAGTGGGACGGTGTCCGGGCGCTCGCGGACACGACGGGCGACGGCCTGCGGCTCTGGAGCCGCAACCAGCGCGACGTCACGGCCGCGTACCCCGAGCTCGGCGGGCTCGCCGACGTGCAGGGCGCGCTGCTCGACGGCGAGATCGTGCTGCTCGCCGACGGCGTGCCGTCGTTCTCGGCGCTCGCGGAGCGGATGCACGTGCGGGACGCGCGGCGCGCCGCGGCGCTGGCGGCACGTCGGCCGGTGACGTACGTGGTGTTCGACGTGCTGCGGCTCTACGGCGTGGACCTGACCCGGAGCACCTACGACGAGCGCCGGGCGACGCTCGACCGCGTCGAGCTGCCCGAGCACGTCCAGCTCTCCCCCGTGTACGACGACGGCGACGACCTGTGGCGCGCCACCGCGGACCACGGGCTCGAGGGCGTCGTGGCCAAGCGCCGCGACTCCGCGTACCAGCCCGGTCGCCGCTCGGCCGACTGGGTCAAGTCCGCGCACCGACGCACGCGCGCGGCCCTCGTGGCCGGCTGGAAGGGCGAGTCCACCGGCTCGGGGCGCCTCGGGTCGATCGTCGTCGGGGCCCGCGACGGCGCGGGCGACCTGCGCCTGCTGGGCTCGGCCGGCAGTGGCCTGACCGGCGTGCGGGCGTCCGACCTCGAGCGGCTGCTGCGTGGCCGGGAGGTCGGTGCGTCACCGTTCGCCGAGCCCGTGCCGCCCGCCGACGCGCGCGGCGTCCACTGGGTCCGGCCCGAGCTCGTCGTCGACCTGCGCTACCTCGGCCGCACGCCGACCGGCCGTCTGCGCCAGCCCGTGGTGCGCGGGCTGCGGACCGACACCGAGGCCGACCCGTGGGAGCAGCCGTGAGCGCCGCGGCCGGGCCCGTCGCGCACGACGAGGAGGACGCATGAGCCCCGACCGCCAGGTCGTCGACGTCGGCGGCCGCAAGGTGCGCGTGAGCCATCTCGACAAGGTGCTGTACCCGTCGACGGGGACGACGAAGGCCGAGGTCATGGACTACCTCGTGCGCGTCGGTCCCGCGCTGCTCGCGCAGCTCCGCGACCGGCCCGTGACGCGCATCCGGTGGCCAGACGGCGTCGAGGGCGGCAAGTTCTTCGAGAAGAACGTGCCCCGCGGCGCGCCCGACTGGCTGCGGCACCGCGTCCTGCGCGCGGCGCCGGGTGCCGACGACGAGGGTGCCGAGCTCGACCTGCCGTTCCTCGACGACCTCGCGGGCCTGATGTGGGCCGCCAACTCGGGTGCCCTGGAGCTCCACACGCCGCAGTGGACCGTCGGCCCGCGCGGTGCGGTGCGGCGGCCCGACCGGCTCGTGGTGGATCTCGACCCCGGGCCGCCCGCGGGGCTCGACGCGTGCGCGAAGGTCGCGCACCTCGTCGCGGACCGGCTGCGCGCGGACGGGCTGGAGCACTCCGTCCCGGTCACGTCCGGCAGCAAGGGGATGCAGCTCTACGCCCCGCTGCCCGGGCGCCGCACCGTGCTCGAGGTCCGGCAGTACGCGCGCGACGTCGCGTTCGAGCTCGCGGCCGCGCACCCGACGCTCGTCGTGGCCGTCATGCGCAAGGAGCTGCGCGGCGGCAAGGTGCTCATCGACTGGTCGCAGAACCACCCGGCCAAGACCACCATCACGCCGTACTCGCTGCGTGGCCGCCCCGTCCCGCACGTGGCGGCGCCGCGGTGGTGGGACGAGATCGGCCCTGGGCTGGCCCAGCTCGGGCCCACGGAGGTGGCCGACCGGCTCGACCGTGACGGCGACCCGTTCGCGTGACACCGCTCCGATGGCGGGCCCGCCCGGGCTTTGGCAGCGTGGAGGCACCACCCCTCCGAAGGAGCTGACTCATGGCCCGCAACGCGCTGCCGAAGTACACCGTCCCGTCGCTGACACCCCAGGTGGGTGCCGAGGTGGCAGCGATCCTCCAGCGGCGGCTCGACTCGCTGAACGACCTGGCGCTGACGCTCAAGCACATCCACTGGAACGTCGTCGGGCCGCACTTCATCGCGGTCCACGAGATGATCGACCCGCAGGTCGACTCGGTGCGCGAGATGGTCGACCAGATCGCGGAGCGCATCGCGACGCTCGGCGTCTCGCCGGTCGGCACGCCCGGTGCGCTCGTCAAGAACCGCACGTGGGACGACTACGGCATCGGCCGCGCGAGCGCGATCGCCCATCTCGGTGCGCTCGACGAGGTGTACGTCGGCGTCATCACGGACCATCGCCAGGCGGCCGCGGACACCGAGGAGACCGATCCGGTGACCAACGACATGCTGATCGGTCACCTCCACTCGCTCGAGCTGTTCCACTGGTTCGTGCGCGCGCACCTCGAGTCCGCCGGCGGCACGCTCGCCACGGCGGGTGCCGAGACCGAGGAGGCCGCCGCACGGAAGGCCGCCCGCAAGGAATCCGCGTGACGGAGCCCCGACCGGACCGGCCCGCCGCCCCCACGGGTGGCGGGCCGGTCCTCCGTGCGGGCAGGCCGAGGGCGCGTGCCGAGGGCTCGGCGCACCCCGGGGCGCAGGTCCGTCGGCTGCACGTCGCCGCGCGCCTCGAAGACCGGTTCGACCGCCGGGTGGCGGCGATGCTGCGCGCCCGCGGATGGACGGTGCGGATCGAGCCGTACGTCGGCTACGGCGCGCCCGGGTGGGTGCGCGTGCTCGCGCGCACCCTCCTCGCGAGCTCCCACGTGCGGGACACCGACCTGCCGGGCGCGGGCGGCGCGGCGCAGGCCGGGTCGTCGGCCGCGCGTGCCGTGCGCGGCTGGCGCTCGTTCGCGACCGCGCAGGTGGCCGGCGCGCTGGTCGAGGTGCAGATCGGGGCACGGACGCACCGCGTCGTCACCGACCGGGGCGGGTACCTCGACGTGGTCCTCGAGTCCGACCTCCCGCCGGGCTGGCACGACGTGCGGCTCACCGGGGCCGACGGGGCGCGCGCGGTCGCGCCGGTGCACGTCGTGGACCCGTCGGCACGGTTCGGGCTCGTCTCGGACATCGACGACACCGTCGTCGTGACCCGCCTGCCGCGCCCGTTCGTCGCGGCGTGGAACGTGCTCGTGCGGCACGAGAACGCGCGGGAGCCCGTGCCCGGCATGGCCCGCCTCTACCGCGAGATCCTCGCGCACCACCCCGAGGCACCGGTCGTCTACGTCTCGACGGGCGCATGGAACGCCGCGCCGGCGATCGGGCGGTTCCTGCGCCGCAGCGGCTACCCGGCCGGGCCCCTGCTGCTCACCGACTGGGGGCCGACGAACACCGGCTGGTTCCGCAGCGGTCCGGCGCACAAGGCCGCGCAGCTGCGGCGGCTGTTCACCGAGCTGCCCGACGTGCGCTGGCTGCTGGTCGGGGACGACGGCCAGCACGACCCCGGGATCTACGCACGCGCCGCGCAGGCGTACCCCGAGCACGTGCGCGGCGTGCTCATCCGCCAGCTGACGTTCTCCGAGCACGTGCTGGCCCGCGGGCTCCCGCGACCCGCCGCCGGCGCGGTCCGGGCCGAGGCGCACGCCGTGCGCGACGGCATCCCGGTGCTGCTGGGCGCGGACGGCGACGCGCTCCTGGCCCAGGCGCGCGAACGCGGCGTCCGCCTCGGCTGAACGCCGCGTCCTGCGGTGCGGCGCCCGTCAGAGGCGCGCCGGGTCGTCCCAGTCGTCGCTGCTGGCGATGGCCTCGTCGTCGGGCACGAGCTCGACGCCGAACAGGGACCGCGGGGCGCGTGCGGGGTCACCTCCGGAGCGTGCGTCGGCGGCCGCGAGCTCGGCCTCCGGGGTGACCGGGTCGGCAAGGTGCTCGGCGGAGGGGTCGGAGGTCAGGTCCCGGTGGCGCGTCATGCCTCGGTTCTACCTCGCCCCGGCCCCGGCGGCACGCGCGACCCGGCCGACTTCACGCAGCGTTTACCAGACCGGTGAAACGCTTTGACGCCTCCGTGACCGTTGAAGCGCTTCGATACCTTCGCGCCTGACCGCGGGTCGGCTGCGCCGGACGCGCGTCGCGCGGGCCCCGCCACCGACGTCGTGGCCCCGCCTCGACCGAAGGAGCAGTGGATGCGCCTCGCCTCGTCCCGGGCCGCGCAGGGCCCTCGTCACCGCCGCCGTGCACGCCTCGGCGCGCCGCCACGCCCGAACCTCGCGCGCTGCGCGGCTGCCCTCGCGGCCGGTGCGACCGTCGCGGTCGGAGCCGTCGTGGCGTCGACCGCGACCCAGGCCGCGACGCTCGCCGCGCCGGCCACCGCCGGAACGGGCTACACGTGGGGCAACGTGCAGGTCGTCGGCGGCGGGTTCGTCCCCGGCATCGTCTACAACCAGGGCGAGAAGGGCCTCGTCTACGCGCGCACCGACATCGGGGGCGCATACCGGTACGACCAGACGACCAAGCGGTGGGTCCCGCTGCTCGACGCCATCGGCTGGGACGACTGGGGCCACCTCGGCGTGCTGAGCCTGGCCACCGACGCGGTGAACCCCGACAAGGTCTTCGCGGCGGTCGGCATGTACACGAACAGCTGGGACCCGAACGACGGAGCGATCCTGCGGTCGAGCGACCGCGGTGCGACCTGGCAGAAGACGGACCTGCCGTTCAAGGTCGGGGGCAACATGCCCGGACGCGGCCAGGGTGAGCGGCTGCAGATCGACCCCAACGACGACCGCGTCCTCTACCTCGGCACCGAGGGCGGCAACGGCCTGTGGCGGAGCACCGACTCGGGCGTGACGTGGGCGAAGGTCGCCGCCTTCCCGAACTCCGGCACGTACGTGCAGGACCCGAGCGACGCCAACGGCTACCTCACGGGCAACCAGGGCGTGCTGTGGGAGGCGTTCGACCCGACGAGCGGCACGAAGGGGTCGCCGACGAAGACCATCTACGTCGGCGTCGCGGACAAGAGCCACCCGCTCTACCGCTCGACCGACGCCGGCGCGACGTGGCAGGAGGTGCCCGGCACGCCCACCGGCTACCTGCCGCACAAGGGCGTCTTCGACGCGGTCGGCAAGCAGCTCTACCTCGCGACGAGCGACACCGGCGGCCCGTACGACGGCGCCAAGGGCCAGGTGCTGCGCCTCGACCAGGCGAGCGGCGCGTGGACCGACGTCTCCCCCGTCGCCGCCTCGAGCAGCGACGACTACTTCGGGTACAGCGGCCTGACGATCGACCGCCGGCACCCGGACACGATCATGGTCGCGACGCAGGTGTCGTGGTGGCCCGACGTGATCTTCTTCCGGTCGACGGACCGCGGGAAGACGTGGACGCGCATCTGGGACTTCGCCGGCTACCCGTCGCGCACGCTGCGGTACACGCAGGACATCTCCGCGGCGCCGTGGCTCACGTTCGGCACGCAGGCGCAGGACCCGGTGCCCAGCCCGAAGCTCGGCTGGATGACGGAGTCGTTCGAGATCGACCCCTTCGACTCGAACTCCTTCCTGTACGGCACCGGCGCGACCGTCTACGGCGGCAGCAACCTCACCGCGTGGGACACGGGCGGGAAGGTCGCCATCTCGGTGAAGGCGCAGGGCATCGAGGAGACCGCGGTGCTCGACCTCGCGGCGCCGCCCGGGCCGACCGAGCTCATCTCCGCACTCGGTGACGTCGCCGGCTTCGTGCACACCGACATCACCCAGGCGCCGTCGACGTACTGGACCGCGCCGATCTTCACGTCGACGACGTCGGTCGACTTCGCCGAGAGGTCGCCGTCGATCGTGGTGCGCGTCGGCAACGGCGACACGGGGGTCGCGCACATCGGCGTCTCGACGTCGGGCGGCACCTCGTGGTGGGCCGGCCAGGACCCGTCGGGCGTGACGGGCGGCGGCACGGTCGCGGTCGGCTCGGACGGCGGCCGGATCGTGTGGAGCCCGGACGGCGCCGGCGTCTACGTCTCCACCACGTACGGGTCGAGCTGGACGACGTCGACGGGCGTCCCGGTGGGCGCGAGCGTGCGGGCCGATCGCGTCGACCCGAAGACGTTCTACGCGTTCTCGAACGGGACCGCGTACACGTCGACCGACGGCGGGCTCACGTTCACCGCGTCGAGCGCGGCGCTGTCGAAGACGGGCAAGCTGGCCGCGGTCCCGGGCCGGCAGGGCGACGTCTGGTTCGCCGGCAGCGACGAGCAGGGCACCCCCGGGATGTGGCACTCGACCGACGCGGGTCGCACGTGGACGAAGGTCGGCGCCGTCACCGCCGCGAAGAGCGTCGGCTTCGGCAAGGCCGCGCCGGGCTCGTCCTACCCCGCGATCTACACGATGGCCAAGATCGGCGGCGTCGCGGGCGTGTACCGGTCGGTCGACGCGGGCGCGACGTGGGTGCGGATCAACGACGACCAGCACCGGTACGGCAACGCGGGTGACTCGATCACCGGCGACCCCGACGTGTACGGGCGCGTCTACCTCGGCACGAACGGGCGCGGCATCGTCGTCGGCAACCTGACCGGGACCGATCCGACGTCCTCGACGACGCCGACTGCGACGGCGACGCCGACCCCGTCCGTGACGCCGACGCCCTCGACGACGCCGACACCGTCCGCCACGCCCACACCGTCCGTGACCCCGACGCCGTCCGTGACGCCGACGGCGCCCGCGGGCTCGGCGTGCCGGGTCACGTACACGACGTCCGACTGGAACACCGGCTTCACGGCCTCCGTCCACGTCGCCAACACGGGCACGACGGCGATCACCGGCTGGAAGCTGACCTTCGCCTTCACGGCGGGCCAGGTCGTGACGAACGGCTGGTCGGCGACGTTCAGCCAGTCCGGCTCGGCCGTCACGGCGACGAACGCCGCGTGGAACGGCACGATCGCGCCGGGCGGCTCGGTCGACGTCGGGTTCAACGGCTCGCACACGGGCGCCAACCCCCGGCCGGCGTCGTTCGCGCTGAACGGCACGACGTGCGGCTGACGGGACTCGGCGCCCGCTGAGCGCCGGGAGAGCAGGGACGGGTGGGTGCGCGGGCCGCGCCCACCCGTCCCATGAATCCGTGACGAGGATCACAGATCCCTCGTCATGAAGATTCTCGACGTCAACTTACGATCGAAAGGTGCCGGACCGCGAAGCAGACGTCGACGTACTCCTCGTAGGTGGCGGGATCATGAGCGCCACGCTCGCCGCTCTCCTCACCACCCTCGAGCCGAGCTGGACGATCGAGCTGCACGAGCGACGCGCCGCCCTCGCCGAGGAGAGCTCGAACCCGTGGAACAACGCGGGCACCGGCCACGCCGCGCTCTGCGAGCTCAACTACACGCCCGAGCGGCCGGACGGGACGATCGACGTCACCAAGGCCGTCAAGATCAACGAGCAGTTCGAGCTCTCGCGCGAGCTCTGGCACTTCCTCGCGGGCGAGAACCGCCTCCCGGGCGGCACCGGCTTCCTGACGCAGACGCCGCACATGACGTTCGTGCGCGGCGAGGCGAATGCCGACTACCTGCGCCGACGCTACGAGACGCTGCGCCGTCACCCGCTGTTCTCCGACCTCGAGTTCAGCACCGACCCGGCCCAGATCGCGCAGTGGGCGCCGCTGCTCGTGGCGGACCGGGACCCGGCCGAGCCCGTCGCGGCGACGCGGGCAGCCGCCGGGACCGACGTGGACTTCGGTGCGCTGACGCGTTCGCTCGTGGCCGACGCGGCTCGCCGCGGGACGCAGGTCCACCTCGAGAGCGAGATCACGCGGCTGCGCCGCCGCAAGGACGGCACGTGGCGCGTCACGGTCCGGGACCGTCGCTGGAACGGCCGCAGGAAGCCGCGCACCGTCACGGCGCGGTTCGTGTTCGTGGGCGCCGGCGGCGGCGCCCTCCCCCTGCTCCAGAAGTCGCGCATCCGCGAGGCGAAGGGGTACGCGGGCTTCCCGATCAGCGGGCAGTTCCTGCGCACGACGAACCCCGCGCTCGTCGCCCAGCACCAGGCGAAGGTCTACGGGAAGGCCGACATCGGCGCGCCGCCCATGTCGGTGCCGCACCTCGACGCGCGCGTGGTCGACGGCGGGTCCGCCCTGCTGTTCGGCCCGTACGCGGGCTGGTCGATGAAGTTCCTCAAGCACGGCTCGTGGCTGGACCTCGTCACGTCGGTCCGGCCGGGCAACCTCGTGCCGATGCTGCAGGTCGGGCTTCGCAACCTCGACCTGCTCAAGTACCTGATCGGCGAGGTGACGGCGACCGAGACCGACCGCCTGCGGACCCTGCGGGCGTTCATGCCGACCGCGCACCCGAGGGACTGGGAGCTCATCACCGCGGGCCAGCGCGTCCAGGTCATCAAGAAGGATGCCGTCAAGGGCGGCGTCCTCGAGTTCGGCACCGAGCTCGTGACGTCCGCCGACGGCTCGATCGCGGGTCTGCTGGGCGCGTCGCCCGGCGCGTCGACGGCCGTCGCGACGATGCTCGACCTGCTCGAGCGCTGCTTCCCCGAGCGCGCGCAGGCGTGGAGCCCGGTGCTCCAGCGCATGATGCCGAGCCTCGGCGGCGGCGCGTGGGACGAGTCGTTCGAGCTCGACCAGCTCGTCGACGACGAGTCCGTACACTCCGAGGGGTGAGCGACGCCGTCAGTGCGGGGATGCGCCGGGCGAAGGTCCAGGCGGCGACCGAGCACACGACGGTCGGCCTCGTCGAGCAGGGCCCCGACGGGTCCGTGACGATCGCGTGCGCGTGCGGCATGAGACTGACCAACGGGCCGACGTGGTCGCTCGACGAGCACATCCGACTGCATCGTGCCGAGGCGCGCTTCCTCGCGCTGGCCGCGGTGGCGCCCGCGGACATCCCGCGCCTCGTCGCCTGGCCGCTCCCCGAGCACGCCTGACGCACCGCAGCAGGCCGCTACGCGGAGGCCTCGCGGCGGCGACCGCGCCACCAGCCGGGCGGCCCGGCGGGCCGCCACCGTCCCGTGCGGTCGAGCCATCGGGGTGGCCTGATCCAGGGCACGCCGTCGAGCATCGGGATCGTCCAGCCGCCGCTGTCGATCGTCCGGTGGTGGTGCCAGCACAGCAGCACCCCGTTGTCCGTGGTCGTGCCGCCCGGGTCGTCGGCGTGCGGGACGACGTGGTGGACCTCGCACCATGCGGCCGGAACCTGGCAGCCCGGGATGACGCACCCGCCGTCGCGCACCGCGATCGCCCGCCGCTGCGCGCCTGTGAAGCACCGGTCGGCGGACCACAGCCCGACGACTCGGCCGGTGCGGTCGACGGACACGCGCTGGACCGCTCCGGCGCACCCGACGTGCCGCGCCGCGGCGATGCTCACCGGCGTCCCGTCGTCCGTCTGCGCGACGCCCTCACCGGCGAGCAGATCGGACTCCCGCGCCACGACGACGAGCGTCGGGGCGTTGCCCGCGACGGACGGAGCGTCCACGACGCGCGCGGCGACGTTGAGCGCCGTGGCGAGGACGTCGTGCATCACCTGCGCGCGGCTCCGAGTCTCCGCCGGCACGTCGTCGGCCTCGGCGCCCGTGGCCCCGGCGCCCGCGGTCTCGGGACCAGCCGGCTCGACACCTGAGCCGTCAGCCGCCGGCGGGGTGCGCCGTGCCACGCCCGGATCCGGCACCGGTGCGGTCTTCGGGTTGGTCCAGGCGTCCGTGTAGCGGCGCAGCGCGGCCGC
>Ga0164242_10001701_pt1 | contig 25965 bp, 30 predicted proteins | sample OricomgcompostMG_FD_108783 | JGI IMG/M metagenome (GOLD analysis project Ga0164242, IMG submission 108783) | Miracle-Growth compost microbial communities from Emeryville, California, USA - Original compost - Miracle growth compost (MG) ...
ACCAGCGGTTTGCATCGCCCTGCTTCACTGTTAGCTTTGGCACACACACACTCGGGCTGCCGCTTAGCTATACCATTCCGCTCCGGAAACCGTGGTCGGTCGTCTTCTTCGCAATAGAAAATCTCCAGTGGTAGTAAGTCTATCCTGTTACCCTTGGAGATCACGTCGTTGACGGGTTGGTCAAAGTCAAACGAAAAGTCGATTCCCTTGTCATCCTGAATCGGGGTGTTCTGCTCGGTGTCATTAGTAGAGTTCCTCCCTCAACCGCGAATAATCTCGTTACCTTGTCCAATAGCCACCGCATTACCTCGACTCGCTTCCCCCCATCGATGCCACCGGGCTCCCTACCGGATATGTCAATACGTTTCGTCTTATGGGCGAGAGAGAGTATAACGGCTTTGGTAGTAAAGGGGTAGTCAACATACGTTTTGCATCCTATCCCATGCACTTCTGGATCATACTGCTCTAACGCGATCGTGCCTATATGGCTTGGTGCGAAGCGCGTTCTGACAATCGTCGGTCTCGGTATGTTCTGTGCTGCCGTCGAATGGTCCGCAAGACCCTGGATCAGTGCCCCCTGAACTATTGCCGTGGTACTACGTCGTATGTTAGCCATCCCTCCCAGGCCCCTGAATGGCGGTTCTCGCATTGCTACCCACCTGTCTTTCATCTTCCTGACATCGATGCTTGGCCCGACCGCCTCCTTTATCCGTAGCTTCAGATACACGTTGCTCCCGAACCCACCGGCTAGAAGCACCGCCTTCACATCCTTCGATTTCGCCTTGGCTGCGGTTATCTGATCCTTCACCAACCCCACAATCTTCGAGATGATAGGCTCAAATATCGCCGTCACCTCCGCCAGCGTCATCTCGAGCACGCCGTTGCGGATGGAACGAGATGGGCTGTTGGGCAGGCCTCTTGCGGGAAGTACGTACGTGTCCTCGGGGTCACCACTAAAGTTTCGCTTGATCTCCGACTCCCACCGGTCCATTGCATCAGCGTGATAGTCGTCCGTCCACTTGTTGTAGCCGACGAATTTGTTGGCCAGCCAGTTATCGAATCTGCGGTCCAAGAACGAGGACCCACAGAGCTTGCCGACGCCGGGAACCGCTTCGTCCAAAATTGGACTTGGCTTGAGTTGGCTGATGGTGTACGAGATGAGATCGACGGTTCTAGTAGCTCGTTAATTATTAGCACTTCCATTCGTCAAGGACATAGGTTACTCACCCTCCACCAGCGTCGCAAATCACAAAGGTATCGCCTTCGGCCACCTCCCACTCACGACACATCGAGTCGAGCGCGAAGATGCCAGCTGCCTCTGGCTCCGTGATGATCCTGAGCGGCGTCGTAGACGCCATTCCTGCCCTCGTGGCGCATCTTTGGGTGATGTTCTGCGCCGGCTCGGGCCACATGGCGGGAACCGTGATGATATACTCCCACACAGTGTCTCGGAAAAGTGAATCACGATCGCCAAAGGAATCCCTAATCTTCTTCACGGCATGCTGTCTAAGAAACTGAAGGAAGTTGGTGATCAGTTCTTCCACCTGCTCGTCGCTCTCCGGGACGATGGTGGTCTTAGGGTACTTCCTAAGAAGTTCGTTTTTGGTATATTTGGGATCTTGTTCGAGCTTGAACCACTCGTATCTTAGCTCGGTGTTTTTGACACGGAAACCCCATTTCGTAAGATCGCTACTCAGGAGCCTAGACACAGCAGGAGGCTCGTTTAGTATCTCCCGGAAGCTCCCGTTGACTTGGAGGAGAGCTCTACTCACGTTGGCACTTTATCCGCTGTGTTCGCTTGACCTGGCCATTCTTGGATGATTCCTTCTTGTTTTTTTCCCTTCCCAGTCTGAGAAGGTGTTCTTGTTAACGAAAGCCGCAAGGGTCTGCTCGTATATCGTGTCCATCTTCCCATGCCTACCTACCTACACAGAGGGTCTACAGAAACGGAAGGTTGGAACTTACTGTTCTCACCCAAGCAATAGCAGAATATGTTGTACCTACGGAATAATTTAGCATCTAACAACTAACTACTCACCCATCTACGCACCCTATGGCTAGTGTTTGAGCTTACCGAAGTCAATGGCAACCAGAATCCTTGCCTTGGTTGCTTGTGTTTTCGGATTTCGCATAGCCAAGTGTTGGGAGAGCTCCGCCGAAAAAGACATTTTCTAGACTTAGCTCTAAGCTGGAGAGGACACTAGGAGCGTGAAGTTTGACTTGGAACTGGTGAGAGCCTCTCGCTTAATCCTGAGGACGTTCTTCCATACTTGATGTGGCTTTAAATGCTTTGAGCTGACGAGGCTCCGGTCCCCCCTCCTCCCCCTCCCCTCCACCCCAACAAGGGGCACCGACGGTATCATGCATCCACCCGAGCAGGCCGCCGACTTCAGCTACCCGGTTGCCTTAAAACCTCTTTGGTAGAGATGGATGATTGATTGATTCGTCAGAGGATAGCCCGCTAACAGGATAACGTGCTAGGGTAGGTGGTATCTGTTACTGAGGAGACGAATTTGTCATACCCGTTACTTTCCACGCCTCCAATGGGGGGGTGGCCATTCTTGGGTGGGCACCAATATATTGACACCACACCAGTATTCCTCGGGCATAAGCCCCCATTTCATGAGTGGCGGTGACGTGTTGGTGGGTGACATGAGCTGCAGATTGGTGTGCCCGGGTTACCTTGCCACATCAACCACCTTCAACTGGTCGCACACTTTTGCTCCATTGGTGATAAAGAGCCGCATTGTCCGCCAGAAGTTGACACAGGGCCAGTCACCGCCCCAGAAACCACCGAATGAACAACGTTTGAAGATAGGGCTCGGTCCGGGATTCATTCCGGCTGTGTTAGGGAGTCCTTTTATCACAGCCCAACTCCAGAAAGAGGTGAAACGGCCTTCATTGCCTTGCTCCGGGCTAGATTTGGGCCAAACGCTGTTTGACATAAAAGGCCGAAGGCATACAGGCCCTTCATTCCCGGGCAATTTGTGTTTTTGATGACCCAGACTCCAGGAACTTCAAGCATGGATGCAACCGATGACCCCCTCGCCGCTCTTACTCGGGAACAAGCACTCGAACACATACGGCAGCTTACGTTTAGGAATGAAGAACTGAGCCACGACCTCGAGGACTGCAGAGACCAGCTTTTTGAGCTTTTGCAGAAAGAAAATGATATATCCGAGCAGTCGATCGGGGAAGCATTCACGAGGATCTTTGAGGGCATAGACTCTTGGATTGACGAAATTTCAAGCATTGAAAACTTCGACACGATTTTCAAGAGCCACTACCTGGAGAATCTAACTCATGATAGAGAGGGCAAGTTCAGAACCTTACCCCTTCCTCGGGCATGCCAGGGCATCGAATGGCAAGCCAACAAGCTTGGAAAGTTGGAGACCTGTCGCTATGTTGTCCTTTCCTCGGTTATAGCACGATGCTTGGTAGAAGACGTGTTCCGTGGCAGGGAATCACACAGATGGGAATGCGTTTTTCCACTTGGGCTGGATTATGACGATATCTCGCTTCTGGTGGAAGTCCAGTCAGCAATGGCGTCAGACGTATTAAAGAAAGGTTCGTCTTCAGATCCCACTACAAGCCCTGCGGACCCGTAAGTTGATATCACCTCGTTAGATCTCTCGCAAATCTCTCGGTGGAGGGGAGAGGCAGTGTCGGCACTGATGACCACTAAGAGAAGCCAGGAAGCCACCGCCAAGGCAACCGCGCGAGCTCGAAAACGCGTCCAGCTCCATCTTAGCCTTTGGATTGGTAGAGACGCTGCAGAAAAGTACATTGAGAGCTTGCAGACAAAGGTCTTGGATCGAGCCGTCCATGCCGTCGATTTGCTCGGCTGCTCAAGCAAGACATATATGTTCGACCCTCAGATCGTCCAGCCAGGACCCATCCTTCAAGAGCATTCGGCATGTAAAGTCAAAGACATCGCTACCTGGAGGACTCTATCTTCTAGCGATACTTTAGGCGCCTTATACTGCCTATATCCGGGACTTGTTCGTAAACGAGAGCCCGATGAGGACGACCTTCCCCTCATACAGCCGACCTTGCTAGGATATAAAAGCCTAGAGCTACAACCGAAACTTGACTCCTCTCGCAGCACATCCCCGACAAAGCAAGAGCTGCCCCGATTAACAAGAGAACTATCGGATGTGGGAGGGTCCGCGCGACACTCCAAGACGCCAAGGAAAAGGTCACCACCAAAGAACCCGTATCGGTCACCCGAGACCAAACCACTGGCGCCATCTAAGGAGTCAACGGCGTCGAGATTTGCCAAATATATAGGACTTAGCCCTCCTCCTCCGGCCGCTACTCCACAGCCCGACCCTAGAGGGCCGAGCAAGAGCACCTCTAGGAGAGGGTCCAGATCTACGGGCGCCGCCGCATCCCCTGTCGACTCTCAACGTTACCCAGGCCCAGGTACTCCCATACGAGAACACCAGGGCATGTCTGTGCCGGCCACCCATGCCTCACGTGCTGTTCCGAGCGGGTACTTTGACTCAGGCGGTTCGCGTCTCGAACCAAGTCACGGCAGTTCCTTCCAGACCGATGATCCGCATTTACCGCTTTATGATGATCCCGAGCAATACTGCTATGAGGATGCGCAGGCGGTGCGGAAGCTGGCGGGGCTCGAGGATGGTCGGAGGACTACCTAGGCTCGTACTAAGTGGCGTCATTACGGAAACCTATCTATATAAGTCGGGAGCAGAACGGATTCTCGAAATGACAACCCGCATGTAATTTCATAAAATACTAGGCCTCAAACATGCCTATCCAAGAACCCTAGAGCTCACTCTGCGGCCTCTCGCTTGCTGCGTTAGGTAGGTAGTCATGCTCATACCCGCCCGTGGTGTTATCATAGTCACCACTAGGCCTAAAGTGATTGGATCCTCTGGGTTGTAGAAGTACCGCCGGTTTGGGTTCGATGGCCGGCATGGTGAGGCCATTTTAGAATGCTGCTGACCTGTCACTTTCCCCGCCCTTCAGCCACCCGAATACTGAGGAGTCTCTCAGCGGCTTGGGCGCATATGACTGGGCAGTTTACGCATACCTTCAGCCTTCTTTTGACAAAATGGAAAATGGCTCGAGCCCAACAATCTGCTTCTTGACTAGACATGACTTGATTATCAGCGACTACGCCAACGCTAGGACCCATCTTAAAGGTAGCGAAACGCCTACGGCACTTACACGATCGGAACCAAGATTAGAACTACTATCGACGCAGCCTTATATAACTACCTCATATCTGAACATTGCAAAAATGAGCCGTAACTCCAAAGACACTGGAAAACGGAGTCCAGCTGAGGAATACAGCAGCCTCGTCTCCAGCTTCACGGCCGGGGTGATTCTTCCCATCTTACTGGGCTCCTTCACAATCCCGGCGCTGTTGATAGCCGCCGCGGCGAACGACCAGTCCCAGATTGCCAACCAGCTTGCCCTCTTCTCTGTGTGCTTAGATCTGAATACGGTATAGTAGCTTACCGCCCCCCTGACGAACGACGCAATACCGATTCTGACTTTCCGGGGATAAAGACGCTACCTCTTTGTGGAGAGCTCGTAGCTCAAGCTGATCAGTTCTTGCCTCTGATCATCAACTCTACATACGTCGTCTCCCCAGATTTTGTGGCGTTGGTCTCCAGCACGTGGGGTCAGCCAATTACAACCTCTATCACATATATCCTCTATAGCGGACTTGGGATCACGCTCTTCCTCTCGTTTGCGATGCTTTCTACGGAGTCGTGGAGGATCTGGCATCGCCGCAGGAGAGGCGCGGGGACGGGGAACGATGAGCAGCACCATAGTCGCCCTAATCCAAGGAGGAGGGCACCGGCATCATCTGGCAGTGTTCGCAAGCAGATATATTCACCGTCAGGATGATAAAAATGTCGTCAACTAAGAGAAGGCTGCGTTTATATCGCTCAGGGGTTGGTGAATTAGTGAGGTTGGTTGACATCGTCATGATTACCTAAGGCGTGCTATCGGGTGGAGTATCCGTATTTTACGTGGGTTGTCAGGTTGTTTGGAGGGATTAGAAACAAGCATCTATGATAGCAACATAATCCCCGAGAGCCAGTGTCTTTTTTTCTTTCTTGTTTAGTTCTGTCTTCATTCACCCTCCACGGGTCCTCAATGCGGTGAGAGTTTCCGAAGCCGAGTGGCTGCTGGGAGCTGAAATGGAATCACCATTTCCCAAGTCCTCCTCAGTCGCTGGCAGTGGCCGAATTGTCGCGAGGCTTCTACCAAACGGCATCACTGGTCTGGAGACAGTCGCCTACCAATACCCTTTGAAGCTCATCTCCCCGACGCGCTTTTTTGAGAAGCAGAGCGTCCTGGTCTTCCTCCTATCTTACGGCGGTGGACTCGTCGGAGGCGACCGCGTCTATCTCTCTATCGAAGTCAAGGAGGAGGCGAGGCTGAGCATCGTTACCCAGGGCCATACCAAGATCTTCAAATCTGCTTCTGCAGACATTGTTACGCGCCAGACACTGCACGTCGACGTTGCCAGCGGAGGGGCTCTCTGCCTCCTACCAGACCCCGTCCAGCCCTACGCCGGCAGTGTCTACGAGCAGACCCAGATCTTCAAGGTAGCTAGCAATGCGTCGCTATGTCTCCTGGACTGGGTTACTCAAGGCCGCAGTGCACGAGGGGAGAACTGGAGCTTCATTCGGTGGGTGGGACGGAACGAAGTCTGGGCTACCGGTGGCAACCCGGATGCGAAGGAGAGGTTGCTCGTGAGGGACACTGTCATTATGGATGCGAACCAGTCACGTTATCAGACCAAGTCACTCCGCGATACGATGCATGGGATGGGAATCTTCGGTACTTTAATCCTGAGAGGACCGCTCATGAAGGAGCTTGGAGACTTCTTCCTCGCCGAGTTCGCCGCCTCGCCTCGACTCGGAGCCAGGGGTTTCAGGAGCGACGGTGCGGAATCAGTCGGAGATACAGAAAAGTCGCCGCTGGAGATATGGAGAGCAGAGAGAATCAAGATGGAGCAGTCGAAGAACCTGCTCTGGTCGGCAGCCAGTGTCAGGGGCTGCGTGGTGGTCAAGCTTGGAACCCCTGAGGTGGAAACAGCTCGGATCTGGATTGGATCAATGTTGGCGCAGGAGGGAAGCATAGCACGGAACTTTGGAAACCAGGCACTCATGTGTGTCCGATGAGCATTTGTGTCAAACGCCAGCCAGCATCCAGCAGGTTGATACCACCGCCTTGGATCACGCTGCTTCAATTTCCCAGAAACCGCGATAAAGACATAATGCGGAGGCACGTAGTTACATAAACAATAATATGAATATAACATGCACACCGCGACAGGGGGTCGGTCCTCAAAGTGGGGCCTCCCAACAGTGGGCGAAATGAACCCCCTCCGATAAATATCCAAAATCCCCCAATTTACGTCGCGTCTCGGCCATCCGTGGAAAACTCGCGCAGCATTGGCACGGCCATCACCAGCATTCATCGCGCACATATTGTAATGACATCCAGACGAATACCTCTCATGGAAAGCTCGAACAATAACGCGATGAGCTCCCCAGCTCCGACCTCCACGGCGCGTCGATCCGGACGCGTCCCAAAAGTCCCAGAGAAATTCGTTCCCGATGCGCCCGCGGCCACGAAGCGCAAACGCGACGGAGAGCTCGACGACGAAGACGTGGAGAACGAGTCGCCTGACGAAGGGGACGATGATGTGGACGAAGAAGCCGACGACTCGGGCGACGACGGCGGCGAACGACGCAGGAAGAAGTCGTCCAACGCGACGAAGTCTAGGAAGCCGGCGGCCAAGAAACCAAAGACCAATGGCGACGCGACGGCGGGAGGAAGTCACGTCGCTAGGCTTCCGAGTAGGCCTAAGAAGACTGTGCGCCTGGCCATCAACCATCGCGATGGAGATGGGCTCTATGGTAAACCATCCCTCCGGTGGATTTTTTGACGCGTCTTTCTGACTATATATTGTACAGCCGATATCTTCGGTTCAGGGGATTCATCCGATGATGTCGCCGCTCACTGGTACCAAAGATACCAGGAGGATAACGCGACGGCAGTGACCGACCTTGTGAACTGCATTCTCCTGTCTGCAGGCTGTGATCAACTTGTGACCCCCGATGACATCCGCGACCCAGAGAACTGCCAGAACAGGTTGGCAGACCTTCAAAATGTCTACGCAGAGGTAAGTCATCGCTGGTCCTGTATATTAAACGCGAGCTCACAGCATGTTTAGGAGGGCATCACCGACTATCCCCTCATCTCGAAAGCCAAAACTACCAGACCATTCCGCGACCTTCTACTCGGCTTCTTTAAGTCGCTTGTAAACGTCATGCACGAGACCGATGTTTTGTACAAGGACGACGCGTTGATGGAGAATATTGCGCGATGGGTCGCGTCCATGTCGTCGTCAACACTGCGACCGTTTCGGCACACAGCAACAACAGTTGCTCTTGCGATGGAGACCGCACTTGTCGACGTAGCGAAGAAGCTCGACGGTCGCATTACGAAGTCGACTCAACAAATTGAGGCGGAGAAAAAACGCAAGGGGAAGAACAAGGAGAGACTGGCTGCAGTTCAGCACGAGCTGGACGAGGCCAACGAAAATCGCAACCTCTGTCAAGAGCAGATCCGCGACTTCTTCGAGACGGTGTTTGTCCATCGCTATCGCGACATCGATCCTAGGATTCGATCCGAATGTGTGGAGTCTCTTGGATCATGGATCTGGCTGCTTCCTACTGTCTTCATGGAGCCTGAATACCTGCGATATCTCGGCTGGATGCTGTCAGACGTCATGCCACAAACACGCCATGAGGTCCTCAAACAGCTTGCCAGGATCTTTAAACGGGATGCCGACAAGCTTGGCCACTTCATCGACAGGTTCCGGCCCCGTCTCGTAGAGATGGCAATCAAGGACTCCGACGTGGGCACCCGCGTCGCCGCAATTTCCGTCATCGAGACATTGAAATCTACCGGGATGCTGGAGCCTGACGAGATCGACTCGATCGGGAAGCTGATTTTTGACCCTGAACTGAGAGTCCGTAAAGGCGTCGTGGACTTTTTCGTTGATTGTGTTAACGACGCAATCGAGAGCAAGGTCGAGGATATGGGGGGAGAGGAGGCAATTGACGAGCTCTTTGGCGAGGACCAGGAGGACGACTTCTCCACGCCGCGGAGGGACTGGATTAGCATCAAGTGCCTGGCTGAAATCCTTGCCAACTACGATCTCCAATTCGAAGATGAGCAACCCACGGAACCCCCTCGCCCATTGGACATTGCGGTAGATATGTTTAGCGAAGTTACGCCCGAGACTCGAATTTCGATGGCCACGCAAGTATTGTATGAGAAGATCGACCACGTTAGAAACTGGGAGCTGCTCACCGGCTACCTTTTGCACGACCACACCGCGAGCTCAAAGTCGAAATCTAGGTCGGGCAAGAAGTCGAATGAGGCCGCGTTGAGGAACGCTGTTGCGCCAGAAGGCCAAGAAGAGCCTATCCTCCTGGAAGTTGTTGCGTCGGCTGTCAAACTGACACTATCCCACAACACCGAAGTGAAGAAGAAGCCGAAGCCTGATGCCGGCGAGAACCAGGAAGAGACGGCTATTCACCTCGCTTCGACAATTCCTCAACTTTTGAGGAAGTTTGGCGCCGAGCCGAGCACCGCGACCCTCGTCTTGCGGCTGGAACATTCTCTCGACCTGGACATCTTCCAGCAGCTTCGTCAAAACCCAACCACGTATGACAAGCTACTGGACGAAATATGCACGCAGTTTAACAGGCATGTAGACAGGGGGGTCATTGCCGAGGCCACTGCTGCAATCTTGCATGCTCGCCAATTCGACGAGATAGAGGAGATGATAGCTGGCAAGGTTGCCATCCTCTGGGAGAACGTGATCAACTCATTGCGCAATTTCGACAAGCTCTGCGAACTCTCAATGCGTGGAAACATCGATGGCCCCTCCATTACGGAACTTGGGAACATTCTGATGAAGATTAGCAAGCTGGCCGGCATCTCGAATCCCGTCGATGTGCTGTCAGCCCAGGGCCCGTCAGACGAGTCTAGTTCTCCTACGATTGAGATACTAGCTCGAATAGTCCATCGAGGAAAGATTGCGCAAGTTGACGAAGAGTTGGATGACCTTGAGGACGAGGCAGTGTCCTTTGCCATCAAGTGCTGCAATTTCTACTTTATGTGGAAGGTGCGCTCACTCGTCGCGTCAGTCCAAGATGACTTGGTTATCTCCAACGCCGAGGTCGATCATCTTAACGTTTTGCGGAAGGCGTTCCAGTCGAACCTTATCTCCACACTTTCCTCGCGAGGCACAAATGACGATCTCCGCCTCTTCTCTACCGGCGCTCTATGCGACCTTCACGTGCTTTTCGCCTCGCTTAACCAGACCATCACTCGAACTCCAGGCGGTCCACAGAAGTATTCTCGACTCTCAACCTTGGTTGAGGAAATCTCCCCCGGGTTAGTAGCTGCCGAATTGATCGAGATCTTCGACTGCGCGGAGCGGGCCTACGCCAAGCGGGCAAAGAAGTCCCTCAACGAGCCGGCGGACGACGAAGACCCTTTGGATGACGACCAGCTTTCAGACGACGAGGATGAAGAGGACCTGTCAGTTGACGAGCGCAAAGGTAGAGAGCTCAAGGCTGAGCGGGGCCTGTGTCAGCTCGCATCGAAGTACGTCATGGCCATCCTGGCTAAGATGCTCGACGCGAGCGGCCCGCAGGCAGGGCGGCTCAAGAAGCGCATGTTGAGAAACCAGAACAAACTCGGCAACAACCTCAAGGAGATCGTGGCGTACCTAGACGAGGAAAAACTAAGGGACAAGATAGCCGGCGGCTCCAAGAAGAAGAAGAACCAGAAGGCCAAGAGCAAGCAAGCCCCCGCACCGGCCGGTAAGAAGCAGGCTCTGAGCGAGGAGCACGTCGCCATAGAGGATGGCTCCGATGAGGAGGATTTCGTCGAGGAGGGCACCGAGGAGGATCTCCGGCGGCGAGAGCTGCTTGATCCGAATGATGATGATGAGGCCAATGGAGATGTCGCCGGCGAGCAAGGGGCGGACGAAAGCGAACCCGAATCTGTCTTGGGTGACTGATAAGGGGGAAATGGGCGGGTTTGTGTAACTGGCGTTTCTTGGGGGGAGGGGGCCGGGCTTTTGATGACTATGGGCACAATTTTCTTTTTCTAACCCGCTCTTGCGGAATGGGCATTCTGTTCTCAGCGAGATTATGGTCACTTTCCGGTCAACCTTGGAGGTTTGTTAGGGGTTATTTTTTTTGTTTTGTTTTTGTTTCGGATCTGATGTGTCGATATCAGTGAAGAAAGTGTTTGGGGCAAACGTATGAGAGATCCAGGACGCAGTAACGAGGAACAAATAGTATATGGTATGGACCTAGGTTGGTAGGTAGGTATACAACGTCCTGGGACGTGGGGTATAAGCTAGTAATGCGCAGGTACGCCTTGGTCATTCTTAATGCTCGAGAAACGCCAACGCTTGATAATATCATCTGCAAAGATGGACAGCCCCTTTTAAGCACAAATTTTGGTCCCAAACAACCCAAACACCCTCTCCCACCTTCTCCCGTCGCCCGCATTCGCTTTGGCCGGGTCGTCCTCTCTGACACTGACACCGTACTGCTTAAGGCAGCAGGTGAAGGGCTTGTTCGAGACAGCCGCCTCGTTGCCCTTGCCCTTGCCCTTCGCTCCAGGGCGCGGCCGACCGTCCTCGGCGTCGGAACTGTCCAGCGGAGGCATGTCACCCGGCCGGCGTTTCTTTATCGCTTCCTGCTCGGCCGCCTTCCGGATCTTGTGTTCCTCGAGGTCGCCCCATAGCGTAAAGAGTTTTTCGCGGAGTGCTCCGAGGGTTTCGTGGTCTCGGCGGAGGCTGTGGAGAGTTAGCGCGGGTGAGCTTTTTTTTTTTACTTGGGAAACTACGGCGGATTTCTTGGGATCGGGGAGAATGGACTTACTCGACTGCGTCTAAGCCCGTGAGACACTGTGCCTCGGAGTTGTCAACTACCACCCACGCCCTACTTCGGGTTTTATCCTTCGCGGATGCATCCTCTAGTTGGAGCATGAAGCGCCATTCCCAGGCGAGTTTTCCAGAGCCCACGTCATCGTCGTCATCTCCAGAATCCGAACTCTCATCCGCACTGTTGTCCGACAGGCAGTCGAAGTCGGTGATCCTTCGGCTGCAGCTGAAGTCCTCAAGGTGATTCGGTCGAAAATCGACGACACGAACGTTCGCTCTGTACTTGTTGTTGACGAAGGGCATGTGTAGTTTTGCGGGCGCGCCGTCCACCACCATCTCTTGGATGACGGGCTCTATAATCGACTCGACGGATCGGACGGGTATCTCGATGCTCTCCGAGGTTATGCGCTGGTTCAAGCCTAGCGAGTTCTTTGATTCGGCGTCCTTCTCTTCCGCCTTCTTCTCGGTTTCGGCTCGCTTCAGCTTCCGCCGCTGTTTGGAGTTTAGCTTCTTCTTCTCCGGCTCGTTGCGTTTGCGTTTAAGATTAGTTTCGGTTTCTTCGAGTCTCTTCAGGTCCGCCTTTTTGGCCTTGTTATAGTCCCGCGCGCGGCGGATGGCATCCTTGAGGCGAGGATCTATGGCGTCCCGATTGTCCATGTCGATGCCCATCGGGTGCACACAGATCTTGTCGCGTGCGTCCTTCTGGTCCCCGCGCATGTAACCCTCGAGGTTTTGGCCGTTGCGGCCGAATTTCATCTGGACGTTTTGGAGGAGAACCCACGAGCCGGCCTTGGTCTCGGAGCGGATGCTGGTGGCATGTGGTTCGTAGCAGGTAAGCTGTATTACCCTCTTCCCGTAAGGCCCAACCCACTCCTTCTGTGTAGACGACTGGCTTAATCTATGTCCATCGGCGTCTCCGTATGTGAGATCCTTACAACCTTCCCAAGTGTAGTTGAAGAAGTGCTCGTTTTCGGTGTAGTCAGACACATACAAGGTGACTTTGTCTCCGCCATCATAGGGCTCTCTCGCAACCTGGACAACCAGATCATAGAACTTTCCCTCACGGATGTCCTGAAGCAGGCTGAATTTTTGTCTCACGTTCAGGGACTGCACTGTCATGGCCTGAAATGCTTCCTGGGTCGGAAGGTCACTTTTGTCGGCCGCATGATAGAGGTGCGAGACGAATTCGCACTCTTCGTCAGACGGCGGTTTAGTAGGACCTTTCTTTTTGTGAGGCGGCAGCAAAGCTCCCTTTGCAGATTTTGGTGGACTCAAGATCTTGGAAGCGGAGAAGACGTGAACAACGGTTCGGTACGCAGTGATCAGTGACAATGGATCGCTCCTAAATTTTTGAACCTGAGACGATGTTAGTTCCGTTTGTAAGTACGGCTTGTGGTGACAGGCCTCTTGCCTTGGCCTGAACGACCAGAATAACGTCGCCAGCGCTGACCTGTGGCATCTCGGCCGCTGGTCCAAAGATGTTGAGGTCCAGGCCATAAGGCGCATCCTGGATGGAGATGTCGAACAATATCAGGGCCATCTTGTAGTCTAGAGCATATTAGTTACACGTTGACGCCGTGGGGAAATGGCGGGGAGTTAACCTCCGCCTCTAGTCGCTATCGGCGCTCTACAATTCTTCACAAGCCCGGCAACGCTCGCAAAATTTCCAACCCGGACTTTCTCATCTATGATATCGGCCATTGAGACAAAGCCCGGTGGAAGCTGTGCAGCCCGATCGGCAGCCCGAGCTGCATGCCGTTGCGCAGCACTTGACATCGCTGTTATCGCTGGTATCTATGTGAGATGGGAGGATCACGGCTTCCAGTGAAACGTCTTCCAGTAAAGTGTCTTGGGCGAATACGGGAGGTCCATTTGCTTGGTGCCTATTTTCTTATATAGATAGGTACCAATGGTGTAGTGTAAATACCTTACCTAGGTAAGGCGGGTAGTGGTTATCTGACACTATATTGCTGTGTAAGGACGTCTAAGACAACCAAGCCAAAGGAAACGGAGCGGGAGACGCGTCGTGACTCGTGGGGTCGTGTTTGGCGGCTGCCAACACGAGAACACCTTAGACTTGGCGGCTGCGAGCACAACGGATTGCTGCCTCAGACATCAGGCCTAACAACCCCACTCCTGCCTGATGCCTGCGTGAAACCAAACCTAAATGGGATTAAGGCGCTCATGCACCAAAATGAGAGAAAGTCTGCTCGCTTCTGACTCGCACTGTAAGAATGACGGGTCCTCTCTGGCCCCATCAGACACAACAATGAAGACTTTCCACTTTCGCATCTTCAAATTCTTTCCTCTCACAACCCCAGTCGTCCACACCGTCGCGTTCTCCTCCAGCCTTGTACTAAGGACGAGCAGGGAATCCCGCGATATAATCTTGCCCGCTTCTTCTATTGGGCTTTTCCTCTCCCGTTTAAGCAAACCGCAGGCATTGCGCTTTCGCTGCTATCGATAAACAGCTTACCTTCCCTTGCACCTTTTCCCCATCACCCCTCCTTCAAAACCTTGTCCACCAAACCACACCGCACTCAAAAATCCGCAAGAGGCAACCGCAACCATGGCCGAGCGATACATCCCAGAGCACCGGCGCACCCAGTTCAAGGCGAAGAACACCTTCAAACCTGAAGAACTCCGCCGTCGCCGCGAGGAGCAGCAGGTCGAGATTCGGAAGGCGAAGCGCGAAGAGAACCTTGCCAAGCGCCGTGGTATCGGTACAGGCGATCAGCGCCCCGGCGCTTCCCTCGGAGCCGCCCCCGATAGCGACGACGAGACCGTTCCTACTGAATCACAGGTATGTCTTGACCTATCATCTCCCTCCCCTACGTCGCTGCACAGTTTGCAAACCTTCGTTCCCCCCTCCTTCCCCTCGTTTCCCCAGCTTCCGCACGGTTCACCGGTTTGTCGAGAAATGTAGTCGCCAACGTTTCCCAATACCGCATGTTTCTCGGGACTGCTATTGAGAAATTAGTCGTGGACTTTTCTCGCCCAGCCGAGGAATTGTTGCACCGACGTCTAATTCTCATGCTTGCATACTGCACACGTTTCTCCTGCCGCCCCGGAGCTAGGGCAACGCGCTAACACATTTCTAGCTCAACGAGGATCTTCCTCAAATGGTCCAGGGAGTCTTCTCCGAACAGATCGACGCCCAAATCCAAGCGACCACTAAATTCAGGAAGCTCCTCTCCAAAGAGCGTAACCCTCCTATTGAAGAAGTCATCAAGACTGGTGTCGTCAGCCGCTTCGTCGAGTTTCTCCGCTCTCCCCACACCCTGGTCCAGTTTGAGGCTGCGTGGGCCTTGACCAATATCGCTTCTGGCTCGGCTACTCAGACACAGGTTGTCATTGAAGCCGGTGCTGTTCCGATCTTTGTCGAGCTGCTCGGCAGTCCCGAGCCGGATGTGCGTGAACAGGCGGTTTGGGCACTGGGCAATATCGCCGGCGACAGCCCCCAGTGCAGGGATTATGTCCTAAGCCAGGGTGCCCTGCAGCCTCTCCTAAGCCTCCTGGGCGACAGCCGAAAGCTGAGTATGCTTCGGAACGCGACCTGGACCTTGAGCAACTTCTGCCGTGGCAAGACCCCTCAGCCAGATTGGAATACGGTGAGCAACCTTGACTTCTCATCATCATCACGTGATAGTGCGCTAACATCAACTCCGACAGATTGCCCCTGCTCTGCCAGTACTGGCCAAGCTTGTCTACTCTTTGGACGACGAAGTCCTGATCGACGCTTGCTGGGCCATCTCATACCTGTCTGATGGATCCAACGACAAGATCCAGGCTGTCATCGAGGCCGGCATCCCCCGCCGCCTCGTCGAGCTGCTTATGCACGCCTCAACATCGGTCCAAACCCCCGCGCTTAGGTCGGTTGGTAATATCGTTACCGGCGATGATGTGCAGACCCAAGTCATCATCAACTGCGGCGCCTTGCCTTGCCTTCTTTCTCTTCTGAGCTCCAACAAGGACGGCATCCGCAAGGAGGCATGCTGGACAATCTCCAACATCACTGCTGGAAATTCCGCGCAGATCCAGTCTGTTATCGACGCCAACATAATCCCACCCCTAATTCATCTCCTGTCCAATGGCGATCTCAAGACCCGGAAGGAGGCCTGCTGGGCAATCAGCAATGCAACGAGCGGTGGCCTACAGAAGCCTGAGCAGATCCGGTATCTCGTCCTCCAGGGATGCATCAAGCCTCTGTGTGATCTTCTCGGTTGCCCCGATAACAAGATCATCCAGGTGGCTCTCGACGGTCTAGAGAACATCCTGAAGGTTGGCGATCTAGACAAGCAAGCCGCGGGTGACGACTCGGTCAACCGATATGCTCTTTTCATTGAGGAGTGTGGCGGCATGGAGAAGATCCACGAATGCCAGACCAATGCCAACGAGGAGATCTACATGAAGGCGTACAACATCATCGAGAAGTACTTCTCCGACGACGAGGAGAATGCCGATGAGGGCATGGGCCAAACCCAAGCTGGCCAGGGCTTCGGCTTCGGTACCAACGGCGCTCAGGGCGGCTTCAACTTCGGCGGTGGAGCAAATGGCACCGAGTCCATGGATATGTAGGGATACCGCCGACCTTGGCGTCCACCTCTTGCTGGAGACCGCGGTGGAATTCCTACTAAGGGCCTAGGGGTTGCGCGACATTTGTTTTTAGGAGCCCCTCTCCAAAGACACGACACACCACGGCACAACTATTCTTCATGTTGACCACGACCCAACAAACACTACCCCCCCAACCCCCCAAACCCCAACCCCACCCCCCCAAACCACATCACGTTTATCACCCCCCCTTTATCACCCAGACTTGGCGTTATCGAAATTTTGTTTTTAACACACGGTACTAAACAGTGGTACCGCAGGGAGGAAGAACAGGTCCTTTGGTGGCTTGAAAGCTCCAGCCTGGATAAAGGAAACGAATCGAGTGACATGAAGAAAAAGCGGGTCCTGAATGGTAGCTTGAAAGCTCCAACCCCTAACGATTGTTTGCCTGGGCAAATACCTGGTGAGATGTGGTAGTCGTGCTGCAGAGGAGAGAGACGAGAGATGTCACCAGCCCATGTGAGGGGGCTGGTTGATATCTGGAGGTGGCGGTGGGAAGAAAACGGGAACAGCCATTGCTAGTGCATGGCTATAGTCCCTGTGAACCCCCCTCAAGAGTCAATATACTTTAGGCAGTATTTTGACTAGTTGTCACTACCAAGTGGTGGTTGGCAGATGAGATGTGGGTGGCTACGGCCCAAGTAGCTTGATAGCAAAGACACCTTGAGTATACCTTTGCAAATACAACAGTCCGTGGTCACATATATATGGTTGTCGGTGATCGAGTGCATGGTGAAAGCCACATGAGTAACTTGTAGCTCTAGCATCCTGTCGGCGACTCAGTTACGGCCGCCTAAGTGAGCCATCCTAGTGGAACAGAGCCAAAACATCACGTAGTAACGTCCATGCCGTTTTACGGGGAGAGTGCGAGTGTAGAAGCAAACCATAACCCAATGCTTGCTTCAGTTCTAATTCGCCCTTTTATGCTAAAGATGATCCCACCATCTATCCCCCTTTCTCATGCATCCATGCCATCCAACTCAATGAGCTTCGTCACAATCCTAATAACCTCGTTGCTCCTCAAGTCCAGCGACGGGTTATCTACCTTCATCGCGATGATGTTATCAACCATCCCGCGCAACCTCGAGACCAGGACCCCGATTCTCGCCCAACCTCGTAGCCGCAGCCACCCATCGACTACAAGACCACGACCCATAGTGTCTAAATCGATGGCACCGGAAAAGAGGAGGAGCGTATACGCGTTGAAAGCTGTCGAAGAGGTCAATATTACTCTATATCTTCCTGGCGACGGGTGGAGGGTGTGGGTTTGTGGGGGGTTACTTACGAGTCAGGTCCCTGATGAACACCTTGGACGTCGAGATCATGGTGAAATACGACATGAATGACGCGTTGCCTGAGAATCCCTGACTGCCGAATAAGGTGCTACTCGGGTGGATGAAGACCCGGCCACTCTCCTGAGCGAAGAACTTGATGGTCCTAGCCTCGGGATCCAACTCCACTGCGCCCGACATGGACGACGCGAACTTCTTGTCCGGAAACTGAATGCGTGTGATCTGCGGACTGAAGGCCGAGGCAGTCAGCGCCCGGAGGAGAGCCGTCGTCGACGAAGATGACCCTTGTGATGCAATGTCAGATCCCGGGGCCGTGATACCTATATCTGACAGCGCCGAGTAGTACTGTGCCCTCGTTGAGGAGATGTCGGACAACGTATTGAACGACAGGAAGTTCTCGTCGCAGAACATGCGCACCTGCCGCTGCGGCACCCGATCCTGCATCATCTCGTCCCACTGCTGGAACCCGCGCAGGTCCGTCAGCAGGTCGCCGTCGCCCCGGGAGAACCTCATCCGCGCCTCCTTGGCCTGGTCGCGCTTCTCCGGCGGGGACAGGAACGGGCTGCGCGTGCTGAGGATCGCCGCGATGGTGACGCAGTCGTCGAGGCAGCCGAATATCGCGCCAAAGACCATCAGCTTGCCGCACCGCAGGTCGGCGGGGATCATGGCGAGTTGCTGGCCGAGGGCTGTGAGCTCCTCGCCGTCGAGGGCGCCCATCCGGCGGAGCATGTTGATTGCGCCTTCTACTGCGGTGGCTTCGGGGGGTGTGGGCGTTCTGGAGAGGAATCCTGGCACGTCCTTGGTTCCCATTGCTCTTACAGATAGGCAGAGCTGCTCGAGCGGCACACGCCGAATCTCCGGCTCCGGCCGCTCGGCCATTTGTAGTTCCAGGTTGCGTGTGTACATCTTGTAACACTTTCCTGCTTGGACACGACCAGCTCGCCCGCGCCGTTGCTTGCACGCCGCCTGTGAAGCCCACGTCTCTTCCAGCTTCCGCATGTTGTTCTGCGGGTCGAACGACGTCTCCTTCACCCTACCGCTGTCGATGACCGCCACGATGTCGTCGATCGTGATGGACGTCTCGGCAACATTTGTCGCCACGACGACCTTGCGTTTGCCGGGAGGCGCGGCTGTGAAAACTTTCCTCTGCTCTCGTGTTTCGAGAGAGGCGTGTAGTGGCAGGACGTGCAGTGATGAGGCCGCCCGAAGGGTGTTGCAGGCGCGGTTGATTTCGGCTACACCAGGGAGGAAAATGAGAATGCCGCCCGATTTCTGAGTCTGTGATAGATCGTCGTCAATGGCTTTCACTGTCTCGACTAGGAGGTCGTAGTTGACTCGACTACCGAGCTTCTGTATGATCTTGTTGATGGGGTCTACCGGCTGGTTCCCGGACGATTTGGTATTTAAACCATCATCTTGGTAATCATATCGACCTCCAGTGAAGCCAGTCATTTGAATCACGTCGTCGAGATAGTAGTCCTGTACCGGGAATGTCCGCCCAGAGATCTCGACCATACCCACTGTTAGGTATTCAGAACGATTGGCGGTAAAATAGTCCTTAAACGTCGTCGAGTCTAGCGTAGCACTCATTAGAATCAACTTCAGATCCCGGCGTTGCAGGAGGACGTCTCTGAGAATGCTGAGAAGGAAATCGGTATCGAGACTCCGTTCGTGAACCTCGTCGAGGACAACATGGCTCACGTCCGCAAGAGATGCAACAACATCAGCAGTACGGCCACCAGACGTCTGGAGACGTCTGAGCAACACTCCCGTGGTGACGAATGTGATCTTGGTCCTCGGGCTCGTCTTATTCTCGCCGCGGATGGTGTACCCGACCTCTTGGCCAACTTGAGAGCAGCGTTCTTCGCTGACGCGATCTGCAAGGCCGAGGGCGGATATCCTCCTTGGCTGCGTCACGATAATATTTGCACTGTTGCCGAGGGCTTTGCTGTAGAGGTCGTCCAGGATAAATTGGACGGACTGGGTCGACTTGCCAGAGCCCGTCTCTCCAGATATGATAGTAACCTGGTTTTCGCTGACGGTCTGGATGAGTTCGCTCTGAACTTGCCACGCTGGAAGCCTCTGCCTCTGAGACACCATCTTTTGATACGCAGGGGCGCCCTGGCGCCGAATCCACTCGTCTTTGCTTCGAGGATCTGGCTTGCGGTCGAGGGCCCTCGGGTGCCGCAATGGTCTCCGGCCGGCCCTTATGTTCGCCGTCGGTTTCTCCTCCGAAGCCGCCGAAGCAACAGCGGAAACTTCCCGTAGAGCTCCGGGTTGGTCGATGATATCGTTGATGTTCTCCTGTATCCAACTGACGACGAAGTATATCTTCATTTCTTCGCCTGGCAAGGAATCGTCGACGTACGCTAGAGCCTTCTTGATTATGCTCAACTTGATGTACGCCGGGAGGTTGGCGACGACGGATATGATGATCTGCGAAGGGTAATGTGGCGATTTGCGGAATTGGATGAATGTCTCAACATCGGACTGCGAGCCATTGACGACGGAAGAGATCCGTATCTGGCAGACGTCCGGGGAGAGACGGGTGTACTGGTCCCCCAACACTGCTTCCAGGCCACCCATCTCTTCCTCCCAGCTCTCGTCTACCTGCTTGGAGGACTCTAGTGGCTCAGACGCTGTCTCCTGGGAAGAGTCACCAGGCCGCTGCAGCAATATCCTCTGAAGAGCCTCGGCAGCCCTGCCTTCATCACCGTTACTCGAATCGAGCACCTTGCGACAGAGCTCCACTGAATAACCGGATTGGGCGAGGCGTTTGATGGCGCCTTCGGTGCGTAGGTCGGTAGCGCCCACAGTGACTCCGGCTGTGTAGCTTCCAGGTAGAGCCCAGCGCGGGAGGTCATCCTCCGGGACGTGGATGAGAAGCCACTCCAGGGCCTCCTCACGGTCCTTGCATTCCTTGACCGCTTCTTCAACGTGGCTGGGTCGGAACCCCAGCGTTTTGAACTCCTTGACGATGGCCTCCCGCTGCGAGACAGGCATCTCAACGCCATAAGGGTTCCAGATGGACTCCCGGCGGATAACGTCTTCGATCTGTGTGCGGGTTTTATTCCCCATTTCGATCTTAGGTACCGCCGTCCAACCTCTCATCGGGTTGTATCCGCTACCCCCTGTGCCAGGCGTACCGCTCCTGAGAACTAAGCCGGAAGCTCCCGGCATGCTTGCAGCCTTATCCTTGGCAGCCTGGATATCCTTTCTTTTCTTTTCCGCGGCGACCTTGGCCTCTTCTCTTTCCCGTAGCGTCGCAAACGGATCGGCCTCATACATCCAAGCTTTGCCCTCCTTGACGTCCTGCTTTTTCAGAGCTTCAAACTCCTTCCATAGAGCCTTGTGGTCAGGTGGGAGCATCATATGCAGGTTCTTCATGCTGCAGACTCTGAATAAGGCGTAAGTGGCCGCGGCATGCTTTGCTTCCAAGGCCGTGGGTTTGTACGCAAGATGTACATGGCTGGGCGGCAGCTTGAAGGGTGCCAACTTGACCATCTCCTGGGTCTTGGGGTTCTTTGCACTGAGACTTACAAGGACAGAGTAGCCCTCGGGAGTTTGGCGCTGGTCTTTGATTAACTACATATCATCGGATCCCGATAACGGGAGCTTACAGTGTTATAATCCGGTCTCCCCCACTTCTGTTTCTGGCAATGTTCGGAGAGGAGGTTGACCGGAAGTTTGCCAGTCCATGAGGAGCCACCTATAATTTGCTTGACCGTCGGCTTCGGAGGTCCTACCGGGGCCTCTCCCAGCGGGTCAGGGGCCGAGGGTCCGGCTTTGTTCGAGGAAGATGCCCCGCCCCTCTTCCCTTTCCCATCATCGGTGGAGTTGCTGAAGATAATGAAGTCATCTTCTGCGGGCGGTTTCACCTTCTTCTTCCCTTTACTCGTAGCAGGCGCTGCCGCAGCTGGAGCTGGAACAGTGCTCTTCTCCTTGCCCTTCTTGGCCATATTTGACTCTGCTTGGTCACGGCTTGGGCTGTTGGAGAGTTCCCAGGAATACCATTTCCTATCGTGGATGATATTATGAGAGAGCAAGCATGCTTAAGGAGCCAGATCGTAAGGGGCTAGAGACGTTTTGATGTCTGGGTCCTTTAATGAATCTTGCCACGAGCCTGCCTGCTTCTTCTCCCGCGGCACTGAACAAATTTCTATATGCATAAATCACGTGTTGCAGTTACCGATGCGTTTATTTACTTACTGGACATCCACAGTGTTTGTTTCCCACATGCTCCGCTCATGCAAGCCCACATGCACTGTGCACACTTCTGTCACTCGTCATCACTGCCTGGAGGTGGTCAAAAGAGATATCTCCTACGACGCAGTAACGAACCGGATTTCAATTATCTTGTTTATCTTTCTCCGGAGATATTTACGGAATCAACTTGCCGCGCCGCAAGAACTAGGATATCCGCCTCCACCGAGCATCATGGAGATAACTATGTGACAAGGGATAACCAGCAATCTCACTCCCAGCAATATCACTCCTGAGAAAACCGTTCTAAGTTAAACGGATATACTCAGGCAGTCACCATGTCGTCTACCGACTCCAGAGGGGAGGAAGCCATCACGAAGGAGGAGGTCGCCAGCCAGGCGTCCGTGCCGAAGCCATCCCCGCCACCCAAGGAGCTTCGCAATGCCTGTAAGCCAAAGCACAATTTTATACTTTCATACTCAAGCCGGGCCATTAATTAAATCAAAGTTACCGAACTCATGAAACGCCCGGCCAAACCATCTTCGGTGGCCGGATCCCCACCTGCAGCTAGCAAGTCATCCCGTATCGCCAAAGCCTTCAAGAACCGAGATGGACTTGGCGTCTACACTGCGAACCCAGCAGCTTTTCCAGCCAGCCGGGTGATCTACTATAACGAGCGCTTTGTGGTCATCAACGACATGTACCCGAAGGCCACTGTGCACACTTTACTCCTGCCGCGCTCGGCCAAGCACGCTCTGCAGCACCCGTACGTTGCCCTTGAGGATCCAGACTTCTTGGCCGAGGTGAAGGTCGAAGCAGCTCGGCTGAAAACCCTTGTGGCTAAGGAACTCAAGAGGCGATTTGGACAACTGAGTGTGACGGAGCAGCGAAGGGAGGCGGCACTGGCCAACCCTGTCGAAGGGGCCGAGCTCCCGCCAGGCAGGGACTGGGAGGCTGACGTCAAGGTTGGGATCCACGCATGTCCGAGCATGAACCATCTGCACGTCCATGTGCTCTCACGGGACATGCATAGCCCCACTGTCAAGCACCGGAAGCACTACAACTCCTTCAACACCCCATTCCTGGTCGACATAGCCGACTTCCCGCTGGTAGATGACGACCTTCGGCTTGATCCTGCGAGTCAGGACTATCTCCGCACAAGCCTGCGGTGTTGGAGGTGCGGCAAGGAATTCGGGAAGAAGTTCAAGGAGCTGAAGGAGCACCTGGAGGAGGAATTCGAGGCATGGGTGAGAGAGTGAATGACGCAGCACGAATGATGCAGCACCATGAGGCGGGGTGGGCATGCGATTCTGGGATCTGAAAGGCTGGGAGAATGAATGGATGTTTGTAGCAGCCGTTCCCAAAATACCCGTCCTTCAGGATCAAAAAGAAGATAACAAAGAACCCCCTTTGACCACGTACCCTTTTCGCCGGCTAGAAGATAGACCGCCCTAGTAACACCTGGCCCGGAGAAGTAGGCCGCCGCAGCCAACGCGTCGGCATATGGCAGCAACCGGTAAAGACGTCCCAAAATACGTCCAACATAATAATCCAATAACATCTAACAGCCCAGCGAAGGCTCGCAATCCCGTAAACCAGACCCAGAGTTAACCATCGCACTTGTTCCGGCCCAGATCCCCAAATGCTATTCATCCAGACTCTCTCCAGAGCCGATTACTTCTGAAGTTAGCCTTGCTGTACGTAAAGAGATAATCAGTTTACCAGGCGTCTTACAGTATTTTAGGCCAGAGAACGCGACGAAGGCCAGCCACGGCGTTATCGTCGTTGGCTAGGGGAAAATAAAGCAGAATATCAGCTGGCGCAATTCCTCTCTCTCAGGGCAAAACAAGGGGGCATGAACAAGACGCGAACGCACCAGGCCCCGAGTAGCTCACTCACTAGCATCATGCTCCGCATAATCGACTGGCTGATCGTCCGTTTCGAAGGCGGCATCCTTCGTACCGTTTGCAGCATCGTCTTCGTCCACCTCCGCCGCGCCACTGTTCCGCGACGACCGTTTTGTCGCAGCCTTGTTCGCAGGTTTGGGAGTTGACTTTGCCTCTGCCGCTGCCTCTGCCGCTGCCTCTGCCGCTACATCGGATTTCCTCGGCCGGCCGCGGCCGCGGCCCGTCGACGGCTTCGCAACAGGTGTCTTCCTCTCCGAGGGGTCCTTACGGGGTCGACCGACGGGCCGCCCTGACCGGGTCGCGGTCGGTGTGGTTGTGGTTGGTGTGGCGGTGGCCTTCTTGACGCCGCCGCTCCCCTTGGGCCGGCCGCGCGGTCGCCCGCTCGGGGTCTTGGTCTTCTTCTCGGAGGGGTCCTTGCGGGGACGGCCCCGTCCGCGCTTGACGCCTTCGGTCGGCACGGTGGGTGCCATTGGCGTGGGAGATGCTCGATAAGTTGTTGGGGGGGGGGTAAATCGTATGAGATGAGTGTTAGCTCCCAATGTGGTTATTACTAGACAATTGGGTCCTTCGTCTGTTCTATAGCGAGGAGATGAGGTACGATTTGAAAGTTGTTTGGACGCGTCGCGGGTGTTTGAGGTTCCACCGGTAATTACCTTCTACCGGTAACCTCTTCGCTTACTACGCATTGTACTATCTACTATGGTAGGAGATATGCATAGATTATAGTTGGCGACATAATTGTGCATGTACTGTTCCCACGCTAATCATTGAAATTATGCTGCATGCACCACAGCTCCATGTGGCCAGTGCACCTGAGCTCCTTCCCGTCCGTCTCCACCCCAACAGTGACCCACCATCAACTGCAGCTCATATGACCCACATGTGGTGGCCTAGGCCCCGTTGATTCGCTAACTCGCATGATTCCTTCCCTGTTCGTGCTCCCGAGCAACAGCTTCCAGGCCTTGGCAGCTGTGGTTGACCGGATTGTTTATGTCTGGTCTCATTGCCCCGCCATTATTGGTCGAGGCCCGCCATCTTGTCCAAGTTCTGTGAAGCGCATCCACGAGGAAAGGAAGCACCGGCCTGCAGGTCCATCTCCAAGTTTCCGTGCCCTCCGTCTCGTATCCTGCAACCCAGCCTCACCAGCTTTGAACCTGTCACCTGTCCACCTATCTGCGACGATCGACTGCGCAGGATAATACGGAAGGAGAGAATCGAAGCCTTACCATAACTGTCCAACCACTTCTCTCCGACCCATGATATCATTCGTTCTCTCCAACTTCCCCAAACATCGCCTATCGTATCTATCCGTAGAGAGTGCAGATCGGATTGAGTCCAGACCGCAGATCAACAAACATGCGGCTCTCCTAGGTGAGGACTTCAATTTTCTTATCCCTTTGTTGACTTCCGCGAAAGCCATGCCCCGTATTTTGTTGGTGATGAGAGACATGGACCACCCGATTGGCCAACTCCGTTCCAGTAATATCAAGGCGACATATGAGACAGGCCGAACAACAAACCGATCTTGGATTTCGGAGAGCCGACCCCCAGGGTCGAATATCTTCCCAGGAACGTGGATCACTTCTAGTCCCCGTTGCTAACCTCTCTTCCGTTGCGCAGTTTGCCCCATAACATGCCACCGCCGAAACCTCCCCCAGATTCCTCCCCCGAACCGGCAGTGACACCTACCCACCGGCGCACATCCGCCGCCAAACATGCCAATCCGAGCACTCCCGCCAATCGCAAGTGCTCCACGAATGGCGACGGCGTCCCCAAGAGCGCGCCCGCTGCTGCCGGGCCGGGTGCGGCCGGCCCAGCCTCCCAGCGTAAGAAGGCCGAGCATTCCCTCCTTGGCGACTTCCTGCTTGGGCGGCCCTCTCCGGCGCGGGTAGCCGCACAGAAGGCCGCCCAGCACCAAACCCGGGAGAAGCGGAGGCGCAGCGTGGCGGCGCCCGATGCTGCCGGGGTCAGAGAGGAA
>Ga0164242_10001702_pt1 | contig 25938 bp, 20 predicted proteins | sample OricomgcompostMG_FD_108783 | JGI IMG/M metagenome (GOLD analysis project Ga0164242, IMG submission 108783) | Miracle-Growth compost microbial communities from Emeryville, California, USA - Original compost - Miracle growth compost (MG) ...
AACCAATGCCTTTCGGGCTCTGTTTACGCGACTGAACAAGACGAGTGCAATGGCCATCTCTGCACACAGGGGACTGCATGTCAAACAGAGAAAGTAAAAAAAAGGGCCCAAATCGAATTCGCACAAGAGCCATATGAGGATGACAAAAGCGGTTACCGCAATAGCATACAATCTCATGATTGTTTCTTTTTTAAGGTCCGTGAGAATTCTCAGACGACCCACATTGTATATTCTCGCCGTTCCCTGCAGCGTGCTGACGATGGACTGAGCGTCATGCTCTCCGGCTAGGGGCACCTCCAACCGCATGCAGTCTCCGGATTTAAATAAGTGGCCCGGGTCAATCTCAATGGTCCCCCCGTCATAATTAACCTGACAATCCATTCCGGACGTTTTTGCGACAAGGACGGCCGATCCTGCAAAAGCATGGCCTTCACCTGGAGAAAGCCGGATGTTCTCCTGAATATCCTTGTGTCGGATGTCTGCCGAGCCGTAATTCACAACCTCTATCCGCACCCACTTGCATGACTGGGCAGCGGTTTTCTGCATGGGAGAAGCATCTTTGGCGACCGGTGCAGAGATTTTTGATACCAGGCAAAGCAGCCGGCCGCTTTTCAGTGTAAGCCAGGCCACGACCAGTGAGACCAGTCCGGAAATCACAGCCAGAAAAAATTCTGTAGATATAGATATATTAGATGACAGGGTATCCATTGAGATAGATTTCGGTGGTCAAGGACGGGCACATGTGTGTAACAAATGTACTGATTATCGCGGTTACCCGCAGCACGGGCATTCAGATCCGATCATACGGGGATGGGCATTTGAAAATTAACGAAAACTGTATTATTTTGGAGCAATCCTCGCATGCTCCGCATGCCTGCGTTCCCTTGAAAATAGAGTAGCGGATGCCATATGATGTGACCAGCAGGGAGTGATGATAACGTTCGTGGCAAAAAGCGCTAACGAAAGGGAGCAATTTCATTTACGTCCACCTAAAAAAATCATGATGAAACGGCTTTTTCTATGGCTTTGCGTCTTGGCCGCCGGCTGCGCTACGAGTAATGACCAACAGTTGTCCCTTCCCACCGTCTGGAGATTTCATCTTGGCGATGATCCCGGGTGGTCTTCCTCCGATTTCTCGGATGCTTCCTGGGATACCATTTCGGTAGGCAAGTCCTGGGAATCTCAGGGACATGCGGGGTACGACGGATATGCCTGGTACCGGGTGAAAATCGTCATCCCTTCTTCCCTCAAGTCGGAAGCCTATCCCAATACCCAGCTCAAAATCTCGCTCGGAAAAATTGACGATGGGGATGAAGTCTTTCTAAACGGTAAAATAATCGGCCAGAATGGAGCGCATCTCAGCGCCTTGCAGGACGGCAATAAAAGATGGACCCGGGTGTACCGGATTTCTCTCACAGATCCGGCCATTCACTGGGACCAGGATAATGTGATTGCGGTAAGGGTGTATGACCGGGGTGAGGACGGAGGCATGTATGCGGGCCCTTACCAGATCGCCGCAGAAGACGTCAGTGATTTTGTCCAGGTCGATGACCAAACCGATGACTTCCATTTTGAAGGGCAAAACCAGGTGCATAAGCAAATCTTTTTGCGGTCTACCCTGGAAGGGCAGTCTTTGTCTGGTACCTTGCAGGTCGAAGTGCGCAACCCCGAGGGGGGGAACGTCCTTTGGCAAAAATCGGTGCCTGCTTCTTTTTCCCCAGACTCTCCGTTTTCCTATCAATATAGCGTTGATTTGCCCGATACTGCGGCTTATCCCGTCTATTACCAGTTTACGGACGAGCGGTCGAGCAAAATAGTAACCGCTTCTGAGGAGATTCCCTACCTGCTAACCCCCGCGCCGGGACCGAAACCCCGGATCAACGGGGCGTCCGTCGTGGGTGTCCGCCCCGGCCATCCGTTCCTGTATCGTATTGCGGCTACAGGCAGCCGGCCGATGCAGTTTGCTGCAGATGCCCTGCCGGATGGTCTTCATCTGGACCAAACCACCGGGATCATCAGCGGCAGCACCTCCACCACAGGTACTTTTCCGGTCAAGATCACCGCGACCAATACATCGGGCTCCGACACCCGGGCCCTGCAGATCAAAGTCGGCTCCACGATCGGACTGACCCCTGCCATGGGTTGGAATAGTTGGAATGCCTGGGGACTGAGTGTCAATGCCGATAAGGTAAAGGCGGCCGCGGATGCCATGGTGAAACAGGGGCTGGTCAATCATGGCTGGACGTACATCAATATTGATGACGGATGGGAACAACCCGTACGTGCAGCGGATGGAGAGATCCGAACCAACGAAAAGTTTCCGGACATGAAAGCCCTGGCGGACTATGTTCATGGCGAGGGACTGAAAATAGGCATCTATTCCTCGCCTGGCCCCAGGACCTGCGGCGGGTTTCTGGGAAGCTGGCAACATGAAGCTCAGGATGCGCATACCTATGCCCGATGGGGGATCGATTATCTGAAGTATGACTGGTGTTCTTATGGGCAAATTGCGCCTCCAAATCCGGACCTTACGTGGCTGCAAAAGCCCTACCGGTTGATGGATTCGGCATTGCACACCATCAACAGGGACATTTATTTCAGTTTATGCCAGTATGGCATGGGAGATGTTTGGACCTGGGGAGCACAGGTAGGCGGAAATTCCTGGAGAACCACCGGAGATATCCGGGACAGTTGGCAGAGTATGGCCGGAATCGGTTTTCATCAGGAGGCGGCCGCCCCTCATTCTGCCCCGGGACATTGGAATGACCCTGACATGCTGGTCGTGGGCCGGGTAGGCTGGGGTCCGAATCTCCATCATTCCCACCTCACCCCAGATGAACAATATACCCACATCAGCCTTTGGTGCCTGCTCTCTGCTCCGTTATTGATCGGCTGCGACATGAGCCAGTTGGATGATTTTACCCTGAATCTCTTGACGAACGATGAAGTCTTGCAGGTCGATCAGGATCCACTGGGTCAAGGGGCCCGGCAAGTGGCCGAAGCGGATTCCATGCTCATCTATGAGAAAGCGCTGGCGGATGGAAGCAAAGCGATTGGTGTTTTCAATATCAGCTCGAAGGCTGCAGGGACCAGTTTGTCATTCGCGACTCTTGGATTGTCCGGTGCTCGGCAGCTGAGAGATTTGTGGCGGCAGAAAACGCTGGGAACCTTTACGGGAAACTATGCTGTGAAAAGCATTCCCTCTCATGGAGTCTTGTTGATACGGGCCAGTGCCGCGAATCCATAAAGATATCTTAACCTAAGACCTATATTTTTAACCTAAACCCATCCTATGCACTTCAAAAAGTGGCTTGTCCTGCTTTTACTCGCAGGCACCAGCTTTCGTATGGCCCAGGCCCAGATCGAAGGCGACTACCTTTCCACCAAGGATTTCCATTCCTTCGGACTAGGAGGTTATTTAAATGTCTCCTATAGTGTCACGGATGCCAATTATCTGACCTTAGACGTGGGACTAAACGTCTTTCATGACCGAGGCACCGATGACTATATCTATTTGGCCCCCATCGTGCTCGGGTACCGGTATACGCTGGATCAGACCGGCAGACGGTGGTATGTGGAACCGAATGCCGGTTATGCTTTCGGAGACCCCGAAGAGGTGACGGGACCGACGGCGGGCGTGACCTTCGGTTATATTTTCACCGATAGCGGTCCGATCAAACTCAACATCGGACTCCGCTATCAAAGAGGGTTCGGCGATTGGGGGACCAATATGCTGGCGCTCCGGATATCGCATAACCTGATCTGGCCCTTCGGCAGGCGGCGGCGATATTACTGAACGGTATTCCGGCATGTGTGGGGAAGAGCCACCCATCGGACTCGAACCGACGACCTGCTATTTACGAAACAGCTGCTCTACCAACTGAGCTAGGGTGGCTGGAAGAGCGCAAAAGTACAGAGTTTTTAGGATTTGTCGGATGGATTTTTGGACAAACGACCGTTCCCGCGGCCCTGAACAGGTACAGGCAGGTCCGGAAACCACGAACCACAACCAATGCCCTGGTATAGCCCAGGGAAGCAAAATAGTGGATGTGGCTGCCTTAGTGGGCGGCGATCACTGTACCGTGATCGGGAGTGAAGTCCAGCACGGCTGAATTCATGCAATAGCGCAGACCGGTAGGCGGCGGTCCGTCTTCAAAAACGTGCCCCAGGTGTGCACCGCAACGGGCGCATTCCACTTCGGTCCGTTCCATGCCGAAACTGTGATCCGGTTTATAAATTACGGCATCCTTGCGAGAAGGCTGAAAGAAGCTGGGCCACCCGCAGGTACTGGCAAACTTGGCGTCCGAGCGAAACAGTTTATTGCCGCATACCGCACAATAGTAGGTGCCGATCCCCTTATAATTCCAGAATTTACCGGTGAAAGCTCTTTCAGTACCCTTTTCGAAGGCGATCTGGTATACGTCGGGAGGCAGAATTTTTTTCCATTCCGACAGCGGCACATTGAGTTTTGCTGTGTCTGTATGGGAATAATAGGGGTTGTTGGCATGTTCGGTCATCTTAGCCTCCATAACAGTACTTTTTTGGGTATTCGCCCTGCTTTGCGGATACACGCATTGCCCGAACAAGACGGGTATCAGCAGAAGCGGTATGAGCGTGCGATATTTCGATAGAGGGATCATCTAACCTATAACAAAAAAGGCGTGGTTAGGTTGTGATCAAGTCAGTAAGACTATATATCGGTGTATAGGAGTCCACTAATACGCGGTGATAGCCTCAATTTTCCTTTTATGTAAAATTTCAGGCAGGTCCCGGTGTTTTGTCTAAAAAAGCGCCATTTTGCCCCTCAAGGCATTGCAATTGTTTTAGTATCTTTGCTTTCCTTCAAAAAATTAACATTCTATGCTGAATCTGATTCTTTTTGGGCCTCCGGGCAGTGGCAAGGGTACACAAAGTCAGTTGATCATTGAAAAATACGGACTTATCCACATCTCCACCGGAGATTTGCTGCGCAATGAGATCAAAGCCGGCACGCCGCTGGGGCATGAAGCGGATAAATTTATTCAAAAAGGCCAGCTGGTACCTGACGAGGTGGTCATCGGTATGATCGGATCAGTATTGGAAGCCCATCCAGGTGCGAAAGGATTCATATTTGACGGGTTTCCCCGGACGGCCGCTCAATCCGAGGCCCTGGACAAGCTGCTGAGTCTTCGCAAAACAGCCATCACCATCGTTTTATCGCTGGAAGTACCGGAGGATGAGCTGATCCGCCGGTTGCTGGAACGCGGCAAAACCTCCGGCAGGAGCGATGATGCCAGCGTAGAAGTGATTAAAGCGCGTATTCTCGAATACCACAACAAAACGATCCCGGTGGCCGATCACTATGCCAAGGTGGACAAATTCAAAAAAGTCAAGGGTGACGGCACCATAGAAGAAACCTTCGCCCTGCTTTGCCAGGAGATGGACCGCCTGGTAGAAATCACTGCTTAAGATTTTCAGGAAAGACACCGCAACCCTTCCTCTGATCCCAACCGGGCTAAGGGAAGCGTTATATGTAGGGGAGAGGACGTGCACCGGTCACTTTCGCCTAAACTGGCACCTTCCCAATTCCAATCCCAGTTTTCTGCAGATTTCTGTCGAATAGTGGTGTGCCTATTCTGTCGCCGTACACCCCCGGAGCAGCTTTCCTTTTTGCCGCCCGGATCAAACGTGAGATACGGGCAGATTATTTTTCCAAGGCCTGCCCGAGATCGCCCAACAGGTCCTCAATATTCTCGATACCCACGCTCATCCGAATAAGCCCGTCGGAAATACCGCCTTTCTCTCGTTGCGATTTAGGTACGCCATAGTGAGACATTGAGGCGGGGTGAGATACCAGTGTATCGCAGGTACCCAGTGATACTGCCCGGACGCAGATCCGAAGGGCATCAATGAACTTTTTTCCGCCTTCCATGCCGCCTTTCAGCTCAAAGCTCAGCATGGCCCCGGGATGGCTCATCTGTTTTTGGGCGATGGCATGGTCGGGATGCGAAGCCAGGCCGGGATAATTGACGGCGGCTACAGCCGGATGCGCTTCCAGGAATTCGGCAATGCGGGAGGCATTGCTGCAATGCCGTTGCATGCGGAGCTCCAGAGTGCGGATCCCCTGGGTCAGCAGGTAAGCATCGAACGGATTGCTGTTGGCGCCCATAAGCTGATGCACCTTGGTAACCCGGCCTTGCATTGTTTCGATGTCTTTGCCGAGTAGAATACCTCCAATGGCCGTACCATGACCGTTCAGGAACTTCGTGGTGGAGTGAAATACATAATCTGCTCCATAGCGGAATGGTTGCTGCAAATATGGCGTGGCAAAAGTATTGTCCACCGCACTGACCCGCTTGTACTGCTTGGCTAGCCCTAGGCAGGCCTCCAGGTCAACGCAACGCAGGGTAGGGTTAGCCGGTGTTTCCAGGTACACCATGCGGATGGCGGGATCTGCCTTTAGGGTGTCTTCCACCCGGTCCAGGTCATGCATGTCGATGATGACGGCCTCCACGCCAAGGGAAGGGAAGATTTTCAATAGGATTTCGTTGGTGCCCCCGTACAGCGAGGGGTGGGTCAGCACCTTGTCTCCGGCTTTCAACTGAGAAAAAAACAGGGTAGACAGCGCCCCCATGCCGGAGGCGTGCAATAACCCTTTGGCTTGCAACGGCTGACCGGAGGCGTCTTTCAGACCAAATGTCTCCAGAGCTGCTATCTTGTTTTCTGCTTCCCGAAAGGAAGGATTGCCCCAACGGGAATAAATAAATCCGTCGGTCTTGCCACTGAAACGGTCCATTCCCTGCTGGGCGGTATCAAAAACAAACGTGGAAGAGGCATAAATAGGAGTGAGGTGTGCCGACCGGGGATCGGGCGTGTGCCCGCTGTGCACGCAGGCCGTGCCAAAGCCTTCCGGAGAACCTTCGGCGATTTCTTGTGCAGATTCCATATGTTTCGATGTAATTTAGCCTCCCAAAATTACCCAATAATCTGCGGATCATGAAAGAACTGTTTGTCGATTTGGCCGCATACCACCTCTGGGCGGATAAGCGCCTGCTGGAACGGGCGATTCAGTTGCCCGAAGAAATGACCGAGCGGGAGGTTGTGTGCAGCTTTCCTTCCCTAAAAAAGACGTTTGCACACATGTTATCGGCTGAACACATCTGGCTACAGCGGGTGGATAAGCGGAAACCGGCCATACACGGGGAAGACTTCCCAGAGGACTTCGAGGAGCTTGCCCAGGAGTTGGTCCACCATGACAGTCGGCTGGCGGATTGGATCGAGAGCCAGTCCGAAGAGTTTTTGGATGAAGTGATCGCCTATTACAATACCCGGAAAGAGTATTACGAAACACCCGTGCGGCAAATCCTGCTTCAACTCTTTTATCATGCCGGCTACCACCGTGGACAGGTGGTAGCGATTTTCCATCAGTTGGGAGTCACCGACATTCCGCCGACGGATTACATCGTCTACCAGCGCGGCAGAATCGGGTAAGCGGTAGCTCAGCCTTGTAGGGCCTCATCTAATAAGGCCTTACCTTTCTCACTGTAGGAAAGTTTTAACGCGGCTGCCCTTCCCGGCTCACTCATTTTTTTCCAGGTCTTTTTCAAGATGCGGACTACAGTGTCATCAGACTGGCCCTGTCGGAAGTCTTCATATTGATAGGCGAAAAATACCAGGCAGAGTGCATTTTCCATAGCCTGACTGTCAGGATTTTGATGGAGATGACTCTTGCGGACAATAGCTTGTACTGGCTCAATCTCTTCGGACGTATAGCCGGCCTCAGCCAATAATTCACCCGCTTTTTGGGCATGCAATACTGAGAGTGCCTGACGCCAGCGGAGGTACCCGGCTTTCCCCTCTGGATATTTCTCCCGGGGAATCTCCCAACGACCGATATGCTGGCAGCGAGAGGCCAGCAGCAGGGCCTCTCCCGCTTCCGGATAGAGGGTGGTGACCCAGTGGTGTAACTGCTGGGCATAAAAGTATTCGGCGGGATAGGTGGTACCCCCTTCGGTGATCTGGTGGGGATCTTGACGATTATATGCATCGAAGAGTGCAAAAGCTTTTTCGAGTCGGGTCATAGTAACACAAATTTACTCGATTCGTTGAAATGTAATTACTTTACAAAAACAAGGGATTAAAATCTGCAGACCATTTACAAAATATAGATAAAAAATGATTATCAATTTTAGTGTTCAAAATTTTAGCTCAATAAAAGACAAACAAACTCTTTCATTTGAGGCAACTAATTCAACACATCTCGAAGACGCTTACATCGTTAATTTGGGAGGACTGACAAATTCTATTGCTCTTGGAAATTTTGACAGTGAAAATCCTAAGAAAGCAATGTGCGAAATGGCATTACTATTTCAATCGGACGAACTGAAAAGCACTTTGAATAAAAAGCAGAACCGCCAACATCGGCTTGGTGCAATGCGGGGCGAAGTGCTTTGTGTCAACATTTGTGTTATATTTTAGGTTTCTGCTTCGTATTATTGTTCGTGGTAAAAATCCCACACTGCACTAAGCCGAAAACCGCTAGCGGAAATTCTATGACAGACAATAAACGGACATTATCTTCAATGCAGAAGGAAAAGGGGAATATTTCAGGTCATAAGTATTTTCAAATGCTCTATCAATATTTAGCAGCACAATATTCCTTATCCGATCAGGATAAACACCTGATATTTGACAACTTTCAGTTTGTAGAAGCAAAAAAAGGCACATTGTTACATAGACAAGGCGACATTTGTCGTTATGCAGTTTTTGTCTGCTGCGGTTGTGTAAAAACTTTTTTTATCAATAGCAAAGGAGATGAATACACACGCTATATTTCATTTGAAAACGGTTTTGTGAGTGCGTTTTCCAGTTTTATTTCAGAGACACCCTCAATAGAAAATGTGCAGGTATTGGAAGATTCCAAGCTGTTGAGAATAAATAGAAATAACTTTTTTCGCCTGACAAACAGTAATACAACGTTTGCCAAACTTTATTTACACTCTTTGGAACAGGCCCAGATTTTTAGTACGTGGCGAATTGAAACGATGATTAGTATGACCGCAAGAGAGCGATATGAAGATATTTTGACGAAAATGCCGGAATTAGTTTTACTCTTATCCAATAAACAAGTCGCTTCTTTTCTGGGAATTACACAAGAATCGTTAAGTCGGTTAAAGTCGAATAAATGATTTTTTATCATTTGTCAATGTTCTGCTTTCCCTCACAGGATACTTTTGCTGCATTAAAACGAAAAGCAATATTAAAATGCAGGGCAATGGTAAAACAACCAAATTATGGAATAGACGGACCTAAATTTGTTAGGAATGTATTTATTCTTGCAATTGTATTATACGCAATAGCCATATTCTTTCTTAATACATCAAATACGAGCATTAACCTTCTTATCCTTTCCGTATGCATTATTTCGGGTACTGTACTTTCAGTGGAAGGATTGTTGATGTTACTGTACGTAAAGAAGGGGAAACTTACACACAGAAACCGAATTTTGAATCTGATTGATTGGAAGGGAAATGAAATCGTTTTAGATATTGGGACGGGACTTGGACTTTTAGCAATCGGTGCAGCAAAAAAATTAATCACAGGGAAAGCTATCGGTATTGATATCTGGAACAAAGATGACCTTTCGGAAAATTCCGCTATGAAAGCGAATTTAAACGCTGAATTAGAAAATGTGGCAGGTAAGGTTGAATTTAGGGACGGAAATATTCTCGCTACTGATTTTCCAACCGACCAATTTGATGTTGTATTAACCAACCTCTGTTTACATAACGTGGGAGACAAAGAAAATCGTAAAACCGCATGTAAAGAGATTCATAGAATCTTAAAGCCCAACGGTATTGCAATAATTTCAGACTTCATTCATAACCGTGAATACAAAGAGACCCTCATGTCATTAGGGATGAAAATTGAGAAGAAAGAAACCTATTTCCTTAACACTTACCAACCTCTAACGATAATAAAAGCAATCAAGAAATAGTTACACGATAATTATGGGATAAGGCAACTTTGAAGTAAGAGAACTTAGTTTTTTTGTTGTTACTTTGTACTAAGCCCTTTTGTCATGGAGGAAATGATTCCTTTTTTCAGCGTCGTTACCTGTACCTACAACCGGGCGGGGCTGATCAGCCGAGCACTGGATTCCCTGCTGGCTCAGAGTTGGGAAGACTGGGAATGTATTATTGTGGACGACGACTCTACCGACAACACCCGGGAGGTCGTGAAGCCTTACCTGGGTGCCCGAATTCGTTATATACATCACACACACCGGGGCTGTGCCCTCAGCAAAAACGCCGGCCTGGAAGCAGCACGTGGCCGGTATATCACCTTTCTGGACTCTGACGATGAATACCTTCCTTCCCATCTGGCCATCCGACAACAAGTACTGGAGGCTGCCCCGGAGACGGATTTGCTGTATAGCGATGTGAAGGTCATCGGAAATGCCTTTGTCCCGGATCACGAAGATCCCAAGCGACAGATTCCGATTGCGGATTGTACGGTAGGAGGCACGTTCGTACTGCGTCAGGATTGCATCCGGAAGTATGGTGGATTTGAAGACGTGCCTCTAGGTGACGATGCGCGTTTGATGAAGAAATTGGAGGCTGCCCATTGTACCATCACCAAGATCCAAGCACCGACCTATGTCTATCATCGGGATTCTCCCGACAGCATGTGTACGGAGTTTCAGGCGCCGTCGTAAGCCCACTTCAGGTACACCGAACCCCAGGTGAACCCACCGCCGAAGGCGGACAGAATCAGGTTATCGCCTTTTTTCAGTTGATCTTGCCACTCCCAGAGGCAAAGTGGAATGGTGGCACAGGTAGTATTGCCATAACGCTGAATATTGACCATGACTTTTTCCATGGGAAGTTCCATGCGCTGAGCTGTGGCGTCGATGATGCGTTTGTTGGCCTGATGCGGCACCAGCCAGGCGATATCGTCCTTGGACAGGTGATTGCGCTGCATGATCTCGTAGGAGACCTCAGCCATGTTCACCACGGCAAATTTGAACACCGTTTTGCCTTCCTGATAGATAAAATGCTCTCCCTGGCGCACAGTTTCCTCACTGGCAGGCTTGAGTGACCCGCCGGCTTTCATCTTGAGGTATTCGCGGCCGGACCCATCGGTATGCAGGATGCTGTCCTGGATCCCCAGGCCCTCCGTGGAGGGTTCCAGCAGCACCGCGCCGGCGCCGTCGCCGAAAAGTACGCAGGTCGTTCGGTCGGTATAATCCACGATGGAACTCATTTTATCAGCGCCCACCACAACAACCTTCCGGTAGGTCCCCGATTCGATGAATTTTGCTCCGGTCGTTAGTCCGAACAGGAAGCCTGAACAGGCCGCCAGCAAATCAAAGCTCCAGGCTTTTTTAGCCCCGATCTTATCGGAAATAATATTGGCTGTAGCGGGAAAAAGCATGTCGGGGGTGGCTGTACAGCAGATCAGCAGGTCTATTTCATCAGCGCTTATCCCTCTTTTTTTCAGCAAGTCTTGAACGGCAGGAGCTCCCAGGTCAGAGGACCCTTTGTTTTCCCCTTTGAGAATTCTTCTTTCTTCAATGCCGGTTCGTGTTCTGATCCACTCGTCATTGGTGTCCACCATCGTTTCGAGTTCCTTGTTCGTCAGCACATAATCAGGCACGAACCCACCCACGGCGGTGATCGCCGCATTGATTTTATTCATTCTCTTGATGTTAAAATGAGCATTTCGGATGCAAAAGTACGGCAATCGGCCAAAAATGGTAATTTTTCTTTCCTCTTCCGCCCCATATGCTCACGCAGGTCCCTGAAAATAAGAGAGTTTCATGTTTCAATGATTTCTATTTACTTTGCGTATCCTTTTACCAGGTACACCGGCTTATGATCGCCTATATCGATGGAAAACTGACTTTTAAATCCCCCGCACTGGTGCATTTGGATGTTCAGGGGCTGGGATACGAAGTGCAGATCAGTCTGCACACTTATGCCCGGATACAGCACCTGGACCGATGCAAGCTCCTTACCTTCCTCCATATCAAAGAAGATGCCCATACTTTATACGGTTTTTTCGAAGAGGATGAACGGACTTTGTTTCTCCAGCTCCTGGGGGTATCCGGCGTAGGAGCCTCCACCGCGAGGATGATCCTCTCTTCCCTCAAACCGGGAGAAGTGAAGCAGGCGATTGCCCGTGAAGATGAAAAGTTATTGGAACGCATCAAGGGAATTGGCGCCAAAACGGCCAAGCGGATTATCCTGGAACTTAAGGATAAGGTACAAAAGAGTACAGGATCTCCGTCTTCCGGGACGGGCCAGGACAATACACCCCCGGTTGATGCGTTAAATGCTTTACTGGCATTGGGTATTGCCCGTCCGGCCGCCGAACGTGCGGTACAAAAGGTGACGCGAAGTTTTCCGGAGAATCAAGACCTGGAGTGGCTGATCAAGGAAGCTTTAAAGAACGTATAATAGTACTATTTAACCTCTCTGAAACCTAAAACCTGCCAGGTGATACATCGGCTCTTCAAGAATCTGGTCGTGTGCGGCATCCTCAGCCTTTGTCTGTGGGATGCTGCCGCAAAAAGCCAGGCCGTTCGGCAGCAGGTTTCCTCGCTTGTCCCGCCCCCGGGAGATACGACCCGCGATACGGTGGGAAGAGATACGCTGAGGTTCCCCATATCCGATCGTTACGGTGCCCCTTTCGGCGAGCCGGCACGGAGAACTATCGATTTGGCCGACCCCTCCGTAATCCAGGACTCGCTCAGATATGATCCCATCACCCAGCGGTACTATTTTGAAGAGAAGATAGGGGATCACGACTATCGACCGCCCACCTATATCGACTATCAGGATTACCTGCGGCTCCAGGGCCGCAAACAGGAAGATGCCTACTGGATGGAGCGCTCCGGCGCCATGACGGGTTTAAACCGCACAGGGGAAGGGCCTGAACTTTACCGGGGCCCCCTGCTGTTCAACCGCATCTTCGGCGGCACGCAGGCCGATATCCGACCGCAGGGTAACCTCAACATCACTTTCGGCTACGAGGGTCAGAATTACAAAAACCTCATCCTGCCCGAGCGGGCCCGAAAGACTGGAGGATTTGTCTTCCCCATGAGCATTAATATGAATGTGGTAGGGCAGATAGGCACTAAGCTGAAGCTGACCAGCAACTACAATACCCAGTCGGTAAATGATTTTGACAAGCAGATCAAATTGGAATATACCGGCGGGGACAATGATATAATTAAAAAAATCGAAGCAGGAAACGTCAGCTTTCCGCTGCGCAGCCAGCTGATTACCGGTGTACAGTCGTTGTTCGGCGTGCGCACACAATTGCAATTCGGGCGATTGACGATGACCAATGTGTTTTCCATCCAAAAGTCCCGCAAGCAAAACCTGATGGTGCAGGGCGGCGCCCAAACCAGCCGGTTTGACATCCAGGCCGACCAGTACGAGGAGAATCAGCACTTTTTGATGGCGCAGTACTTCCATGACAACTTCGACGAGGCGATGTCTAATCTGCCCATCATCCGTTCGCAGGTGCATATCACCCGCCTGGAGGTATGGGTCACCAACAAAAGCGGAGCTACCACCAACACCCGCAATATTGTGGGGCTGATGGATCTGGGGGAAAGTAAGCCATATAATACCAACATACATTCGCTTAGTTCTAATCCCCTGCCCCAGAACGGCGCCAATGATGAATATCAGCGGCTGGCTTCTGATGCGGCGGCCCGCAATTCCGGTACGGTGATCAGCCGCCTGCAGGGAATGGGCCTTCAGCCGGTGCAGGATTTTGAAAAGACATTTGCCCGAAAGCTCGATTCCACGGAATATGTCTTTAATGACCAGATCGGTTACTTGTCGCTCTATCGTCAGCTGCAGCCAGACGAGGTGCTGGCGGTGGCCTTCCAGTATACGTATAATGGTCATGTTTATCAGGTGGGCGAGTTTTCCCAGGATGTGCCCCCCGACTCCAGCCAAGCGCAGCCCAAGGTGCTCTTTTTGAAGCTTCTTAAGGCCACCTCGGCCAGGCCGCGGCTTCCGATCTGGCAGCTGATGATGAAGAACATCTATAATCTTGGGGCTTCACAGGTGAACCGGGAAGATTTTCAGCTCAACATTTTTTACCAGGATCCGGGTGGTGGAGAAAGAAGGTATCTGCCTGATGCACAAGGTGCTTACACGGGACGACCCTTGTTGGGTATCCTTAACCTGGACCGGCTCAACAACCAAAATGACCCGCAACCCGATGGGGTGTTCGACTTTGTCGAGGGATTTACCGTCAATTCCAATACGGGCCGGGTGATCTTTCCGGAATTGGAACCATTTGGACGTGACCTGGTGAAGGCCTTTGGAGGAGATTCCACCCTGGCCTCGAAGTACCTTTATCAGGTTCTCTATGACTCCACCAAAACGATTGCTCAGCAGTTTCCGCAGTTTAACCGGTATGTCATGCGGGGATCGTTCAAGGCAAATTCGTCCTCGGATATTTTTCTCGGAGCCTATAATGTGCCCCGCGGTTCGGTCACGGTGAACGCAGGTGGACAACAACTGATCGAGAATGTCGATTACACGATAGACTATTCCACCGGCCGGCTCAGAATCATCAACGATGCGATCCTGAATTCCGGACTACCCATTAATGTGCAATTCGAGAACAATGCGCAGTTCGGCCAGCAGACCCGGAATTATTTCGGGACGCGACTTGACTATTACGTCAACGACAAGCTTTCTTTGGGTGCTACGGCGATTCGCATGACCGAAAAGCCGTACTTCAACATAGTCAATTACGGAGAGGACCCTATCGCCAACACGATCGTGGGGCTGGACGCCAATTACCGTTCGGATCTTCCTGGGGTGACCCGCTGGCTCGACAAATTGCCCAACTTCTCCACCAATGCGACTTCCTCGCTGACGGCCTCCGGCGAGGTAGCCCGGTTGTTTCCCGGCCATTCCAAGCTGATTGGAAAGGGCGACCAGGGGACAGTCTACCTCGATGATTTTGAGGGGGCGAGCAGCTCATTTGACCTGAAATTCCCCTATAACAGCTGGGCCCTGGCTTCCACTCCCCAGGGAGCCACCGATGTGAACGGAAACATCTTGTTTCCCGAGTCTACATTGATGGATTCGCTTAGGTATGGGGATAACCGGGCTTTACTGGCTTGGTATACCATAGAGCCTTCCCTGGTGGACGGAGGGCCGAACATGCCGGCTAACATCAAAGCCGATAAGACCCAGTATCTGAGCCACTACGTCCGCCTGATCAAGCAACAGGAGGTCTTCCCCCAGCAAAGCGTGGATTTCGGGCAGGGCTACCTGACAACCCTGGATCTGGCGTACTATCCTAACCAGCGTGGTCCGTACAACTTCAGCACCTCGCCCGCCGATATCGACGACAAAGGACATTTTCTGCATCCCGAAGACAAATGGGGTGGAATTATGCGAGCGCTCAACAATACTGATTTTGAAGCCTCCAACGTGCAATACATTGAGTTCTGGGTCATGGATCCGTTCCTAGATGATCCCAGCAGCTCAGGCGGAGACCTCTACATTAATCTGGGGAATGTGTCTGAGGACATCCTCCGTGATGGACTAATTTCGTTTGAAAATGGTCTGCCCAAACCTTCGGATACCGCCAAGGTCAATACCTCCCGCTGGGGCCGTGTGCCTCGTTTCCAGCAGCAGCTGACCAATGCCTTCGACAATGACCCCGCTTCGAGAGCCTACCAAGACGTCGGGTACGATGGCATCGACGATCAGCAGGAACGGTCTTTCCGCCAGGCGTATCTGCAGTCCCTGCTTCAGAATTTTGGGGCGGGATCCACCGTTTATCAAGAGGCTGCCAGTGATCCCGACAACGACAATTATCACTATTACCGGGGTGCAGATTATGATGCAGGCAAGCTCTCCATACTGGAGCGATATAAAAAATTCAACAATTCGCAGAACAATTCCCCGGTATCCGGGCCCAAGGATCTCTATTCCTCTGCGGCTACCAATTACCCGGAGACCGAGGATATTAATCATGACAACACCATCAATGAGAGCGAAGAATATTTTCAGTACCGCATCCATTTCCGTCCGAATATGGACGTAGGATCCAACTTCATCGTGGACAAGATCGTGGTAGCGGCCAACCAGCAAAACGGTCCATTGACGCCGGAGACCTGGTACCAGTTCCGTATTCCCGTGGAACAGTACAACAAGCGTGTCGGAGATATTCCTGACTTCAAGTCCATCCGGTTTATGCGGATGTTCCTCACTAATTTCCAGGATAGCGTCGTGCTGCGGTTCGCCAAGCTGGATTTGGTACGCAACCAGTGGATGAACTATAAATACCAGCTGGATACATCGGGCGCCTATATTCCCATCGATCCCAACAGTGGGACCAATTTCAGCGTGTCCGCAGTCAACTGGGAAGAAAACGCCACGCGCAAGCCTATCCCTTACTTTATCCCTCCGGGTATTCAGCGCCAGACTCAGCTATCCAGCAATAATGTGAACCTTTACCTCAACGAACAGTCCATGTCGATGAAGGTCACCAATCTGCAGAACGGGCATGCGCGGGCGGTGTTCAAAAATTTGGGCTTCGACCTCAGGCAGTATAAACACCTGCAGATGTTCATCCATGCCGAATCGGTAGAAGGGGACGCCCAACTGAAAGACAGCGATGTGGAAGCCGTGATCAGACTGGGCAGCGACTTCGTCAATAATTATTATGAATACCGCATTCCGCTGAAGATCACGGACCCGATGGGTGCGCTGAATCCGAGTACCGTATGGCCGGAAAGCAACAATCTGGATATTGATCTGAATATCTTTCCGACCCTGAAGCAGGAGCGCAACCAAAGCGGGGCGCCTATTTCACAGCCCTATACCATCCAGGATTCCCGGGGCAATTATGTGACCGTGGTGGGGAACCCCAACCTGGGGGATGTGCGGGAAGCTTTGCTGGGGATACTCAATCCCAAGGCGGGCCAGATCAGCGGGCCGGATGATGGATTTCCCAAGTCCGTGGAGGTATGGTTCGATGAATTGCGGGTTTCCGATCTGGACGAAAGCGGGGGATATGCTGCACTGGGGAGGATGGATCTCCAGCTGGCGGATCTGGGTACCCTGACGGTAGCAGGTTCCATGCACACCCAAGGCTTTGGCAGCGTGGACCAGAATGTCAATGAACGGTTCAAGGACAACTACTATCAGTATGATGTAGCCACCAACCTGGAACTGGGTAAGCTGCTGCCCCAGCGGTGGAACCTCTCTATTCCGGTATATGCCGGTTATTCCCAGACGATCAGTAATCCGGAATATGACCCCTATGATCTGGACATTAAACTCAAGGACAAGCTCAGACTGGCGCGAAGCAAGCATGAACGCGATTCGATCCTGGAGCAGGCCCAGGATTTTACCTCCATTAAGAGCCTTAGCTTCACCAATGTGCGCAAGCTGCCTGATGCGGACAAAAAGACCCATCACCTGTGGGATCTCGAGAACTTTGACTTAAGCTATTCCTTCAGCCAGATCCTTTCTCACAATCCTCTGATCCAGAGTGATGAGCTGACTCAGCAAAAACTGGGGATCGGTTATAACTTTACAGGTCAGAACAAGTTTATTGCCCCGCTGCGGAACCTGATCAAGACGAACTCCCGCTATCTGTCGCTGATCCGCGACTTCAACATCAATCCGGTGCCCTCGTTGATCAGTATCCGAGGGGAGATTAACCGGCAGTTTGGTGCTACCCGGGTACGCAATATCGGCGGGGGACCTTTCGAGATCCCGCAGACCTTCGACAAGTATTTTACCTTCGACCGGTATTATAACTTGCACTGGGATCTGACGCGTTCACTCAACATTGATTTCAGTGCTGTCAACAACTCCCGGATTGATGAGCCCTTCGGGTTCATCGATACCAAGGAAAAGAAGGATACCCTGTGGAATAATCTGAAGCATTTTGGCCGGACGACCATGTTCCACCAAACGGCTACCGCCACTTATACCTTGCCGCTGAATAAATTTCCTCTGCTGGATTGGGCAAATGTGCGGCTGGGGTATTCTGCGGATTACGGATGGACGGCTGCCTCTCAGCTGGCCCTGTATCTGGGCAACTCCATCCAGAACTCTTACCGCAAGCAGGTGAATGGCGATTTCAATTTCAACCAGCTGTATAACAAATGGACGTTCCTTCGCAGCATCAATAATCCGGTCCCCCGGAAACGACCCTCTGACTCCACCCGGAAAACCAATGGCCGCGACGAACAGGCTGCCGGACCGTCGCCCTTATTGCGGGCGCTTATCCGACCGCTGCTGATGTTGAAGCGGGTAGCGATCAATTATTCGGAGAACGCCTCAACCTTCCTACCAGGTTACGTGGACAGTACCGGTTTTATGGGACAGAACTGGTATGATATGAAGCCCGGCCTTAAGTTTGCATTCGGCTGGCAACCCACCAAACGCTGGATGGACCATATCGCAGAAGAAGGCTGGCTGACTCCCGACAGTACCTTTAATATCCAATTCCAGCAGCAGTTTATCCAGCAATTGGATTTGCAGGCCACCCTGGAACCTTTCCCTGACCTGCGCATCGACCTTAATTTAAGTAAATCTTTTTCCAAGAACCACACTGAGTTGTTTAAGGATACCAGCGGTGGCAGCGGGTTTGCTCATCTCAATCCCTATGATGCAGGCGGTTTTCAGGTCACCTATCTTTCCCTGCGCACCCTGTTCAATAAGGTGAACCTGAACACTGGGATTTCGAAGACTTTTCAGAATTTTGAGAACTACCGGGAGATCATTTCCCGGCGGTTGGGATCCAAGAACCCCTATACTGATGGCAAACCTGATCCTAATGATCCGAATTATAAACTGGGGTACAGTCGCTATGCACAGGACGTGTTGATTCCGGCGTTTCTGGCCGCTTACACCGGCAAGGACCCGGAAAAGATCGGGCTACTCAACAACCATAACAGCGGGATCCGTAGCAATCCCTTCAGCAACGTCAGCCCGTTCCCTAACTGGAAAATCAAATACAATGGTCTGAGCAAGCTGCCGTTCTTCAGCAACTTCATCACCAACCTGACTTTGTCCAATGGCTATTCTTCCATCCTGAGCATGAACAGTTACTCCTCTTCATTGCTTTATGCCGATCCGTTACAATTCGGCTACCCGGGCTTTATAGATTCCTTGTCGGGCAACTACATTCCATACTTCCTGGTACCCAACATCACGATCTCTGAGCAACTTAACCCGATGATCGGCATCGATGCTACTTTTACCAACAACCTCAACATCAGCTTTGCCTTCAGCAAGAGCCGCATGTTGAGTCTGAGTCTGGTAGATTTCCAGCTCACCGAGATGCGTTCCACCGAAGTCGATTTCGGGGCGGGGTTCAGGATCCGGAATTTCCCGTTACCGTTTAATATTGGGAAAGCCAAAAAGTTACATAACGACCTAAACTTCCGCCTGGATCTCGGACTGCGCGACGATAAAACAGTCAATAATCTGCTGGATGCCGACCTGGTGATACCCACTAGTGGCCAGAAGATCGTCACGATTGCGCCTTCCATAGACTATGTCGTGAATCAGCGGCTCAACCTACACTTTTTCTACAACCGGAGACAAACCATTCCGGTTATTTCCACCTCATTCCCGATCTCCAATACAGAAGCAGGCGTGACCTTGCGTTTTATTCTGCAGTAGGGTAGAGTTTTTATGTTTCGCACAGGAGGAGAAATCTCCCGATTTTTATTTATCCTGCTACAGATTTTCGGAAGTATGTCAATACCGCCAGGAGTTTTGTTAGAGCCAATAGGGTACTGCCGACGGTTGTTTCCAGGTAAACCGGCTGGTAATCAGCGTCTGGAGCCTCTAAAATCAGTACCTTAGCGGCCATAAGTATTTCCACAAATTTCTTAATAGACAGTTATATGGAGGATCGTATCACGCAGGTAAAGCAACTTCGACACTTTATACTAAATCTGGTAGAGGGGATGGGTCTAAAGCAACTCAATGAAATCCCAGCCGGTTTTAACAACAATATTATCTGGAATGTCGGCCACCTGGTAGCCAGTCAGCAGGGATTATGTTATATAAGAGCAGGCTTAACACCCGTAGTCGAAAAATCGTTTATTCAGGCCTATTCTGCGGGGACCAAACCCGAGCAGCCTGTGGGCTTCAATGAAGTCGACCGGATAAAATCGCTCTGTATTTCTTCGTTGGACAGGCTGGATGAAGATTACCAGACAGGACTGTTTCAAAATTATGAGGAGAGGCGGACTCGCTATGGGGTCACCCTGCGTAACATCGATGATGTATTGTCATTTCTACTATTCCATGAAGGTTTTCATCTTTCAGCAATCATGGCACTCATTCGCTGCTCTACACGGACTTGATGGACGGTGGCGGCAGCGTCGAATTAGTAAAAGATAAAAAACATTCTGCCGCCTTACCATAATCTGACCGTGTCAGGCGGTAGGCAATGAGGACGGAAAGGTCTTTCCGCCTTGCGGGCAAATGTAATGAGGCGTACCCTATTTGAAACGGGTAATCCAGATGTTTCAATTGAAAATATTTAATCTCCTGATGCCGAATTATAGGATGAGATACGTCCCTATTAACAGGCATGATGCCCTCATCTAACGATATCATTTATCTCCCTGTCGTATAATCTTATTGAGTTATGTTGCAAATTTTATGCCCCGTGCCGTAGGGAAATGAAGCATAAGAGATGGCATTGATTTCTTTAGCCAAACGCGGTCAAAAAGTATTGGCGGCGAGCGTCATTGGGCGTTGGGAACTTTGGGCATCACAGGAACGAGTCCATGTTTTGCCATAGTACGTCTCAACTTTTCGAGATCGGGAGGTCCGCCGGCATTTACTATTTCGGCAATTTCTTTAAAGAAGATAGGACCGAGTAGTCCCGGAGTAATTATGGCCAGAGCTTTGCCGTCGACTTGCTGTAAATTATCAAAACCATGTACGGCACCACGGGGAATAAAGCAGGTATCTCCCGGATGAATGTCTATGGATTTGCCCTCCACACTAAAGGTTAAGGTGCCCGCTAACCCATAGATGGTTTCATCATAATGTTCGTGATAATGGGGTATGGGTACTTTTGCCCCCACTGGAACAGTAAATTCAAACATGGCGGCGGCACCGTTGGTGTCTGCGGCTTCCAGTAAAAAATCAATGGTGATTTGACCGGCTTTGATAGTTTCTTTTTTCATATCATTTGTTTTTTCAAAGCAAAACTATCTTGATGCAGGAGCAAAGTTCTTGATTTGAGATAAGAAATTATTTCTCGGTAATTTCTTTTCTGATACGGCTTAAGGTTTCTGGCGTCATGGCTAGGTAGGCGGCGATCTGATAAAGTGGTATTCTTTGCAATAAAAGGGGATCTTCCTTTACGAATCGCAAGTATTTTTCCTTAGGAGTTTCAACCGTCGCTTCAGCAAGGCGCTTTTTTAGCATGAGATTCGTGTCTTGTTGCGCTCTGATAAAGCCCAAGGTGAAAGATTGAAAATGAGAAATGGCATACACCCAATTTTTCTGATTGATAGCTTGAAGCGTGCCGTCCTCAAGTGCCTGAACGCATAGTTCAGTGGGTTTCTGATCCAGGAAACTCACCAGTTCACTACACCAACCACCTTCTGTTTTAAAGTATATGGTGCGTTCCTCGCCATTGTTATTAATGTAATATTGCCTTAAACAGCCTTGTTCCACAAAGTATACATGCCTGACTATTTCACCTGAGCGATAAAGATGTTAGTTCTTTCTTACATGTAAGGTTTCAAATAACCGGATGATTTGTGTTAAATCTTTGTCAGAGACATTATAGGCCTGTCTGAGTTGAATTGAAAGGGGAGAGTCTTCCATGTGGTTTTTAGTGATTTGGATCTTTGTTTGCCGAATTGAAAGAATGCACTGTTGTTAAATTCTTTAAATCTAAGTCATCAAATACTACCTGAAACTCTGAGAACACCTCTTCAACTGGTATTAAATAAGGCGCCGTCAATTAGTATTCTTTTAGTGTTAGTCCGCTGTCTTTAAATTGGTTCAAAAATAGTTTTGAAAAGGCGGATACAGACATCAACTTAAAGATTTGATTTCTTATCCAAATCCCCAAATTGGTTTTGGGTATAAATGATTTTGCAAAGGACTGAGCAGCCTTCTGTTTTTTCTCCATAAAGGGTTTAAACGTAATTTCGTATCGTTCAAATGCAGTCCTATAATCTCCATTTGCTTGTTTCAATTCTCCTGCCAGTATGTAGGCGCCAACCATTGCAAGCGTAGAACCTTTGCCTGATAATAAAGAGGGGCAATATCCGGCATCTCCAACTAAAGTAATCCTTCCTTTATACCAACTGTCCATTTTGATTTGGCTAACGGAGTCAAAATAAAAGTCGGTTGCCGAGTCGATTTCAGAAAGCAATTCAAGGCACTTCCAGCCACTATGCTGAAATTCTGTTTTCAGAATTTGTTTTTGTTTTGCAATGTCGTGATGTGGATAAGATAGTTTTTCGGGCGAAGTGAAAATAAAGAAAGTGGTGGACTGATTTTCGTTTTTTGAATAGACGGCGACCTGCTTATAAGGCACGTTATACATTGAAAAGGTATTATTTCCTAAAGAAAAATTATCAAGCGTAAATGACGAAGTATAATAACCGTAGTATTTTTCAAACTGTGTTTCGTTACCGAAAGTCAAGTGGCGCACATTAGAGTGCAAGCCGTCCGCTCCCACCAGCAAATCAAAAGTTTTGGTTTTACCGCTCTGCAATGTTACAATGACTTCTTTTTCGTTTTGGTTTATTTGGGTAATTGTATCTCTAAAAATTATTTCCACATCTTCGTCAATATTTTGGTAAATAACTTTTGCTAAATCACTGCGAAGTAGCGTAAAAGCCCTGCCATGGAGAAAATCTTTGATTTTCTGATAATTCATGCTGCCTTTTTCATTGTTGTTGGCGTCAACAAACGCGAGCTTTGAAAAATTGATATCAACCGCTTTGAGAGCTGGTATAATTTCCATTTTTTGGGCAACATCATAACCTGCCCCCATGAAGTCAATGGCGTAACCACCTTTCCGTAATTCAGGCGAGCTTTCAATTATGGTTGGATTGAACCCAAATTTTTTGAGCCAAAATGCGAGTGTTGTTCCGGCAATACCTGCACCTGATATTAAAATGTTTTTATTGTCCATTGTTCCATTTTAGCATGTCGCTATCAGGTAACGCAGCGAGCCGATGCGGCAAAAGGCCTCTTGGCATGCCGAAGGTATGGGTGGGGGCCGGGATTTCGCCACATCGGCTGACCCGCTTGGCGGAGGAGGCACTTTTAGCACAGACTTCCGACTGAAGACGGAACTGTAAATTATGCAAAATGTTTCAATCGAAGCCGTTTCATGCCGCTTTGGCCAAACGGGCTGTTATTGGAATACCCCGTGCTGTGCCAATCCCACCGCCGCACGGGTGATGATGGCGGTGTTATTAATAAATTTCATTTTGGATTGTTTTTTGAGTTGTTAAAGATTTGATAACCGGATAATCGGTGTATCCTACTGATCCCGGCGTATAGAGATGGGCATAATCCACCGGATTAAGTGCCTCACCGAATTTTATTTTTTCTACGAAATCGGGATTGGATAAAAAAGAGCGACCAAAGGCAACCAGATCGGCAAATCCTTCGTGCAAAGCTGCTTCACCGGTTTCGGGTGTCAGCCCGTTGCTCAAAATGATGGTCTTTGAAAAGTTGTTTCTGATTCCCTGGAAGGTCTTTTCGGGAATTTGGCCGTTGACCGCCACATGTATGTAGGCAATTTCCAGTGCAGCTAAATTTTGTGCCAGGCCGACATAAGTAGCGGTTGTTTCATCTTCATCGTAAGGCGCCAAATCACCTAATTTTGAAAAAGGCGAGAAACGAATACCGACCTTTTCATTGCCGATGGCATCGGCTATCGCTCGGGTAACTTCAATGGTGAACCGGCTGCGGTTTTCTATACTGCCGCCATATTTATCCATGCGGGTATTGACATTTGGATTTAAAAATTGCTCCAACAAATACCCATTGGCACCATGAATCTCCACCCCATCAAAGCCCGCCTCAATGGCATTTTCTGAAGCCAAAACAAAGCCTGCAACGACTTTTTTAATTCCGTCTGTCGTCAATGGAATCGGTTCAGAAAAATCCTGCCAACCATTAGTGTCTGTAAAGATTTGTCCGACGGCTTTCTGCTCTGTAGTGCCTACCAAAGAAACTCCTTTGGGCAGGTTGTCGTTATGGCCAATCCGGCCAGTGTGCATCAATTGCAAAAATATTTTGGATTCATCCTGATGTACTTTTGCCGTAATGGGTTTCCACGCTTCCACTTGCTGTTGGCTGAAAATTCCAGGTATTCTGGTGTAACCAAGGGCTTCGGGGGCGGGAGCAGTTCCTTCGGTTACGATTAGACCGGCACCGGTTCGCTGCCCGTAATAGGTTGCCATCAAGGCGTTTGGGAGATTATCAATGGCGCGGCTACGGGTCATCGGAGCCATCACCAAATGATTTTTTAATTCGAGTTTGCCTTTCGTAAAAGGCGTTAATAATTTTTTCATCTTTACTATATTTTAAATTTGATATAGCAAAGGTCCGTAGCAATAACGACGGAAAATAGCTGTATTTAGCTATAAAATAGCCCTATCTGTTAAGAGAGTAGTTTTTAGGAGTCATTCCAAAATATTTCTTGAATAATCGGCTGAAATGACTTAGATTCGAAAAGCCGAGTTCATAGCCTGTTTCGGAAACGGAGCGGTTGGCCTGTTTTAACAGGAAAGCTGCTTCTTCCATTCTTGCGGTTTGGAAATAGTTGTAAATCGAATCGCCGAAGGTTTGTTTGAATAGTTTGTTTAATTTGGTCGCGCTCATCGCAGCCATTTGTGCCAGTTCATTCAAAATTGGCGGGGCACTTAAATCCTGCAAAATTTCATTGCGGATCATCATCAATTTTTCTGCATCTGTATTGTTGATACTCCTGTAGCTTTTGTTTTCCCGAATGGATAATCGTCTAAAAAGCAGGTACAAAAGTTCCAACACTTTGATTTGTATATAAAAGTGGCTCAACGCATCCGTCATGGTGGTATTGGCAATGTTTTTCAGGAGCAACTTCATTTCGGCATCCATACTTTCAAAAAACAAAAAAGAGGCTTTTTCAGTCGTAATGGTTTTTATAGTGGAATTGGCATTCTCGATGGATAATAATGTTTTCAGTTTGGATGCCGTGATCCCAACCACCATGTATTGAGTAGGCGTATTTGCCGGGAAACGGATGGTAGAACTGAAATCGTTGGTGGTAACCTGTACGGCGGAATTGCTGTTTTGGGAAAACGGTAGATAGCCATCTTCATTGTAATTCATATCCAAAGGTTGCTCGTTGTTATAGAAAAATATACTCAGCAAGTCATTCATTTCGACGGCAGGATTACGTTGAATTACAAAATCCTCTTTCAAGGTATAACGGTGTATCAGCAGCCTAAAGTCTTCCCTAAAAGTTATTTTTCGGACAAAACCCTCGCCCATGCTTTTAGGAATCTCCAAAAGATTGTCTTTGATGGGCATGTTGATTTGCTCCGCAAACTGCGTGATGAAATCAAAATCGGAGGAGGCTGTGAAGCGCAGAATCATAAGGGATTAGTCTATTGTATAAATTTTTATCCGATGTAAATAAATAAAAATCATTAGGTTTCAATAATTTCCGCTTTCTATCCGGAAGTTCTTTCGCCACATCGGGTCGGGGCTTGGTGCAGTGGCGGCATTTTAGTACTGCCGTTGATTAGAATTACTATCGTTCAATTTAGCACAAACGTTCAATAATGTCTTAGCCCCCTGAATAGCTGGACTAAAATTGTAAATCAATTTAGTTACAGTAAATTTAGGAAATATGGCAAAAACAAGACGTCAATTTACGGCAGAGGAGAAGTATAGTATTCTCCAG
>Ga0164242_10001703_pt1 | contig 25931 bp, 40 predicted proteins | sample OricomgcompostMG_FD_108783 | JGI IMG/M metagenome (GOLD analysis project Ga0164242, IMG submission 108783) | Miracle-Growth compost microbial communities from Emeryville, California, USA - Original compost - Miracle growth compost (MG) ...
GCCACTATGGCAAGCGCGTCGGCTTCCGCATCATGCTGGAGAACCCCGACTTTCCGGAGCCGGGGATGCCCGAATTCCTGATGGCCAGGGTGCCCTATGTGCGGCTCAAGGGGAGCTGGCCGGGCGACCGCTCGCAAGTCCGCTAACGGCCCAATTCTTGCCGAGAGAACTGGCATGTTTAGCGAGAGATTTGGCCGGCTCGACAGCACATTCACTGTATCAGTGTCTGCAGTCCGGCGCGATTTTCGGGGTGAGTCCTTGACCCAGATGAGGCTCAATGGACGAGGTTTCTAATCTAAGAATTAGAGAATTTGCCTAACCCATTGAAACGCTTGGTGACCCCTACGGGACTCGAACCCGTGTTTTCGCCGTGAGAGGGCGGCAACTGGCACATTCTGGCACATCTTGAACCATGAACGTCTGTCGAACACCCGCAGAATGCCGCCATTTTCTGTTTCCCGCTATGCCTACGTGTTTCAGCGTGTATATTACCGACGTATTACCGAAATGAGGTTTGCGGGTGGGACGTGCGGTCAAAGACGCCAAGTTGGACAAGCGGGACGCGCGGCTCAAGCTGGAGATCCAGAAGGAGCCATATTGGCGTTTGGTGAGCGAAGGCGCACACCTCGGCTATTATCGTGGCGCCCGGGTCGGCAAATGGGTGGCGCGCTTCAAGGCGCCGGGAACGACCGGTGGATATGCAAAGAAGACGCTGGGAGAGGCGGACGATGTCCGCGACGCCGACGGCGATACGATCCTCGACTTTCGACAGGCTGACAATGCGGCTCGAAAGTGGTTTGCCGAGAAGGAGCGAGGGGACAGCAAGCCTGCTGGCCCATTCAAGGTTTCGGATGCGCTCGACGATTACGAGAAGGCTTTCAAGGCACGAAAGGGGACCGTTCCGGTCGACCTAAAATCCCGGATCAGCGAGATCATCAAACCGGCGCTCGGCCACCACGAAGTAGGGAAGCTGACGCAGACGATCGTGAGCGACTGGCATGCCGAGCGCGCCAACTCGCCGGCCAAGCTCCGAACGCGCAAGGGGGCTGACAAGCAGAACCAGCGGCCCGCGGAAGACCCCGAAGCATTGCGCAAGCGTCGCGCGACAGCCAACCGCGATCTGACAGTTCTGAAAGCGGCGCTCAATCTGGCGGCTGAAAGCCGAGATTGGCTGCCGATCGCCGCATGGTCCAAGGTGAAGCCGTTCAAGGGCGTCGATGTCGCAAAGCGGCGGTATCTGACCGACGACGAGGCTCGGCGACTGGTTAACGCCAGCGACCCCGAGTTTCGGCCGATGGTCCGCGCGGCTTTGTTGACCGGTGGTCGCTATGGCGAGCTGCGCCATGCGCTGGTGAAGGATTACGATCGGCAATCCCGCACGGTGTTCCTAGTCGAGACCAAGAACGCGATCCCCCGACCGGCCTATCTGGATGATGACGGAGTCGCCATGATCGAGCAGGCGATCGCGGGAAAGAAGCCGGCCGACTTCATCTTCATGCGTCCGGACGGAACCCAGTGGCAGAAAAGCCAGCAGCAGCGCCGAATGGCTGATGCCTTCGATAGGGCCAAGATCGATAAGACCACCTTCCATGACCTGCGTCGCAGCTACGGCGCCCGCCTCGCGCGGGCCGGCGTGCCGATGGCCGTCATCGCCGAGGCGATGGGGCACAAGGACGAGCGGATCACCCGGAAGCATTATGCGCATTTGGCACCGAGCTACGTGTCGGAGACCGTTCGGGCTGCGATCTCGGGACTGGGCATCGTTCCGAAGTCTAACGTGAAGCGGATTGCTGGCTGATGCCAGCGCAAGGGATCGTCGTCGTCAACGTAACGCCGCTTTCAGCTCGTATGATTGCCTGGTGGTTGCGGTCCTATGTCAAGCCGACGGAATACGAAGGGCTGCTCGCTCCATATCTCTTCGCGCACACCGATCACCACGACGTTGGTTCGATCGCGGCGAAATTCGAGAAGGTAATCGGGCGCAAGCGGCGTGGCGGTCTCTTCAAGGAGATAGCTGTGCAGCTTTCGCGAGAGGATGCAGAGTGGTTTGCCGGGCGAGTGCGAGAGCGTCGCGGTTTTTTCGGCAGGCGCATCACGGCACCATCGTTGCCGGTCGACGTGCAGTTGCTCTGCTATCGATGCCTTGAGGCGACGAGCAAGCGTCGTGGTCGACGGCGGTTAAGCCGGGATCGCCTGCAGACCGCGCTCAACCGCAAGCACTTGGACGAACGACACCGAAAGCGTCTTCGAAAGCGACAGCGTGAAGAGGCGGCGCTGGACCATCTGCTCAACCGGCCCGGCGGCCTCATTGGTTTAACCAGAGAACCGCGCGAGGAATCTACCTGAATTTACGCCACTCCATCCCCCCGGCCGGCGTGAACCATCCTGTGACGGTCTGAACAGTCGCTTGGTGCGGCTGAGATTGGAGACCGTCGATGCAGACTCTCACGACTACCGTTCAAGGCGCCGCCAGCATGATCGGCGTCAGCCGCCAGTCGATCTATAGGCTCATGAACGAAGGCAAGATTGCCTCCGTCAAAATTCGCGGACGGCGCTTGGTGAAGACCGACAGCCTCGTGGCCCTCGTGGACCAGGCCGCGTGATTACCCATGCTCAACACAGCGAGGAACGCGCCCTTTGATGCGCGAAAGGGCCGGACCGCCACAGTCCGACCCCTCACGAATTTGCTCAACAGCAGCGGTTCGCAAGATAGCATTCGAGACGCCCGGCTGCAACGATTGACCGCGCTTTGCGGCGTCACCGGCCGGCGTGCCGAGCTGATCGCTTTCCTGATCTGGGGGGAGGCGAGCGATGGCGAATGAACCTATCCACACCATCGTTATTAAGCCCGAACCGTTCGGTGCCGGCTATGACGTGACGATCGAACCGCGACCGGACGGGGAGAGCTTCGATCGCGAATGTCGGACCTTTCCCGAGGCGCGCGGCTACGCTCGCGGCCTGCGTCTTCACCGAGGTTGGCCGATCCGCGACCTTACCGGGGAGGGCGTGGAATGATGCCCCGCCTCGATCTCGATGCGATCCGCGCAGCGCACCCGCTGCCCGTCGTCGCGGGCGCCGTGGTGAAGCTGAAGCGGGCGGGAAATGAACTGGTCGGCTGCTGCCCCTTCCATCAGGACAGATCCCCATCGTTCACCGTGTTCGATGGCGGTAATCGCTTCCACTGCTTCGGTTGCTCAGCTGATGGCGATGTCCTCGATTTCGTCCAGCGTCTGCACCACGTCACGCTACCCCAGGCCGCGGAGATGCTGTGCGGCGGATCGATGCCACGCGTCGAGATGCGGTCCCCGCCGTCGGCGCCAGGTCGGGAGACGGTTGAGGAAGCCAGGACAATCTGGACCTCGGCAACTGATGCCTCCTGCTCGCCGGTGTCATCGTATCTCGCGGCGCGTGGGATCATGATCGCGATACCCTCCGCTATTCGGTTCGCCCGACTTCGGTATGGAAAGAAGGGGCCAACGCACCCCTGCATGATCGCGCTGGTCACGGACGTTGGCGGCCGGCCGATTGGCATTCAGCGCACCTATCTGAACGCGGCGGGCACCGGGAAGGCTGCCGTGCCTAAGCCAAAGCTCAGCCTCGGGCATGTGCGCGGCGGAGCAATCCGGCTCGCCGCCGATATCGCCCGTTATCAAACGGTCTTTCCCGGTCCGATTACCGGATTGATGCTGACCGAAGGCGTCGAAGATGGCCTATCGCTAATGCAGATGCACGGCGGCTCAGCGTGGGCGGCCGCGGGGGCCGGCATGCTCGCGGCGATGCGGCTGCCATCGGTAATCTCTTCGGTGATTATCGGAGCAGACGCCGATGCCACCGGTCGTGATGCCGCACAAAAAGCTGCCGAGGCTTTCCGAGCCGCAGGCCGAACGGCACGCATCATCTACCCGCTGGCTCCGGCCAAGGACTTCAACGAAGAACTGACGGGGAATCGGTCATGAGGGCCGTATCGATCGCTGAACGCATCGAGGCGGCAACTCCCCTCGTGCCACCGCTTGAGCCAATCGGGCTCGGCAACTTCCTTCGTCGCGACTTCCCGCCTCGGGAACAGTTGCTCGCGCCTTGGCTGCCGGCGAAGGGCCTCGCGCTGGCTTTCGCCCCCCGTGGTGTCGGCAAGACACACTTTGCCCTCGCAGTCGCCTACGCCGTCGCCAGCGGGACCCGTTTCCTTAAGTGGTCCGCGCCCCAGCCGCGAAAGGTGCTGTTGCTCGATGGCGAAATGCCGGCCGCTGCGTTGCAGGAGCGGTGGCGCGAGATCGTGAAGGCTGGCGCCGAGGATGGGGTTGATATCGAGGACGAGGACGCCATCCGCATCTTGTCGTCGGACCTGTGCGAGTTCGGCATCCCCGATCTTTCCACCGAGGCTGGGCAGAAGCAGCTCGAGCCGCATATCGGTGAAGCCGACCTGATCGTCGTCGATAATCTCAGCACGATCTGCCGCTCGGGCAAAGAAAACGAGTCCGAGAGTTGGGGTCTTGTCCAAGCCTGGGCGTTATCTCAGCGCCGGGCTGGCCGGTCGGTGCTCTTCATCCACCACGCCGGCAAGGGTGGCGAGCAACGCGGCACGTCGAAGCGGGAGGACGTGATGGACAGCGTAATCAAGCTGTCCCACCCCGACGATTATTCGCCCACCGACGGTGCACGGTTCAACGTCACCTTCACCAAGTCCCGCGGCTTCTTCGGCAAGGAAGCTGAGCCTTTCGAGGCGTCGATGCAGGACGGGCGCTGGTCGTGGAAGGATATCGCCGACACGCTGGTTGCACAGGCCCGAGAACTCGCCGCCGACGGTATGACGCAGCGGCAGATCGCGAAGGAACTGGGCTGCTCGGCTGCCAAGGTGAACCGCCTGCTCGCGAAACCGACGGAGGCGCAGTGATGTCGCTCATTGCCGCAGTCGGCGAATGGGAAGCCCGCCAGCAGGCCGATGAAACGCGCCCTGAAACGCTGGTGAAACACGCGAAACAGGCGTTTCATCGGGGTGCATCTTGTTCAGGGCCGATGAAACACGCTGAGCCGCAGAATTCCGCCATTTCTAACCCTTGTTTCACTGTTTCATCCCCTAGGGCGCGAAACAGTGAAACAAGCCTTCCGGCGAGCGTCGTCGATGGTCTCGGAAAGCTCCGCTCCGGTTGGCGTCCCTCGTCGGTGGACCCGAAACTTTGGCGCGTCATCGTCGCCGACGCTCTTCGTCTCAGCGATGACGAATGGGGCGAGCAGGCGCTGGCGCTCGGTTGGTCGGTATCGGATTTGTGGGGGCTGAATGACCGTCGTCAAGGCTTGGCGATCTGGCTGGATGGTCGGCGGACCGTCTTGCTCGACGAACGGAGCGTGATCGTCGCCGACGGAGATCGGCGCTGTCAATTCAATCGGTGTCGGCACGGCATGCCGGGCGCGAAAATGCTGTGGGAGATATAATGACCGCTTCCCGTAAAAACGCGAAGAAAACGCGAGGACGTCCATTCGAGCCCGGCAATCCCGGTCGACCGATCGGGGCCCGCAACAGGACGACGCTGGCCGTCGAGGCATTGCTGGATGGGCAGCACGAAGCCTTGACAAAGACGGCGATCGAGAAGGCACTGGAAGGCGATACCACCGCGCTGCGCCTGTGCCTCGATCGCATTGCGCCAGCGCGTCGTGACGCCCCCATTTCGTTCGACCTGCCTTCGGTGCGCTCAGCGGAAGACGCAACCGCGGCATCCGCGGCTGTTATCGAGGCGGTGGCATGCGGCGAGATCACACCCGACGAGGCTGGCCGCGTGATGGCCCTACTGACCGCCCACAAGGGAATTCTCGAAGCCGGCGATCTTGAGCGTCGGATTGCTGCACTGGAGGCGAAGTGATGACGATCAGGAGGCGAGTGGCCGCATTGGAAGCGCGAACGGCGGGCAGCGACCTGTCGCTGTCGGTGAGGGCCTGGCTTGGCGAAGTCCTTTCGCCCGTGCAGCAGGCGGAAGCCTGTAGCGAGAGCGCGAAGAAGATGGCGATCGATTACACGAGCATATCGAAGGAGGCGCGGGAATGGCTGGGGTTGTGAATCAGAAGCGGCGCGTCCAAGCGCTCGAACAGGCGCACCGTCCGGGCAGCTCTCGTTGGCACTGTATCCGTCGCTACGAAAATGAGACCGATCAGCAGGCGATCGAAGTCTATGAGGCTGAGCACGGTCCTATCGGCGACGACAACGTGATCATGCGCGTGATCGTCAGCAAACCGGGCGAGCGGCCCGAGAGCTGTGATTGATCGATGGTGGCTGTATTCTGGCTGTATTAACAGGCTGAGTGCGCACGAACGACTATCCCGGGTGTGCGCACATAACCTTCAAGGCTTGGCAGATTTGCTCGTCACCGGTGACGCCGCAAACGCTACCGGATTTGTATTCGTTCACGCTGAGGTAGCCGTAGGAGTTTCCCTGTCGATCAACGAGAACAGGCGGGTTGCTCGTGTATTCGTTGCAGGCTGAATATGAGCCATACTCGCCACCATATTGGCCATATTCGTTCCAGACGCCGTAATCATTGCCCCAGCCGTATTTCGAGCCATCGTTCCAGACCGAAGCCGGGTCTGCATCGCCGCAATTCAGGCAACCCAGAAATTCGTTATGGTCGGCGCCGCCGAATATTAGAATTGGTTGCGATGCTGCGTAGGTCGGCGCTGATATTACACTAGCTGCGACGAGGATACTGACGGCGAGGAGAGCGCGCAATCCGCGCCCTCCCAAAGTCAGCCACGAACTCGCGAAGAACTTGAGCTGCCGCATCCTGATCACCAGCCGCTGGAATTCGATCGCCGGGGCTGGTTGTAGGGTGAACCATAGGGGTTAGTGGTCGACGGCTTATACGGATCGATCGTGCCCTGCTTGCCGGTATAGGGATTTACGTTTCCCTTGGTGCTCCAGTTGTCGAGCTTCGTGCTGTTCGGATTGGTCGACATGTGCGGTTGCACGTAGGTGCCGTCCCGGCGAACATAGCCACGCGTATAGTGCTGCGCCGTCGAGACGGTGCTGAAGGCGATGAGCACCAGCGTTGCGTATTTCAGTTTCATGATTCTCTCCTCGTCGTGTCGCCGCTCAGGCCGCAGGCGTGGCAGAAGACGGTTCGACGACAGGCGCGGCCTGCGTGGCGGGTGTAACGACCGCTGGCTGAGCGCTGGCAGGCGCAACCGCCGGCTTTGTGGCGGGCGGCGGTGACGGCGTAATTGCCGCGAAGACCGGGGCAGGCGTTCCGCGCTTCGCGACCTGGAAGGCGAACGGATATTGTTCGCCATTCCACGACACCAGCATGTCAATCCGGTCGGGCGCCCCCTTCAGCTTTGTCTTGGCGACGACGATCTGGCCAGCATAGCTATCACCGGGATCAACCGTCGTCAGCTGCACGGTCTCACCGTCGATCGCGTCCAGCGTATTGTCGAGTTGCTGCTGCACGCGTGCGATGCCAACGCCGGTTCCGGCAATTGCCGCCGCCGCCGCGACCTGGCCGCCTGCGCTTGGGGCGCTGAACGAGCTGTGATAGACGCCGTGCGGCGTCACGAAGGTGCTGCGGTAGTGGTCCCGCTGGCTTGCCGCAGCCGCCGCCGCGACGCCACCGAGGGCTGCGAGGCCGATCTGCGTCCACATGGCACGGTGCTTCGCCCGCTTCGCCAGTTCATCAGCGCTATAGAGGGCAACGGGCTGCCCGTTGACCCGAACGGCGACATTGCTGAGATCAATATTCGCCGGTGCCTGGCCGTCATTGTAGACGGCGATCCCGAATACGACGCTACCGTGATCAAAGGCCATTGGCCGGACCTGCACAGCGCCATGCGCCTCTTCGAGATCGACCGTGGCGTGCCCTTGATCGAAGCGCGCGGTTTCGGCACCGACCTGAACCGGCTGCACAACGAATTTGTCCGCAGCGTATGCTTGCGTTGAAACCATCGCGGCCCCCGCCGCGACGAGCAGATATTTCCTCATTCTGATTCCCCCGTTGTTGGTGCGACCCAACTTCCCGAGGAATCCCTAAAGCCGATCGTTGGTCAAGGTTTTGTTATCAAACAATCCTAATTGAACCTTTCGCTATCGGCTGACATACGTTCCGACCGGGGGACATGATGATACTGGCACTTCTCGCGACTGCGGCCTTTACCTGTCGATCACCTTACGTCGTGGACGGCGACACGATCCGCTGCGGGGATCGACGTGTTCGGCTGGCGCGCGTCGATGCTCCCGAAATGCCGGGGCATTGCGCCAAGCATCGCCGCTGCGCGCCGGGCGACGGCAAGGCGAGCAAGGCTGCGCTCAACCGCATAATTGCCGACCAGACGATCACCTGCCAGCCGATGCCGGCGAGTCCGAAAGGCGGTTCGGTGTATGATCGGTGGGGACGAATGGTGGTCCGATGTCGGGTGAACGGCCGTGATGTTGGTCAAGCTATGATTGAGGGCGGCTGGGCAATTCGCTGGCCGCACCGCTGAGAGGATGGCGATGGCAAAAGGCAACAGAGGGTTTGCGGTTTGCGCAGTCTTGTCGGCCGCTCTCTTGCTGGCCGGCTGTGGGAAGTCGAAGTCCGATGAGTTGAAAGGCGAAGTGGATGATCTTCAGTCTCAGGTTGACCAACTCCAGGGCCAGCTTCAGCGCGTCAAGGACGCCACGGATGACGTCAAGGAGAAGGCCGACGCCGTAACTTCGGCGAGTAGCGATCTTTCGGGCGATGTGAGCCGCTTTGAATCGGAGGATTGGCAGCAAGTCGTGCCGGATGTGTCGAGCGCAGCCGACCAGGTTGACTCAGCGCAAGTGGCTCTTTCACAGTCGGTGTCCGAGCTCGATGATGCAGCGGAAGGTGACTGAAACCTTTGACCCCCGACCAAGAACGCTGGGCGGAAGCCCTTGCCGTCGAGCGCCAACACGGCGAGGATGCGCCGCAGTTCGTCGCTGAGAGGATCGGCGTGCTGGCCTTGGAAGGCGATATGGATGGAGTGCTGCGGTGGCGCGAGATCGCGACCAGGCTCGACGAGATACGGCGCTCTATGCGGCGGCCCGCATCGTAGCCTCGGCGGCGGTCGCGTGATGGCAGAGCGCATCTACATGGTCAGCGGCGAAGACGAGCTTGGCGACCAACATATCTTTATGACCGAAGATCGCGAGCGGGCGTTGGCTGCCTATCACCGGCTTAAGGCGCAATATGGCGATGTCAGAATGAACGACGCAGTAGCGGACGCCCTATCGGATGGACCGGCCGGCCACGCTTGACGTGCCGGCGGCTTGCGAGCTGGACGGCAGGCTGTAGGATCAGAGGATATGATCGACGCACTCACGATCCTCGGCATCCTTGCCATCGCCTCCTTCCTGTTGTGGCGACAGTTCCGGCGAGGCTGCGGCTGCGATACGAACAATGCGGGCTCATCGTGTTGCAAAGAATGAGACTGCGCCGGCCGACCATGCCCGAGCCAGCGCCTCAAGTTCGGATCGTGACACTACGTCCCCGCGGTCGATCGCCGTCAGCCGGCCGATCGGAATGCCGGTGCGTTTCGCCAGCTTGACATAGGGCGTTGCCATCTGCCCGACCCACGCCCCGAACCAATGGTCACCGTCGCGGATCAGCCGCGGCACCGGATGATCGTCCGACCAACGCTGTAATTGCTGCGGCACCGGCTGCTCGCCCTTGCGCCTGCTCATCGGACGGCAAAGAGTTGGGGCTGATCGATGCGGGCGGTTAGAACCGTCCGCGCCTGCTGAGCTGCGCCAACCGCTTGGCGGTAATGGACTGTGCCGTATTTCTCAGCCTCGTCGAAACCGAACGGCGCCCAATCGTCGCTCGGATAACAGGCGTCATAGATCGCGCGCGCAGCCGCGCGCAGTTGCAGGTCGTGCTGCATGTCCTGTCTCTCGCTGATGTCGAATCGCCGCCCGGCGGCTGGCGAGCAATAGAACATAGTAAGAACATGTGGGCAAGCGGAAGGGCTGGACTTTGAAGCGAAAATATGTTATCAGCCCGGTTTCTGATGTTTTGAGTTTTTGCGCCATATCGGAGCGGGCGATTGATCAGGGGCCAAGAGATGACTGCAGAGCCGACACCGACCGAGGCTGCCGCGCCTTCGGTTGATGTCCGGGGCTTGCGGCTCGCTGCGTCCCGAGGATCGGTCGAGGCGTTCGCTGCCCTGTGCGAGCTGTCGATCGATCTCGGCAACGAGGGGAGATTGCCAGCCGACGAAGCGCTTTCGGCTGCCGAGGTGTTCGCCTTCCTGGCGGCTGCAAGGGGCGGTCGAACCGAGAAGTGGACACTGGTCTCGCTACTCGACGCCAAGGAGCGGGGCTTTATCGCTACTGGCGATCAGGCGGCCGCGGAGTGGTATCGAAACGCGGCGAGCGAGCAGTTGCGGCTGTTGGATACCGATGGTGATCCGGCCGCTGCCGAGGCGCTTGCCGAGCGGGGCTGCGCCGTCAGCGAAGCCGATCCCCGTCACGAGGCTCTGGCTTCATCGGGCCGGGCGCTCATCGCCGATGCGGCTGGCGGCGACCTGTCCGCCATCGCCGCCATGATCGACGGCAATCTGCTGAACTTCAATCGCGGCGCCACGCAGCCATTGCACGCGCTCATCCACGCGGAAGAACTGGCGTGGATCGGGGGTGTCACGGGCGATCGAACGATGCTCGGAAAGCTGGCGGGCGTCCTGGCGCTACGGTGCTTCTTCGAGTGGGATCAGGGGCGCCGCGACTGCGCCAGCTTCTATGCCACCGAAACCGTCGCCGTCGCTCTGGCGGGCCTGAATGAAGATGCGTCGTTCGCGCAGCCCTTATCGGACGTGATCAACCAATTGCCTGCGCCGCTGCTCGTTGCCGCTGCGCAGGCGCATCCGGCCGCGCTGAACTTCCGTGCCCCGATCGGCACGGCCTGAGAGGAACGAGACAATGGGATTATCTTCGAGCAAGTCATCGACGAAGACGACGCCGACCTACGCGCCACAGCTTACGGGCGCCGCGAGCAATATCTCGAATGCCTATGCTCAGCAGCAGCCGAAGATCACCAGCATCACCGATCAGCTCGGCGGCTTGGTCCCCTCGCTCGCGTCAACCTATCAGAACGGCGATCCGAATGTGAACGCGGCCAAGGCTTACAACGCGGACGTGCTCTCGGGGAAATATTTGAACTCGGGTAATCCCTACCTTCAGAGCATCATCGACAGCTCGAATAACGACGTTCGCAATCAGGTCGAGGCTTCGCTTGGCACGCGCGGCCTCGTTGGCGGCTCGGCCCAGATGGACATCGTATCTCGCAACCTCGCGAACAACGACGCGAACCTGCGTTACCAGGATTACACCAACGAGCTGAACCGCATGGATACCGCTGCCGGACAGGCGGCGGGTATCAGCGCGGCATCCTATCTGCCCATCAGCGCGATCGAGAGCATCGCTCAGGACCAGCAACTGCCTGTTCAGACCGCGACGGGCGCGGGATCGGGCATTGGTGGGCTCCTCGGCGCTTATACAAATCAATCGACCAAGCAGAGCGGCAACTTCGGTCAGTTGCTCGGCAGCATCATCGGTAGCGTGGGCTCTGGCCTTGCCAGCGGGGAATATTTTTGATGGGCATCTTCGGCGCGAGCCTAATCCCCTCGGGCGTCGTCAACGCGCTCATGCCGGGTGACGCCCCGCCGGTTCAGCCTCAGGCCCCGGTCTACAAGCGTCCGTCGACGGCGCAGATGGTTGTCGGCTCGATCGGCGATGCGTTGCAGGAATGGGGCGGTGGACACGCGACCTTCGCGCCCGAAATGGCGGCGCGGCGGCAGGCTGCACTCCAGCAACAGGGCGCGCTTCTCAAGCAAGCGCAGGACTGGTCGAACTGGAAGCGTCAATACGATTATCGGCTGAACAACCAGCCGCCCGCTGCGCCCCACTATTTCCAGAGCAACAATGGCGACGAGATGGTGATCGGGTCCGATGGCCAGCCGAAGACGCTCTATTCCGATCCGACGCCGCGCATGCAGTTCATTCCCGACGGGATGGGCGGCGGCACCTGGCACGCGATCCCCGGCACCGGTCAGGCGAAGCAGGCACCGTCCCAGCCGGTCGGCAAGCTCACCCCGATTCCGGAAGGAGGCGCGGGGACGATGGGTGCCCCGCGCACCTTTCCGCTCCGCTGACGTGCTGCCTTACCTGATCCAGCAGGAAAGCCACGGCCAGGCGGGCGTGCAGGGGCCGGTGACCAAGTGGGGCCGCGCTCAAGGCGAAGCGCAAGTGCTACCCCGCACGGGCGCAGCGATGGCCAAGAAGATTGGCGTCCCCTGGCGCCCGGACCTGATGATGGGGACGAGCCCGGAAGCCGCGGCTTACCAACGGGCGATCGGCGGGGCGTATCTCGATGAAGCTCTGGATGCGACCGGCAACGTCACCGACGCGCTGAAATATTATCATGGTGGCCCATCGCGCTCGATGTGGGGCCCGAAGACCAATGCTTACGCGGCGAACGTCCTTCGCCGGATGGGGGTAGAATGAGCCAGGCACGTGATGAAGCAGGCAATATCTGGGAAGTGGATGCGCAGGGAAATGCGGTTCGCTTGATCCAAGCGGCTGGGGCCGGTTCTCCCGCGTCGGGCATGACGGTCGATCCTAACCCGATCGCAGCCGAGCAGCACCGTATTGCGCTCGCGACCGCAAAGCAGCATCTGGCGAACGAGCAGCTTCAGCACGACAAGTTGGTGCGCGACGCTCAGCAAGCGCAGGATGGGACTGGTTTCGTCTTGCCGACCTCGAGCGTCCACGGCGATGCCTATCTTGCCTCGCTGCCGTCCGGCATCGCGCAAGAAGTGAAGGCGATCAGCGACGGCCGCATGCCGCTGTCGGCGCGCGTCATGAGTTCGCCCAAGATGCAGGGGCTGCTGCAGCACGTCGTCAACTATGATCCGACCTTCGATGCGGTAAACTACAACACGCGGGCCGCCACCCGCCGCGACTTCACCTCCGGCAAGGACGCGGCCAACATCACCGCGCTCAACACCGCATTGGGGCATGCTGGTTCGTTGATGGAAGCGGCGTCGGCGCTCGACAATTACGGCGGTGTCGGGAGTAACCTGAATCCGGCTCGGAACTGGTTGCTGCGACATAGCGGTGACGGTCGCGTCGATGCCTACAACGTCAACAAGCAGGCGTTCGCTTCCGAGATGGAGCGCGTGTTTCGCGGCACCGGCGGCAGCTTGCAGGGCATCCAAGATTGGGAGCGCAGCCTAAGTGCTGCGAATAGCCCGGATCAATTCCGGGGAGTGATGGGCAAGGCCGCTGAGCTGCTCAAGTCGCGGATCGATGCGCTGAATCAGCAGTATCGCGGCGGCATGGGCAAGACGGCCGATATCACCGAGTTGCTGACGCCCGAGGCGCAGGACGCATACGGCAAGCTCTACGATGGCAAGGGCAATGTCCATGTCATGTTCGGCGGCGTGAACGGGCAGGCAGGCGGCAACACGCCGGGTGGCTCTTCACCGGGGCAGAACGGAAGCGGTCCCGGGCAGGTGCCCGGTGGCGGGCAGCCGGGCGGTCTTTCGCCCTCGGGCCTCGCAACTGGCGCGACCAAAGACCGCTACGACGCCGGCGCCTCGGCGGTAATTGACCACGGCATCCGTAATGGCTGGTCCGATGCGCAGATCAACCAAGCGCTCAAGCCTTACGACTTCGGCCCGATCGATCCGCGTCAGGCGGCGAGTGCTCGGGCCTATTTCAAGGCGCACCCCCGCTACCAGGGCTCATTCGGCAACGCCGTTCACACGGCACCGACCACCGCATGGAACCGCTTTGCTGCCTCGCCGACGGGCACCGGGATCTATGCTGCTACGGATGCAGCGCTGGGCGGAACCACCGACGAGATCGCAAGCGCGTTCGGTGGTGGCGATCTGGCTGACCTCAATGCCCGCAAACAGATGGCGTTCGTGACGAACCCCAAGGCGGCGTTCGTCGGTCAGGCGCTCGGCACCGCGGGTTCGATGGCTGGGCTCGGTGCCGCCAGTCGGTCACTCGGGATCGCGTCGCGCATTCCGAAGGCGCAATTGATTGGGGATGCCCTGTTCGGTGCCGCGTCAGGGGCCGGCCAGGCTAACGATCATCGGCTTGCTGGCGCTACGTTAGGCACGATCGGTGGCCTCGCCGGCAACGTGGTCGGCAACACGGCCGGCAAGGTAATCGGCGCAGCGGCGCGAACCCGCCCCGGCCTCGCCGTTTCCAACCGCGTGCGCGGTATCTTCGGCGCGCCCCTCCTGTCCGACGTGAAGGCGCTATCCGGCGCTGACAGGACCGCCATGAACTCGATCGATCGTGCCGGCATCGACAACGTGACCAGTTCGCTGACCGAAGCGCAGCAACTCGGCGTGCCCATGTCGCTGGCCGACACCAGTCCGAACCTGCGAGAGTTGGCCGGTGCGGTTGTGCGCCGATCGCCGACCGCATCGTCCTTCGCCGAAGACGCGCTGCTGCCCCGCGCTCGGGGGCAATATGACCGCTTCACATCATCGGTGAATTCGAACCTTGGGCCGACTGCGAATATCCCCCAACTCAGCGCTGATCTGACCGCACAGGGTCGAGCGGCGGCATCCGATCTCTACAACCGCGCCTATTCCAACCCCGTGCCGTCCACGCCGCAGTTGGACTCAGTTCTCGGCACGCCGTTTGGTCGCCAGGCTCTTGGCCGAGCGCGCACGATCGCCGCCAATGAGATGCGCTCGCCTGACGAGCTTGGTTTCGGCTTGGACGCCGACGGCAATGTGGTGCTCAATCCGCGTCCCAGCGAAGCCATCGCCCGTCACCTCGATGCGCGAGCCGAACTCGACGATGCGCAGGAAGCGTATAGGGCGGCGCGCCAGCACCCGAACGGGAATGTGGATGCGGCCCGCAGCCGCGTTCTCGCTGCTCGTGAGGGCCTGCGACAGACCGAACGTGGGCTGGCGGCGGCTCCCGATCCGTCCATGCCTGCCAGCGTTCCCGCATACACCACGCAGACGCTCGATTACGTGAAGCGCGGCATGGACGATGTGCTTGAGGGCCAGCGCAACCCGATCACCGGCAAGCTCTCCCTCGACGAAGCCGGCAGGGCGCAGAACGGCGTGCGGAGCCAGTTGCTCGGCGAAGTCGATCGGCTCAATCCCGATTATGCCGCTGCCCGTGCCGCCTATGCTGGACCGGTAGCTTCTCGCGATGCTCTGGCGCGCGGCGGCGATGCCTATGGCCTCCAGCCCGACGAACTTGCGATGCAGGTGGGCAATCAGACGCCCGAGCATCTCGGGCAGATGCAGCTCGGCTATCGCGGCGCGATGGTCGATCACGCCGGCCGTATTCGCGACAGCGGCAACCCTTGGAATGCTACCCTCGGTTCGCCGGTTGCTCGGCAGCGGCTCCAGACGATGTATCCCGATGTGCCCGGTGTCGATCGGATGATCCGTCAGCAGGAACTCGAGAAGCAACTGGCGCAGACCACCAACGCCATCCTCGGCAATTCCCGAACGGCGCGTAACGTCATCGCCGATCAGCAGTTCGCTAATCCCGTAATGGAGGGGGCGCTTCATGCTGGCGCGGCTGTTGCGACGCACGGTGCATCGGTGCCGGGGACCGCTGCACGGCTTGCCGGGGCCGGTCTCAAGGGACGGCTGGCGCTCGGACTGGGTAAGCGTGCGGAAGCGAAGGCCGACGCACTGGCGCCGATCCTGCTCAACACCGATCCGGTTGCTGCGCTGAAGACGGTGACAGACTATCTGGAGCAGCAGCGCGCGCGCCAGGCATTAATCCAGGCGACCACGCCTAAGCGACTGGGGATTTTTGGTGCCGCGCTGGGAAGCCAAGCGGCGTTGGCGCCCGTGAACTGACGAGGCGGCAGTCGATGCGGCTTATAGCCCCAGCAGTTCGTCTAGACTCGTGTCACGCGGCGATACACCGGGAATCTCGTGAATGAGGTTTTCCACACTGTTACGATGATCTGCGAATACCAAATGCTTTCCGGCGGCGAACGCGTCGGTAATCTCGGGACGTTCGGATCGGTAGAACACTGCGTTCCGCGCATAGACCTGAACTGCGAAATTCAGGGCATCGACCTCGGCTGCTGACGCCATAAAGGTTACCAGCCTGGGCTGCGTCCGATAGCTCATCGGGCGCGCATACAGCACGCTCATCCAAGGCGTCAGAGGCACCAGCATCTTCGGATTATGCAGGTGCTGCACGGGCACGCTCAGGTTGTGATAAAATCCGTCCCCGAAGATGAACTCGCGTTCGGGCGAGAAGATGACCATTGCTTTGCCCTGCACGCCAAGCTGCCTCACCGCAGCCCGCTGCGAATTACGCATATTGCTGCCGATGAGGCGATTACGCTCTCGCTGCTCAAGCGGGCCGCGTAGATCTTCGGCCAGGGCAACGGCCCGTTCTCTGTATCTTGGGCTCCGCACAGCAAGCGAGATGATGCATTCCAGCAGATCGGCGAACTGCTCATCTGTCGATCCGACCGGCATGATGCGATCGGCCACAGGGCGTTCGAACGGCGGCCCAACCCGATCCAGCGTATCGAGCCAATCGATCACCGCTGGGAAGATATCGTCGGCGCGCTGGAACTCCTTTTCGAAACTCTCGTCCCACGGTGACGACTCCGCCGGATCGTCCGCCAATTTGATCACATGCCCGTTGCCGATGACGCCGAAGTTTTTCGGGTTAGAGCACGTTGTTTCGCCGTCAGGGCGCATCCAGTGCACGCCGCCATCCGGATTCGCCCATCGAACTGATACGCATTCCGGCCACCAGTGATGACGTTCGGACTTCAGCTTCGCCATCCGCGCTATTTCACCATGATCGCCCAGCCGATCGCGAGTCCCAGCGCGACGAGAGCGAGATAGGCTAGCCAGAATATCCGCTCGCCCCGCTTCACGTTCAGATCGGGGACGTAAATGCCGCGCCAGTTCCGTCGAGCAACCTGCGTGCGCGGACCATTCCGCCAGGCGAGATATCGAGCGATCAGGGATGAAAGGATGCCGCGGTAAATCGCGACGCCGACGGTCGCGGCGAGTATTGGCATCAGGTCCACCCGACCGCTATAGTGGAAATCAGCCCGTCGACCAACAGCCGAGACCTCGTCACAGCTCAGTGTGCCGCTGCAACAAATAGCGCGAGCAGTGATATGAAGAATGATCCTACGCCGGCGAGATTATTTGCCCGGCTCAGCATCTCCCAAACGATGTCTGGTTGAGGATCGGGAGCATCGAGTAGCGCCCGGATTGCGATTGCATAGGCATGAGCTTGTGCCGCAGCGCTATTGGACGGTCCGGCCTCGATCTGTCGGTCGATCTCATCGAGTGCAGCCACCATTTTCTGCACAACAGGGGCGCTGATGGTTACGTCAGTGGGCAACCCGGTCCAAGTCGCACTGTCGATTGAAAGGGGCATTTCGCTGTCCGGTTCGGCGCCTGCCGGATCGCTTCGTGGCGCTTCAGGAAGAGCGAGCGCAATCTCGCGAACTCGGGCGGCTATCTCTGCGCGACCGAGCCCAACCCATTGGCCGCGATCCACGGGCGGCGGGATGTTTATGCCATTTCCACGAAGCAGAGCGTCGGTCCGGGCAGCTTCTCGCCTAACGGTCTCCACGAAGCTAACCAGTTGCCCAGCCGCCTCGTCTAAAGTCCTCTGTCGCGTGCTGCTGTTGTAACGGCGAACTTCTTCGTCGAGCCAGGCGAGGCGATCCTCAACTTCAGCACGAACGCCGCGCACAGCGGCATCCCAGAACATATCCACGATGCTGCCGCTGTATTCGATGCCTGAGCTTTGGATCCTTCGCCCGTCGAACGCATCGACGTCGACCCCGTGTTGCGATTTGATCCCATGCCAGGGGAAGAACCACTGATTCTTGAACCAGCGGCGGCGCTCGCCGAGATGATGCTGGAGTCGGGCAGCTATCGGCGTCACAGCTAGCGCCGTGCCGGCAGCAGGTATGAGAAGGCGGTGCCGATAAGGGATCCGGCTAGAAGCAAGGCTAGCGCATAAATGACAGGGTGGCGCTCGGTCCACAGCTTTGGCCGGGGGGCGGTCCAGCCCTCTTCAAATGCCGATAGTTCGGCCCGAAGACGCTCGGCGGCGTCATTGATGAGTCCCTCAACGGCGCGGCTGGCTCCCTCGGAACGGTCCGCACGAGCGAGCTTCATGGATGGTGATAGAAGATCAGGCGCCATCGCGATGTGTTGATCGAGGGACGCCCGGATACTGTTCATCGCCCTGGACCATTCTCTCCCCCGGCTCAGGACTGTGCCGGCGACCTCAGCAGCAGCGTTTCCTGAAGCGGAGCGCGTTTCGCGCTCGAATATCACGACGGCTTCGGTCGCTGTATTACCAGAGCTGAGCTGGCCCGAGGCTGCGTGGTCCGCATGCATGGTCTTGCAGCCGACATCGATCGCGCGCCGGGATTGTTCGAACAGATAGTTGGCCCTTGTGGTGTAGTCCGTCATGATTGTGCGAGCGTCAGCGGCGGAAGCCTAAGAGTCAATTGCCGATGAGCATCTGACTGTTAGGCCGCCGCCTTGCTGGCGAGGGCCTCCATGCAACTGCTGCAACGGGTCGCGCCCGGGGCAGCGATATCCATTCCCGCCCGTGCGAGTCCCAGGTTCGGCGGCACGACTTCCGACCGGCCGCAGGCGTCGCACAGGAGGAGCGTCGCCCCGAGGACATACGGCTCGAATACCACTCGCATGTTGAGATAGGCGGCATTGCGCAGCCCTCGGCTTTTCCGCCACATCGCCTTGATCTTGCCGTTGCGGTTCTCGGCAGCATTGGTCGTCGGTCCCCGGTAGCGCCCGTCGTGGTGCAACCACATCACGTCGAAATAGGCCAGAATCTGCCTGCGATGCTCGCCGAGCAATTCCGCCGCCTTCGCCGCCTCGGCAGGCATTCCCGGCTGGGCGCAGAAGGCGAGGAAGCGATCGAACCGTGCCGCGGCCTGCCGGGGGCTGCTCGCCCGGTAGACGTGACGCAGAAGGAGTCGGGCGTGATAAACCCGACGAACGCCCGGGTAGCGCATCACGATGTCCATCCGGGACGTGAGCGCGAGCGCGGGCTGATCGCCATCGCGCTTCCGCGGCGAAACCGAATTGCCTGCCAACATTTCGCGGCGGCGTTTCGCGTCGGCTGCCGCGAACTTGCCTTCCAGCTCGGCTTTCCAAGATTTGAGCTCCGCGGCCGGCCCCTTCTTTAGCTTGTTAACGGTCTGGTTGATCACGCGCGACAAGGGCTTCTGCATCTTCTGCAGCACATGCCATTTGTCGGCGACGTGCGGGATTCCTTTGAACGAGGATTCGCCCAGCAGAAGGTTGCTGCCGTTCATATCCGACACGAAGATTTCCGCCTTGTTCGGATCGATGACCTCATGCAGCTTTTCGCCGATGCCAGCCGCATCGAGCTTTTCGACGATGCCCAGCGGATAGCCGGTCTCACCATCGGAAATCACGGTGAACCGACGCTTCTTGCCGAAGCGAATATCATCCACCGCAACGATCCGCGGCGTCGGGAACTTGTGCGTGCTGAGCCTGTCGGCAAGGCCGATGACGGCCGGCCAAATCTGCTCTTCGCTTGCGCCGGTGATCCGCGCGATATCCTTGATCGACCACTTCAGCGCCAGCCGGCGGATGTAATGCCATAGGCGCCAGGTAATACCGTGTTCTGGATGGACATCGGGTCCGCGATCGGTGAACGTCTTGCAGCCGGGCGTCAGGCACTCGTAGCGCCGCGCCTGATATTGATAGCGCACGTGCTTACCGCTCAGCGGCGTGTCCCAGACAACCATTGCCGCCGCGGTCCCCTTGGACTCCACGCGGCCGCCGCATTTCGGGCAGGCGGCAATACGCGTCGAGAGGGCGGCCTCGATCTCAATCGATGTCGCGGTCTCGATGATATTCGTGACGCGGAACGACCGCGCGAACAACGCTTCAAGCATGATCTGTAGCTCCAGCTATAGCCAACGACTGCATCACAGTGTGGGTTGGGGGGTGATTGGTGGTGGTCGGTAACCGCCAGTGAGAGGAAAATAACATGAGCAATACAAAGGCATGGCGCGCGAAGCCGCGAACGGCATGGCCCAACAGCCGGCAGAAGCGGAACGGGCTCTTTCTAGATGCCCATCCCCGGTGCGCTCATTGCGGATGCCCGTCCGAAGAAGCCCATCACAGGCTTCCGAAAGGGCATCCGATGAGGAACCTGTGGCGGTTCATGATGGCCTTGTGCATCGAGTGCCATATCGTGATCCACCGGCCAACGCCGCGGCAGGACCGCAACCGCTGACCGATGAAGGGGGGCTTCACTCCGGAGCTCCCCACGTCCCGCATGCCGCCGGTTCCATCCTGAAGAGGATGTCGTGAATCCAGCGGATCTGATTTTTCCTGAGGTGGCTCTCCTGATTGTAGGTGACCTTCAGGTGCTGCACGTCTTTGGCGGGCAACTCGTCCCGTCGCGACAGCATGTAAATCGTCCACGCCCGCCGCGTCTTGGCGGAGAGCTTCTGCCGCGGCATCTGACTGAAACGCCGGTGCGGGTTCAGCGCGTCATCGATGACGCCTTCCAGCGTCAGGCCTCTGCGCTCCAGGCGCTCGACCAATGCCTTGAGCATAGCCAACGCGCGGAAGGGCTCCGCGGTGCTGGCCTCGTGCGCGATGTAAGCGGCGATCGACGTGGAGTTCGCGAGGGCGTTCATGCCGCCCCTCCCGACGCGAGCCTATTGACGCTATCGACGCGAACGCGGCGCGCACCGCGGATGGTGATAGAATCGAGCGATCCGTCATTGAGCAAGCGATAGACGGTGCTGCGGCCGCAATCGAGGCGGCGCATAACCTCCTTGACCGAGATCACTTCGTAGTTTGCGGGGTCGTTCTTCATTCTGCACTCCATGTGCCAGTCCCGACGCTTCGGGCGGCTTCATGGAGCAGAGAATCTCAAAAATTGCGGCCTTGTGCTTTGCACCAACCGGGCTTTACGGGGAAACTCTGGCCTCAGTTTCCCCGCACCTTGATAAGTGCTTTTCGAACGGTGTCGCGGATCGATCTAGCGGACGGTGCTTCGTGACCAGCCAACGAAAGACGGCTCTGCAGCTTGCTGATGACCGTTTCTGCGCCCGCGTGTCCCTCGCCAGGGGGTAAGCCATCGCGATAGAAGAGATCGGCCAATTCCACGGCCAAGTCCGACCACCAATCCTTTGACGGCCTTCCCGTATGCGAAAACGTTTTTTTACTCGGCGCGATGCCCATGGTGTCGATCAGCCCGCTAACGTGCGCCTCATCGAAAACGATGCCGCAGAATTGGATTTGGAGAGGAGGAGCCTCCAGCGACGCGTAACCCGTTGCCCAGATCTCCGTGATCGCTGCATCGTCATCTACAAGGCGGGCCCAGTGCAACCGATCGATGCCCTTGTTGCGTGGGCGATTCTCTTTCGCCGGTCGTTCACGGTCATCGATCTCGATCGTAAGATCGGCCTGCGAATACACTGTCCCGTTCGCCAAGCCCTTGAACAGGGCTGCTTCAATGTGCGGTGCGTTGGCCATAGTGCCGATGCGTTGTCGAACTAGACCGGGGGCGATGAGAGATCGTGCCATGGTCAACGGTATGGCGGCGCGAAGGTAAAGAACGCGTAGACCCGACTATTTACGGCGTAGCGCATCCCACAGCAGCCGACGTGCGGCCTCGGGCCGAGAGGGCTTCGGGTGGTCCTGCTTTTCGATCCACGCATCGAGCGCCGTCAGCAGGTCGGGAAGCATTCGCACCCCGATCAATACCCCTTTGCCGGTTGTCTTGGGACGACCGCGACGTTTTGTGTTATCACTAATTGACGACATGCAGATTTTGGGATAACACGAAAGCGAGCCGGGCGGAAGCGCCAACTTCCGATCCGGCTCTGACCACAACCGTCTGATTAGGAGACGACAATGGCTGATACCCCCGTAGAGCCCGGCGTTCGCCGGGCCAATCCCTCTGTGTCGCGCCGGCCGGTTGATGCGGGCGGCGAGATAAATGCCCACAGCACTATAGCCGCGATTGCTCCGGGAAACTGGAGTGCCTCACTCGCGGTCTATCTTGCCGCAAAAGCGGCCGAGGACGCCTACGATCGAGACTACTACCTGCCCGCTTACCGCCGTTGGGCCGCGGCTGCCGATGAGTTTGGATCGGGCAACGTCCCACCTGGCGATCATATTCCTGCCGAGTTCGAGGCAGAGATCGAGCGGCTCCAAAACCTTCGGTTCGACGCCGAAGATGCCCTCATGGTGATCCCATCGCCAGACGGCATCGCCTTCGCCCGTAAGTTTCTGATTGCATACGGCGACAATCGCGATGCGAACGGCTGGAATGACATGCTCGAAGCGGAGGCAAAGCGCTTCGTTGGGGAGGCGGTGCAATGAGCAACCAAACAACACGCCGAGGAGCCATCGGCGCAATGGTGTCGGTCTCGGCGACCGCTTTTATCCCCGCGATTGCCGCGTCTGCGATGCCCATCCGTCCATCGCCATTCCGATTAGCGGAAGCGCATTACAAGGCCGTGCGCCAGCGCTTCAACAATATTGCTGGCGATCTCGAATTGAACGACCCGATCGCGTTCTATCGCGAACAGGAGGCATACAACGCCGCGCTCCACGCGGTTGATTCCGCTCCCTGCCAATCGTGGGACGAGTTCGCGGACGCTTTCAGGCTCGCGGTCGATGACGGGGATTCGCTGCCAAACGAGGATTTGGTGATGAAGTTGCTCGCCGACATTCGGCGATTGAGCGGGAGGGCATGAACATGGACGCCACCGCAAAGCGGGCCGTTAGCCCGCTCGCCACCGTTTCTACCGGCCTCATGGAAATGGCGGCGCCGTTGGTCAACTGCCGAACGCTGATAGACGTGATCGAGGCAGACGCTTGCGAATTGCAGGATGCAACGGATCGCTGGTCAGTTCCGGCGATCCGCAGCCGGGCGAAGAGGATTGCTCAAATTGCGGTCGTTCTCATGGACGAATTAAAGCGCGCAGATTCCCTACAGGAACGGCTCTCCGAGATCATGGAGGACTTCCATGTCTAACTCACCTCAACCACTCTCCACGATCGTCGGCGCGATCGCGGCTCAACTCGGCCACAACATGACTGTCGCTCACCATCGGCGTTGGGCGGCGCAGCAGTTCAGCGGTCTTCGGATAGAACTCGTCGCCGATAAGCCGCTCGCGGCGAACATCGACGAGCAAAACCTCATATGTCCGGGGTATCTCGTTGCCGACATTCACCGATCGGCGCCGACGCGGCTCGACTTGCTATTGCTCGACAACCTCGGCGACGAGTTCGATGCCGACGCTTGGCTGCGTGGTTTCGCCGAGATCGGAGGCGGGTATGCGCTTACCACCGATGGCCGGCTAAACCTGTTCGTCGGCGACTGCGAGGGCAAGCAACTCGAAGAGGCAATGGCGCAGGTAGTCGGCCACCCCGATCGCCAGCATGCCTTGAAAACCGCCATCCAGCAGCGCCAATGCGGGGAGGTGAGCGCATGAGTCAGAACCTCACCCGAGCGTCCGCACCTCGTTGCCGGCCAGCACAGTGGCGTCGTTGGCGGCGTAGACGGTGGGGGCGGCGGCACAGCGCCGTTGAGCCGGCCGCGATCCTCGCCGCGATACCGTCCATGCCACGACCGTGCCTGGCGCGGCTCACCGATCGCATGATCAACCGCCTGGACGAGATCGACGGCGATCCCGACTTTGAAGATCTGCGCGAAGATGACGAGGATGGCCACGATCGAGAACAGGTCGACGACGTCTAGCTGGCCTCAGATCGAGCGGCGCTCCCCCAGCCGCCGGCAGCCCGTCGGTCGTGATAAGCGATCGGCGGGTTCGCCGCGTGTGCATCGGTTCCGCGACAGCCTCGCCATGTCCGACAGCTATCGCGATTCCGGCTGGTGGATGGAAACCTACCGACGTGCGTTCCCGCGGCTGCAATCGGCCGTCGCCGTGCGGGAGGATGGCTGGGCACAGCGTGCCGGTGTCGATCGAGTGCTGACGCTGGCGTGCGGCCGAACCTACACCGTTGACGAGAAGGTGCGGTCAGAGGATTGGCCAGACGTGCTGCTGGAGCAATGGTCCGATGAGGCGCGGCGCATTCCCGGTTGGGTGCAGAAGCCGCTCGCCTGCGACTTCATTGCCTATGCTTATGCGCCGAGTAAGATCTGCTATCTGCTGCCGGTCGTGCCGCTGCAACGGGCTTGGCGCCAACATGGCCGGGAGTGGATCAGGCGCTATGGCACGCGCCGGGCGCAGAATGTTGGTTACGTGACGGCCAGCGTTCCCGTGCCGCGCTCAGTCTTGATAAGTGCGATCGCCGAAGCAATGATAGTGGGCTGATACGGAGATAGGCTGTGGGAGAGAACACCGTCACACCTGAGCAGTTCGCCGCAATGAAGAAGCGGTTTCACGGTAAACTGGAGCGCGACGAGGCGTTGCAACTGCTGCGCGATTCGGCTGACGACAAGGAGCTACCGCCTATCGTGCGATTGCATTTGGCCCCAGCCATTTTGGACCTGCGCTCGGGGCGATCGGTGCAGAGCACAATGGCTCGCTTCCGTCGCGCGGTTGGCCTCGATCCCGAAAAGAACGCCGGGGCAGGGAAGTAGCCGCCTGATCCGCGGAGGTTGGTCGAGCTGTGCGTCGCCTAACCCCCAACCTGCACGCTATAGCCAACGACTGCTATAGCTAGAATGCCGCGATCACACGGCGCGCGGCGGCTGACGAAGGCCGGTAGCCAAACTGCCGATTCGACAAGTGCCGAAATATTTTCGCACGAAATGCTCTTGTGAACGGTCTGAAGCGATTACGATCCTGTTGGCGCGCTCGACCATCAGCCGATTTGCGGTTCTCGCGATCTGCCGCGGCGAGGTTTTCTTGATTGCAGACATGAATCGATCATGCTCCGACGCGACGAACAAGTGATCCGGACCTATCGCCAATGCTAGGTGCCCGCCGTCCAGCTTGAGCGGCACCAATATCACTGGATTGTCGCTGACCATTAGCTTGTGATCAGCCGCCGAGACATCCAGGACTGCCCAACGCAAGTTGATCAGGTATGGCCCTGACGAGGGATTGGCGATCACATCCATGACCGTGCGCAACATGCTACGCTTAAGGCCGTGTCGCGCTCGATCCGCCTCCCACTGGGCGAAGGTGGGTGGATCATTTGGTCCCCTCAGCTCGGCGTAGCGTTGCTCAGCCTCAGGCATCAGGTCGGCGTTCAGCTCTTCAAGTTTGTAGAACGTCGCGCTCAGGTTTTCAGGCGTGCGATGAAGCAACGCCAGCAAAAAGCTCGCCCACGTCGATCGCTCTGGTCCCGTGGTTGGCGGTCCTCCTGTTTCGAGCATATTTCGCATGACGGACGCAGCTGCCGCATCCAGCGGTGAGAAGAAATCGGTTTCCACGCGCTGAGCAGCCCAAGGGTCTGGCTCTCCTGGGATCCGATAAAGGTGCGGCTCCCAACCGACAGCTGCTGGAGCCAGGCGCCGTGCGCGAATTTGGCCGCCGTGCTCAATCGCGAAACGCTCGATCTTGCCATCGCCGCCCGCCCATAGTCGTTGGTAGCACTCAGGCAGGAAATGATGCCGCGTCGGTGGATTAGCTGGCTGGATACCGCTCATAGGTTGACCCCCATAGATCAGCCTATCCGTGGTCCCGATGTTCTTGCAACCGCCCTCGGTTGTTCCTGCTCGGTTCACGCTGTTTCAGCGTGTTTAGAACCGATCTATTACCGAAGTTGATGGCGATTGCCGAGATGGCAGCGGCTAAGCGCCTGTAATCGCTTGGTGACCCCTACGGGACTCGAACCCGTGTTTTCGCCGTGAGAGGGCGACGTCCTGGACCGCTAGACGAAGGGGCCGTGCGCTGGCGCGAGAGCGGGCGCTTACGGGGCGTGCGGCGCGGCGTCAAGGGTCAAGGTGTGGCGGGCTCGTCGGGGGC
>Ga0164242_10001704_pt1 | contig 25924 bp, 24 predicted proteins | sample OricomgcompostMG_FD_108783 | JGI IMG/M metagenome (GOLD analysis project Ga0164242, IMG submission 108783) | Miracle-Growth compost microbial communities from Emeryville, California, USA - Original compost - Miracle growth compost (MG) ...
CGGCGACATCGGCACATTGGAGGAAGGCAAGGCGTGCGACCTGACGATCTGGAATATCGAGCGGCCGGCGGATCTGGTTTACGCGATGGGGCTGAACCCGCTCCACGCGCGGGTGCGGGGCGGCCGATGAGCGCGATCGTGCTCACCCCCGGCGCGGCGACGCTGGCCGACTGGCGCGCGATCTGGGCGGGCGCGGGCGTGCGGCTCGATCCTTCCGCCGCCCCCGCGATCGCCGCAAGCGCGGCGGCGGTGGAGCGCATCCTCGCGCGCGGCGAGCCGGTCTATGGCATCAATACCGGCTTCGGGAAGCTCGCGAGCGTGCGGATCGATGCCGCCGATCTCGCCGCCCTCCAGCGCAATATCGTGCTGAGCCACGCGGCGGGCACCGGCGAACCTTCGCCCATCTCCGTGATCCGGCTGATGATGGCGCTCAAGCTCGCCAGTCTGGGGCAGGGGGCGTCCGGCGTCCGGCCTGAGACGGTGGCGCTGATAGAGGCGATGCTGGCGGCGGGGATCACGCCGGTGGTGCCCTGTCAGGGCTCGGTCGGCGCGTCGGGCGATCTCGCCCCGCTCGCCCATATGGCCGCCGCGATGATCGGGGTCGGCGAAGTGTTCGTCGAGGGCGAGCGCCGCCCGGCGGCCGAGGCGCTCTCCGCCGCCGGCCTCACCCCGCTGGAGCTCGGCCCCAAAGAGGGGCTGGCACTGCTCAACGGCACCCAATTCTCCACAGCGAATGCGCTCGCAGGGCTGTTCGGGGCGGAGCGGCTGTTCCGCACCGCGCTCGTCACCGGCGCGCTCTCCACCGAAGCCGCCAAGGGATCGGACGCGCCCTTCGATCCGCGCATCCATGCGCTCCGCCGCCACCCCGGCCAGATCGAGGCGGGGGCGGCGCTGCGCGCGCTGATGGAAGGTTCGGCGATCCGCGCCAGCCACCGCGTCGATGATCCGCGCGTGCAGGATCCCTATTGTCTGCGTTGCCAGCCGCAGGTGATGGGCGCAGCGCTCGGCGTGCTGCGCCAGGCGGCCGCGACGCTCGAGACCGAGGCCAACGGCGTCACCGACAATCCGCTGATCTTCGCCGATGCGGACGAGGCGCTGTCGGGGGGCAATTTCCACGCCGAGCCGGTCGCCTTCGCCGCCGACATGATCGCGCTCGCCGTCTGCGAGATCGGCTCGATCGCCGAGCGGCGGATCGCTATGCTGGTCGATCCCGCGCTCTCCGGCCTGCCCGCCTTCCTGACGCCCCGGCCGGGGCTCAATTCGGGCTTCATGATCCCGCAGGTCACGGCCGCCGCGCTGGTTTCCGAGAACAAGCAGCACGCTTATCCGGCGAGCGTGGACTCGATCCCCACCTCGGCCAATCAGGAGGATCATGTCTCGATGGCGGCGCATGGGAGCCGGCGGCTGCTGCCGATGGTCGCCAATGCGGAAGCGGTGATCGCGATCGAGCTGCTCGCCGCCGCGCAGGGCTGCGATTTCCACGCGCCTCTCACCTCCAGCGAACCGCTCGAACGCGCGCGCCGTCTGGTCCGCGCCTGCGTGCCGCATCTGGAGGACGATCGGCACTTCCACCCCGAGATCGAGGCGGCCTGCACGATGGTCCGCTCCGGCGCGGTGATCGACGCGGCGGGTGCGGATCTGCCTGGTCTATGCTGATGCGCCCACTCCTCCGTTCGTCCCGAGCGAAGTCGAGGGACGTGCTTCGGGCTGCGCGGCGGCGTGTCTCGACTTCGCTCGACACGAACGGATTTCCCCATGCCTGACTTCCTCACCATCCGCCGGTGCGAGGCGCCGCTGATCGTCGCCTTCCCGCACACCGGAACCGATATCCCCGAGGATATCGAGCGCAGCCTCGTCTCGCCCTGGCTGGCTCGCAAGGATGCCGATTGGTGGGCGGACCAACTCTATGATTTCACCGCCGATCTCGACGCGACCACGATCCGCACGGCGATTTCGCGCACGGTGATCGACGTCAACCGCGATCCCTCCGGCGCATCCCTTTATCCGGGCCAGACCACCACCGGCCTCTGCCCCACCGAGACATTCGACGGCGAACCGCTCTATCCCGGCGCAACGCCCGATCAGGCCGAGATCAACCGCCGCCGCGTCGCCTGGTTCGATCCTTATCACGCCGCGCTCGCGGCTGAGATCGCGCGGCTGAAGGCGCGCCATGGCCGCGTCGTCCTCTACGACGCCCATTCGATCCGCAGCCGCGTGCCCCGCCTGTTCGAAGGCGAATTGCCGCAGTTCAACATCGGCACCGATCGCGGCGCGACCTGCGCGGCCGAGCTGGAAGCCGCCGTGGCGGCGGCCTGTGCCGCCAGCGGCATGAGCCATGTCGTCAACGGACGCTTCCGCGGCGGCTGGACCACCCGTCATTATGGCCGCCCCACAGATGGCGTCCACGCGATCCAGATGGAGCTTTCGATGCGCGGCTACATGGCCGAGCCCGATCAGCCGGACGCGGAAAACTGGCCTTCGCTGATCGACCCCGATCCCGCCGTCCTTCCCGTTCTGAAGCAGGTCATTGAAGCCTGCCTCGCCTTTGCGAAAGACCCAGCATGACCCGCCTCGACAACAGCCGCCATATCCACGCGCCCACCGGCCCCGAGCTTTCCGCCAAGAGCTGGCTCACCGAAGCGCCGATGCGGATGCTGATGAACAATCTCGACGCGGCGGTGGCCGAGCGACCGGAGGAGCTGGTCGTCTATGGCGGTATCGGCCGCGCCGCGCGCGATTGGGAGAGCTTCGACCGGATCGTCGAGACGCTGAAGCGTCTGGAGAGCGATCAGACCCTGCTCGTCCAGTCCGGCAAGCCGGTCGGCGTGTTTCGCACCCACCCAGACGCGCCGCGCGTGCTGATCGCCAATTCCAACCTCGTGCCGAAATGGGCGACGTGGGAGCATTTCCACGAGCTCGATCGCAAGGGGCTGATGATGTACGGCCAGATGACGGCCGGCTCCTGGATCTACATCGGCAGCCAGGGCATCGTTCAGGGCACCTACGAGACGTTCGTGGAGATGGGCCGCCGCCATTATGGCGGGGACCTTTCCGGCAAATGGCTGCTTACGGCGGGTTTGGGCGGCATGGGCGGCGCGCAGCCGCTCGCGGCGGTGATGGCGGGGGCTTCCTGCCTCGCGATCGAATGCCAGGCGAGCCGGATCGAGATGCGGCTCAAGACCGGCTATCTCGATCGCATGACCGACAATCTCGACGAGGCGGTCGAGATCGTCAGCACGGCGAAAAATCCCACCTCGGTCGGCCTGCTCGGCAACGCCGCCGAGTTGCTGCCGGAGATGGTCAGGCGCGGCGTCCGCCCCGATATGGTGACGGACCAGACCTCGGCGCACGATCCGGTCAACGGCTATCTGCCCGCCGGCTGGAGCGTCGCCGAATGGATCGAGCGGCGCGAGCGCGAGCCGCAGGCGGTCGCGGCCGCCGCCAAGGCCTCGATGGCCGTCCATGTCCGCGCCATGCTGGATTTCCACCGCGCCGGCGTGCCCACGGTCGATTACGGCAACAATATCCGCCAGATGGCCTTCGACGAGGGGGTGGAGGACGCCTTCGCCTTCCCCGGCTTCGTCCCCGCTTACATCCGCCCGCTGTTCTGCCGGGGTATCGGTCCGTTCCGCTGGGCGGCGCTGTCGGGCGATCCGGAGGACATCTACAAAACCGACGCCAAGGTGAAGGAGCTGCTACCTGACGATACGCATCTCCATCGCTGGCTCGACATGGCGCGCGAGCGCATCCACTTCCAGGGCCTGCCCGCGCGCATCTGCTGGGTGGGGCTGGGCGATCGCCACCGCCTCGGCCTCGCCTTCAACGAGATGGTGGCCTCGGGCGAGCTCAAGGCCCCGATCGTCATCGGCCGCGATCATCTGGACTCCGGTTCGGTCGCCAGCCCCAACCGCGAGACGGAGGCGATGAAGGACGGATCGGACGCGGTTTCGGACTGGCCGCTCCTGAACGCGCTCCTCAATACCGCCTCCGGCGCGACCTGGGTGTCGCTCCACCATGGCGGCGGCGTGGGCATGGGCTATTCGCAGCACGCCGGCATGGTGATCGTCGCCGACGGCACGCCGGAAGCCGCCGCCCGCCTCGAACGCGTGCTGTGGAACGATCCGGCCAGCGGCGTCATGCGCCACGCCGACGCCGGCTATGACATCGCGATCGACTGCGCGCGCGAAAAGGGCCTCGATTTGCCGGGGATTTTGGGCTGAGAATTAGAGCGTCGAGCATTAAATAATAACCGTTCGCCCCGAGCGAGGTCGAGGGGCTCAGCCGAGCGCAGCCGAGGCTTCTCGACTGCGCTCGAAGCCGTGTCTCGACTTCGCTCGACACGAACGGATGAAGCAGATTTCACGCTCGCAAAATGATTCAGCCTGAGATTATCCTGCCTTGGATACTGTTTATCCCCCCAGCTTCACCAACGGGCACGGCAGGCCCGCCACGCCTGGATCGAAGGCAAAGAGGTTGCCCGCCAGCGGCTGCGCGGCAAGCGCGGCGGCGTCGAGATCCTTGCGCGCGGTGGTGGCGTAGGCGGTGCGCAGATCGTCGCCCCCGAAAGCGATCTTGGTGACGTTGGAGACGGGCAGCTTCACCTCGGCCGCGAGCCGCCCGTCCGGCGCGTAGCGGCGCACGCCCCAGCCGCCGTAGAGGCCGACCCAGATGAAGCCTTCCGCGTCGGTGATCGCCCCGTCGGGATGGCCCGCGCCCTCCTCTATCTCGGCCAGCACGCGCCGCGCGCCCAGCGTGCCATCATCGTTGATGACGGCCGCCCAGATTTTCTTCCCGATCGTGTCGACCGGATAGAGGATGCGGCCGTCGGGCGAGACGGCGGGGCCGTTGGTGATGACGACGGTGTCGAGGCCGCTGTCGGTCAGCTTGCCCTCCGCATAGCGATAGACATGGCCGCGGCACGCCTTCTCGCCATTGTCCATCGTGCCGAGCCAGATCGCGCCGGTCTTGTCGGCGGCCGCATCGTTGAGGCGTAGGCTCGATCCTTCCGGCTCGACGCTCTGGACGAGCGTGAACGCGCCGCTCGCCGGATCGAAGCGGTGGATACCGTGCTCCAGCCCCGCCACCATGCCGCCGCCCTCGATCGGCAGCACCCAGCAGACCTGCGAAGGTGCGGGCCAGCTGTCGAGCGCGCCGTCCTCGGGCGAGAAACGGTGGATGCGATGCTCCTTGATGTCGACGAACCACAGGGCCGCATCGCGCGCGACCCACACCGGCCCTTCACCGAGCGTCGCGCCCAGCGCGCAGATGCTGACCGGCTCGACCGTGAGGCGTTGATGGGCGGGAATGGCGGCCTCCTGTTACTCGTCGCCTACCCGTGTTTATACGCGAGAAAGCCGCGCGCAAGGCGGCAGATTCAGCCGCGTGGTTTCGCCTGTTCGAGCTGGTCGCGGCGATATTCGCCCTGCCGTTCAAGCATCCAGCCGGGATATTCGGGGGCAAGCGCGCTCGCCTTGTCCAGCGTCGCCAGCTCGTCGGCCGATAGCGCGACATCGCACGCGCCGAGATTGTCGAGAAGCTGCTCCTTGCGCTTGGCCCCGACGATCACGCTGGTCACGACCGGCTGGTGGAGCAGCCAGGCGAGCGCGATTCGCGCGACCGAAACGCCCTTCGCCTCCGCGATCGGCCGCATCGCGTCGATCACGTTGAAAGCCCGGTCCTTGTCCACCGGCGGAAAATCGAAATTGGCGCGGCGCGCGTCGCCGCCCGGGCCGCCCTCGCGACTGTATTTGCCGGACAGCAGCCCCCCGGCGAGCGGGCTCCACACCATCAGCCCCACGCCTTCGGAGCGCATCATCGGCGCGAGTTCCCGCTCCAGATCGCGTCCGGCGATGGTGTAATAAGCCTGGAGCGAGGCGAAGCGGGCGAGGTCCAGCCGCTCGGAGATGCCGAGCGCCTTCATGATCCGCCACGCCGCCCAGTTGGAGACGCCGATGTAGCGCACCTTGCCGTGCCGCACGAGCGTATCGAGCGCGTGCAGCGTCTCGTCGATGGGCGTCACCGGATCCCAGCCGTGGACCTGATAGAGATCGATATGATCGAGCCCGAGCCGCTTCAGGCTCGCCTCCGCCGCCGCCATGATATGCGCCCGCGAGGCGCCGCGTGCGTTCGGGCCCTCGCCCATCGGCCCCAGGAACTTGGTGGCGACGACGAGATCATCGCGGTTGAGGCCGAGGTTGCGGATCGCCTGCCCCGTGATCCGTTCGGACAGGCCACCCGCATAGACGTCGGCGGTGTCGACGAAGTTGATGCCCGCATCCGCCGCCGCCTTGAGCAGCCCGTCCGCCTCGTCCTGCTGGACCTGGCCGATCTCCTTCCACATGCCTTCCCCGCCTCCGAAGGTCATGGTGCCCAGGCACAGCTCGGATACGAACAGGCCGGTGCGGCCGAGTGGATTGTAGCGCATGTCTTGCCCTCCGATAGCTCGCTGGCCGAGCGAGGCAGGGCATGAAAGGTTCCGTTCCGCTACTCAAAAAATTCGGCGCGGCGGTTGCGCTCGCCGTGCGATCGTTTCACGCTGCGGCTCATGCGCACCCTCCTGCTCGCCGCCTCCGCCCTGGCGCTCGCCTCCGCCGCTCCCGCCCCCGCTCCGCAGCATCCCGCGCCCAGCCCGCAGGAGCTGCGCGCGACCATCACGGCGCTGGTCGGCTTCGGCACGCGGCATACGCTCTCCACCACCACCGATCCCCATCGCGGCATCGGCGCGGCGCGACGCTGGGTCGCCTCGCGCTTCGAGAGCTATTCGAAGGCGTGCGGTGGCTGCCTGAAAGTCGAGACGCCGGGGCGCAGCTTCGCCGGCCCGCGCGCGCCGAACGGGGTGCGCGTCGAGGATGTGATCGCGATCCAGAAGGGGACGACCGATCCGAACCGCGTCGTCATCATCGAGGGCCATCTCGACAGCCGCGTCAATGACGTGATGGACGCGACCACCGACGCGCCGGGCGCGAACGACGACGCCTCGGGCGTGGCGGTGGTGCTGGAGGCGGCGCGCATCCTCAGCCAGGAGAAGTTCCCGGCCACCATTGTCTATTCGGCCAATTCGGGCGAGGAGCAGGGGCTGTGGGGCGGCGAGCTGCTCGCCGAAACCGCCAAGGCGCGCGGCTGGCAAGTCGCCGCCGTGCTCAACAACGATATCGTCGGCAACACCCACGGCATTGGCGGCGAGCATATCGACAACCAGGTGCGCGTGTTCAGCGAAGGCATCGGGCTCGCCGAGGATCTGGATCAGGTGCGGCAGCAGCGCGCGATCGGCGGCGAGGACGACAGCCCCTCCCGCGCGCTCGCCAAGGCGGTGAAGCGGGTCGCGGCGGCGCATCCTGGGATCGGCCTTCAAGTGCTGGCGATCCGCAGGCCGGACCGCTTCCAGCGCGGAGGGGACCAGATTCCATTTCAGAAAATGGGCGTCCCCGCCGTGCGCTTCAGCGAGGCGACCGAGGATTATGACCGCCAGCACCAGCGGGTGCGCGTCGAGAACGGCCGCCATTACGGCGACGTGATCCAGTGGGTCGATTTCCCCTATCTCGCAAAAGTCGCCGCGCTCAATATCGACACCCTGCGCCAACTGGCGAGCGCGCCCGCCGCGCCGGAGAAGGCGAGCATCAAGGGCGCGCTCAGCGACGACACCACCGTCTCCTGGACTCCGGTTCCCGGCGCGGCGGGCTATTGCGTCTATTGGCGTCGCGCCGACGGCTTCGTCTGGACAGACCATCGCGACGTGCCGGGGAACACCGCCTCCCTGTTCCTGCCCCACGTCAATATCGACGACCATTTCTTCGGCGTCGCCGCGCTCGGCAGACAAGGCGCGGAAAGCCTCGTCACCTTCGCCGGCGTCCCGCCCCACCCGCCGATCGGGAGCAAGAAATAGCCGGGGCAGGGCGCCACGCGTCGGAAACGGTGAGTGGTTGTTGTAAAATGGCTTTCTCTTCCAACGTCATCCCCGCGAAAGCGGGGATCCACCTCCTTCGGCCCGGACCTTGAGTAACGGTCGGGAGATGGGTTCCCGCTTGCGCGGGAATGACGAAGAATAATGGGAGCCCTGCTCATCAGAAATAATCTGCCGTGGAACTGAAAAACTAGAGAAGGGGAAGTGGATCAGCTGCCTTTTGTTCGATAGGCACTATCAGGCGATTAGCTCCGGCAGTGAAGGAAGGGCATGACGTTAACCATATTTGGGATTCGTAACTGCGACACGATGAAGAAGGCGCGCGCGTGGCTGGACGCGCATGGCGTCGCTTATGATTTCCACGATTACAAGGCGGCGGGGATCGATCGCGCCACGCTCGCGCGCTGGGTGGGCGAGCATGGCTGGGAGACGATCCTCAACCGCGCCGGCACCACCTTCCGCAAGCTGCCCGAAGCGGAGCGCGAAGGGCTGGACGCGGAGAAGGCGATCGCGCTGATGCTGGCCCAGCCTTCGATGATCAAACGGCCGGTGCTGGATGTCGGCGGGCGGACATTGGTGGGATTCAAGCCGGAGCGTTACGCGGCGGAACTCGCATAATCCCTTGGGTCCGTTCGGGCTGAGCCCCTTAAAGACACGTTCGTCCCGAGCGTAGTCGAGGGATGTAGCCGAGCGAAGCCGAGGCTTTTCGACTGCGCTCGAAGCGGTGTCTCGACTTCGCTCGACACGAACGGAGGTGGCCAGCTTGAGCCGAACAAGAAAGCACTTCGACATGCTCAATGCGAACGGTTGGGGTGGCTCGAAGCAAACGGGTGGGGCGGCTCGGAGCGGGCGAGGGCGGCTCGGTGAGAACGGATCGGCCCGCGATTGCCCCCGCGCGCGCCAGCGGCTAAGGCGCTGGCCCATGTCCACCACCTTCACGCTCGACACCTCGACGAGCCGCGCGCATCCCACGCCCGCGCCGGTCAAGCGGCTGACGGTGCCGGCGATTCGCGGGCGGAAAACCGGGCCGGAGCCGGTCGCCGAGCCGATCGTGATGCTCACCGCCTATACGGCGCGCATGGCGCAGCTCCTCGATCCGCACTGCGATGTGCTGCTGGTCGGCGACAGCCTGGGGCAGGTGATCTACGGCCTGCCCTCCACCATCCCGGTCAGCCTGGAGATGATGTGCGCGCACGGCGCGGCGGTGGTGCGGGGGAGTTGGCATAGCGTGGTGGCGGTCGACATGCCGTTCGGCAGCTACGAAGCCTCGCCCGCCCAGGCGTTCGCATCCGCCTCGCGCATCCTCAAGGAAACCGGCGCGGCGGCGGTGAAGCTGGAAGGCGGCGAGGCGATGGCCGAGACGGTCGCCTTCCTGAGCGCGCGCGGCATTCCCGTGATCGGCCATGTCGGGCTGACCCCGCAGGCGGTGAACGCGCTCGGCGGCTATGCGGCGCGCGGGCGGAGCGAAGCGGAGGCCGGGAAGATCGTGGCCGACGCGCGCGCGATCTCGGACGCCGGGGCCTTCCTGCTGGTGGTCGAAGGCGTGGTCGAGCCGATCGCGGCGGAAATCACCCGCGCTGTCGCCTGCCCGACGATCGGCATCGGCGCGTCGGCGGCGTGCGACGGCCAGGTGCTGGTGATCGATGACATGCTCGGCATGTTCGAGCGCACGCCGCGCTTCGTGAAGCGTTACGACGCACTCGCCGAGCGGATCGGCGCGGCGGCGGAAGCCTATGCCGGCGAGGTGCGCGCCCGCGCCTTTCCCACCGCGGAGCAGACCTACGCGCCCAGGTGCTGAACCCCCTCGCGTTAGTTGTTCCGTTCGGCGCGGACCGCCGCTAAGGTCCGCTCCGCTCGCGCCCACCCGGAGACGATGATTGGCCGTTACCCGCAACCAAGAGAATGAAGCCTTTTTCCGCGAGGTGGACGAGGAGGTCCGCCGCGAGCGGATGGAGCGGTTCGCCCGGCGCTACGGGATCATCATCGCGGTGCTGGTCATCCTCGCGCTCGCCGCGTTCGGCGGCGCGCTGTGGTGGAACAGCCATCGCGACGCGCTCGCCGGCCAGCGCGCCGAGAAGTTCGACGCGGCGATGTCGGCGCTGACCGGCGGCAAGCAGGACGACGCGCGCAAGAGCTTCGAGGCGCTGGCGGCGAGCGGGGCCAAAGGCTATGCCCCGCTTTCCAAGGTGATGCTCGCCGACATGGCGATCCAGGACGGCAAGGACGCGGATGCCGCCAAGCAGTTCATGCAGGTGGCGCAGGATGAAAAGGTCGCCAGGCCGATCCGCGATCTCGCGCTGGTGCGCGCCACCGCGATCGACTTCGACAATCTCAAGCCCGCCGACGTCGTCAACCGGCTGAAGCCGCTCGCCGTGCCCGGCAATCCCTGGTTCGGCAGCGCCGGCGAGATGACCGGGCTCGCTTATATGAAGCTCAACCAGCCGAAGAAGGCGGGGGCGGTGTTCGCCTCCATCACCCGCGACAAGACGGTGCCGGACAGCATCCGCGGCCGCGCGGCGCAGCTTGCCGGCGATCTCGGCTTCGATGCCGTTCAGCCTGGCGACAGCGCCCGGCCCTGATCGCGGGATACGGACAGATAGATGGAACAGGCCAGCATGACCGGGCGGGAAAGCATGAATCTCAAGGCGCGCACGTCGACGCGCATCATCGCGGCGGCGGCGGCGCTGTCGCTGCTCGGCGGGTGCAGCATCTTCAAGGGCGGGCACAAGGAGAAGACGCCGGTGCTCGGCGAGCGCGTGCCCGTGCTCACCACCGAGAACGGCGCGACCGTCGATCCCGGCATCGCCACCGTGCCGGTGACGGTGCCGCCGCCGGAGGTCAATCCGGCCTGGCCGCAGCCGGGCGGCGGCCCGCAGAAGGCGATCGGCGACGTGGCGCTGGCGGCTCAGCCGACCCGCGCCTGGACCGCCAAGATCGAAGGCGCCAGCAAGGAGGCCCGCCTGGCCGCGGCGCCGGTGGTGGCGGACGGGCGCGTCTATGTGATGGACACGCTCGCCAATCTCCACGCCTTCGACGCGCGGACCGGCAAACCGGTGTGGACGAAGCAGGTGGAGCTGAGCCACGCCGATGCGCCCGAGCTCAAGCGGCCGGGCATCCTCGGCTCGCTGGGGCTCAAGGAGCGCAAGGAATATAAGCATTCGCTGTTCGGCGGCGGCGTGAGCTTCGACAATGGCACGGTCTACGCCACCAACGGATTGGGCGAGGTCGAGGCGCTCGACGCCGCGACCGGCAAGACGATCTGGAGCGTGAAGCCCGGCGGCCCGTTGCGCGGCGCGCCGACCATCGCCGGCGGCTCCGTCTACGTCATGTCGCAGGACAATCAGCTGTTCGCGCTGAACGAGGCCACCGGCGCGACCGAGTGGAGCGCCAGCGGCCCGCTGGAGAGCGCCGGCATCTTCGGCGCGGCCTCGCCGGCGGTGGGGCACAGCACGGTGATCGCGGGCTATTCCTCGGGCGATCTCGACGCCTATCGCTACGAGAACGGCCGCGTGGTGTGGCAGGACACGCTGACCCGCACCAGCGCCTCCACCACCGTGGGCGACGTCACCGACATCGACGCCGATCCGATCATGGACGATACCCGCGTCTATGCGGTGGGCGCGGGCGGGCGCATGGTGGGCTATGATCTCGTCACCGGCCAGCGGCTGTGGGAGATCAACATCTCCGGCATCTCCACCCCCGCGCTGGGCGGGGACTGGCTGTTCGTGGTAGCCGAGGATGGGAAGCTCTATTGTATCCAGCGCGCGACCGGCAAGGTGCGCTGGGTGACCCAGCTCCCGCACTGGCGCGTGCCCAAGAAGAAGAAGGATCTGGTGATGTGGAGCGGCCCGGTGCTCGCCGGCGGCCGGCTGGTGCTCACCAATTCGTTGGGGCAGCTCGTGTTCGTGACGGTGGAGGACGGCAAGATCCAGTCGACCATCGAGGCCAGCAAGGACGCGATCAACCTGCCGCCGGTCGTCGCCAACAACAGGCTCTACCTGCTGTCGAGCAACGGCACGCTCAGCGCCTGGCGCTGAGGGCTAAGATTATTCCCCCTCCGTTCGCCCTGAGGAGGGGCTGAGCCTGTCGAAGCCCCGTCTCGAAGGGCGCCCTATCAAGGCCCTTCGAGACGCCATTTCGACAAGCTCAATGGCTCCTCAGGACGAACGGTGATTCAGTTTGGCCGAGGATGGCTATGAGCAAGCTGCCCACCGTCGTCATCGTCGGCCGGCCCAATGTCGGCAAGTCGACCCTGTTCAACCGGCTCGTCGGCAAGCGGATCGCGCTGGTCGATGACAGGCCGGGCGTGACGCGGGATCGGCGCGAGGGCGACGCCGATCTGCTCGGCGTGCCCTTCCGCGTGGTGGACACGGCGGGTTTCGAGAGCGACGATCCGCAGACCCTGCCCGGCCGGATGCGCGCCCAGACCGAGGCGGCGGTGGCGCAGGCGGACGCCGCCTTGTTCCTGTTCGACGCGCGCGCGGGCGTGACCCCGCTCGACGAGACGGTGGCGCAATGGCTGCGCGGCAGCGACACGCCCATCATCCTCGTCGCCAACAAGGCCGAAGGCCGTGCCGCCGAGCCCGGCGTGATGGAGAGCTTCAGCCTGGGGCTGGGCGATCCCATCCCGCTTTCCGCCGAACATGGCGAGGGCATGGGCGATCTGTTCCAGGCGCTGCTCCCCCATATCGACCGGGAGGAGGGCGACGAGGAGGAGACCGACGAGGACAATCCCGACGCGATCCTCAAGCTCGCCATCGTCGGGCGGCCCAATGCCGGCAAATCCACCCTGGTCAACCGGCTGCTCGGCGAGGAGCGGATGATCACCGGGCCGGAGGCCGGGATCACGCGCGATTCGATCTCGGTCGATTGGGAATGGCGCGCGCCCGACGGCATGCCGCGCGCGGTGCGCCTGATCGACACCGCGGGCCTGCGCAAGAAGGCGAAGATCGAGGACAAGCTCGAGAAGCTCTCCGCCTCGGACACGATGCGCGCGGTCGATTTCGCCGAGGTGGTGGTGCTGCTGCTCGACGCCACGCGCGGGCTGGAGGCGCAGGATCTACGGATCGCGGACCGGGTGCTCTCCGAAGGCCGCGCGCTCGTCATCGCGCTCAACAAATGGGATGTGGCGGAAGGCCAGTCGGCGCTGTTCAACGGGGTGAAGGCGGCGCTCGACGAGGGTCTGAGCCAGGTCAGGGGCGTGCCGCTGATCGCCGTCTCGGCGGCGACCGGCAAGGGGCTCGACCAGTTGCTCGGCGCCGCGTTCGAGACGCGCGAGGCCTGGTCCCGCCGCGTCTCGACCGGCCAGCTCAACCGCTGGTTCGAAGCGGCCGTCGAGAAGAACCCGCCGCCCGCGCCCGGCGGCAAGCGGATCAAGCTGCGCTTCATCACCCAGGCCAAGACGCGGCCGCCGGGCTTCGTGCTGTTCGGCACGCGGGTCGATCAGCTGCCGGCGAGCTACCAGCGCTATCTGGTCAACGGCATCCGCCGCGAGCTGGGCTTCGGCGCGGTGCCGGTGCGCCTCACGCTCCGCGCCCCCAAGAACCCTTATGGGGACAGGAAGCCGGAGTGAGCGAAGCGCGGCTGCTCGATCTGCGCGGGATGCGCTGCCCCTGGCCGGCGCTGCGGGTCGCGCGCGCGATGCGGGAAGGGCGGGACGCGATCCTGGCGGTGGCGGACGATCCGGCCGCCCCGCGCGAGATCGCGGCGCTCGCCGCCGAGCGGGGCTGGACCGTCTCGCCGGCCCAAAGCCCGCTCGGCCCGGCGCTGCGCGTGGCGTTTCCGTAACCCTCTCTTTACCACCATCCTGCCATAACGGCGCGACGGGGGTGGAGCACGAGGGGGTTCACGGGTGACGCAGGGTTTCGCGGAACTTGTCGATTGGGGCGTATTCACCCGCGCGCGCACCGAGCTGGGCGCGGGCTTCGTGCGTATCCTCGGCTATTTTCGGGAAGACGGCACCAAGGCGGTGGCCGCGATCGAGCAGGCGATCCGCGAGCGCAACGCCGCCGCGCTGGTGCTTCCCGCCCACACGCTCAAAGGCGAGGCGCGCCAGTTCGGGGCCGAACCGCTCGCCGCGCTCGCCGAGCTGATCGAGCAGACCGCGCGCCGCTGCGTGGAGATGCGCGAGACGCCGGACGAGCTGATCGAGAAGGTGGTGGAGCTGCGCCCGCTGTTCGATTCGACGCTGCGCCTGTTCGACCGCGAGACAAACCCCATCGTCGAACGCCGCGCCGCCTTCGGCCGCAAGCCCGCCACCAGCTTCGGCCTGGCGCAGCGGTAAATCCTCTCCAAAATCCCTTCCGTTCGTGCTGAGGAGCCATTGAGCGAAGCCGAGAGCGTCGAGCGCTAAATAAGAACCGTTCGCCCCGAGCGAAGTCGAGGGGGCTCAGCCGAGCGCAGCCGAGGCTTCTCGACTGCGCTCGAAGCCGTGTCTCGACCACCTCGACAAGCTCGGGACAGGCTTCGCTCGACACGAACGGATGAGGCAGATTTCACGCTCGCCGCTCGAAATGGCGTCTCGAAGCATGTCCTTCGAGACGGGGCCCCTCGACGTCGTCTGCGGCGTCGCTCAGGACAGGCTTCGACTTCGCTCAGCCCCTCCTCAGGACGAACGGCGGAGCGAGGTTCAAATAGTTCAATCCCCCGTCGAGGCGCCTTCCTCGTCGGCGGGTTTGGACTGGAGCTGGATGTAGTTGGCGATGCCCATCTGGCGGATCAGATCGAACTGGCGCTCCAGATAATCGATATGCTCCTCCTCGTTGGCGAGGATGCGGACGAACAGATCGCGGCTGACGAAATCGCGGACCGATTCGGCATAGGCGATACCCTCGCGCAGCACGGGAAGCGCCTCCTCCTCCAGCTCGAGATCGGATTTCAGCACCTCCTCGACCGATTCGCCGACGCGCAGGCGGCCGAGCATCTGGAAATTGGGCAGGCCGTCGAGGAACAGGATGCGCTCCGCCAGCCAGTCGGCGTGCTTCATCTCGTCGATCGACTCGTCATATTCGAACTTGGCGAGCCGCTGCACGCCCCAGTGATCGAGCATGCGGTAGTGCAGGAAATATTGGTTGATCGCGGTGAGCTCGTTCTTGAGCGCGTGGTTCAGCAGTTCGATAACCTTCGCGTCGCCCTTCATGCGGCCTCTCCTCGGATGGCGGGCCAGCATAGCGCGGCTCGGCGCGCCGGCCCAGCCGGAGATCAGGCGGGCGCGATTTCGGAGGCGATCACTTCGCGCGCGAAGGGCAGGCAGCGGCAGCAGCGCGGGGCATGGCCGAGCGCGGCATAAGCGGAGCGGGGATCGCGATGCCCGGAGCGCGCGGCCTCCCGCACCTCCCGCTCGCGAATGGCATTGCAGACGCAGACGACCACGGCAGTCTCCGTTCGAGTCGCGCCATGATACAGCTATTGCAAGACAGTCTCAATAGCAGAGCGCCGCATCGGTTGCGCCCGGCCGCGCGCCAGCGTGCGCCACGCCCATTCGAACGGGCCGTAGCGGAAGCGGGCGAGCCAGGGCGCGCTCCACGCCAGCATCGCGATCCAGGCGGCGAACACGATCGGCAGCAGCCCGACGCGCTCGATCCGGCCGAACAGGCCGAAGCCCCAGCCGTAGAACAAGGCGGTCATGGCGAGGCTGGTGCCGAGATAATTGGTGAAGGCGGCGCGCCCGGCGGCGCGGATGCGGCGGCGGAGCGGGCTGTCGCGCGCCTCCAGCCAGGCGAGCGCCAGCGCCGCGTCGGCGAGCGCGAGGATCGGGCGGAAGGGGATGCCGCCGATCGTGGCGGCGGCGAAGGTGGCGAGCGTGTCGAAGCCGGTCCTGAAGCAGAGCCAGCAGAGCAAAGCCGTCGGCGGCAGCGCGATCGCATAGCCGATCGCGGCGGCGCGGAGATAACGGGCGCGGCTCCAGCCCCCGGCGAGGAAGCCGCTGCGCAAGGCCGCCATGCCGATCAGCATGAAGGCCAGCGTCTCCGGCCCGTCGAAGGCGAGCACGAACAGCGGCGCGCCCGCGCCCGTTTCCCAATTATGGGCGACGATCCCCACCCAGCCTCCGCGCAGCACCGCCGTTTCGTGCGCCACGTCCCGCCACGGGCCGACGCCCACGCCGGAGGCGAAGTCTCGCCAGGCGGCGATGTCGGCCGGGCTCGCGTGCGCCGCTCCCGCGGCGGCCCGGAGCTGGAGGAAGCCCGCGAAGAAGATCGCCGCGACGACGAGCTGGATCAGGAGCAGCAGGATCGCGATCCGGATCTGCTTGCGGGGCTCCAGTTGGGTGAAGGGGAGCGCGACGATGCCGATCAGCGCGTAATGCAGCAGGATGTCGCCCGGCCAGATCAGGAACAGGTGGACGGCCCCGAACAGGCCGAGCATGATCATCCGGGCGAAATGGACGCGCGCGCCGTTCAGCCCCGCCTCCTCGGCGCGGGTGACGACGATCAGCGTGGAGGCGCCGAACAGGATCGAGAAGAGCGCGCGCATCTTGCCGTCGACGAACAGGAAGCCGAACGCCCAGACGGCGAGATCGGCGGGGGCCGCGCCGCCGCCGGCCAGCGGGTTGAAATAGGCCCCCGAGGGGAGCGCGAAACCGGCGATGTTCATCAGCAATATGCCCATCACCGCCAGCCCGCGCAGCCCGTCCAGCGAGCTCAGCCGCCCGGCGGGCAGCGGCGTGTCGGCGGAGACGGGCGCGGGCGCGGTCATCGCCGCCTGATGGCCCGGCGCGCGGCGCGACGCCAGCGGGATCGCACGCTGAACCGCAAGCGGCTGGCGTTTCGGCGGCCGTTGCGCCATGTCCTTGCCAGAACGCGAGACGGGAGCCCGCGATGAGGATGCCTATCCTTGGACCATTGGTGCTGGGCCTGATCGGCGGTGCGGCGGCGGCGCTGATCGTCACCGGCCTGGGTCCGCGCGGCGGCTCGATGGCACGCCTGGGCGGCGGTGCGCGTCAGGCTTCCGCCCGGATCGACGCGACCCAGACCGAACTGGTCAAGCTGCGGGACAAGGTGGGCGAGCTGGAGCTGCGCATCGAGGCGATCGAGGCGGCCAGCCCGGAACGGACGCTGAGCGGCGCGGTGCTGCCGGCGGTGCCTGATCCGCTGGCCTCATCCCAAAAGCCCCAGCCGAAAGACAAGGAGGCCGCGAACCCAGGCGGCAATTCCGCGTTTTGACTTTGACGATCGCGGCTTATGAAGCGAGCGGAGATTGGCGATGAAATATATGATCCCCCTTCTGTTCGCTTCGTTGGTGGGGATGGGCTCGGCCGCCCCCGCCCAGCGGCTCAACAACCGCCTCGGACAATCGACCGCCCAGAGCTTCAACAAGCCGGTATCGGCGGCCGATACGCGGATCACCAATCCGCAAGCCTCGGGGGCGTTCGATCCGGCCGCCCGCGATGCGCAGCAGGGGGCGCAGGATGATTGCTTCGGACGGACCAACGAATGCCGTCGCCGGGCGGAGCAGGCGATGAGCAGCGATGCTGCCCGAGCGGTGCAGGAGGCCTGCTTCGGCCGCACCAACGAATGCCGGAGACGGGCCGAGCGGGCCGCCGAAAGCGGCGGCTTTTCTCCTGGCGGATGATCCTGTGCAGGGAGCAGGAGGTCCCCGCATGCGTTGAAGGCGCGGAGGATGCATGTTCCGCGCGATTGTCCCGGCCCTTCTGCTGATCGCCGCTCCGGCCTTCGCCCAGGCGCAGGAGGATATGTTCGGTGATATCTATAGCGGTTTATATGTCGATCATCCCTCGAGCGATCGCGACAACGGCGCGCAGAGGCTGGGCCAGCGCCTGGGTGGCTCGGGCAATGCGCCGCTGGCCCCGCCCTCCGTGCCCTCTATGCAATCCTTGCCCAAAACGGCGCCCGGCAATCCCCTTGTAAAGCAAGTTTCACCGGGCGATCGGCCCGGGAATCAGGAAAAGCCCCCGCCTCGTTCTTAGCCGATCCGTCTCAAAACCACGATGCGGCGATGTTGCGTTGCATCGAGGGGAAGGGTAGCGAACCGTCCAAGGCAGCACAGGACAGGTGAGAATATGGGCTCTGGAGATCGCAAGGTTGCGCTGATCACGGGCGTGACCGGGCAAGACGGCGCGTATTTGTCGGAACTGCTGCTGTCCAAGGGTTATGAGGTGCATGGCGTCAAGCGCCGCTCCTCCTCCTTCAACACCGGCCGCATCGAGCATCTTTATGAAGACCCGCATGTCGAGCATGCGCGCTTCCACCTCCATTATGGCGATCTCACGGATTCGACGAACCTGATCCGCATCGTGCAGGAGACGCAACCGACCGAGATCTACAATCTCGCGGCGCAGAGCCATGTCGCGGTGAGCTTCGAGACGCCCGAATACACCGCCAACGCCGACGGCATCGGCACGTTGCGGCTGCTGGAGGCGATCCGCATTCTGGGGATGGAGAAGATGACGCGCTTCTATCAGGCCTCGACCTCCGAGCTTTACGGGTTGGTGCAGGAAGTGCCGCAGCGCGAGACGACGCCATTCTACCCGCGCTCGCCCTATGCGGCGGCCAAGCTCTATTCCTACTGGATCGTGGTCAACTATCGCGAGGCCTACGGGATACACGCCTCCAACGGTATCCTGTTCAACCACGAAAGCCCGCTGCGCGGCGAAACCTTCGTCACCCGCAAGATCACGCGCGCCGCGGCCGCGATCAAGCTCGGGCGGCAGCACAAGCTGTGGCTCGGCAACCTAGACGCCAAGCGCGACTGGGGCCATGCGCGCGAATATGTGCGCGGCATGTGGCTGATGCTCCAGCAGGACGAGCCGGGCGACTATGTGCTCGCCACCGGCGAGACGACGCCGGTACGCACCTTCGTCGAATGGGCGTTCGAGGATGTCGGCATCGCGATCCGCTGGGAGGGCGAGGGCGTCGACGAGAAGGGTTATTGCGCCGAGACCGGCCGCTGCCTGGTTGAGGTCGATCCGCGCTATTTCCGGCCGACCGAGGTGGACCTGCTAATCGGCGATCCGGGCAAGGCGCATCAGCAGCTCGGCTGGAAACACGAGACGCCGGTGCGCGAGCTCGCCCGTGAGATGGTGCGCGAGGATCTGAAGGTCATGCGCGACGCACCGATTTCGAAGGACGCCTGAGATGACGTTCAACCTTGCCGGCAAGCGGGTATTCGTCGCGGGCCATCGCGGCATGGTCGGCTCGGCGATCGCGCGGCGGCTGGCGCGGGAGGATTGCGCGATCCTGACCGCCGGGCGCGAGCAACTCGATCTCAAAGATCAGGCGGCGGTCCGTTCCTGGTTCGGCCGCGAGAGACCCGACGCGGTGTTCCTGGCCGCCGCCAAGGTAGGCGGCATATTGGCGAACGACAGTTTACCGGCGGATTTTCTCTACGACAATCTGATGATCGAGGCGAACGTGATCGAGGCGGCGCACCGCGCCGACGTCGCCAAGCTGCTGTTCCTCGGTTCCTCCTGCATCTATCCCAAGTTCGCCGAGCAGCCGATCCGCGAGGAGGCGCTGCTGACCGGGCCGCTGGAGCCGACCAACGAATGGTATGCGGTCGCTAAGATCGCGGGCATCAAGCTGTGCCAGGCCTATCGCCGCCAGCACGGGCGCGACTTCATTGCGGCGATGCCGACCAACCTTTACGGGCCGGGCGACAATTTCGATCTCCAATCGAGCCACGTCCTCCCCGCGCTGATCCGCAAGGCGCACGAGGCGAAGGAGAGGGGCGCGGAGGCCATCGGGATCTGGGGCTCCGGAAGCCCGCGGCGCGAGTTCCTGCACGTCGATGATCTCGCCGACGCCTGCGTGTTCCTGATGAAGCATTATTCGGACGACGAGCATGTCAATGTCGGGTCGGGCAGCGACATCTCGATCCTCGAATTAGTCGAGCTGGTGAACCGGGTCGTCGGCTTCACCGGCGGCATCACGCGCGATACCTCGAAACCCGACGGCACGCCGCGCAAGCTGATGGACAGCGGCCGGATCGCGGCGATGGGCTGGACGCCCTCGATCGGCCTCGAAGAAGGGATCGCCGACGCCTACGCTGCCTTCCGCCGGAGCCTGGCGGTCGCGTGAGGATTCTCGTCATCGGGCTCAACTATGCGCCCGAGCTGGTCGGCATCGGCCCCTATACCGCCGGGACGGTGCGCGCGCTGGTGGATGCGGGGCACGAGATCGAGGTGATCGCGGGCAAGCCCTATTATCCGGCATGGAAGATCGATCCGGCTTTCGCCGGCGGGTTTTACCGCAAGAGCCGCGAGGATGGCGTAACGGTCACGCGTTGCGCCCATTATGTGCCCGCGCGGCCGAGCGGGGCGAAGCGCATCCTCCATCATCTGAGCTTCGCAAATTCCGTGCTGCCGCAGGCGATCCGCGCGGCGCGGCGCTTCCGGCCCGATCTGGTGTTCACCGTCGCGCCTTCGATGATCGCGGTTCCGGCGGCGCGGGTCGCGGCGCGGATCGCGGGCGCGCCGCTCTGGATCCATGTCCAGGATTTCGAGGTGGAGGCGGCGTTCGCGACCGGACTGGTGGACGGCGGCGGGATGGCCGCGAAGCTGGCACGGCGGTTCGAGGCCGCGCAGCTTGCGGCGGCCGATCGCGTCAGCACCATCTCGCCGCAGATGTGCGCGAAGCTGCGCGAGAAGGGGGTAGCGGAGGAACGCATCGTCGAGTTCCGCAACTGGGCCGATGTCGATCGGGTGCGGCCGCTGGAGCGCGAATCCGCCTATCGCGCCGAATGGGGGATCGAGCGGCCGCATGTCGCGCTCTATTCGGGCAATATCGCCAACAAGCAGGGGATCGAGATCGTCGTCGAGGCGGCGCGGCTGCTGGCGCATCGGCGCGACCTGCTGTTCCTGATCTGCGGTCAGGGGCCGAATCGCGCGCGGCTGGCGGAGGCGACCGCCGATCTCGACAATGTGATGCTGCGCGACCTTCAGCCCGCCGAGCGGCTGGGCGAGCTGCTCGGCCTCGCCGACGCGCATCTGCTGCCGCAGATCGTCGGCGCGGCGGACCTGGTGCTGCCCTCCAAACTGACCAACATGCTGGCCTCGGGCCGCCCCGTGGTGGCGACCGCCGCGCCGGGGACGGGGCTTGCCGCCGAGGTGGAGGGCTGCGGGGTGGTGACGCCGCCGGGCGACGCGCGGGCGTTCGCGGAGGCGATCGAGAGCCTCCTCAATGATGAGGGGCGGCGGCAAGAGCTCGGCAGGGCGGCGAGGCGGCGTGCGGAAGAGCGATGGGGACGCGGCGAGATCCTCCGTCGCTTCGTGCGACGCGCGGGCGAGGGGGCGCGATGAGCGCAAATCTGTTTTCGGCGTCCGTCGTCCCTGATAGGCGGCCAGAGTGATTCGCTTATCCGCGCTCAAGGGTCTTCCCGGTTTCTTCCGCGGCGCGCACGGCGTCGAGAATCGCGGGCGTGAGCGCCTTCGCAAGGTGATGCTGACGGCGTTCGCGTCGCTCGCATCGCGCGGGAGCACGGTGCTCACCCTTCTTATCGCCATCCCTCTGGCCCTCCACCGCCTGGGTGCGGAGCGGTTCGGCATGTGGATGATCATCAGCTCCTTCACGCTGCTGCTCAGCTTCACCGATTTCGGTATCGGCAACGGCGTGATGAACGAGGTCGCCGCGGCTTACGGGACCGATGACGATCTCCGTATCAGGCGCGCCGTCACCAACGGACGTCTGCTCCTCGCCGGGATCGGCGCTGCCCTGCTTGTCGCCTTGGCCGCCAGCTATCCGTTTGTGCGTTGGGAAGAGGTCTTCCAGGTCCATTCGCCGCGCGCCATTGCGGAAGCGGGGCCATCCATCGCGGCCTTTGTCCTGTGCCTGGCGATCAGCCTTCCCGCCGGAATCGGCTCCAAGGTGCAAATGGGTCTGCAGCGTGGATACCTGTTGAACCTCACAGTCGGCCTCGGCAATCTGGTGGCCTTCATTCTGATCATTGTCGGCCTGAAGGCGGACTGGTCCGTTCCGGCGCTTGTGCTTGCTCTCTTCGGCCTCCCGGCGATTGCGCAAGTCATAAACCAATTCATCTATCTGTATATTGTACACCCGCAATATAAGCCGGACCGACACCTCGTCGAATGGGGTCTGATGAAAGCATTGTTGAGCGCCGGTGGGACATTCTTTTTCCAGCAGTTCTTCGCGGTCGCGGTGGGCAGGGCCGACGCCTTGATCCTGGCCCAATTCTTCGGGCCGGAGACGGCTGGAACCTATGCCGTGGTCGATCGCGCCTTCTCCCTTGTGGCGGTTGTTTCGCTTGCCTTTCTGACGCCGCTATGGCCAGCCTATCGCGAAGCGATCCATCGTGGCGATAGGGATTGGGCAACTCGAACCTTCAAACGCTCGCTCATTCTGACGGTGGGTGTCACCGGAGCCATGTCGATCGCCATAGTCGCGGGAGAGCATTGGCTGTTCGGCCATTGGATAGGACGTGGCTTCCAGGTTCCTTTCATGCTGATCCTCGGCTTCGCCATCTGGAAAGTCATCGAGGCCGCGAGCGCGGCTGGAGCGATGTTTCTGAACGGGGCGGGGGCGCTGAGGGCCGCGACGGTGATGGCGGGCGGGACGGGAATAGCCGTGATCTCCCTTAAGCTGATCTTCGTGAAATCGCTGGGATATTCCTCCATCGTCTGGATCTCCGCGGCGAGCTATAGTCTCGGCTGGCTTCTTCCCCTGGTTTTCATCGTTCCTCGCCTTTTGCGGCGGTTTCCGTCGGATGTTCCCGCACGCTCGGGTGATGGGCAGTGCCTGTCGGGCGAAACGCTGGCGGCCGGTTGATCGCAATCCGGCGTGGCGCCTGATCCCTCGCAATTCCGAAACGAACGCGGCGGCCTTGTGGCCCCCCCTCGAATTGACTTGCTCCCGGCCGCTCCCTAGATCAGCGCCACACTCGCGCGGGGGTCAGCGGGGCGCTTTTGCGCGGCCGTTCTCCGCCGTCCATTTCTGCTAGGAAAGCCCATGCTCGGCGGCCTCGCCAAGTCCATTTTCGGTTCGTCCAACGACCGTTACGTCAAGTCGCTGCGCGGCATCGTCGCGAAGATCGCCTCCTATGAGCCGGACATCTCGGCGATGGACGACGCCGCGCTCGCGCAGCAGACGGTGCGGTTCCGGGAGCGGCTGGCGCAGGGCGAGACGCTGGACGATCTGCTGCCCGAGGCTTTCGCCACGGTGCGCGAGGCGGCGAAGCGCGTGCTCGGCCAGCGCCACTATGACGTGCAGATGATCGGCGGCATCGTGCTCCATCGCGGCGAGATCGCCGAGATGCGCACCGGCGAGGGCAAGACGCTGGTGGCGACGCTCGCCACCTATCTCAACGCGCTTTCGGAAAAGGGCGTCCACGTCGTCACCGTCAACGATTATCTCGCCACCCGCGACGCCGAGTGGATGGGGCAGGTCTATCGCTTCCTGGGTCTTTCGGTGGGCGTTATCATCCCCAACCTCACCGACGAGCAGCGCCGCGACGCCTACGCCGCCGACATCACCTACGGCACCAACAACGAGTTCGGCTTCGATTATCTGCGCGACAACATGAAGTATGACCGCGCGCAGATGGTGCAGCGGCCGTTCAACTTCGCGATCGTCGACGAGGTGGATTCGATCCTGATCGACGAGGCGCGTACCCCGCTCATCATCTCCGGCCCCACCGACGACAAGTCCGAACTCTATATCGGCGTCGACAAGGTGGTGAAGCAACTCACGCCGGATGATTACGAGTTCGACGAGAAGCAGCGCACCGTGGTGCTGACCGAAGACGGCACCGAAAAGGCCGAGCGGCTGCTGGAGGATGCCGGGCTGCTCGAAGGATCGAACCTCTACGATTTCGAGAACACGCCGGTCGTCCACCACCTCAACCAGGCGCTCAAGGCCAATGTCGTGTTCAAGCGCGACATCGATTACATCGTCAAGGACGACAAGGTCATCATCATCGACGAGTTCACCGGCCGCATGATGGATGGCCGGCGCTGGTCGGACGGGCTCCATCAGGCGGTGGAGGCCAAGGAGGGCGCGAAGATCGAGCCCGAGAACCAGACCCTCGCCTCGATCACCTTCCAGAATTATTTCCGCATGTATCCGAAGCTCTCCGGCATGACCGGCACGGCCGCGACCGAGGCGGCCGAGTTCTTCGAAATCTACAAGATGAACGTCGTCACCATCCCGACGAACCTGCCGGTCCGCCGGCTCGACGAGGATGACGAGTTCTACAAGAACATGCACGACAAGTTCGGCGCGATCGCCAAGGCGATCCGCGAGAAGCAGGAGATCGGCCAACCTGTGCTGGTCGGCACCGTTTCGATCGAGAAATCCGAGCTGCTGTCCGAGTTCCTGAAACGCGAGAATGTCCGCCACGCGGTGCTGAACGCGCGCTACCATGAGAGCGAGGCGCATATCGTGGCGCAGGCCGGGCGGCTGGGCGCCGTCACCATCGCCACCAACATGGCCGGCCGCGGCACCGACATCCAGCTCGGCGGCAATCTCGAGTTCCGCATGCTCGACGAGCATCCCGATCTGGTCGCGGGCACGCCCGAATATGAGGAGGTGGCGACGCGCATCCGCGCCGAGATCGAGGCTGAGAAGCAGCGCGTGCTCGAGGCCGGCGGCCTGTTCGTGCTCGGCACCGAGCGCCACGAGAGCCGCCGCATCGACAACCAGCTCCGCGGCCGTTCGGGCCGCCAGGGCGATCCGGGCTTGAGCCGCTTCTATCTCAGCCTCGACGACGATCTGCTGCGCATCTTCGGCCCGCAGACCATGTTCGCCCGGATGATGAACAAGAATCTGGAGGACGGCGAGGCGATCATCAGCCCCTGGATCACCAAGGCGATCCAGACCGCGCAGGGCAAGGTCGAGGCGCGCAACTACGATATCCGCAAGCAGGTCGTCGAATATGACGACGTGATGAACGATCAGCGCAAGATCATCTACGAGCAGCGCGCCGACATCATGGATTCGGCCACCGTCGACGACGTGACCGACGAGATGCGCGGCGCCACCGTCTCGGCGCTGGTCGGCGACGCCTGCCCGGTCGGCACCTATCCCGAGCAGTGGGACGGCGAGATGCTGGCGACGCGCGTGCGCGAGGTGTTCGGCCTTGATCTGCCGATCGCCGACTGGATCGCCGAGGAGGGGATCGAGCCCGAAATCCTGGCCGAGCGCATCAAGGAAGAGGCGGACGCGCAGATCGCGAGGAAGATCGAGGAAGTCTCGGTCGAGACCTGGCGCGGCATCGAAAAGAGCGTGCTGCTCCAGACCTTGGACGAGCATTGGAAGGACCATCTCTCCAGGCTCGATTCGCTGAAGCAGGTTATCCACCTGCGCGCCTATGCGCAGAAGACGCCGATCAACGAATACAAGGCCGAAGGCTTCCTGATGTTCGAGCGGATGCTGGAGGCGATCCGCGAGGATGTGACGCGGACCCTGGCGAACGTCAGCTTCCGCATGCCGCCGCCGCTCCCCGAGCTGCCGGAGTTCCTGACCACCCATATCGACCCGTTCATGGGGGCGGACGACACGCGCGACATCGATGCGGGCGAGCTCGGCCTCGTCACCACCCGCATCGCGCCGATGCAGATCCCCCAGCCGGATATGCCCGCCTCGCTGGGCGACGATCCGGCGGATTGGGAAGGCAAGGTCGCCCGCAACGCGCCTTGCCCGTGCGGATCGGGCAAGAAATACAAGCACTGCCACGGCGCGCTGTAAGCCGCGAACCCCTTCGCGGCTTAGAGAGGCGAGCGTGAAATCTGCTTCATCCGTTCGTGTCGAGCGAAGCCTGTCCCGAGCTTGTCGAGGTGGTCGAGACACGGCTTCGCTCGGCTGAGCCCCTAGGCTTCGCTCGGGGCGAACGGTTCTTATTTAACGCTCGATGTTCTAACGCGGCGCACTCCTCCTTCGCGTCTCCGCGTGAACCCTATTTTCCCCTTCGCCGAGATGACGAAAGCGGATCGATCTTGACAAAACGCGCCAAATAGGTTATACACCGCAGCCGTCGCTTCCATTCCTGATCACGATGGCAGCGGCGGGAAGGGGAGGGCGGGCCCGCTCGCTCCTCCCACGGCCGGCGCGCTGGGCA
>Ga0164242_10001705_pt1 | contig 25907 bp, 19 predicted proteins | sample OricomgcompostMG_FD_108783 | JGI IMG/M metagenome (GOLD analysis project Ga0164242, IMG submission 108783) | Miracle-Growth compost microbial communities from Emeryville, California, USA - Original compost - Miracle growth compost (MG) ...
CGGAATCGATCCTAGTGGCGGTGAGTGAAGATAATAAAAATTGGTATTTTGTGGGCGATTTAGTCAAATCATCACAGCAGTCTTCCAGCAACGGAAGCAGTTACGCAGCTTTCCAATATAAAACCACCGGATGGAAAACCAAAGGCCGCTATGTGGCATTTGGCATCATGCAAAAAATGGCCACGGTTACCGATGAAATTCAAGTGTTCCGCGGACAAGACGCATGGCTCCAACAACCGCTAAGTGGCACACCAATTTCTTCGATGAAGGAATTGGCACAGCAGGAAATGACCACACGTTTTGCCAGAGAACGCATTGCTGAAGATATCTCTCGCGTACGCGAGGTTGTGCAGAAATCTGCATTATCAGCTACGCACCAAAAAGTACTTTTCACGCAGTTGGATCAAGGCAACGCAGCGCTAAAAGACATGCCGCTTCTGCCTGCAGATTTTAAAACCATCTTTCCTTTTAACGATATTCATCGCAACGCTTTTAGCGTGTATGGGAAATTATTGGAAGCAGAAGGAGTTGCGCCTTTGACAATTTGGCAACAACCACGGTATCAATGGTTGCCTTTATTAACTAAGCCAATAAAGACCAGCTCGGAACTCCGCTTTTTGATGTTAGGTAATCAACATCGCTCGGATGCATTGCTATTAACCAATGCCAGCGCTGATCCCATGGTAGTGATACTCGCCGTAAAAGATATTCCCGCAAACGCCAAAGCAGGATGGCTGAAAGTGGCTCAAGTGGAATTCACCGATACCAGCGAAAATGTTGCCGTGGCGGATGCGTTGGTTCCTGTTTCTTCCGATAAAACAAATCGTTATTCCATAACAGTGCCAGCAGGAATGACCCGCAAAGTGTGGTTCACGGTGGGTTCTTCTTTGGTTCCCGCCGGGAAATATCAAAGCAGCATCACCATCAAAACGCCAGCGATGGAATCAACGATTCCGCTGTCATTACAAGTCACGGATTTGGTGATGGCGAAACCGCGTCTGGCTTTAACCATGTGGGATTACAGCGCCACTCCCAGTGGACGGCCATTTGCGGTAACACCGCAAAACCAGTCGGAGATATTGGCAATGATGAATTCGGATTATGTGGATACAGCCTGGTCCACCGAATGGGGCGTTCGCTTTGCATCATTGGTTACCGCCAAAGATTTCGATGCGAATAATAAACTCATCAAGGCAGACTTTTCTCGTTTGAAACAATGGCGCGAGAAATGGCCGGAGGCTCGCCGTTACTTTGTAGCTTTGGGTTCCGTGGAGACGAAGCCTGCATTTGCCGGTGCCAAAATGGGGACGCCTGAATTTAATGCACGCCTGGGAAACTGGGCAAAAGCATTAGTGGCCTATTTGCCGGAGATTGGGCTCGAGCCAGATCAGTTTGGATTGTGTATTATTGACGAATCGAAGAGCGAAGAGCAAGATGCAATTATCGAGGCTTGGGCACGGGCGATCAAAGCCGCCGCGCCTGAACTCCTAATCTTTTCTGATCCGATGTGGAATACCCCGGAAACCAATAAAAATCAAGCCGCGTTGCAGTTACCGGATATTATTTGCGTGAAGCCAGAAAAATATTTTTTGGGAACTAAAGAAACACGCCAGTATTTTCAATCTCTGCAAAAACAAGGTAAAGATCTTTGGTTCTATCAATGCAGAGGCCCCGCCCGTCTCTTTGATCCTCAACATTATTTTCGCGGACAAGCATGGCTTGCTTTTGCCGCAGGTGCAAAAGGACAAGGATTTTGGTCTTTCACGGATGCTGCTAACTCCGTCAGTTCATGGAACGAATATGGAATTAGCAATCGAAATTACGCTCCCGCATTTGTTGACAAAGACAGTGTTCACCGCAGCTTGCACTGGGAAGCAGTACGCGATGGAATGCAAGATAACGAAGAACTGGCGATGTTACGCGACGCCATTGCGCAATGTCAGGACATAACTTTAAAATCTAAGGCGCAAAAAGTATTGGATGAAGCAGTGCAGATGGTAGTTAACAATTGGCAAACATCCTCAGGTGTTACGAGTGCTGATGCAAAAGAGCTGCCCCGTTATCGCGCGGAAATCGAAAAATATCGTAACGTGTCCACCACCGATTGGCGCTTAAAACATGACGTTACTATGGCGGACCTCCAAGCCGCAAGAGTGCGAGAAATGTTAGTTGAGATATGGGGCAAATAATCTATCACGCAAAAGTACTTTTCGTACAAGAAAGCAACACAGTTAAACTTTATGAAACCTTTTAAAACTCACAATTGGCAACGCGATGCGCATAACCCGATTTTTCCGCCCGGCGAAACCTTTGATTCCACGGCGTGCATGAATCCGTTTGTTCTCCGGCGCGAGAACGAATATTGGATGTTCTACGCTGGCGGCAACGAAAATACTCATAAGCGAATTTGTTTGGCGATTGCGCCGATAGACGATTTGACGAACTGGAAACGGCTCGGGCCACTTTTTGAATTGGGAGCAAAAGGCGCGTTCGATGATTCGTGGTGCGTGTTGCCCTGTGTCCATTTCATTAACGGAAAATGGCATCTCTATTATTCCGGGCGCAGTACGGTGGGCAAAGGATTGCAATCGTTTCACGGCATGGGGCTGGCGACCAGCGACGACCTTTTGCATTGGACAAAGTACTCTACTGAACCTCTGATGGACGGCAGCGGATTCTCGCAATATCCCGACAATATCGGCTTTGCAGGCGGCGGGCGCATCATGGAACTGAAAGACGAAACCGGCGATACCATATATCGGATGTTTTATACATTGCCAACCGGAACCAAGAGCCCGGATATGTTGATTGACCAGGCCAAACATGCAGTCTGCGCCGATTCACACGACGGCATCAACTGGTTCAACCGGCACATTTTGCTTTCGCCGCGCCTCGACGCTGATTATGAAAACGCCGCCTGTATCGCCCTCAATATCTGGCGTGAGGACGATCAATATCGTGCGATTTACGCGGGTATCGGCACTCGTTTCGGTGCCTATTCAATTTGCGAGGCGCAAAGCTCCGATAGCCTAAAGTGGGAACGCGGCGCGTCCGATGAGAATTTGGCCTTGCCACCGAGTACTCAAGATGGCGACGGGAAATGGGCCGACCAAATGTGCGAATATCCTAATGTCATCGAAGAAAATGGCAAGCTCCGTTTGTTCTATTGCGGCAACGGCTACGGACGCACCGGTATCGGCACCGCTCTGGCCGAAAAGCTTATTTAATTTCAACTTTTATCTCCCTTTTTCTTCATGAATACACCACTCCGTTTCGCAGTTATTGGCGCTCATCGCGGACGCTCTTTTATTCAAGGTGCACAAAGCCTTGCCGATGAAGTCAAACTCGTCGCAGTTTGCGACATCGCCCCTGAAGCTCTCGCGCCCTGGAAGGACGATAGTGAAATCGCGCGTTTTGACAACTATGAGCAGGTTCTCAATGATCCCAACATTGACGCTGTCTGCATCGCCACACCGGTTCCTCTCCATGCGCGCCAGGCAATTCAAGCATTACAAGCGGGCAAACATGTGCTTTCGGAAGTCACAGCGGCCTATACGATTGATGAATGTTGGGATTTGATTGAAGCCGTCGAAAAAAGTGGGCTAACTTATATGATGGCCGAAAACTATTGCTATACCCGTGAAAATATGATGCTCGAAAACATGGTGAAGCAGGGCGTTTTCGGCGAGATCACTTTCGCTGCGGGAGCATATCTCCATGACTGTCGCAAATTGCTGTGGGATGAAAACGGCGACCTGACATGGCGCGGCAACGTCCGCAGGACATATTACGGGAATACTTATCCAACGCATTCATTGGGGCCGGTTTCGCGCTGGTTGGGTATCAACAAAACGGATCGCTACATTTCGACCTCAACCTGGGGAACACCATGCCGCGCCATTCCCAATTATGCCGCGCACAACTTTCCCGAACGCAAAGAATTTCACAATCAAAATTTTTGGGGCTGTAACGACAATGCTGTGACGCTGCTCAAAACCGCAAAGGGCGCGGTCGCCGAAGCTCGCGTAGATTGGGCTTCGCCGCGCCCGCACAATATGACGCGCTACGAATTGCAGGGCACAAAAGCAGCTTTCACCGGACAGGAGCGTGGCAATAAATCGCTGATTTGGATCGAAGGACGCAGTGAAATGTCGCCAACCGGCATCGCTGGAGCCTGGGAACCGCTTGAAAAGTACTTTGAAGAATTTGAGCATCCCTTGTGGAAACAGCACATGGAAAATGCTCAAAAAGCCGGGCACGGCGGCGGAGATTATTTCATCATGCGCGAATTCGCCGAAGCTGTACGCGAAAATCGCCCGCCATTCGTGGATGTATACGACGCGGTCACATGGTCTTCGATCACGCCGCTGAGCATGAAGTCCATTGACGAAAATAATAGCGCTGTAGAAGTGCCGGACTTCAAAGCGTGCCGCAAATCGGTGAGTTACTAATGCTCTAAACGTCTTATTCGGCAAGGGTAATGTTGCCCCGACATTTGGTGCGAACCGCCATTCGAATGCCAGCTTACGTACCGGCTCTTACTGCCAGATCGGGGAGAAAAAGTACTTTCTATATCGAACGAAATGTGCCGCGGTTGCATGTAATCTGCGGTTTGCGCCAGTGAAACATGGCCCTATGACGCGGAGCGTTGTGCGCCATAATTTAATAATCTCTTTTGGGATTGTAGTTCCGGTAATGATAATAAATCTGTACCACTTTATCGCGTGTAAAAGTACTCTTGCATTTAGCTTCTTAGTTTGATTGTTGTTGACTTTACTTGTAAAAAATTATAGAAGTTACAAAAAATAAATGTTTAAGAATCATTCATATAGGGAATAATACTATTGCATTTTCGATTTTGCAAAATCGAAAACTAATAAAATGAATTATGCCATTACCTATTTCAAACGCCGAACATATTTATCGCAACATGCGCCGCTCTATTATCAATGGCGAATTGCCTCCAGGCGAGCGACTTTTGATCAGGGCGATTTGCGAACAATTCGGCACCAGCAGTAGTCCGGTGATTGAAGCAATCCGTCGCTTGGAGCAGGAAGGATTGGTAGTGTCGCGGCAAAATGCGGGGGCACAAGTGCAGGAATGGAGTGCGCAGGATGTGGTGCGTTCGTATTTAACGCGAGAAGCGGTGGATGGTATGGCGGCGCGGTTGTTTGTGAAATTTGCCACGGATGATCAACGCATGAAATTGAGTGAATTAAATGAAGGGTATCACCAAGCCGCACGCAGTAAAAATCTCGCTCTTGTGTTAGAGGCAGATACAGCATATCACACGCATATTATTCAATGCACTTTGCCATTGCCCATGCAGAAGGCAATGGAAAGTATTTATGCTATCACCATGACCTTTTATTGCAATAATCCACTTACCCCAATATCGTTTGATGAAAATGTACATGATGATATGACAGATGCATTGGTTGGGGACGACACTGAGCGTGCTTATTGCTCTGTGCAAGAAGATGTAGAAGCAAAGTTGAGACGGTTGGTGGAACTTGGTATCGCCAACCAAAAAGATATTCCTGCTTTCGTTAGATCAGGAGGTGTGCTGATGGAAGCTTCAAGCGTATAACAAAATGGAGGTGGGTGGTTGCTACGGAGGCGGCCAGCAAAAAGTACTTTTGTAAGGAGAGAATCATGGAACGACACACAGACAACCGGACGTATCGGCAACAATCAGGCTTTACCCTAATCGAACTTTTGGTCGTGATTGCAATCATTTCAATCTTGTCGACCATTCTGTTTCCAGTGTTTGCGCGAGCGAGGGAGAATGCGCGGCGGGCGTCTTGTATGTCTAACAGCAAACAATTAGCCCTTGGCATGTTGATGTATGCACAAGATTATGATGAAAAATTTCCGACGGTTTTATCGGGTCAATCGTCGAGTTCCCTCTATCTTACCTGGGACAACGCAATTTTCCCGTATGTAAAGAGTAGTCAGGTGTATATTTGCCCCAGCGCTTACGGAGAGAATACTCGAAGTTACACGATGAATTACTGGGTAGCTGGCTGGACCAATGTTTTGTCTACAAGAGAAGTCAATCTCGCTGGTATCCCCAGCGCCGCCAACACCGTCTTGCTTTCCGAAGAATCCGAACCACAAAACACGGGCGACAAATATAATGTTCGAGGGGCATGGGCGGGATCTGTTATCGGTGGTGGTGTTACCGTAGCGACGAAGAGCAGTGCTCCCTGGGGGCTTTATACTGGATTATCACGAAACGCAGCTGGCAGTCAAGGGTACGGCCCGGGCTGGGGAGTACACATCAGCGATACGTTTGTCACGACATTTTGTGATGGTCACGTGAAGTCTATTAGGTCTGTTAAGCCGTCCACAGATGGTTCTTTTTTATGGAGTCCGTATTGAACGTGCTTATTGTGCGATGAAACAATTTTTAAATGGAGTTGAACACCAATGCAAACTCAAAGAAAAAAGTATCCATCACGAATAGCGGCTATCAGCCAGGTTAGTGCTTTCGCTCTTACATCCCTAGTTTCTGGTTGTTCCGCAAATGCGCAAAAACAACCCCCGTCGTTTCAAATTACAAGCTATGAAATCTCAAAGGATGCTCCTCCGCTTTACCGGGCAACGTATTTTTCCAAGCACCACAGCTTCAGGTCAGGAGACCTGGTGTCCACCAACGATGGCGTTGATTGGGAAACATCGCCATCTCATGAGCTGGAGGGATCTTTATCATCTAAGACTTCTCGACGCTCAGCAGTTTCTTTTTTGTACGATTCTCACAATGATCGCTTCGTTTCATTTGTAAATTCTATTGATAGCGACACTATTGATTTAACTGTTTCAGAACCACCAGGAGCTCTCAACGCATATTACCTGAGATACAAAGTCTCTTCTAATTTAGGCGCAAGTTGGCTATTTGACAAACCTATCATTCAACAGGGAAATTTTTCCGCAAGTAATCCCTTTCCCGATGTCCATATCGGTAAGAATGCCATTTACCTGGGAGATAGGGGATGCAATCCAATCATTACGAAATCAGGAACGATTTTATTACCTGCCCAAATGACTGTCCTTGGTGATGATGGAAAGTTGGCTATTCCCGGTGGAAACTGGTCTTATTTTAATGTAATGGTGCTGCGCGGCAAATGGAATCCAGATGCCAGTATTTCCTGGAAAAGCACGCGAGTGCAGGCAGATCCCAAAAGAACAACTCGGGGACTTATCGAACCAACAATTAGGCAGCTGCCAGATGGCCGGTTATTAATGGTGATGCGTGGGAGCAATGGCGGGAAATTGGATGCAGATAATTCCTTGCCCAGTTACAAATGGTATTCCTTTTCCAAGGATGACGGCGTGACCTGGTCCAAACCAGAACCATGGGGATACGACGACGGATCACTTTTCTATTCGCCTTCTTCCATGTCCACTCTTTTTCATCATTCCAGCGGCAGAGTTTTTTGGGTTGGGAACATCACTCCCACAAACGCAAAAGGCAACTTGCCGAGATATCCATTGGTCTTTGGCGAGGTCAATCAATCCAATATGAGATTGATCCGCTCCACTTTATTAACAGTGGACACAAAAAAAGAAAGTGATGCCGATAAAGGGCGCATTGACATATCTCATTTCTCCGTTATTGAAGACCCGCGCACGCATGAAATAATCCTTACTTATCCACGTAATTACAATAGTTATAAAAGCAAGGACTGGGTCACTGTGCGGATTAAATTATAAACGTGCCGGGAACTAATTTTTTATTAGATGATTGGAATTTATATAAAAGCGAGATGCCTAATATGGCTATGCACAACCTTCATTGTGCTTTGCATATGTAGCGGTTGTTCACGTCAAGGAACAACCGCTTATACAACCGAAATCACCTATGCGTTTCCTTCAGCCGCTACGCGTGATCCCGTTATCAAAGCGGCGTTGGATGAATTTACTCGCACGCATCCTACGATCAAAGTGACGCCGCTTCCCATCGCGGGAGATTATTATTCCAAATTAATGGTGATGATTGCCGGCAATACTGCGCCGGACGTGATGTGGATGGGGCAATCTTTTGGTGAATTTGCGCAGCGCAATGCCTTTTTGGATATCAGCAAGGAGATGCAGGCAGAAGCGGATTCGCAAAAGTACTTTTCCAGAGTCATCGATTGGTATCGTTTCGATGAAAAGCTCTACGGATTTCCCTATGGCATCGATTGTTTGTTGACGTTTTATAATAAAGATATCTTCCGCAAAGCGGATGTGCCGTTTCCGCAAAATGATTGGAATCTCGATCAATATTTATCTATTGCGCAGCGTTTGCAGCATTCTGCTGTTGCGAAAAATATCCCCGGCTTTTATGCGGTGGGCGGCGAAGGCGTTTTTGCCGGCGTATTCGATGGGCACATTCTGAGCCAGGATTTATCGCATAGCACGGTTAACTCGCCGCAATATATTAAGTCGGTGCAATTTAATGAGGATCTCAAAAATAAATATCAGGTGAGCCCGGGGTTGGCATCGGGCGTGGTTGATAAAAATCAGGCATTTCGCTTGGGAACTGTGGCGATGGTCACGGGCGCCACTTGGGATATTCCGATTTTGCAACGTGATGCCAAAGATATCGATTGGGATGTGGTGCTTCCGCCGCGCGGCGTCAAACGCGCCATTTGGGGAAGCAGTTCCGGCATTTGTGTGTTCTCGCGCACAGCGCATCCGAAGCAATCCATCGAGCTATTAAAATATCTGGTTTCACCAAAAATGCAATTAAAAATCTGCCGTCTTTCAGGATGCATTCCCACCAATCGCCAAGTGGCACAGCAATGGGCGGAGGACATCAAAACGCCTGAACACATCGAAAATTTCATCAAGGCGATTCCCTATTTGGAACCATCGCCGCGCGCGGTGGCGCTGTCGGAAATTAAGAGCAAAATGCAGCGCGCCACGGAGCGCGTTATGATGGGACGCGCCACAGCAGAAGACGCCATGAATAATGCGGCAGAACAAATTGATCGAGTTATTAAACGGCAAAATCGATTGTTGGGGAAGGAGGAGTAATAGAAAACATATTTAGTAAAACAATTCAGTGGGGGCAGGCCTCCACTATTCTAACTTCTGACTCCTGACTTCTAATAAAACCATGAAAAAAGTACTTTTACGCCAAAACCAACAATCTGATAAATGGGCAGCGCTGGGATTTTTAACGCCTAATTTTATTGGCTTTTTGATATTCACCTCACTGCCGGTTTTGGCGACATTATTACTGAGTCTCACGGAATGGGATCCGGTGGCCAATCCTCTTAGCAAAATTCAGTTTGTGGGACTGGCGAATTTTTCATTGCTATTAGGATTCACGCACACCACTCACGGCTGGGTCGCTAATGATCCCAATTTTTGGCAGTTTACATGGAATACGTTGTTTTTCATGTTGGCTATTCCCGTCAGTATGGCCTTAGCGTTATTGCTGGCAATTGGACTTAATCAAAAGTTACGCGGCATCGCCTTTTTTCGCGCCGCGTTTTATTTGCCTTCTGTGGCGGCTGGCGTGGGCACTATGATTTTGTGGATATGGATACTCAATCCGCAATACGGTTTGATTAATACGATATTACATTCGATGAGTATTAATGGTCCCAACTGGCTGCAGGATTACTATTGGGCGAAACCTGGTTTGATGCTAATGATGGTTTCTGCATCGATGGGCGGCACGGGCATGATTATCTATCTGGCAGCGTTGCAAGATGTGCCGCAAGCGTTATACGAAGCGGCACGGATCGATGGCGCCGGGCATTGGGATCAGTTTATTACCGTGACTTGGCCGGCCTTGAAACCAGCGACGTTTTTTATTTTTACCATGTCGATTATCGAAGGTTTTCAGGGCGGTTTTGACATGGCTTATGTGATGACAAACGGCGGCCCGGATGGCGCAACTTCCACTTTGAGTTATTACACCTGGAGCGAAGCTTTTCAATATTTTCATATGGGATATGCAGCGGCTATCGCTGTGGTTATGTTCCTTATTATCGCTATTATCACCGGTATTGTTTGGCGCTATGGAGGTGACGCGGTTAAGGCGGTTTGAGTTTCCGTATTCCTCCTTGTAACCCAGATTATTCATGAGGAGTATTGGTGGATACAACGTAATTCCCCCTTGTAAAGGGGGCTAGGGGGATTTTTGATCGTAACAAATTCTGCGAAAATTTGGCTAAAATCATTTTGTTGTAGAATCCCCCTAACCCCCTTTACAAGGGGGAATACGTTCCCGCTACTATTGTTCTCAAAAGAAATGTAAAAGTACTTTTACCATGCAAAACACCCTCTCCAAAAATACAAAAAACATTCTATTCCGCGCTATCTTAATGGCTGTATTAACCATCGTGGCAATAGGCGTTTTGATGCCGTTATTGTGGATGTTGCTCACCTCGATTAAGGGCAGTGACGATGTGTTCTCCACGCCGTTGAAATGGATTCCTTGGCTGCATTTTGCGCCGACATTGGAGGCATATAAACAAGTTTGGACACAAGTTTCATTTGCGCTGTATTTTTTCAATAGCCTATTTATCGCGCTGGTGGTGATGATCGGACAAGTATTCACCAGTTCATTAGCGGCCTATGCATTTGCACGATTGAGATTCCCGGGACGCGACAAAATATTTTTAGCTTACCTGGGAACATTAATGGTTCCGGGCGTAGTAACGGTGATTCCGGTTTATATCTTAATGCGCGAATTACATTGGATCGATACCTATCAAGCGCTCATCGTTCCGGCCATGTTCAGCGCTTACGGTACTTTTCTATTACGGCAGTTTTTCTTATCTATTCCCAGCGAAATGGAAGAAGCCGCGCGCATTGATGGTTGCAGCCCTTTTGAAATTTATCGCTGGATCATCGTGCCTTTATCATTACCTGCAATGTCGACATTGGCCATATTCACATTCGTTGGAAATTGGCGCAGTTTTTTATGGCCGCTTATTGTGACTAATTCACCGGGACATTACACCCTGCCTGTAGGATTAGCAGCATTCCGCACCTTGGAAGGCGGCGTCAACTGGCCGGTATTAATGGCAGGATCGATGTTGATGACGTTGCCGATGGTAATTATTTTTCTATTGGGGCAACGTTATTTTATTGAAGGTGTACGCGTCGGCGGCGTGAAGGGGTGAGAATGAGTTCTGATTGATAGATAGTGTCATTTCGACCGTAGCGAGGAACGAGCGAAGTGGAGAAATCTTTTTTCGCGAACGAAACGGCAAGATTTCTCCACTCCAAAATTTGTCGAGACAAATTTTTCCGGTCGAAATGACACATGTCGTATTTGTATGACAACATTACTCAAAATTCATAATTAAGAACTAGCAAAGTTATGGCAAAAGTACTTTTAGAGAACCTCGTCAAATCATATAACGAAACGCATGTCGTCAAAAACGTCAACCTGGAAATTGCGGACAAGGAATTTCTGGTATTGGTCGGTCCGTCGGGTTGTGGCAAATCTACTTGCCTGCGCATGATCGCCGGGCTGGAAGAAATCTCCGATGGCATTATTAAAATCGGCGAACGCGTGGTGAATGATCTTTCGCCCAAAGATCGCGACATCGCGATGGTGTTTCAAAGTTACGCGTTATATCCGCATATGACGGTTTTCGATAATATGGCGTTTGGCCTCAAATTAAAAAACCGGCGGCGCGGATTGGGACGTTTGTTGCATCGCGCCGAAGTGCAACAACGCGATGCCGAAATCCGCGCGCAAGTGCAGCACGCCGCGGAAATGTTGGATATACAACATTTATTAAATCGCAAACCGCGCCAACTTTCCGGCGGTCAATGTCAACGCGTAGCATTGGGACGCGCCATCGTGCGCCAGCCGCAAGTGTTTTTGATGGATGAACCGCTTTCTAATCTCGATGCCAAAATGCGCGTGCAGACGCGTGCGGAAATTATTAAATTGCATCGGCGTTTGGGAATCACCACCGTCTATGTGACGCACGATCAAGTGGAAGCTATGACGATGGGCGACCGCATCGCTGTGATGAATGATGGCATTTTGCAGCAATGTGACACCCCATTGAATTTATACCATCATCCGCGCAATCGTTTTGTAGCCGGTTTCATCGGCAGCCCGGGCATGAATTTTCTGGAAATGCGCGTGATTGAAAATGCAGACGGTTTTTATTTCGAATCAGAGGATATCCAATTACAAGCGCCCGCAAGCAGAGCAAAAGTACTTTTGCCCTATGCCGGAAAAGTACTTTTATTGGGGATTCGTCCGCAGGATATTTATGATCGTGCACATTTGCCGGCATCGTTGGTGGCACAGAAAGGGAATACAATTAAAGCCCGTTGCGAAGTGACCGAACAAATGGGCGACGCCACACATTTGTTTTTACAAGCTGGAAATCATGCGCTCGTTGCCGCAGTAACAGAAGAAACCGCGCCAGAACCCAATGAAGAATTAGAATTAGTGATTGCGATGGAACGTATCCATGTTTTTGACGCGGAAAGTGGCGAAGCGATCTGAGAAACTGTTTACGATCTCTGTGAATAATGCTGTATAGTGTCATTTCGACCGGAAAAATTTGTCTAAGCAAATTTTGGAGTGGAGAAATCTTGTCGTTAAAACTATATTTACGGCAAAACAGCAAGATTTCTCCACTGTGCTCGTTCCTCGCTCCGGTCGAAATGACACAATTCATCTTCGTTAAATAAATTACGGACAAGTTCCAAGACAAAACCTGGCATTTTGCGATATGCTATGTAAAAGTACTTTTACATAATTCGCTATGTCACCCATCATTCATTTTTCCAAGATTTTCCCCGATGCTGATGCGGCAGATTTAATTCGATATGCGCAAATCACCGGCGCGGAAGGTTATGATTTGGCGGTGCGGCCGGGGTATGCTGTCGGGCCGGATAACGTCGAAGAATTGCCGGCGTTTGTGAAAACATTGCGCGCGGAAAATTTAGCCGTGCCGATAATTACTGCGCCCGGCGATTTTGTGTCCGCGCAAAACGATCTGGCGCCGCGTTATCTCAAGACGATGGCCGAGGCGGAAGTGCCGCTAATTAAATTGGGCTATTTTAAATTTGATCCCCATCGCGATTATTGGGAAGCCGTCGATGAAATCCGGCGTGACTTGGATGGCTGGGAAAAGCTGGCGCGCGAATATAATGTGACGGTTTGTTATCACACGCATTCCGGCCCTTGCATGGGGCAAAACGCCTCGTCGCTGGCGCATTTGATTCACGGTTTCGATCCACAATATATCGGTGGATATCTGGATCCCTGTCATCTGCGGTTATGCGGTGAAGAATTTGCTTTTGCCGCGGCGGTGATTGGGGAGCAATTAAAAATTGTATCGTTGAAAGATGTCACCACGCCACCGCGCCAACTGGTTCCAGCGGGAGAAGGGCATGTGAATTGGGATGAAGTTTTCGATGTGTTGGCCGCCCGTGGATTTGATGGACCGTTGAGCGTGCATACGGAATTGGAACTTCCCGAAGGCGAAGCGGCTTTGCCGTTGGTGGCGGAGGAAATTGCGTTCTTTAAAAGGCACCGCGACTCACTTCAATAGGCGCCGTTCACAATTTCGTTCGCTAATTTCATAAAAATAGCGGACGATGAAAGTACTTTTTGATGCTATCACGCTTCCGGATTTTTGCCACGCGCACAACGCTGTAGAAACATTCGCAATGGAATGCCAATAGCCAACAATATAACCAACCAGGGCGTTAGTGCGACTGCGAGCAGGATAGCGCTTTTGCCAAAGCTAATGACACCGCTAAACGAATCACTGAAAGTGCGAGCGATTTGCGTGATAAAGGTGGGCGGCGCGGGCGGCACATAATCTTTCACTTCGTTGATTGTCACCGTCACCGTTGCCAATTCGGTCTGATTGGAGAGCAAGCGTATCTGGCCCTGCATCCGTTCTATTTCTCCGCGCACGCGGCTAATCTCTTTTTCCACTTTGAGAATATCATCCAGCTTGGCGGTGCTATCCTTGAGATGTTCAATCAGTCGTTTTTCTTCGACCTGCTTATTAGTGATGCGCGTTTGCAGGTCGTAATATTCTTCACTCACGTCCTGCGAATCGGTGTGTATGTTTTGCACTTCGCCAAGGGCAGCGACATCTTTCATAAAACTGTCATAGCGTCCCACCGGCACGCGTACTTTCCAGTTGCCGGTGCGCGGAGCACCAGTCACGCCATCGACATTGAAACCAGCGATATAACCGCCATATTTTTGCACCGTGTCCCGCAACTTTTGCTGCCCTTTGGTTAGGTTTTCCACAATTAATGAAACCTCCGCAGTGTAAATAATCTTGCGCGGCATGGCCATAGCTTTGTTTTCTATTGATTGCGCCATTGCGCCGCCGTCTGTAGCTTTCTCCGTGCTGGCTTCGGAACGAATTGCCGCCGCAGGTGCCGATTGGCTAACCGATTCATCGCCGGCAGGATTCGCACCGCAGCCAACCAACAATAACATTCCAAGGCCACACGCCAACAAACCAGATATTCCGCGTTGCATAGAAATTTCCATTTTGCAACCTCCGTTGCGTTTGACTAAATACGTCACATTTATGTTCCCGCTCACCCGTCATTCTCCATGCTTTGTGATCCTCGACGGCTATGAGTAAAATAGTAGGCATCATGACAAAACCAACCGACATCACAGCAAAAGATGCATCCTTATATTTACTTCCCATCGAAGCGCGCGTGCCGCTGAAGTTTGGCAATCAAGTTGTCACGCATATCGTGTGCGCCAGAGTGCAAATGACGGTTGCCGGCAAAGACGGGAAAACGGCTACCGGCTGGGGCGAAACGCCGATTAGCGTTTCATGGGTTTGGCCATCAACGCTGTCTTATGACGAGCGGGAAAAAGTACTTTTGGAACTCACAAAATCTATTGCGGCGGCCTGGACGGATTTCCCCGAGAGCGGTCATCCCATGGAAATTGGCCACGCCTTTATCGAAACAAAATTACATGATCTTTGGGAAACTGCCAACGCAAATCGCACGGAAGATGCCAAAATTCCGTGGTTGGCGGCGTTGGTTTGTTGTTCGGCTTTTGATCTTGCGTTGCATGATGCTTATGGTGTTTTGCATGAAGTGGCGACTTACGAAACATATACCGCTGAATACATGAACCGTGATTTATCGGCCTATTTGCAGCCGGCGGAAAATAGCGATGCGTCATTTGAAGGGAAATATCCGGCAGATTATTTGACGCCACCGGCAAAAGTACTTTTCGCCTGGCATTTAGTTGGAGGCCTTGATCCGGTCAGCGAGGAAGAATTAACCGGCAACGAACCGGATGACGATTATCCGGTTTTATTAACGGATTGGATTCGTCGCGATGGATTGAAATGTCTCAAAATAAAATTGCGTGGCAATGACGCCGAATGGGATTATCAGCGTTTGATCAAAATCGGCGAACTAGCCATTGCGGAAGACGTGCCCTGGCTCACCACGGATTTCAATTGCACGGTGCATGATCCGGCATATGTGAATGAAATTCTCGATCGTTTGCGCGACGAACATCCGCGCATTTACGGCATGTTGTTGTATGTGGAGCAGCCGTTTCCCTATGAATTGGAAGAACATCAAATCGATGTGCATAGCGTAGCGGCGCGCAAGCCGCTCTTCATGGATGAAAGCGCGCACGATTGGCATCTCATCAAGCTGGGGCGGAGCTTAGGCTGGAATGGCGTGGCGCTCAAAACCTGCAAAACACAAACCGGCGCGTTGCTTTCCTTGTGCTGGGCAAAGGCGCATGGCATGGGGTTGATGGTGCAGGATTTATCGAATCCGATGCTGGCGCAAGTGCCGCATTTGTTGCTGGCGGCGCATGCTGGAACTATCATGGGTGTGGAATCGAACGGCATGCAGTTTTTCCCGGAAGCATCAAAAACCGAAGCAAAAATCCATCCTGGAATTTATACGCGCAAAGAAGGAACTCTCGATATCAGCACTTTGGGAAAGACAGGTTTCGGTTATCGCGTGGATGAAATTCAGCGGGATTTGGAAGAATTCAGACAATAGAAAAAGTACTTTTGCCTCATGCTCCGTAGCTGAGCGATCCATCATCACAAAAGAACGCGCATATAAGCAAGTGGAAAATTACAGTAACTTATCGTAATCTCCGCTTGCTTACGCGCGCGGTTCGCTTAAGCAAAACCGCGGAATGTATATTTCTTATTATTCCAATTTGAAATAATTGTGAATCTTCCTGTTTCATAATCATGTTTTTGTGGAACACTACACTATCAAATTCTAAGCGCTTAGGCAATCATGAAAAAACCGGTTGATAACAAACAAATTATTTTGCAAGACATAGCGGATAAGATGCAGCTTTCTCTTTGCACGGTATCGCAAGCGATCAGTGGCAAAGGGCGTGTTTCCGCGAAAACTCGAGAGCACGTTTGCCGCGTGGCACGGGAATTGGGATTTGAGCCAAACGCTGCCGCGCAGCATTTGGCGAAAGGGGGAGCCGATAAAAGTATTGCTCTCTTTTCGCTCTATCTGGATCTGGGCGTAGTGACGCGTAAGTTGCAGTTGTTGCAACGAGGTTTACATGAGCGCGGTTATTACGCACCGATCCACGCTTTTGGTGCGGATGTGGGAAGCAAAGAAATTGACCAGGCGGAGTTGTTGCGTAATCTACGAAGTCTGCGTCCCACAGCAATTATTCTATACACCATGAAGTTGAACGATGAGGCCGTGGATGAAGTGCGGCAATACATCAAAAAGGGCGGGCGCGTGGTTGCGTATGATGTGCCGGTGGATTTGAAATGCGACAAAGTACTTTTTGACCGTAGCCAAAATACATACACCGCTGCGCGTCATTTGTTGGATATGGGACATCGGCAAATTGGTTTTTATGTGGGAAGTTGGCCGGTTGCTGGGAATAATCCCCGATTGCATGGTTTAAAAGATGCACTGGGCGAGTTCAATGCGCCACTTTTAAAGGAATGGCTGGATTTCGCGGATAATATTAAGAGAAGACCGGAAGAGAATTTGGGGGTGCAGTTGGCAGAATTTTATCTGGCGCAGAAAAGTCGCCCCACCGCAATGTGCATTGTGAATGACATGATGGCATTGGCGTTTATCAACACAGTGCGCGCGCATGGTTTGCGCGTTCCAGAGGATGTCAGCGTTATCGGGCATGATGATTTGCCATTTACCAAAACATTGGATCTCACTTCGGTGAGCCATCCGGTGCGAATTATCGCTGACGAGGTGGTGCAATTGTTGATGGATCGATTGGAAGGCAATTATGAGGGAAAGCCACGGACGCATACGGTGCACGGAGAATTGCATGTTCGTCAAAGCACTGCGAAAGTTCCTACAAAAGTACTTTTATAACAATTTACAAGGAGAGCAAAATGTCACATAAAGCACAAAGAAGCGGATTCACCTTGATAGAACTTTTGGTCGTTATAGCGGTGATAAGCATCCTAGCAGCGATCTTGTTTCCGGTTTTTGCACGTGCCAGAGAAAGTGCAAGACGTACCAGTTGTCTGAGTAATCTCAAGCAGATGGCACTCGGCATCACCATGTATACGCAGGATTATGATGAGAAATATCCTCATGCCCAATCTGTCACCACGCAGCTTCCACCTGATGGATATTTTTGGACTACGGCGGCTGATCGATGGTACTGGGCGCAGATGATTTATCCCTACACGCACAACTCGGAAGTGTTCTTTTGTCCTTCCGCCTATATGACGATTCGAGATACAGCCGGGCGTGCTACTCCCTATCGCAATCATTACGGCGCCAATGCATTGATAATACCAACAGTAACGTCGCTTCCAAGCATTGGATTGTCCAGTATTTCTTCCCCATCAACGACTTATTTAGCAATGGATATGGGTGCATACGCGCTGGCGCCTAATACTTTTGTTATTCCAGGCATAGCGACAGTTCGCGGAATAACGGTGCCAGCTGCCAGCTTTTATTACTTACCAGGCACAGCTACATTGGCAGGCATTGATCCTTTTAATACTTCCGCGACTGCACAAAACGAAGCTGACTATAAAGACGGCAGACATTTTGGAGGTGTCAATATTGCATTTGCGGATGGCCATGTAAAGTGGTCTAAGTCGGACGTTGTTTTTCGGGAAGCACAAAAATGCACTGATTGCGGAACCACGAACACTGCTGAAAGCGCCTGGAATCCGGCGAATAGTCAATGATGAACTGAATATTTCCGGCGTCATCCTGAGAGAGCGACAGCGACCAAAGGATCCTCGAAGTTTCTACGAAATAGTCCGTTGAAATCAATCATCTGGATTCCCGACTGGCGGGAATGACTGTTGTCAATACAAAAGTATTTTTAGAAAGTCCTATATAATTACTCACTTTTACAACGAATACCAAACACTGCTATGATATATCTTGCTTCCCTTTCCAATAAACTCCGCTGCATTTCATTAGTAACAATAATCGTCAGCATTTTGCTATTCCCCGCTTTATGCTGGAGCCAATCATTACCACCAAAAGTACTTTTCGACGGCGCACAAGTAACGTCATCTTGGACGGCTTCATCCACAGAAGGCACTTCGGATGAAGTATTAGAAAAGGGTATTCAATTTACCATCGACGCCTGGCAAGAAGGACGCAATATGTGGCCACGATTGCGGCTTGGCGGTTCTGGTATTGATCTTTCCCAATATACCCATGTCGTAGTGGAAATAGAAAATCCCACAGACCAGGCCGAAAGTTTAGCCGTTGCCGTGGATGCTCCGGTCACAGCACGCCGCGTGACGAGTAGTGTGAATTTACCTCCACACGGTACGCAGAAGATAGACCTGGATATTTCTGCAGGTGCGTCGTTGGATCAGTCGAATGTGACAAAAATTAATTTGTATCGATCCAGACCTCATAATTCCAGCACGTATATTTTGAAGAAGATTATTGCCGTGCAAAATCCCGATTATATTTCTGCGAGAAATGCCCTGGGCAAGCAATTATCACAAGCGCAGCAAGCGGCAACGCGCTTTCAGCGCGATGCTCATTTAATAGATGATAATATATCTAAATTTAATGATTCGAAAGATTTAATCGATGCTGCACAAGCGGATTTTCGCCAACAGAAAATTGGTTATATAACATCGGTGCAAGCAAAATTAGAAACATCACAACAAAATTTGGCGCAATTAGGAATGATTTTGCGTAAAACAAACTCTTTAATTTGGACATCTCCTTTGGGACTGGCCATTAGAAATAATACGCTCCCAGAACCGTCGGACGCGGCATTAACTCAGATTAACGAACGTGTATCACTCGATGAATATCAACCAATCTGTGTGAATATTTCAGCTGCGGCGCAAGCGCAAACGATCACTGTTCGTTTGGATGCAAAATCGGCTCCCGCAGGATTCATCACTTTACGCCCCACATTATTTGCCAAAGCGCGCGATGGCTCAGAAACTGCGGATGCGATAGGTGAAGAAACGTCCGAGATAGAGTTGCAGGTGGAAGCATTTCAAACCAAACAATTTATTGTGTGGGTTAATACAAAAAATACCTCTATAAAACCTGACAATTATGCAGCGACGCTCAGACTGACTTCATCAGATGCGAATATACCAAAATTGATTCCAATTAATGTCAAAGTCGCAGCTCTTCATCTTGCCACTTCTTTGCCCATCAATGTGCTGAATTGGGCTTATTTTTATCAAGGTTTCGCACGCGTCACAGAAGGATTAGAAAAAGAAGCAGTTGCCAACTTACGCGATTATGGCGTCAACACTTGGATTATTTTTTACGATCAATTGCCGCTTCCGTTAATCGACAAAAAAGGCAAATATGCTGGGTTGAATCTAACGGAACGTAATCGTGGAAAGCGATTTGAGCAGACGTTAGATTTACTCAAAGGTAATCCGAATGAAACTTTTATCTTCCTCTTGGGATTTCAACGTCCAGAAGTAAGAGAGCTATTTTCCCGGCCCGGAGTGTTGGCGGGATATTTGAAAGATTTACATGCGTTGATGGATAAACATCAGATTTCGCCTGACAAAAGGTATCTGCAATTTTGGGATGAACCTCAAGTGGATCAGGTGCAGGAAAGTGTGGAATGGATAAAGGAAGTCCGCGCGTTGGATCCTACTTTTAAAATCTTTAGCGACACTTCATACACTCCCGCAAATCCAACGTTGGCTCATGAATTTTCTGAATCTGTAAATTTCTGGATGCCTAATTGGGATAGCACTTCGGGTAAAGAATCCGGCTGGGCAAATGCGGAAGCACTCAAGATTCCCCATTTCGGTTTCTATCGTTGCCTGACTTCGCGCAATATCCGTGGCGTGAATATCTATGAATACTATCGTCTGATGAGTTGGCGTTTAATGCAAAACGGATATGACTCAGTAGGGTTTTGGACATATAATTCTGGATTAAAAGTGGGCGCTAATGAGTGGGACGGAACCACCGGTTCGAACAGCGCCGGTTTGGTTGTGTATAACAAAAACGGCAAACTTCTCACCAGCAGACGTTGGGAATTGTTCCGCGAAGGAATGGAAGATTACAAATTGGCGCAAGCGGCGTTTGGTGAAAACGGCGTATTGGATGCGAACAAAAATCCTGCGTTAATGACCTTTTGCCGAGAAATTACAGAGCATCCGGAAAATTTGGGACAAGCCGGATCAGTGCGAGAAAAGCTAATGAATCTGGCATTGCAAAGAGTAGCGCGATAAAAGTACTTTTGCAAGGACTTTTATACAATCTGCGGCTTATGGTAAAATCAGTTAACCGGTAAATCAGCCAATGGCAAATTCTTCTTTTCCCAAAATCACCCGCAGTGTCACGATGCAGGATATTGCCGATTCCCTCGGCCTTTCCAAAACCGCGATTTCGCAGGCACTTGCCGGTAAAGGGCGTCTTTCCAAAGAACGCCGTCAGATGATTTTGGACACGGCTGAAAAGATGGGATATGAGCCGGATGTCCAGGCGAGACGTCTTTCTACGGGACGTTTTGAAAACCAGATCGCCATTTTTTCACTCGATTTGGATCTGGGCACCGAAACCCTCAAACTGTCCCACGTGCAGCAATTATTGATTGCCCAGGGCTTTGATGTTTCGTTGCACGCTTTTGGATTTTTACCCTGGAAGAAAGTCACCGGGGCGGATGTTTTGTTACGTCAGGTGTGCCGGCTGAAACCGCGCGCTATCATTTGCAACTCGCGAGATCTCAAACGCGGTACTTTGCAGGAATTGGAAATTTTTCAACGCCAGGGCGGCGCAGTGGTTTGTTATGACGAGTCTGTTGATTTGCAATGCGATCAAGTGATTTTCGATAGAGCCACCAATACCCGTCTGGCTACGGAATATCTCTTACTTGCCGGGCACCGGCGCATCGGTATTCATCCCGGGCATCAAAAACCGCGCGATCCGCGTTTTGTTTCGCAGCGCTATGATAGTTTTCAGGCGACCTTGAAGGCAGCGCGTATTGCCTTGCGCCAACAATGGATTTTCTATTCTGAACACACTTATGAAGAAGCCGGCCAGGACGTTGCCGCGCAGTATTTGGCACTTCCATCCAGCAAACGACCCAGCGCGCTCTACATCGTCAATGACCACGCAGCGGCGGCATTCGTGCACGCCGTGATGCGTGCCGGGCTTACAGTTCCCGATGATGTAAGTGTGATCAGCGACGACGATTTGCCGGCGGCGTCGGCGTGTTTTGTGCCATTGGCAGCAGTCACTCAACCCGTCCAGCAAATCGCCGAAACTGTGGTGGAATTGCTGACAAACCGTCTTGAAAATCCCGCCGCGCCACAGCAATATCGCATTATTAAAGGCCAATTAGTTACGCGCCAGAGCGTTGTGGAAATAGCCGCATAAAAGTACTTTTCCAGGATTCTAAAAATAAATGTTTAACATTCTGCAAAATGTGGCATAATAAATGTAGTTAACCGGTAAATCAATATAAGTTAACCGGAAAGCAAAGTTTATCTGGGAGTGATTTGGGATGGATACACAAAAAGCAAAACAAACGGGATTCACGCTGATCGAACTTCTTGTTGTCATAGCAATTATATCAATTCTTGCCTCAATCCTCTTTCCGGTATTTGCCCGGGCACGGGAAAACGCCAGAAGAGCCAGCTGCTTGAGCAATTTGAAGCAAATGGGATTGGCAGTGATGATGTACACGCAAGATTATGATGAGAAATATCCTGCTTCGGTGCAGCCCAATGATCAAGTACCACCTGCTGATTTAGGCGGGCATTGGTATAGCAATTACTGGTATTGGCCCCAATTGCTCAATCCTTACACGAAGAATGAGCAAGTATTCTTCTGTCCTTCCAGCCCTAAGGGCGTCACAAGTCCATTTAGCGCAACACAAACATATAATTATGGCGCAAATCTTTTAATTATGAGGAATAACGGTAGCACCAATGCATATCCGCCCATCTCTCTTGCATCAGTTAATTCGCCTGCTTCGACCTATTTGATTATGGATGCGGGATGGAACCGCATAGACGTCTATTATGCATTCACCACAACAACTGGTTGGTCGTATATCCCGGGCAGCGGCATTTTTGGCGCGCCAGAGAAAGGCACTAACACCAGCACCTATCCCTCCGATTTTCAAACCGGACGGCATTTTGATGGCGTTAATGTGACATTTGCTGATGGACATGTCAAATGGCTCAAGAGTTCTGCCGTCTGGAACGAAGCAAAGAAATGTCATGCAGATAGCAATTGTAAATACAGTTACACCACTCCGCCAACCCGAGCCAGTGCCTGGAACCCATTCGCTAATTGATGTTATATTGATTAATGATGTGACGAAAATAAAGGACAAACCTTCTATGATGAAACGCTCTATTCCGCACCTCGCCCAAAAGTACTTTTATCTTGCGGTATCCGCATTGATGGTAAGTACTTTGCCCGCTGTTGCCCAAAATGCAACCGAGTCCAAACTGGCTCCCAACCTGGTGAAAAATGCCGGTTTCGAAGACGGTTCAACTGACTGGAATATTCAAAAAGATACAGCAGTTGTGGTCAGTGATCAAGCGCACAGTGGAAAAAGTAGTCTCTATTACACCAATACTGATGCAAAAAGATATAAGATGTTCACACAGAAGCTGGATGTGCATCCCGGCCAGCGGATTCTATTTAGCGCATGGGTGAAGGGACAGGATATTGTCGGGCAAGAAGGCGCCGGATTATTTGTGCAAAGTTATGATGGCGACAAATATATTGGCGGAGCCTTTCCCCACACACTAAATGGCACTTTTGATTGGAAACAGGTGAAGGGTGAATATAGCATTCCTCCCAGCACCACCAGCACTTCCGTGGGATTATATTTACGCAGAGGCATCACGGGCTCAGTGTGGTTTGATGATGTGGAAGTATCCATTGAAGCTCCCACTCCCTTTATGTCGTTCCTCGAATTTCCTAATTATCGTGGCATGGTGAAACAAGGCGATAATTCTCCCTGGAAATTCACCATCAACATTAACGCGTTGCCGGAATGGAAAAAGACCAATGTTACCGTTGAAAATGAATTGACAGATAGCAAGGGAAAAGTACTTTTTAATAAGACATTCAATACGAGTAGCAATGACGCGTCCACCGATATTACTTTTCAGGCGCCGGCAAATCTGCCCATTGGCGATTACACATTAAAACAAATCATCACTGCCCCCGATGGCGCAATTGGTTTAGAAAAACAACATGCTATTCACGTCGTCGCAAAAATGCCAAAAGTGTATATTGATAAAAATGGTTTCACGGTGGTGGATGGCAAACGATTTTTTCCGCTTGGCGTTTATCTTGGCCCTACTGCGGACGAGGATTTACAGCGGATTTCAACAGGTGGATTTAATACAATTCTTGCTTATGGTTACGGCGCCGGCAAAGATCCACAAGCCTATATGGATCGCGCGCAAAAGCATAATCTCAAAGTGGTCTATTCCGTTAAGGATATGTATCCTGACCTTCGCAAAGCTGGGCCAGATGCACTGGAAAAAGCGGCAAATTATATTAAACAAATGCGCGATAACCCGGCATTGCTGGCTTGGTATACCAATGATGAATTAGCTGCGGAATGGTTGCCGAAATTAGAGAAAATGTATACGCAGGTAAAAGTACTTGATCCCAATCATCCGGCGTTTCAGGTGTTGTATCAAATTGGTATCCTGGAAAAGTACTTTGATGTGACCGATGTTTTGGGCACTGATCCTTATCCTGTTGGCAGCGCCGATTTGACAAAAACATCCAGCAATACGCGCATTACAACCGCCGCGACGCATGGTGCCAAAGGCGTATGGATGGTGCCGCAATTGATGGATTGGGCGGTCTATCATGCGGATCGCAAACAGCATCCGCCGACGTTGGATGAAATGCGCAACCAGGCTTATCAGGCAATTATTAATGGCGCTACAGGGTTGATTTGGTATTCCTATTACGACATGATGTATGAAAAATACCCGCGCGGCGAGAACACCAAAAACATGACGCTCTTCAATAAGCGCTGGGCTGATGCCTCCAGCATGGCGCATGAAATCGATGCCATTACTCCGGCAATTTTGCAGGGGAATAGAGTAGCGTTGGATTTGCCCGTCGATTCCAAAGTGGAAGCCGGCGCGTTGCAATATAAGGGTGATTTGTTAATTATGCTGGCCAATCCTTATTACGAGGAAGAGAAAATTACTTTTGCATTACCTAATGGTTGGCGGATAAAAGACGCAAATCAAGGCGAGATTAAAAGTACTTTTAAGAATGGTCAAGCGACGTTCACTTTACCTTCTGTAGGCAGCGGCGTTTTTCGATTGGTAAGGAATTAATTCGGCTTATCGCCGAAACACGCGTAGAGCATGACTGCCATTTTTCGCTATAATCATTACCAATGGCCAGCGCAAAAAATTCGGCAGTCATTTTCTCAGAGATCTTCAAACGCCAGATCATTCCTCTTTTGCAAGCGGAAGGTCTGGCGCGTTTAATCGTGCCGCGCGCGGAATTAAATAAAACCTTTTTGCCTCACAACGTGGAAGCGACGCGACACAAAATGCGAGGACAACGTGTGGCTTATCGTGGCCCAAGTCATAGTAATGCCAGCGCTCGCTATAAGGAAGATGGTTTGTTGGAACATCGCGTGTTGAGTCTTACTTACGTGATTGCCGGGCAGATTGATTTTCCCTGCGGTAAATATGTGTTGCATTGTGGCGAAGGTTATTGGGTATTATTACCTCCCGGCGTTCCAGGTTCTGACGGCAGCCGATCCTTTACCGAAGACGGCGGAGCTTGCGACACATTGTCGATTTCGCCACGCGGGCGCGGTGTGCATCTTTGGATACGCCACAGCCGCGGCGCTCAATATGCATTATTACCGGGCGAAAATATCTTTATTCCCAATGGCGAGGCCGTGCAATTTTTAGAAGTGATCAGTGAAGAAATAATGGCGGAGCGGCCTCATTGGTCGGAAGTGTGTTTATCGTCTTTGTTGGCGTTGAGTTTTGTCGTGAAACGTGAATTGGAGATTGGCCGTTTTCTGCTGATTAGCGGCGGTTTACGGGAAGAAGAGAAAAATGCTGATGGCTACGATCCTGTAGTGCAAGCGCAGAATTATATAAAGACGCATTTGAATGAACATCTCACTATGGAACGTGTAGCGCGCAGCGTGCATCTTTCGCGCGCCCAATTTGCCCGACTTTTCCGCGCCGGCACAAACCAGACTTTCACAACATGGACCAATAAACAGCGACTGGAAGAAGCCCAAAAGTTTCTGCTTGATACGGAATGGCCCATTCCCACCATTAGCAACTTCGTGGGATTTCGTTCCGCGTCTTATTTTCATACCTTTTTTCATCGATCTATGGGGATAACGCCACAGGAGTTTCGCAATAGAAAGCCCGGCCATAAAAAAGAGATGATCAAGCAGGGGTTAAGACGATAACGAAGTTTGAATTTTAAGAGAACAGGGTATAATAGGAATA
>Ga0164242_10001706_pt1 | contig 25897 bp, 24 predicted proteins | sample OricomgcompostMG_FD_108783 | JGI IMG/M metagenome (GOLD analysis project Ga0164242, IMG submission 108783) | Miracle-Growth compost microbial communities from Emeryville, California, USA - Original compost - Miracle growth compost (MG) ...
CGCGACGGCGGCGCCTCCGCCACCGCCGCCGCCGAGCCCTTCGCCCTTGATCAATCCGCACATCCTCGGCGGGCAGCGCACGGCTGTCTGGGACAACCTCACCTGCCCGAGCGGGACGTCCTCGTGGGAGGTGTGGGGCTCGATCGACAACGCGAGCGGGCACCGGGACCTCCACTGGTCCGGTGCGGGGCAGCCGCCCTTCGCGCTCAGCTATCAATGGCTCGTCACCTGGGGCCACTGGACGGTGGCGGGCACGATCGCCTGCTACGGCGCCTGGGGCACGCTCGCCGACTCGGGGGTCGTCAGTGGCTAGCGCCGAGGGGCGAGGACCGCGACAGCCGCTGCTCCGCTCGCGGGCCAGGCGGGGAACTCGCAGCATCGTGGCGGCGGTGATCGGCATCGTCGCCGGGCTCGCGCTCGCCGTCGGCGGCATCGCCTCGAGCGCGAGTGCGGGCACGCCATGGAGCGGCCAGCCGTGGCAGCACGCCTACGGCCGCTACGTCACCTACACGAACGGCGAGACGATCTGGCGCGGCTCCGAGTGGATCGACGGCATGCAGGTCTACTGCCTCGAGCCGCGCTGGCACTCCGCCGGCGCGGGCGATTCGTACGCCATCTGGGAGGCGGCGGCGGGCACGTTCTGGGCGGAGGGCGACTCGGCGAGCGGGACGCTCGTCACCGCCGCGCAGGCGCAGGCGATCAACTGGCTCGTCGCGACGTACGGCCAGATCCCCGACGACCAGAACGCGGTGAATGTGGCGAGCGCGATCCGGACGTTCCTCCACGAGGCGGATGGGAACGGCGATGCGCCCGGGACGAATCTCTACCGGAACGCGCTCCCCTACCTCGAGGCGCTCCGCTCGTACGTCCCGCCGGCGGCGCCCGCGCCCGCGCAGTCGGTGACGATGACGCTCACGGCCGATCCTGTGAACCACTATCTCGGCGCGCTCCGCCTCGATGCCGTCCCGCTCACGACGATCCCGGTGACGATCACGCTGACGAACGGCGTCTTCGCCGTCGACGGCTCGGCAGCGATCACGCTGCCCTCGGCGGCGGCCGGCCTCGAGCTGCCGGTCCGCGGGGTGCCGCCGACGAGCGACGGCGAGCCGTACCGCATCGAGGCGGAGCTCGTCGGCAGCGGGACGGTCACGACCGGCGCCTATCCGGGGTCCCTCCGGATGGTCACCCATGACTGGAACCATCAAGAGCAGGTCGCGCCGCAGCCGGTCGCCGAGTACGCGGTCGCCCTCGCCGGCTCGGTCGAGGACGCGATGCCGCGGGAGTCGGGATTCTTCCCGACCGTGACGACCGCCGTGCTCACGGACACGGTGACGGTCGGCACGCCGTTCCGCGACACGATCCGGCTCGCCGTCGGCGCGAGCGAGGACGGGGTGATGAACGACTGGCCGCGTGATCCTGCGACCGGCGATTACCGGCCGGTCGCTGTCGGCTGCACCGTCTACGGCCCGCTCGCGAGCACGCCGGAGGAGCGCGCCGAAACGCCGCCCGACGCTCCGGTGGCCTCCTCATTCACCGTCCTCACCGGCGCCGACGGACCCGATGCGACGTACGAGGGGGCCTCGGACGAGCCGCTGACCGCCGACGGCGCCTACACGACCGTCTGCCGGATCGCCTCCGATGAGCAGCCGGAGTCGGGAAGCGCCGTCGCGGCCGGCTATGTCTACACCGACGCCTACGGGCAGGCCGCGGAGACGGTGATCGTGCCGCCGGAGCTCGCCGAGACGGGTCCCGGCGCGAACCCCTTCCGGATGGCAGCGGCGGCCGGCTCGCTCGGAGCGGCGGGACTCCTCCTCGGGCTGCTCGCGGCGGTGCGGCGGACGCGCGCTCGACCGGGGTCGAGCCGGTGAGGCGAGTCAGTCCACCGGGGCGTGGCGCTCGAGGAACTCGACGACGGCGACCTTGTCGACCCCCGTCGTCGAGCCATCGGGCATCGCGGCGAGGAGCGAGGAGTTGAGGCGGGCGGAGGGCCAGGCGACGCCGGCCCAGGTCGCCGCGAGCGCCGGCTCGGGATCGCGGCAGCACGAGGGATCGGGGCAGCGGGACTCGAGGCGATTCGACGTGTCCCGGCCTCGGAACCACTTCGCCTCCGCGAAGCGGGTCCCGACGCTCACGGAGAAGTCGCCGTTCGACGCCGACTCGATGTGGGAGGTGCACCAGTAGGTCCCGTTCGGCTTGTCCGTGTACTGGTGATACGGGCTCAGCCGGTCCTCGACCGAGAAGACCTGGCGGGCGCTCCACCACCGGCAGACGCGCTGCCCCTCGACGGACCCCAGCGGATCCACGGGGAACTTCGCGCCGTCGTTCTCGTAGGCCTTCGAGATCGCGCCGCTCGAGTGGACCTTGATGAAGTGCACCGGAATGCCGAGGTGCTTCGTCGCGAGGTTCGTGAAGCGGTGCGCCGCGGTCTCGTAGCTCACGGCGAAGTGATCGCGGAGGTCCTCGACGGAGAGCTCGCGCGCGGCCTTCGCCTTCGCGAGATACGGGACGGCGCTCGACTCGGGGACGAGGAGGGCGCCGGCGAGGTAGTTCGTCTCGACGCGCTGGCGGAGCAGGTCGCCGTAGTCGCTCGGCTCCGGCTGCCCGAGGACGTGCGCGCCGAGCGCCTGGAGGAGCGCCGACCGCGGATCGGTGCCGGGCTGATGGATCGGGAGATAGATGCGGTGGTGTCGATGATCCGTGATGCTCCGCGTCGTGACCGGCAGATCACGGACGTAGTGAATGCTGAAGCCGAGGTGGGCGGCGAGCTCGGACGCCGCCCGCTGGGAGAGCGGGCCGCCGCGGTGGCCGATCGCAGCGAGGAGGTCGGCGGCGATCTGCTCGAGCTCGGCGTAGTGGTTGTCGCGGGCGCGCTGCTGCGCGCGGAGCTCGGTGTTCGCCCGGCGCGCCTCCTCCGGCGTCGCCGCCCGTTCGCGGTGCAGCCGCTCGAGCTCGTCGTGGAGGGCGAGGATCGTCTCGATCGCGTCGTCGCTGAGCGAGCGGCGGATCGGCAGCGCCCCGAGCCGGAGGGATGCGAAGAGCGGGCCCTGCTGCGCCCGGGCGAGCGCGATCTCGAGCTCGTCGCGACGGGAGAGCGACGCGGACCCGAGGAGCGCGTCGAGATCCGTGCCGAGGGCGGTCGCGAGGCGCTGCAGCTCGGCGAGCTTGAGCTCGCGCTTGCCGTTCTCGATGACGGACACCTGTGACGCCGCCCGCCCGATCGCCGCCCCGAGCGCCCCGACCGTCATGCGGCGCGCGAGGCGGAGGGCCCGGATCCGCTTCCCGAGCGTGAGCGCATCGGGGACGTCTGATCCCGCGCGTCCGCCGACAGCAGCCGCCGCTCCCACGCCCTCACCGGCCGCCGCTCCCACGCCCTCGCCAGCCGCCGCTCCCACGCCCTCGCGGGCCGCCGCTCCCCTGGCGATAACTGTGCGATTTTCGCCCCCACCAGGCCCTCTCGGCCCCGATTTCTGCACAGTTATCGGCGCAGAGGGCGGTGCCGTCTGCGCAGGGAGGGGCGCGAGGGCATCGGCGCGGCGGTCGTTCATCTCCCCATCGTCAGCCCGTGCATCGTTCTGTCGATCAGAAATTCGGCCGAATTTCGGTCGTTTTTCTGCTCCCGGCAAGACGCTCCCGGGGCGAATCTGACGGACGTCCCCGATGGACCACGACGAAGGAGCACCCCATGACCAGGCAGCAGCGCCCCGGCGATCAGACCCAGACGGCCGCCGAGCTCGAGACGGAATGGGCCGCCGACCCGCGCTGGTCGGACGTTCGCCGCGACTACACGGCCGAGGACGTCATCGCGCTCCGCGGCCCGATCCGCGAGGACGCGACGCTCGCGCGACGAGGCGCCGAGCGGCTCTGGGAGATGATCCGGGAGAACGAGGAGGATCCCGGCCGCTGGATCCCGGCGCTCGGCGCGCTGACCGGCAACCAGGCCGTGCAGCAGGTCCGAGCCGGTCTCGAGGCGATCTATCTCTCCGGCTGGCAGGTCGCCGCCGATGCGAACCTCGCCGGTCAGACCTACCCCGACCAGAGCCTCTACCCCGCGAACTCGGTCCCCGCCGTCGTCCGGCGGATCAACAACGCGCTGCTCCGTGCCGCGCAGATCGAGCACGCCCGGCAGGGCGCGACGAGCCGCGACTGGCTCGTCCCGATCGTCGCCGACGCCGAGGCCGGCTTCGGCGGCCCGCTCAACGCCTACGAGCTCATGCTGAGCATGATCCAGGCCGGCGCCGCCGGCGTGCACTGGGAGGACCAGCTCGCGAGCGAGAAGAAGTGCGGCCACATGGGCGGCAAGGTGCTCGTCCCGACGCAGCAGCACATCCGGACGCTGAGCGCGGCCCGGCTCGCCGCCGACGTCGCGGGCGCATCGACGATCATCATCGGCCGCACCGACGCCCTCGCGGCGACGCTCATCACGAGCGACGTCGATGAGCGGGACCGCGCATTCCTCACCGGCGAGCGGACGAGCGAGGGCTTCTACGAGGTCCGGAACGGCATCGAGCCGGTCATCGCCCGCGGCCTCGCCTACGCGCCCTACGCCGACCTGCTCTGGGTCGAGTCGAGCGAGCCCGACCTCGAGCTCGCCCGTCGCTTCGCCGAGGCGATCCACGCGGAGCACCCGGACCAGCGGCTCGCCTACAACTGCTCGCCGTCCTTCAACTGGAAGCGGCACCTCGACGATGCGACGATCGCGAAGTTCCAGCGGGAGCTCTCCGCGATGGGCTACGCATTCCAATTCATCACCCTCGCGGGCTTCCACGCGCTCAACTACGCGATGTTCGATCTCGCGACCGGCTACAAGGATCGCCAGATGGCGGCCTACGTCGAGCTGCAGGAGGCCGAGTTCGCGGCGGAGACGCGCGGGTACACCGCGACGAAGCACCAGGCGGAGGTCGGCACCGGCTACTTCGACCGGGTCGCGACCGCGCTGAACCCGGACAGCAGGACCCTCGCCCTCGTCGGCTCCACCGAGTCGGCGCAGTTCCACTGAGCGACCCGGGCCGCCCCATTCACCATCCGACCCCGACATCCCGAATCGAGCCCGTCATGACCATCACCACCCCCTCCCCCGTCGCCTCTGGCCGCGTCGAGATCCTCGGCACGCTCGAGCCGCGCTTCGAGGAGATCCTCACCCCCCGCGCGCTCAGCTTCCTCGTCGCGCTCCACGACCACTTCGCGGGTCGCCGCTGCGCCCTCCTCGACGACCGGCACGACCGGTGGCGGGAGATCGACGCGGGACGCGACCCGGCATTCCTCTCCTCGACCGCCGCGATCCGTCAGGAGCCGAGCTGGCGCGTCGCCGGACCCGGCCCCGGGCTCGAAGACCGGCGCGTCGAGATCACCGGTCCCACCGACCGGAGGATGACGGTCAACGCGATGAACTCGGGCGCGAACGTCTGGCTCGCCGATCACGAGGACGCGCTGAGCCCGACGTGGACGAACGTGATCGGCGGTCAGCTGAACCTGCGGGACGCGATCCGGCGGCAGATCGACTTCGTCAGCGAGGAGGGCAAGGAGTACCGGCTCGGCGAGCGGACCCCGACCATCGTGTTCCGCCCTCGCGGCTGGCACCTGCCGGAGAAGCACCTGCGGTTCACGGACCGCGAGGGCAACGTCTCGTTCATGTCGGGCTCGCTCGTCGACTTCGGCCTGTACTTCTTCCACAACGCTGACGAGCTCATCGCCCGCGGTGCCGGCCCGTACTTCTACCTGCCGAAGCTCGAATCGCACCTCGAGGCGCGGCTCTGGGACGACGTGTTCACGTTCGCGGAGGTCGCGCTCGGCATCCGGCACGGCACGACGCGGGCGACCGTGCTCATCGAGACGATCACGGCGGCCTTCGAGATGGAGGAGATCCTCTTCGAGCTGCGCGACCACTGCGCCGGCCTCAACGCAGGACGCTGGGACTACCTCTTCTCCATCATCAAGAGCTTCCGGGACCGGGGGCGCCGCTGGGTGCTGCCGGACCGGGCGCAGGTCACGATGACGGCGCCGTTCATGCGGGCGTACACCTCCCTGCTCGTCGCGACATGCCACCGCCGCGGGGCGTATGCCATCGGCGGCATGAGCGCATTCATCCCGAACCGCCGCGACCCCGAGGTCACGCGGCGCGCCCTCGCGCAGGTGGCCGAGGACAAGCGCCGCGAGGCCCACGAGGGCTTCGACGGGACCTGGGTCGCGCATCCGGACCTCGTGCCGGTGGCACGGGGCGAGTTCGATGCGGCCCTCGACGGGCGGGTGAATCAGGTGGATCGACCCGTACCGGACGTCGCGGTGACCGCGGACGAACTGCTCGACCTGACGATCGAGGGTGGGACGATCACGACCGAGGGCATCGAACGGAACGTCTCCGCGGCGCTTCGCTACCTCGACAGCTGGCTCCGCGGCGTCGGCGCGGCCGCGATCGACGACCTCATGGAGGACGCCGCGACCGCCGAGATCTCGCGCTCCCAGCTCTGGCAGTGGATCCATCAAGGGGCGCTGTGCGAGGGCGGCCGGCCCGTCACGGCGGAGCGGATCGAGTGGTCGATCGACCACGTGCTCGAGTCGCTGCCGCGCACCGACGGCGACCGCCTCGACGACGCGGCCGAGCTGCTGCGGACGCTCGTCCTCGACGACGAGTTCCCGGAGTTCCTGACGCTCCCCGCGTACGCGCGCTGCCTCAGGGACGGCGCCGACGCGTGAACGCCCGCGTCCGGCCCGACGTCGCCGTGAGGGCCGCGCCGAGGGCGAAGCCGAGTACGAGCGCGACACCGTGGGCATCGCCGGCGGCGACGAGGACGACGCCGCCGGCGAGCTGAACGGCCGCCGCCCAGGCGATCGGGCGGCGGCCACGAGACGCCTGACGGCCGCCGAGCGCGAGGCGGGCGGCGGTCGCCATGAGCAGGCCGTCGCTCGCGAACGAGCTGCCGCCGCCCGGCTGCCACCCGAGCGCGGCGAGGTTCAGGACCACCGAGCAGCCGATGAAGAGGAGCGCCGCGAGCCACCACCCCCACACCGCGCTCCCGATGAGCATGACGAGCGCGACGACGACCAGCCCGAAGACCGCCGCCGCCAGTCCCCCGTCCTGCGCGAGCAGCGCGGTGACCACCCGCCACCACTCTCCCCGGTGCAGCGTCGCGTCCGGGTCCCGCATGAGCGCCGCGCCGACCTGCGGCCACGCGAACTGCGCGAGCGAGGGCACGCCGATGATGACGACGGCGACGAGCGCCGGCCACGGCCGGCGCAGCGCACGACGCCACACGGGACGGACGACCACGCCGGCGAACAGTGCGAGCACGACGAGGTCGACGACGATGCTGAGCGTGCTCCCGCCGCTGGTGTCCACCCGGCCAGACTAGGTGCGCACTCCCGGCCGGCCGGCGCACCCACGCGCATTCTCCGACCCGGCTCTCGCTCCCACAACCCTCCCGCGGCACGCCTCGGCCGGCGCCTACCCTGTCGGCCTACGAGCGAGAGGAGATCGCCATGGGCATGTTCGACGACGCGAAGGAGACCGCCGGCGAGGCGATGGAGCAGGCCGGCCGGGCCGTCGAGGACGGCGTGGACCGCGTGAAGGACAAGGCCGACGAGATGTCCGCCGACGCGAAGGCCCGGAAGGCCGAGGCGGACGCGGAATCGGTGCACCGGCGCAACGAGGCGAAGGAGGAGCTCCGCGACTAGGGGCCGCTCCCGTGCCCCGACCCTCGCCCGCGGCGGCGCTGCGTCGCCGCGGCGAGGGCGGGCATGAGGCCCTTCGGCATGAAGAGCAGGACGAGCACGAGGACCAGGCCGTAGCCGGCGTACTGCATCGTGTGCGCGAGCACTTCGGGGACACCCGGCAGCGTCGCGATCCGGTTGAGGAGCTCGAGGAGCAGGACGATGATCGCCGCGCCGACCACGCCGCCCCATAGGGACGTCATGCCGCCGACCACCGCCATGATGACGTAGCCGAAGGAGTCGGCGATCGGGAACGCCTCCTGATTCACATAGGGATACCAGAGCGCGGTGATTCCGCCGGCGGCTCCGGCGAAGACCGCGGCGATCACGAAGACCTTGAGCTTGCTCCCGAGGATCGGCACGCCCGAGCTCGCGGCCGCCGACTCGCTGCCGGCGAGTGCTCGGATACCGCGGCCGTAGCGGCTCGCGATGACGCGGTGAGCCATGATGAGCACGATGATCAGGACTGCGACCGCGAGGTAGACGTAGACCAGGTTCAGGATCGGGTTCCACGCTCGAGCACGGATCCCGTCGGGGCGGTCGATCAGCGGCTCGGCGACGACGCCCTGGCCCGCGCCGAAGAGTGGGATCGACTGCATCGCGAGCTGCACGAGCAGCAGCACCGCGAGCGTGCCGAAGGCGAGGTAGTGGCCGCGCAGGCGCAGCAGCGGCCAGCCGATGAGCGCCGCGCAGAGGCCGCTGATGACGGGTGCCGCGACGAGCCCCAGCCAGCTCGGCAGTCCCCATTGCGCGCTGAACACTGCGACCGTGAGCGCCCCGGTCGCGACGAAGGCGCCCTGCCCGAGCGCGGCCTGGCCGGCATAGCCCATGAAGAGACCGAGGCCCGTGACGACGATCGCCGCGAGCAGGATCTTCATGTAGAGCGACTGCTCGGTCAGCAGCAGCGGGATCACGGCCGCGATGAGGCCGACGAGGGCGATCTGCGGGGCCGGGCTCCAGCGACGCCACCAGGCGGCGAACCCGCGATCCCGGATCGTGCGATTGAGCACCGTGTACGTCATTTCGCCTCCTCCTGCCGGCCCAGCGCTTTGGCCCGGACGATCATGACGATCACCATCAGGACGAGCGACAGCTGATTCTGGAAGGAGCCGATCTCGTAGCCCTGCAGCATCGATCCGGCGACGCCGAGCACGAGGCCGCCGAGCAGGGTGAGCCACGGGCTCACCAGACCGCCGAACACCGCGGCAGCGAAGCCGCTGAATGCGAGGCCGAGATCCGAGTAAGCCGAGAGCTGCTGCATCGGGGCGAGCAGCACGCCGGCGATGCCGCCGAGGAGGCCGCCGATCGTGAAGGAGGCGAGGCCCATGCGGCGGATCGAGATGCCGACGAGGCGGGCCGCGCGGGGATTCGACGCGGCGGCGGTCATCGCGCGACCGAGATCGGTGCGCTCGAAGAACAGGGCGATCACGACGAACGCGACCAGTGCGACACCGATGATGAGCAGCCGCTGCCATTCGATCCGCACGCCGAGGAAGTCGGCGATCCCCGACACGAGCGGCACGGAGGGAGCCGGATGGTCGCCGAAGAGCGCGATCACGACCGCGACGCCGAGGAACGACAGACCGAGCGTCATGAGCAGCGCGACGAACGGCGGGGTGCCGCGTCGCGCGAGCGTGACGGCGCCGACGCCGAGACCGACAGCGCCGGCCGCGATCACGCCGATCAGCTCCCCGAGACCGTGCGGCGTCCCGTTCGTGATGAGGCTCGCGGTCACCCAGCCGGCGAGCACCGCGAAGGTGCCCTGCGTGAAGTTGACGACGTGCGTGACCCGGTGGACGACGACGAAGCCGGCGCCGATCAGCGCGAAGGAGGCGCCGACCGAGAGCCCGGAGAGGAGGTAGGTGAGGAATGCGCTCATCGCTCGTCCTCCTCCGCTCCCGTGCTGAGATCGCCGAAATAGATCGCGGCGAGGGCCTTGTCCCCCGCGAGCGTCGCGGTGTCGCCGCTCGCGACGACGCGGCCGGCCTCGAGGACATAGGCGCGTGCGCAGATCTCGAAGGCGAGCGCGACTTCCTGCTCGATGAGGAGGATCGTCGTACCGCTCTCCTGGTTGATCCGCCGGAGGTGGGCGACGAGCTTCTCCGTGACGAGCGGCGCGAGGCCGAGCGAGAGCTCGTCGACGAGGAGGAGCTCTGGTCGGGCCATCAGCGCGCGGCCGATCGATACCATCTGCTGCTGGCCGCCCGAGAGCAGGCCGGCGCGGCGACGCCGCAGCGGGACGAGCTCGGGCAGGAGCTCGTAGATCCGCGCCGTGTCGCGCGCGTTTCGGCTCAGCCGCCAGGCGCCCATCCGCAGGTTGTCGTCGACGCTGAGGTCGGGGAACATCTGGCGCCCCTCGGGGACCTGGGCACTGCGTCCGTCGATCTCGATCCGGCCGGCGGCCGGCTTGACGAGGCCGCTCACCGCATTCACCAGGCTCGACTTGCCGGCGCCGTTCGGCCCGACGAGCGCGACCATCTCGCCGTCGGCGATCTCGAGGGAGACCCCGTCGACGGCCGTCGCCGCGCCGTAGCGCACGACGAGGTCAGTGATTCGCAGCATCGCTCGCCTTCGTTCCGAGGTACGCCTCGATCACTCGCGGGTCCTTCCGCACCTCATCGGGGACTCCTTCGGCGATCACCCTTCCGAGCTCGAGCACGGTGATCCGATCGGACAGGCGCATCACGAGCCCGACGTCGTGCTCCACGAGCAGGATCGTCATGCCGTCCTCCCCGAGGCTGCGCACGAGCGACTCGAAGTCGTCGCGCTCCCCGGCGCGCAGGCCCGAGGCGGGCTCGTCGAGGAGGAGCAGCTTCGGTCGCGCGACCAGGGCCCGGGCGAGCTGCACCCGGCGCTGCACGCCGAGCGGCAGCTGCCCAGGATCGCGATCCGCCCAGTCGGCGAGGCCCACTCGCTCCAGCGCGACCCTCGCATCAGCGAAGATCCCGCGCTCCTCGGCGCGTTGCCGCGGGAGCCGCAGCACCGCGCCGGGGATGCCGGCATGCGTGCGGGCGTGAGCGCCCACGGCGACGTTCTCGAGGACGGTCATCGCCGGGAAGAGCCGGGCGCCCTGGAAGACGATCGCGATGCCACGCTGAGCGCGGCGGTGCGGGGGAAGGCGGTCGATCCGCTCGCCGTCGAGCAGCACCTCGCCGGAGTCCGGCCGGAGATGGCCGCTGATCAGCCCGAAGAGCGTCGACTTGCCGGCGCCATTCGGCCCGATGACGCCCCGGAGCTCGCCGGCGGCCACCTGCAGGCTGACGTCGTCGGTCGCAGTCACGCCGCCGAACGCCAGTCGCAGGCGGGTCGCCGAGAGCAGCGGACGCCCGTCCTCCCCCATCAACATCCCGCTACTTGAGCTGCTTGAACTTGTCGAGCGCGTAATCGGTGGCCTTGAAGTCGCCGTCCTTGACGACCACCATCGCCACCGTGTCGACATCGCCGCCCGCGTGGTCGGTCGCCGTGTAGTGCTTGGCGCCGATGTAGGTGTAGATATCGGTCTGCTCGAGCGCGTCGCGGACGGCATCCGGGTCGGTGCTGCCGGCCTTCTCGAGCGCCGCCTTCGTGATCTGCAGCGCCGCCGCGGCCTCGAAGGCGAACTGGGGCGGGTACGTGTACTGCGCGTCGCCGATGGTCTTCCACCGCGCCGCGAAGTCGTCGACGAGGTCCTTGATCTCGGTGCCGGCGGGGAGCTCCGTCCCGGGGACGCCGAGGTCGGCGCCGATGATCACGTTCTGCGTCGCAGGGACGAACGCGCCCTTCGACTTGATGTAGAGATCGGAGGCCTGCGAGCCGGTCATGAAGAGCTGCATGGAGTCGCCGAGACCGAGGCCGGCGAATTGCGCCGTCAGGATCGACGGTCCCGCGCCGGAGCCCCAGACGATGAGCGAGTCCGCCCCCGAGTCCTTGACGTTCTTGAGCAGGCCCGCGAAGTCGGTCGCAGCGCGGTCGAAGCCCTGCTCCGAGACGATGTCGATGCCCGCGTCCTTGGCGTAGGACTCGGTCGAGGCCTTGCCGCCCTCACCGTAGGCGTCGCCCGCGATGTAGGCGATGGCGAGCTTCTTGTACTTGCCCTCCGCCTTCATGTACTCGACCGTCGCCTTGGCGAAGATGTCGGAGGTGTTCGGCACGACGAAGTCCCATTTGTTCTTGCCGTCGGTCAGCGCCTGAGACGGTCCCAGCGCGAGCGTCGGGATCTCGTACTTCTCGGCGCCAGGCGCGGCCGCCTCGGTCGCGGCCACCATCGAGGAGGTGAGCATCACGTCGTAGCTGCCCGTGGCGGCGAGCTCGTTGTAGAGCTTCGCGCTGTCCGGCGGCACCGACGCATCATCCTTGATGTCCAGCTTGACCGGGCGGCAGAGGATGCCGCCGTTGTCGTTCAGGTACTCGGCCTCGAGCTCGAGCGCCTCCTTCTGCGGCGCGCCGAGGATCGTGTAGACACCCGTGACCGGCAGGACCGCGCCGATGTTGATGGGGTCGGCATTCGCGTCGTAGGTGCACGCGGAGGCGGACGGGCCGGACGTCTCACCGGACTCGCCGGCGCCGGCGAGGCTGCAACCGGTCAGCGCTATCGCCGAGACGGCGAGCACGCCGACGGCGAGCAGGGACTTCTTCATCGAATTCTCCTGTGGTTCGTCATTGAATGTGGAGCAGAAGATCAGTCCACCTGATTGTCAGGCTGCCTGATTGTGGTTCATTATGGCCGCAAGGGAATCCGGGGTCAACGACGATCCAGGACGCGAGGATGTCGCGAAGGGACGAAGATGACGCGGCTGAGACACGACCGGCTCGATGTCGCGCCGTCGATGCTCTACCTCATCAAGCAGGTGGAGCTCGCAGCGCGCTCGTACCTCGATGAGCTCGTGGCGCCCTATCGGATCAGCGCGCTGCAGTACACGGCGCTCAGCGTGCTCGCCCGGAACCCTGGCATGACGAGCGCCCGACTCGCACGGAACTCCTTCGTCCGCATTCAGTCCATGGCCCAGACCATCGCCATCCTCGAGGCGCACGGCTGGATCGCACGCGAGCTGGATCCCGCCTCGCGTCGGCAGCTGCTCATCTCGCTCACGCCGGCGGGCTGGGATCTGGTCCACGACGTGCAGCCGCGGCTCGACGCGCTGGAGCGTGAGATGCTCGACGGCTTCGAGCCGGACGAGGTCGCCCGCCTGGCGGACGCCCTCCGCCGGATGCGGCTCCGGCTCGCCGGGTCGCACCCGAACTGAGTCCGGACTCACCTCGCTCGGCGAAGCACTGTCGAACGGTAGCTGGGGCGGGGCACGATCCCGCGACCTCACGATTATGACCCTTCCCGGCGCCCTAATCACCTGGCGGAGCCATGCACTTATAGCGAAAGGGCGGCGACGCGATGAGGGTCCAGCATCCGAAGGCCCGAATGCGGGCTCATCAGGACGCACCGGGGGGCATTCGGGCGGAATCTGCGCACCGGCCCCGCACGATTCGTCGAGTTCGGCTAGATAGAAGAGCGCGGCGCCACCGCGCAGACCCACGCAAGGCAGACCCACGCAAGCAAGCCCGAATCGTCTCAGCCGTCCATAACGTTGTACGACCGGCTTTAGGACTCGGGCTCGTCGAACAACGTGAAGTCGAGGTCATGAAGCACGCGGTGAATCACTGAAACGTCATCGCCGGCGAGGTCCTTGACGACCTCGAAGAGCTTCCAGTCGCCGTCGGGAGTCGAGCCGAAGAGCTGAGCCTCGGGTCGCACGACTCCATCACTGTCTGTGGCTTCACGATCAAGATCAGCTAGACCAGCCTCCCGAAGCAAGTCGAAGTTACCCCACAAGACGTCGTCGCCCCACGACGCATAGCTCGTCAGCTTGTTCCACGAGATTTCGATTTCAGTCCGGCCATGCCACATTGGAGACGGCGCCTTGCCGCGGTGCACCATCAGAACCAGCAGGCTTCGCACCTCCCTCGGTAGGTCTGCAAGCTTCTTGGCGAATCCCTCGACCAGGTCGAGCTGCAGAGCCACTTCCTCCTCAGTGAAGCCGCTAAAGCCCAAGACCCGGCCCAGGTTCTGGGGTGACTTCCAGGTCGTTCCGCTGGCGCGGTCTCGAACCGGTTCGACGAGCCTTCCGACCAGGTCCCTGAAAGGGGCCTCGTGGGCGGCCTTGATCCCCTTCAGCGTGGGCGTCGGCCACCTGACCTCGAACTCGTGGGCGTCGATCTCCGTGTGGTGCTTGAAACAGAGAATCATCAAGTTGTCGTAGTGGCGGCGATCCTCGTTTGAGAGGTTCTCGTCGAAGCGAATCGACTTCCGGTCGAATCCCGAGATATGGGCGATCTGGCCAAGCAACAGACCCTTCGCATCGACAATGAACTCGTTGCACCCCGGCATGGCGCAACGATTTCCGGAGGCGAGGTAGAGATCTCGCGCCGTGTCCTTCAGGATCGGCAAGCGAATTGGTTCTTCTGGCACACCCTCACCGTATTGCGCCTCTCCAAAGCAGCGACACATGGCGGGGGTCGTCGGCCACTCCTACCCTGAAGCCATGTGCGCCTCATACGGCCCGACTGTCGCAGGCCGTCCCGTTGGACGAGGTTAACCTGCACCAAGCGGCCGAAGGACATCTGCTCGCCCAGTGCACACGGCGGTGACCACTGCGGTTTGTCGAATACGTCGGCCCACGCGCCGCAGGCATGTCGGTATGACACCGAACAGCGCACCTCAACACATAGACCCTCGCCCGCCGGCCACTCTCGCGGTGGCTCCGGCCCCATTCGTCGCACCGGAGCTCTGGTCAGAAGAGCAGGTCTCGGAGTACACCGGGGTCCCATTGGGCACGATCCGCGACTGGAGGTCAGCTCGGCACAAGGATCGCGACCTTATCCCCTACATCAAGGTCGGCGGCCGTTTCATCCGCTACCGCCCCGAGCGAGTCGTGGCGTGGCTCGCGGAGCAGGAGATCGGCTAACAGGGCGGCTCTGCCCCGACGAGGCAAGCTGGCCTAAAGGCCGTTGCCATGGAATGGGGAAGCCGAGAGGCCGGCACGTGTGCCGCTGGCACGGCCGGAACGAGTAACACACCCATGGAAAATCCGCTCGACGTCATCGGCGTGGGTAGATCTTCATATCTTTCGCCGCCGATACGGTGAGTTCCCCGAGTAGCTGACTAAGAGGAGGGGACCGGATGATGACGTCGATCCACGACACGCTCGGTCAACTGCACTCGTTCGCCTTCAATAACCAGGACAAGGCCGCCCCCCTCGCCCGCGTCGCCACCATTACTGTCGAGATCGCCAACTTCGTCAAGTGCCCGCCTCCGCTGGACATCGTCGAGTAGGTCTCCAAAGCAGGACGTCATGACGGCCCACGACAAGCACTTCGACGAGAAGCAAGCCGCTGCGGTCCTGAAGCACGCGGTGCTGTCAAACTACATCTACCCATTCGGTTCGATGACCTCGCTCACCAACACCGACCGCCGGGCCTGGTTCATTGACGCCTACGCCGGGGCCGGCAAGTTCAAGGACGGCGAGCCAGGTTCGCCACTCATCGCGCTCGGTGCAGTTGCAGCGCTCGCAAGACACAAGGATCCGCGCGACCTCCGCTGCATCTTCATAGAGCGCGACAAGAACAACTTCGCGACTCTCCAGACCACCATCTCAGCTGAGTATCCGAACCTCGCACCCACCCTGATTCAAGGGAGCGCTGAGGCTCACCTAGGGTCGGCCCTGACTCAAGTGGGATCGGAACCGGTTCTTACGTTCCTCGATCCGTTCGGCGCCTCATTGCCGCGCGAGCTGATGGTCGACAAGCTCCTCAAGCGGTCTGGAGGTGGAGTTAGCGAGGTGCTGCTCAACTTCCATGTCTTCACGATCGCCCGCATCGGACCATTCGCTCGCAACGAAGCCGGGCTGAATGAAGCAGACAAGAAGACCCTCCAGCGTCTCGATGCGTTTCTCGGCTATCAGGACTGGCGCGACCTCTTTCTGAAGCTCTACCAGCAGGGCATCACCGGATCCGCGCTGAGCGCCGCGTTGACAGTTGCAGACGACTACCGCGAGCGGATCACGAAGGAGACCGGATACGCCGCCTTTCCGGTGGACATTCGCCGTAGTGCCCGAGAGGACCCTCGGTTTCAGCTCACCCTCTTCTACAAGAAGGGCACGCCAGCCGAATACAAGTTCGCCGACGCCGCGGCCCGCGCTAACGCGAAGTGGCGCAAGCGAATCTCGGAGGACGAGGCGAAGAAGGATGGAGCGAACTTCGCTGGCGCGCTTGAAGGCCTCGGCCTGGACTACAGTCAGGCGGCTTTCGATGCCGACTGGGCAGCCAACGAGGCCAAGCTCGAGAAGGAGTGGCATGACCAGCTCCAAAGCAACATTCGTGGGCTGATCGCATCGGCTCCGCTAAAGCTCCAGGGCAACGTCGCTCGATTCTTCGGTCCGACGCTCGGACTGGCATCGGAGACACATCTGCGGAAGGCCTGGAACGGCCTCGCCAAAGAGGGTCTGATTCAGGCATTCCCTGGCCGGGCATCGCACCGGGCAGTGCTCGCGAAGCCGTAGGGCCCCGCGGTCAGACGGCCTGGGGTAGCGGCATCTGGCTCCAGACCTTGCCATCCAGCGTGCGTCCGCCGGCCTTCGGCGTGCGCCCACCCCACTGCTTGTGGAAGAACGGCACCTGCTCGTCGCGGCACTTGTCACGAATCGTCCGCACCCATGCCGCATCGAGCGGACGCGCGTTAGGACCTGACTCACCGCCAGTGATGACCCAGCCGATGCCACCGAGCTCAAGCTGGTCGAGTGGTCCGATGAGGGGCTCGCATGAGAGAAAGCGCACCTTCGCCGGCACCTCGCGGAGGTGATCCACACGGTAGAGGTGATCCGCGTTCTCGACGCTGACACCGAGCCAGAGGTTTTCGGGCCAGTCGAGCTTGCCAGCGATCTTCGGTAGGCGCGCCGAGCGCTTGGTGAGCACCTGGTAGGTGTGCTGCGGCGTGTCTGCGATCACATCGAAGACGCGCTTCACGAAATCGATTGGCACCCGCGCATGGAAGAGGTCACTCATCGAGTTCACGAAGACCGTGCGGTGCCCGCCCCAGCGGTAGGGCTGTGCGAGCGCCGGCTCGTGCAGCGTGATGGCGAATCCTGGCCCGGAGGTCAGCGGATTGCCGTCGTTCTGGTACTTCTCGGCGCCCATCGCCTTGAGGCGCTTCGCGAGCGTCAGCGCGTAGCAGTGGTCGCAGCCGGGGGAGATGCGGTCGCAGCCGGTCGTGGGATTCCAGGTGACCTCGGTCCATTCGATGCCTGTGCGCTTCGGCATGGCTTATGGCTCCTCAATACGCGATTCACGTTTCGTGGTAGAAGTATGACATGAACTCTCAAGGCACGCTTGAAGCTTTGAGGCGCATATCAAAGGTCGCTTTCGGCCAAGAACACCGCCTCGAGCTCATGCTCGCCATCGCCGCCGGCGACGACGGGATCTGCTCGCTCACTGAGCTCGCGGACGCCCTTCAGGTGCGCGCAAGCAGCCTCCAGCGCCCGCTCGACTCGCTCGTCGAGCTGAGCCTCCTCAGCGTCATCTCGGCCGGCGACACCAAGTACCGGCACTACCTCCGCAACGAGGGCCCGGCCTGGGAGTGGGCGAAGGAACTCGCGGTCGGCGTTGAGGTCGCCGAGTCGGCTGCACAACCGACCAGCACCTTCGGGCCGCAATCTCAGGGCATTCCGACGGGATAGCCAGTCCGGCTATCAGGAAAAGGAGCCGGACGCCCCGGCGTCTTCGGCCTCGTCGTCGCCGAAGCGGCGACGACGCATTGGTTCGGGCGCGGAGTAGGTCGGCCAGGGCTGGGCGGCATCGGCGACGGCCTTGAGCTGCTCACTCGACAGATCCCGCCGAATCGGACCACCCGGAAGCGGGAGCAGCTCCTCGTCCGACGCACACTTGTGATCGCTCCGGACTGCGCGACTCGGCATTGGCAGCAAGCCCGACGGTTGAGTGGGCGCCGCCGATGACGGGGGTGCTGGTCGACGGAGTGGGCGAGGCATGGGCAGGAGATCGTCGTAACGGTGCGGCTGGTTCAGAAGTGCCCGCAAGGCGATCGGCACATAGAGACCGGAGAGGGAGGCGATCGCGAGCGCTGACGCGCTGTCGGTGAGGTGCTTATGGCGCTCGGGGATGACTCGGGTGAGTTCGGCGGTCTCCCACAGCATGGCCCGCGTGCGCGGGTTGATCCGTCGTGCACGGAGGTTCAGGAAGTCGTTGCTCGCGTGGTGGCGCTCTGGGAACCAGTCGGGCCATTCGGCGATGAGCATGCGGTCGGCGACGACATTCGTTGGCGAACCCGGGTGCTTGCGCACTGCGTCGATGACGGCCCGCTCGATGTCGGCGGTGATGTCGCCGTGGAATGGGTCCGGCGCAACAAGCACGAGGAGGATCGCGCCATTTTCGCGGGCCGTGAAGTTGGCGAGCATTCGTGCGTAGCTCTCGAGTTTGGCCGCGAGCCCGGGAGTCCTGGACGCGGTCAGTTCGACGAACACGGTCGACCCGTTGTTCAGGACGAGGGTCGCATCGGCGGCGCGATCGGTGAGCCGCGGCGGGTGGTGGAGGCCGAACCGGTTGATCGCGATGTCGAAGATGTGGGACTGGCGCTCGGCGAGGACGGTCCAGATCGTGTTGCCGCGGCTCGGTTGGGCGAGGCGGAGCAGGAGCTCGGCACTGAGCATGTCGTGGCGATCGGCTACGCCGGCTTGCCAGTCGCGATGACCGAGGATCTGCTCTTGCTGCTCGGCGGTGAGGTATTGGCCCACTTCTTTGCGCAGTGCGTACGCGTTGTGCAGCTGGTAGACGAGGGCGCCGTGATCGGTGCGCGCGGGCGTACCGATCGTGACCGGGGAGCCGATCCGGATCGCGTCGAGGGCGAACAGGTCACTGAGCGTCCGGCGGCCGGTCTTGCTGTTCACGTCGATGCCGGTAATCGCTGTGAGCTGTTCGCCGGTGAGCGTGCGGTAGGACTGCAGCGCGCCGAGATACGCCACCTTCGTCTCCACATCCCATGGGGTTCCGGTCCGGGTCATGCGGGCTCGGGCGGCGTGCTTCGGCGTGCCGTAGAGGCCGAGCGAACCGGTGATGAGACCGGCCTCCTGACGCGCGCGGAGCAGGCTCGCCGACGCCCAGGTGAGCCCGTGCGGATCTGTGGTCCAGATGCCGTCGTAGTACGGGTCGAGGCGGTCGCAGCCGATCAGTAGGGCCGAGGCTGGACGGTCCTTCTGGGCACGTCGCAGGGACCGGCGGCTCGGCGTTGGAATCGGTGCCCTGGCGGGCTCCGACGCAGCCAGAGGACGAGTGCCGCCGTCGAGAGGCTGGGCCAGTCGGGCGAATAGCTCGCGAGGGAGCCTGAGGTAGTCGTCGTCCGAGTCGTCGGAGCCGAAATTAACTGTCTGGTCGGTCATGGCCTACATATGCGCTGCTGCCAACGAGCGGATGCGTACTCAGTTCTCACGCCGCAGGCTCGGCTGATTACCGGAAGCTAGCTCGTCCGGTCCCATGAAGCGGCCGACCGGAGCGGGAGACTAGATGCCGACCTACTACTGAGGGCCGGGGCCCCGCCATGGCATTGGTGCCCGCTCAGTAGGCGGGTTCGCCGGTGAGGGTCTGGAGACGTTTGGTCACACCGTTGGCAAGCGCTTGGCGGCCTTCCCCATTGTTGAGGTACTGCAGCGTGCGGATCGGGCGGAGGTCGAATGGCACGTCGGCCAGCGCTTGCGTGACGAGAATGACGTCGCGTCCGAGGGTGTGGGCAATGCCGGTCTCATAGAAGACGTTCGGATTCTTGCCACTGAGATCGGATACGACGACCCGTGCACGCCAGATCAGGCTTAGCACGTCATCCATGATGTGGTCGCGCTCCCAGATGTCGTCCGCCCGGAGGCATCGCATCCCGGCAGCTTCGACTCCTTCCTTGATCGCGTCGTAGACGGGCTCGAAGCCGGGACCGAACGGCATCATGACCGCGACGAGGCCCGGGTCGACGAGCTGCTCGGTCGGGAACTTCAGTACCTTCGGCCGGGGCCGGGCCATCGTGACGTGCTCGTCGAGGACGCGGTAGAGATCGACGTCCTTGACCGCCCAGTGCGTTCGCTGGAATTCCCAGAGCACGATATCCAGTGCATCGTAGGCCGCCTCGATCCGGGCGGTTGGGATCGGGTCGATCGCCGAGTTCGGGGTAAACGTATAGCGGTAATTCCGGCCATTCGGGACGATGTCACTGATTCGCCCGACCCGGGCGATCTGCGGGACGTCGGCGCCGGTCTCCGGCATGACGAGTGCCGGCAGGTTGAGCAGCCGCTCAGCGCGGATCGGACCGCGAGTGTTGCTGCCGTCGAGCGAAGGGGCGATGTACTGGCGAATCTCGTTGCTGGTGTGCTCCAGCATTCGGTCCGCGCCGGCCTCACCGCCCGTGTAGCCGACGAGCAGGTTGTACATGGCACCGCCTCCTCATCATTCTTGCGAGCCCGTCCAGACCGTCCTGAAAGTCTCTTCTTCTCGCGGAGGCATCGACCGTGCTGCCTCGGCGCGGATGCAACACCTCGGTCGCGTCGCCCATCCACAGCGCAACGCGTTCCGGGTCACAGGCTCGCCGCGGCAACGTTACCGCGACGGACCCTTACGGCCGATGCGTTTGGTGCTAGCTACTCTGAGCGCATGGCTCAGCCCACGCCGCAAAGCTTCCGGACGTCACCGGCCCCCGACTCGGACCCGGATCGACCACGAGCAATGGCATGGACCGAGTACGCAGACAAGGCGCTGTCGGACTGGTACGGACTGTTGAGCGCGAACCCGGAAGAAGATGCAGTGCAGGAATTCCTAGAGCTACATCCTGCGATGGTCCCGGGTGGTAGCGGCGACATCGGTCCGGGCGGGCATCATGGCTCCGACTTCGGCGCCGTCTTTCGTCGTCCGAAGCTGACCGGGGCTGGCCGGTCATTCGAGCCCGATTTCATGTGGGTGACGAGGTCCTCCAGCCTCATCACACCGATCCTCATCGAGATCGAGAAGCCGTCGAAGACCTGGTTCACGAAGGCCGGTCGCCCGACGCAGGAGTTCACCGCCGCGCACGACCAGCTCAACGACTGGCGGACCTGGTTCGATCTCGACGGCAACGGCGCGGTCTTTCGCGAGAAATTCCTCATCGCGGGCGACCGGTATCGCGATCGACCTCTAAAGCCGCAGTTCGTCCTTGTCTACGGTCGCGAGTCGGAGTTCACCCGCGAAGGCGGGCATGCGAACCCCGATGAGCTCCGGCGGAAGCGCGAAGGACTCCGCATGGCGGACGAGACGATCATGACGTTCGATGCGCTGCGTCCGAGATATGACCATGGTCGCGCCATCACGTTGACCATGACCTCCTTGGGGGCACGGCTTCACGCCTTCTCCCCCGTCTTCGAGACCGGTCCCACCACCGGCGAAGCCGCGGTCCAGCTCGACGATCCCAGCGCGGCCCTGGCACGCTCGGCGCTTATGCCACCCGAACGGCGTACATATCTCGCCGAGCGGTGGGCATTCTGGAAGGCCCACGAGCAGGAGAAGGCCCAGCATCCGAGCACGATCTATGCCCATGGAATCGGCGGCGAATAGCCTGACTGGCCGCTCCCACTGGACCCTGGCGTCGACAGGAACATACTGCCGTTCGAACGCACCGCTACAAGACGTGCGAATACGCATGATGCGACGATCCGCGGGAACCGTCGAGAGCGCTCGGAGGCGATTTTGACGGGTTCGACGGAAATCGCCGAGACGATTTCGCCCGGCTGGCCCGAAATCGATTTCCCGCTCAGGGCGCCCCACGACCTCCCCGATCGGGGGTCTGACCAGGACTTTTCTTTAGGCGCTCGTGCTCAGCTCCCTCCCTTTGGGAGGGGACCTGCAACTTGCGTTCTCCTCACACTGCCCGCACCCTCCGGTTCGGCGACTGTTTGGCACGGAGCGGCTCGCCGCTGGCGCGTCGTCGGCTGGCGGCTCGCTCTCGTGCGGCATTCCGGTGCACGGCGCGGCGGCGTAACAGCGTCACCCGGATCGGTGCCAGCGTCCTCAACGGTCTCGTCACGACCTGGTGTCCGCGCCGCTTCGCGGCGGTCCGCGACGGCCTACGCGGGTGGTTCAAGCCGGGCCGGTCGTTGCGGTCCGCGGCGCGCGGATCGCTACATCGTGACGCGTCGAATCGGGGCGGGCCGCCGGCGATTCGGGACGCATGCAACGGCTCGCCGCGCGCCGATGCGGCGCGCGAACTGCCGCGCTGCGCGCGGCAGCGACGAGCCCACGATGCAGCGATCCGAAGCGCGCCGCGAAGCGTTCCGAGACGCTCCGCAACGACCGCGAAACGCGCGTCACGCCGCCGGCGTTCCGCCCGCGTTTCGCTCCGCGCCGCGGCGCGAGCTGAGTCTGAAGGGCGAAGCGAGCGGGTACCCCCGGTATGCGCGCTCGACGATCGTCTCGCGCACCGAGAACGCTTCCGCCCGCCGGAACCGTCGTCGCGGGAGCCCTACGCCGGATGCCGGGGAACGTCGCGGGCGCAGGCAGTCGCAACTCGATGATCCGCCTACTTGTGCGATATCCGCCGATCGCACACGCGCTGACAGTATTGCCGCGAACATGAGCGTCGAGGGCCGCAGGGCATCGCCGCCCCAGACTGTCTTCAGGTGCTCGCCGAGGTCGTGGAATCGCGACCAGGCCCCGGCGAATCCCGACCGAGGGATGGGTCGCCTGCAGGAGCCAGGCATGCGCCTGACGACGTGCACCGACCCGGCTCAGGAATGACGCGGAACTGTAGCTGTGTCCTCTTTCGGTTGATGGGTGACCCATCTACTCCGGGTGATGGGTGCCACTCGTCTTCACTTTAGATCGGCCTCCGGGTACGGAGGCGCGCTTCTTGCGGACCTCGCCGCCCTGCCGCAGCTGGGTGCGCAGCAACTGGTCGCCGTCGTAGACCTGCAGCACCTCGTCGGTGACCCAGACATCGAGGTCGCGACCGGCGGCGGCCTTGCCGAGTACGATCTGCTGCCAGTTCACGGTGATCACCCCGACCGCGTTCGCGCGTCGGGCGATCCAGTCGCCATCGCCGCGGGCCGCCGCCGGACGAGCGGTATCCGCGGTCGGCCGGATCGGCACCGCAGGCGCCGAGGCCGCCAGGAATCGGTCAGCCGGCGGCGCCATCCCGATCGCCTGATGCGGACGCCGCGTGTTGTAGTTGTCGACCCAGGCGTCGAGCTCTGCCTGCGCGACCTCGAGCGACGCGAACACTCGATCCGTGCGGAACTCGGTGCGCAGCGCCCGATGGAACCGCTCCACCTTCCCCGTCGTCGTCGGCGACCTCGGCTGCGTCAGCAGATGCTCCACGCCGTGCTCGCGCAGGATCCGGTCGAACAGCATCTCGACCGGCGGCTGACTGAACCGGCCAGTGAACACCTTCCCGTTGTCCGTCAGCACCTGCCCCGGCAGCCCATACCGCTCGAGGGCGAGCCGCAGCCCCTGGGCGACACTGCCCGCGTTCTCGCGCAGCATCAGGAACGCGGACACACAGAACCGGGAGTGATCATCGATCCCGGTCAGCGCCTTCGCCCGCCGCCCGTCCGCGAGCACGAACCCACCGACCACATCCATCTGCCACAGCTCCATCGCGGACCCGCGCTCCCACCGCTTCCACTTCCGATCCCGCGACCGCCTGGCCGCCGGATCGATCGGCCCGAACCGCTTGAGCGCCCGATACACCCCGGACTCGCTGGGCACCGGCTCGACGCCGGCCTTGCCGAGCTCATAGACCAGCCGCCGCGGACCCCACGACGGATGTTTGCGCCGCAGATCGACGAGCGCGACCTCGACGACCGCCGGCATCTGCAACGGCGACGACCGCGGCCGATGCGACCGATCGGCGAGGCCCTCCAGCCCGCCGGCCTCATACCGGGACAACCACTGATGGACGGTCTTGCGCGACACCCCGAACCGGGCCGCGACCTCCGTCACCGTCGCGCCGTCGCTGATCACCGCCAGCACGGCCTGATACCGCTGCTCGGTCACACTCAACTCCCGCATACTCGGGAGTGTCACCCATCACCCGAAACCGGTGTCACCGATCAACCGAAGACGTGTTACCCATCACCCGAATGCCGAACGGCACCAGTCAGGCGAAGTAACACAGTCGAACGGTAGCTGGGGCGGGGCACGATCCCGCGACCTCACGATTATGAGTCGTGCGCTCTAACCAACTGAGCTACCCAGCCGCGTGCTCCCGGAGGAGCAGTGCCCCATGTTGGAATCGAACCAACGACCTCACCCTTACCAAGGGTGTGCTCTACCACTGAGCCAATGGGGCGCGCACGAGCAGCCTCGTGAGCAACCAGGAGAGTCTACCGGACCGCGACTGCCGGTTACATCGCCGATATCGCGCCGGTAGCGTCGGAGCATGGCGATCGAGTCCGGCGACGAGTGGTGGCGGACGGCCGTCATCTACCAGGTCTACCCCCGCTCGTTCCAGGACTCGGACGGCGACGGGGTCGGCGACCTGCCCGGCGTCACGCGGCGTCTCCCCCAGCTGAAGTCGCTCGGGGTCGACGCGGTGTGGCTGTCCCCGTTCATGCAGTCGCCGCAGCGGGACGCCGGGTACGACGTCTCCGACTACACGAAGGTCGACCCGCTCTTCGGCACGATGCGCGACTTCGAGGCCCTCGTCCGCGAGGCGCACGCGCTCGGCCTGCGGGTCATCGTCGACATGGTGCCGAACCACACGAGCTCCGACCACAAGTGGTTCCGGAAGGCGCTGGCCGCGAAGCCGGGGAACAAGGCGCGAGATCGGTACATCTTCCGGGACGGGAGGGGCAGGCACGGGCAGAAGCCGCCGAACAACTGGCAGTCCGTCTTCGGCGGCCCCATGTGGGACCGCGTGCTGGACGGCAAGGACGGCAGCGTCCTGCCCGCGAAGGGCGCGAACGGCAAGCCGGGCCAGTGGTACCTGCACATCTTCGACTCGAGCCAGCCCGACCTGAACTGGGAGAACCGGTGGGTCCGCGACAAGTTCAAGAACATCCTCCGCTTCTGGCTCGACCGCGGCGCCGACGGCTTCCGCGTCGACGTGGCGCACGGCCTCGTCAAGCAGGGCGGGCTCCCCGACTACACGCCGCCCGCGGAGGGCGCATCGATGGGCGGGAATGAGGCGGCCGAGCCCTACTGGGGCCAGCCCGGCGTCCACGAGATCTGGCGGGAATGGCGGGGTGTCCTCGACGAGTACGACGGCGACCGCGCGCTGTGCGCCGAGGCGTGGGTGAGCCCGATCGAGAGGATGGCGCTGTGGGTGCGCCCGGGCGAATTCGACCAGGCGTTCAACTTCGACTACATGTTCGCCCGTTGGACGGCGCGGGACCTGCGCCGCGTCATTGACGAATCGCTCACCGCATTCGGCGCGGTCGGCGCGCCGTCGACATGGGTCCTCAGCAACCACGACGTGATCCGCCACGCCACGCGCCTCGGGATGGCCGGCGACCCGCCGCAGGGCGACGGCATCGGGCCCAGGTCGCCGTACCCGGTCGACGCGGCCCTCGGCCTGCGCCGCGCCCGGGCCGCGAGCGCCCTCATGCTCGCGCTCCCCGGCAGCGCCTACCTCTATCAGGGCGAGGAGCTCGGCCTCCCCGAGGTCATCGACATCCCGGACGAGGCGCGGCAGGACCCGACCTGGAAGCGGACGAAGGGCAAGCGCTACGGCCGCGACGGCTGCCGCGTCCCGATCCCCTGGGAGGCGGAGGAGCCGAGCTGCGGATTCTCGCCGACGGGCCGGGCATGGCTCCCGCAGCCCGGCGAGTGGGCGGCCTTCGCGCGGGACCGGCAGGAGGGCGTGCCCGGCTCGACCCTCGAGCTCTACCGGGCCGCGCTCCGACTCCGTCGCTCGAAGCGCCTCGCCTCCGGCGGCGTCCGCTGGCTGAATGAGTGGTCGCGTTCGCGCACGGTCGTCGCCTTCCGCAATCGGAGCGTGCTCGTCGTGGCGAACCTGGGCCGCCGACCCATCGGCCTCCCCGACGGGAAGCCGCTCCTCGAGAGCGCGCCGACGCGCCTCGGACGCAACGGGAAGCGGATGCTGCCTCCGGATGCGACCGTCTGGCTCCGCGCCGGACGCTAGCCGCCCGGCGGAGCGCTACTTGACGTTCGTCGCGTTGAGCGTCAGCCAGACGTAAGGATCCGTGTAATC